>Ga0157370_10000563_pt1 | contig 46298 bp, 47 predicted proteins | sample C35metaG_FD_113463 | JGI IMG/M metagenome (GOLD analysis project Ga0157370, IMG submission 113463) | Corn rhizosphere microbial communities from Kellogg Biological Station, Michigan, USA - C3-5 metaG | ecosystem: Host-associated > Plants > Roots > Rhizosphere > Soil | place: USA: Michigan...
ATTCCTTGACACAGAACTTTGTCGTCCTATGATTTTGTCACAAGATCGCGGGGTAGAGCAGCCTGGTAGCTCGTCGGGCTCATAACCCGGAGGTCGGAGGTTCGAATCCTCCCCCCGCTACTGTCGAAGACGAAAGGACTTGCAGCGATGCGAGTCCTTTCTTTTTTGCCTAACAGAGGCCGGAATGTACATCAAACTGTACATTACCAAGCCGCGACCGATGCGGCCGCCTAGAATGGGCAACGAAAAGGACTCGCCAAGTCCCTTTGGGTCCCTCTCCGTAAAGGAAGGGTATCGCGATGGCGAGTCTTGTTCAGCGTCCCGGTTCCTCCACCTACTACATCCAGTTCTACCTGTCCGGAAAGCTCAAGCGTAAGAGCACCGGCACGGAATCCTTCCAGATTGCGAAGGAAAAGCTGCGGCAGTTCGAATCGGCCCAGGCGAGGGGAGAGGTGCTCCCGCTCCCGACTCGCACGCCGATTGCCGACGTGCTCACCGCCTACGTCTCGCACATCCGCACGGTCAAGACGGCCAAGAGTGCTCAGACCGACATCTACTATCTCCGCGATGCATTCGGCCCCGTGTGTGATGCCGTGAAGGTGACCAGCCGGAAAGTGTCGGCGAAGACGAAGAAGCGGCCACCGAAGCCCGGCCAAGACCGGCGGCGGAAAGCTGCGGTCATCGAGGCCAACAGCTTCGAGCAAATCACCACCGCCGACATCGCCGGCTTCATCAGCGGCCAGGTGAAGAGCCGCGGGCTCGCTCCGAAGACCGCCAACCGCTATCGCGAGATTCTCACCCGGCTTTTCAATTGGGCGACGACGCAGCACGGCATCCGCATGCCGAACGAGAAGAACCCCGCCGCCGCCGTCGAGCGGTACAAGGAACACGCCCCCGAGATTTCTTTCCTCACGCTTGAGCAGATTGACGAGCAGATGAACGCACTCGCCGACGACGTGAAGATGCAAGCCGCTGTGGCGTTGCTCATCTTCGCCGGCCTCCGTCGCGAGGAGCTCGTTTGGCTTACGGCCGACGACATCGATTGGAAAGCCGGGACCTACGGCCTGATTCGCGTGCGAGCCAAGACCATCGACGCGGACTCGTGGCAGCCGAAGACGAAGAAGAACCGCAGCGTGCCCGTGAGTTCGCGGTTGCGGCCGTACCTCGACAAGCTCCGACTCAAGCGGTTCACAGGTCCGTGGCTCTTCCCCAACAGCGAGGGAGGTCGATACGACCCGGACAACTTTTCCAGCGACCTGCGGACGCTCAACATGGCCAAGGGGCTTGAGTGGACGAACCTGACGTACCGACACACCTTTGGCTCGCAACTCGCCATGAAGGGAGAGAGCCTCTACAAGATTGCAACGCTCATGGGTAATAGCCCGGAGATTTGCCGAAGCACTACGCCGCGTTGATGCCCGAATGCCTGACCGACTCAGTTGAGTTCCCGGCATCTGTGTCTCCGATGCCGGCCGCTCAAGCGGCGTCGGCATGACGCTTTCGGGCTGCTCAGTGGTCGCCCATCGCCCTTATGACTTCGCCGCGGGAGATGACAAACGCCGGCCCCAGGGTCGCGACGAAGATTGTCGCGGCAAACTCCTTGACCATCTCCGCGAGTACCGCGTACTCACGAGACCCAACCTCCGCGATGACGGCGTCGTTCAACGCACCGACACCCGGGCGTTGCACCTCAGAGGGCAGTGTCGCGTCCGCGAGCGGCCGGAACGCGATGAACTCTTCTTCGACCCACACCGCACCGAAGGGCATCGACGGAGTCAGCCACACTTCCAGGCTCCCGGAATCGTTGCCGGCAAAATCGGGGATGATGTTCGCGGTGCGGTCCCACGCCGCCGACTTGTCCAGTCCGCGTGCTTGCAATGGGTCCTGAACGAAGAGGGAGACCGTACACCCCTTGCCCAGAAGCGTACGCACCACGTCCACCGACGAGCTCTCAACGGGCTCGATAACAGTCGCCAACGTTGTGCCGCCGACACCTAGAGATTCCAGTCGCTCACGGATGGCAGCAACGTCGCCGGCACAGATGAATTTAACGGAACTCATCGACCGCATCCTTGCATGTCCGTTCTCTCGCAGTCTACGAGGCCGCTGTAGCGGCCTCGGAATCGACCATTCAGCAGGCACCCGGTCCGACGTTCTCACCGAGTGGTAAGCGCCACCTCATGTCGGCCCCGGCATAACCCCCAGCAGCCAGGGTGTGAAGGCTAAGCGGAGACTGGAGGTTTACCATGGCTGTAATCGACGGAGTTGAGTTCCCGGGGGTTGAAGTCAGACGGTACGATGAGGCGGACTTGCACGTAGTCGTTTTGTTAGACGAAGCAGAACCCGTTCTCCGCGAACGTTTTTTCGCTATCGTTCGGCTCGGTTCCCAAGGTTGGGTGCACATCGACCGCGGTGATGTTATCCGGTTGGCTAGGCTTCTCCTTACCGCCGAAGAAATCATCGCGGCAAGCGAAGCGGCCGAGTTGACCCGCGACTGACGACGTGACTGATAGAGGCAGGTGTCTTTAACAACGTTCAAAGGTTCTTTTTCCGCACCTTCACACGCTTGGCCTCTTTGGACGGCGGCCGCCGTGGCTCTTCCACGGGCGGCGGTTCCACCGGCACCGCATAGGTCTTCATATCTGCCAAGACCCGGTTGAACATTTGCACGAGCGGGTCAAACTCCGGACGTCCTTTGGAGACAATCACCAACGGACGGTTGTCGCCCTGGACGTTGATGCCGTCCTCTCGGGTAATCACTGCCCTCTCCTGATGGTACGTGTACCATCCCACCGCCAAGAGTTCATCATCGATAAGGACTGCTCGAATTGATGCAGGAGCCATGTAGTAGAACACGCGTAACGATGCCTTCGAACCTTCCACGTCGTCCTTGTGAATGTTCCGCATATCACCGGCGACGTACGCCACCTTTCCTCGCTGTGCTTTGTTGCATGCCGCGTCTGGGTGTTGGACATAGAGGTCCACGCTCGCTCCGCTCTGTAAGAGCAACCTTCGCAAGCTTAGGGTGGTCATTCCGCTGTGTTGAATGAAAACGGCTTGCCGCGTGCTGGGCCTCGCCTTCACCAGCCGTTGAAGCTCGTCGTACATGGGGTCCACTTTGACCGACAAGGGAACGACGGCCCTGCTGAGACGGAATTCGAAGCGATTCGACCCGTGAACGTGCTTAATCTCAAGCATGCTACCCTGTTCGTCATATGGCCCGATTTGCGGGAGCTTCTTGCACAATCGCGAAAAATAAGTCGGCCAGTGGACTCCACCCTTCAGCCAACCGCCTTCATCGCACAGTGCGGACACAGCAAGCTCCCCGTCACCGTCCTTCAACGCCTTGAAACTCTTGATGAGCTCTTCCGTGTGATTCTCACCAACGAGCTCACGATGCCTCTTCAGGAAGCTTTCGCGAAACCACACGATGACGGATTCGAGTTCTGTATTGGGCATATCTGCTCTCGCTTCGCGAGAGCCTATCTACCTGCCACTCGCGTTTCCAGCGTGACAAACGTGACGCTCACGTATCAGCTTCATCCCGTCACGTAGCAGCACGTGACCGACCATCGCCACATCGTAAATGCACCGCCCGCCACGCGAATGACCCTCGATAGTCTGTCATCCGTTGTTACCCCGGTGTGCGGCGTTCGCACCCGAAGCCCGAGTCTGCGAGCGGGCGGCCCGCGGGTAACGCGGTTCGCAGAGAAAGGTTCTTCCGATGAACGACAAGGAATGGTTAGAAAAACAGAAACGTGACAATGAGGCCCAAGAGAAGCGTCGCAAGGACGACGAAGCTGCTCACGGGGCACAGCGTCAACGCGAAGAGCAAGCAGTACGCGACAAGCAAGACCGAGACAGTCGCAACAATAGCGGCTGGTAGCGGCTCGCAGCATGGCCGGAGCGTCGCCCAAGGGCCGGGCGACACTCCTGGCCACTTGTCCTGATTCTCGCGTGCATCCCATGCAATCAACCATGAAGGCGACTCCAATATGAGACACCGAACGGACTCCATCCCGGACCAGAGCGACCAGCCTCGATGGTTGAGTCCTGCCGCCGTCTGCGCCAGGCTCGCCATCAGTCGAGCTCAGGTGAGTCGTCTCGCAATCAAGTACGGCTGGAAACGCCTTGACGTATCGACAAATCCCTCCGCCAAGAATGCGGGTGTGCGGTACGCCTTGAGCTCCATCGAAGAGTACGAGCAAGCCTTCAGCTACTAAAGACAACTCGATGGCCCCCCCGGTACCTCTGGCGAGTCGGGCCGGGCGGGGCCCATTTTTTCACACACACTCGCACGAAAGGCAGGACCCATGTCAGAGAGCGTAAACCGTAACGGCTTCCCAAGGAGCGGGAACTTCCTCGCGTTTCTCAAGATGTTCGTTGCCCTCGACCCTTCGCAACGAAAGAACGTCTTCATCAGCCGCTCAGAAGAGCAAAGCATCTTCAATTATTGTGTCTTCCCTTCGGCAGTCACCTTACCGGCAGATGGTGAGCGATACATCAAGACGGCCGAATCAGTCGTTGAAATCATGACAGGCGGTAACGGCAACCAGCCGGCGAAACCTCAACGGTAATCACGTCCCCCATTCGGACGCCCGCGGTCACCGGCGTCACTGCCGCTGACTCGCCTTAAGGGACGAACTCGTGTTGCACCGAGACAGACAACAAAGCGATGCCGATTTGCAAATGGACGCCTTCCTCATGGAAGGCGTCGGAGGCAATGTGCCTCCGCGTGACTGTTCGGCAAACGGCAGGAGAACGGAGAACCCTTTCTTGACACGGCCCGGCCTGAACGGCCGGTCCGCGAGAGTCCTTCGGCTTCGAGGAAGCCTTCGGATGAGCGGTCCTGAACGGCCGCGCTCACTCGCCCTAATCGGGCGAGCTGTCATCGAGCTCCGAAACCGTGCACTTCTCAGTGCCCAGTTTCTCCGCCACACCTGATGCACCTGCGATGCAGACATTGACGCTCGCGGTGCTCGCTTAACGAAGCCTGATTCCGCCGCTTACCGCCGTCTGCGTTTTGTTAACGCACGGCGACGCACGAGCCGTAACCACAGCGTTTAGCTTTGTCTACGGCGTTCACAATACCGGGAGAGATGACGTGGCAAAGAAAAAGCACCAAGCGGTCGCCGAAAGCGATTTGGTGAGCTTCCGGCTTGAACCGGAGTTCCGCCGACTGCTCGCCGAACGGGCGGCGGCCGAGGGCCAGCCCAGGGCGAACCTCTTCGCTCGCGTGCTCGTGCAACGGGCACTCACCGATACGACCGACGCCGAGCTTCGGCACGAGCTCTCGGCAGTAAAGGCGGACGTGCGGAAAGTCCGCGAGGACATCGCGACCGTGGCCTTTGTCATGCTCGTGAAGCTCGCCAAGGAAGACCCGGAAAAGGCGAAGGCGTGGATTCGGGAGGTGCTGTCGCGATGAAATCGCAGCGGCACATCATGCCATGCTTTCCATCGCCAGTATCGGCGGCAGCGGCGGCTACTACCTCGACCTCGCACGCGAGGACTATTACCTCAAAGGCGGCGAACCGCTCGGCCGCTGGTGGGGACGAGGAGCCGAGTCACTTGTCGGACTCGGGAACGTGCAGCGTGAGGAGCTCCGGTCACTGCTCAACGGCTACTCGCCCGACGGTGACGCTCTCATTCAAGGTGCGGGACGAGAGAACCACCAAAAGGGGTGGGACCACACGTTCTCCGCACCCAAGCACGTCTCAGTGCTTTGGAGTCAGGCGGACGAGGCAACTCGGCTTGAAATCCAAGCGGCACACTTCGAGGCCGTTAAGGCCGCACTCAGTTACTTGGAAGATGAAGCCGCGTTCACGCGTCGAGGCCGCGGAGGTCGCGTCCTGGAGCGAGCGGCCTTGGTCGTGGCGTTATTCGAGCACGGCACGTCGAGAGCGTTAGACCCGAACTTACACACGCATTGTTTGTTGATGAACGTCTGCCTTCGGGAAGACGGGACCACGGGCACACTTATGAGCAAGCCGCTCTATCAAGCCAAGATGACCGCCGGTGCACTGTACCGGGCCGAGCTCGCGTCTCAGCTTGAGAAGCGGCTGGGATGCTTCTGCGAACGGGAGACCGAGGGCACGTCGTTCACTGTGATGAATGTGCCGGAAACTCTCTGCGAAGCGTTCTCCAAGCGACGGGCGGAGATTGAGCAGAAGCTCACGCGAGTGGGTTCATCCAGTGCGGTGGCGGCAGCGTTTGCGGCTTTGGACACTCGCCGCACAAAAGAGGACGTTCCCTCACGTTCCGAGCTCTTCGCCCAGTGGAAGGCAGAAGGCGAAGGTTTCGGCTTCAAGGCGGAAGATGCTCTCAAGCAGCAGGAGAAGCATCGGAACGTGCAGAAGGAGTTCTCCGCAGCGTTGGACAGTGCTTTGTCCGACATCACCGCCTCTCACAGCCACTTCACCGAACGAGAGCTCTTGCGTGCCCTGGCGGTGGAGGCACAGGGACGAGGGCTTTCAGCAAAGAATGTCCGTGACGGATTGAAGGCGGAGCTCACCCAAGCGACCAGCGAGCTTGTGACCCTTGGGAGCGATGCCGGTCAAACCAGATACACCACGCGAACCGTGCTTGCCGCAGAAGAGAAGCTCATCAAGGCCGCAAAGGGTCTCGCTGCGGACAACTCGCACGGAGCGGCCGAGAAGAACATCGACGCGACGCTCAAAGCGAACGTCCGCCTGACGGACGAGCAACGTGCCGCAGTCCGCTACCTCACGGAAAAAGGGGGAGGGCTCCGCTCCCTCGAAGGTTGGGCCGGAACGGGCAAGACTTCGACACTCTCCGTCGCACGCGAAATCTTGGAGCGAGAGGGCTATCGCGTCATCGGGGCAACTCTATCCGCGAAGGCCGCAAAGGAATTGGAGACCGGAGCGAAGGTCGAGAGCAACACGATTGCCATGCTCGAACTCAAGATGCAGGAACCGGGGCTCAAGGACGTCCTTAAGCACGAGGGGAAGCAAGTTGCCCGAGCCCTCATCGGCAAGGACAGATACGAACAGTCCGAGCCACTCCGATTCGACAAGAAAACAGTGCTGGTCGTCGACGAGTCGGCGATGGTCGCGACGAAGGAGCTCGCCAAGCTCACGGCCGCTGTCGAGAAGGCGGGCGGGATGCTCATTAGCGTCTTCGACCGCAAGCAGCTTCAGGCCATCGGACCCGGCGGCGGAGCCGCCTTCCTCGCCGACAGGTTCGGCAAAGCCGACCTGACGGGAATCGTCCGGCAGCACGAAGAGTGGATGCGAGACGCGGTTAAGCAGTTCGCGACCGGCGAAGCCGCAACGGCCCTCAAGCAGTACGAGCACGCCGGCCGTATCCACGTCGCGGATGACCGCGACAAATCGATGACGAAGCTCGTCACCGACTGGATGACCGGTGAGAAGGACCGACGGGAACAATCCCTTATTTTCGTAGGCACACGGGCGGAAGCGGCCGAAGTGAATCGGCGGTGCCAAGCCGCACGGCTCGACGCCGGCGAGCTCGCCGGCCAGCCACGCCAAGCAGGAGAGCGAGGGCTCTACCAGGGAGACCGCGTTCTCTTCACCGAGAATTCAAGAAAGATTGGCGTGCAGAACGGCTCACTCGGAACCGTCATCGGTTTCCACGCCGCTCGCGACATCGTCACGGTGAAGCTCGACACCGGCGACGCAGTTCAAGTGCCGCTCAAGAAGTACGAGGGCATTCAACTCGGTTACGCCGTCACAACCCACAAAGGGCAGGGAACGACCGTCGAGAGGGCCTACCTCCTCGCCGGCGGCAAGATGCAGGACCGCCATCTCTCTTACGTCCAGGCGTCACGAGCTCGCGAATCGACCTTCATCTACACCGACCGGCCCGAAGCCGGTGACAAGCTCGACGAGCTCGCAAAGCAGATGAGCCGCGAGCGAGAGAAGACCCTAGCCAGCGAAATCGCTCAACGTGTCGGCGAGCAGGAGCGGCAGGAGCAGCAAGTCATCCGCATCGACCAAGCCCGGAGGATTTAACAATGTCTCGACTCACTGAACTCATCGAAGCCAAGCTTCCGAAGTCCATTCACCACCCGGCTATGCAACTTGCTCTTCCGCTCGCTGCCGTAGCCCCGGCCGCGTTGTTCGGAATCCTGTGGCACCTCCTGAACTCGCCGTTTCTCCCGTACATCGGCGAAGGCTACGACAGCCCTGCCGTGTGCCTCATGGCAGGCGTGTGCTTTTTTGCGTGGGTCTGTCGAGGCCTGCACGAGGCCTGGAACGAGAAGCACGGCGACGGGCAAGTGATGCCTCACGTCCAGCGAATCTACTGGCAACTCGTGACCGCATGCGTCGCCGTTCCAGGAGGGCGGATTCTCTTCTCAATTCTCCCCCCGTGGGATAACGCCATCGGCGGCATCATCGGCACGCTGACCGGCTACGTCATCACCGCGAGCTTTTTCAATGTCGGCCGAGGCCGATTCGTTCACGCACGCGGCACCGTCGTCATCGGTCCCGAGCAGGCGAAGGAGCAAATTCGGCAATTCCCCGCCGACGAAGAGCCGCGTTTCAAATGGGCGAACCTCGACCTGCCGGCACGGGTCGGAAACGGGAACCTCATCACGGCCGGTGCCATTGGCACGGGTAAGACCCGAATGCACCGAGAGCACCTGCGTTCGCTCGTACCGTACATCCTTCCGCAATCAGACCGACGAATCCTCATCTACGACGTGAAATCCGACCTGCTCGCCGAGCTCTCTGCCATGAACCCGGCGTGCGAAGTGCTCGTGTTTAACCCGTTCGACCGCCGCTCCGTTGCGTGGGATATCGCGACCGACGTGCAAACGCCAGAGCAAGCACGCCACTTCGCCGAGGCATTCATCCCTCCCCCAAAAGGGGACGACAAGCCGTTCTTTACAAACGCGGCAAGAAACATCGATGCCGGTGTAACGAACGCACTCAACCGCATCGCCCCAGGGAAGTGGACGCTTCGAGACAAACTTCGCATCACCGCCAGCGAGAAACGGCTTCGGAAGATTCTCGCCGGCACTGACCTCATCGAACAGTATTTCAAGCCACGAGACACCTTCGACAACATCCGCAACACCCTCGCGAACGTAACGGTGGAGCTTGAGCCAGTTGCGGCCTTATGGGAACGGACCGAACGCAAAATCAGCCTTCGGCGATGGGTTCGAGATGGCGGCTCGATTTTGGTGCTTGGCGGCAAGGAGAACTTGCAATCGGCACTGGAGCCTTTAAATCGCGTCGCCTTCAAAATCATCTCCTCCGACTTTCTCTCGGAACGTGAATCTCCGGTCCGTTCGCGGCTGTGGTTTTACTGCGACGAACTGAAGACCGCGGGTCGACTGGATTCGCTGCCGCAAATGCTCAATGCCCGCTCGAAAGGGGTGCGAGCGGTGCTCGGCTTCCAGGACATCGAAGGGCTCATCGACGTTTACGGTAAGGAGAAGGCTCACGAGATTCTCAGCCGTTGCACGAGCGTGAGCGTGCTCAAACTCACCAGCACCGATACCGCAGAGTGGGCCAGCCGTCGTACGGGTGAATTCGAGCGGTTCGAGTACTTCGACACGCAGACCAAGGACGGCACGACCGTCGGCGAACACCTCGCCAAGCGTGAAGCCGTAATGCCTTCCGAGTTTCTCACCCTGCCGGATTACTCCGGCGGAAACGCGACCGGCTTCCACCTCGTCCGAGGTGTCGCGGGCGTGTTCAAGGCGACGGCTCACTACGCGTTCCCCAACACCAACCCGGCCGACGACTTTCAGCCACGCGATGAATCCGAGCAGGAGCTCGCACCGTGGACGAGCGACGACGAGCGGCGGCTTGGCATCACTGACGATGACAACGACGACCAAGCCGGCGGGCCGGTGAGTGCCAGCCCCCGGCCGGATGAACCGGACCTCGGCTCACTCGGGCGAGTGAGCTTCTAGGTCCACAGCTTTAAGGAGCGTCCAACATGGACAAGCAGTTGTTTCAAGACGCGGGGCGACAGGTCCTCGCCTGGACAATGCGGCATAAGGTTGCCGCAGTCATCATCGTTCTTCTCTTGCTCTTCGTGCTGTGGCCGAAGAGCACGCCGAAGCTGAGAGGCGTCGAAGCCAAGGCACAGACGCCCCTACCAACCGCCAGCGGCGGAGGAAGTGCCGCATCGGCCAGCACCAGCCGGCCGCCGAGCACCGAGCCGGTGACGGCCCAGCGGGCGGCGGACCTTCCGCTGTATGCACCGGACCAAGATGGGGCTGACCCGAGTTGGTCGTTGCCCGCAGAGCTCAAGGCCGATGACCTTCAACGGCTCGCACGACAAGTGGACAAGCTTGGTAGCGACATTCCCGCGACGGCCCAGCTTGAGGCGAAGTGTAACGAAGGGATTAGTTCGCTGTTCGACGGCGAGTTCGTCCAACTGTTTTGGTCGAGGCTCATGAGCAAGGGCTTTCACGATACCGCACTTCCGCTCGATTGGTACGAGGTCGTGAAGGACCGGAACTCGTTGGTCGGAAACCTCGCACTAGCGGCCCAGATGCTAGCGAGCCAAGTAGCACAGAGCACTATCGCGATGCGACTCGCCAGCATCGAAGTCCGCATCATCGGTGGACACGTTTTGCTTGGAGATATCCTCTTCGTGAAGGCCTCACAGCAATACATCGACCAGCGGCGTCCGTACTACGAACGCCTCCTGCCGCTCATTGCGAGCGTCAGGCAGAGAGTCGGCCAAGAGTTCCAGGTCGAGTTGAACCAGAGGCAGCAACAGCAACCGCGATGAGAACAACAACTCCAACGGCCGAAGGGCGTGAGGCAATTCTGCACTCACGCCCTTTTCATTTCGCCGGGTCCGGTCACCAGGCTCTGTCGCCATCGACGGACGCAGATTCCGCGAACGGCGGTATCATGCCTGACCGGGCCGTCAGAACCTGGAGTTGCCATGGACGAAGTCACAGCCGTACAGCCGCTTCTCATCGTGAACTGCTACCCCGACATGAACAGGTTCTTGAAGCGTGTCCTCGACATGGCGGCGTATGAGGCCGATATCGTCACTACCCTCGTTGAGGGGAAAGAGCGACTCGCCGAACGCCCTTATTCGCTACTCATCTGCCGCAATATGCTGGGTGACGGAGTCGGACCTGACCTGATACGGCACGCGTGGGAACAACATCGCACACCGAGCTTGGCCATCACGGGGGTGATGAGCAAGGAGGAGATGACGGCACTCGTGTCACTGCCCGAGGCGTTAAAGGGTGTGCTGCTGGTGCCGTTCAACATCGAAGAATTCTTCGCCACCCTCGCTCGGGTACTTGGCCACAAAAACCGGTCCCCGTTTTCCCGAACGTGCCCGGACTGCCAAGGCTCGGGTGAGATTGCCCTGCTTATCCACCGAAAGGCGTGTTCGAAATGCGGCGGGAAAGGGACTATTTCCTGCCGACAAAGCTACAGCCCGCCGAGAGCAGTGCATAACGCTCCATAACCAGGTGAGTGCAGGCCCTTCGCAACCCAAGGTTTAGGAGGTGCCCATGAGCACTACGCAGAATCGGAACGAGAATCGTCCGGTACACACGGTTCGTCACGGTCGCATCAAGGCAACGGTCTGGCTCAATCAGACGCAACGCGGCCCCATGCACAACGTGACGCTGACGCGGTCGTACCAGGACGACGAAGGCAATTGGCACGACACGCAGTCGTTCGGATTTGACGAACTGATGACCGTCGCCAAAGCGGTGTTCGATGCCCACACGTTCATCTCGAACGAGCGGGCGAAGGCCAACGGTTCTAACGAACAGCGGAAAGGCAGTGCGGGAAAGAAAACCCCGACCCGCCAAACCGCTGCCGTCTAGATGTTTCCTTAGAAGGAATCCCTCTCTCACCTGGCCTTTACCTTTGGCCGACGGCTCGCTCCCCGCATGAGCCGTCATGCAACACACATCCAGCTAATTCTCATAACACCGGCAGAACACGGCACGGCTACGAGGTCGCGACCGCTTTTTTCGAGGGGGCCGGTGGCACACCACAGTCACGCACAAAACCTATTCGGTTGGGCACAGACGCAGCAGCAGAAGACACCCGCAGAATCTGTATCTCTTCCAGCACCCGAAACCCTGGCAGCTCTTTCACTTCCCGCGGCCGGCCAGCCGGTGCCGAGGACGCCGGAAGCACGGCCCCGCACCCGCGAGGAGAAGCACGAACGGGTCCAACAGATGACCGAGGAGGCACTCGGACAATTGGGCGACGCCCTCGACGCGGGCCGCAGCGAAACGCTCAGGGCTTACCTCACGACGATGGCAAAGTTCCACACCTACAGCTTCGGCAATCAGATGCTCATTGCTTGGCAACGCCCGGATGCAACGCACGTCGCGGGCTTCCACGCTTGGAAGAAGCTCGGGCGGAGCGTGAACAAGGGGGAGCACGGCATCATGATTCTCGCTCCGATTACGCGAAAGGTTGGAACTGTCGAAGAGCACCACCCGGACGGCTCCACCAAAGCTGAAGACATCCGCCGCATCGTCAACGTTAAACCCGTTTACGTGTTCGACGTGAGTCAGACCCAAGGCAAAGAGCTGCCAGCATTTGCTCGAGTGAGCGGCGACCCTGCCCACCACATGCAAAATCTCAAAGAGTTCATTGCGTCGAAAAACATCGCGGTCGAATACGCCAAGAACTTGGGCGGTGCCGAGGGACTTTCCCAGGGCGGGTCGATTGTCATTCGAGAAGGACTTCCACCCGCAGAGGAATTTCACGTACTCGCCCACGAAGTAGGCCACGAACTTCTGCACCGGGGAGAGAGGCGAAAGGAAACGACCAAGAGAATCCGGGAGACGGAAGCCGAGGCCGTGGCCTTCGTTGTTTGCACAGCCGTTGGCCTCAACGCAGGCACGAGCTCAAGCGATTACATCAGCCTTTACAACGGCAATCGGGAGACGCTTACCGAATCCCTTGAGCATATCCGACGCGTGGCGAGCGAAATCATCGGGGCCGTAACCGCATCACGTTTGCCGGACCGCAGCGGGCTTCGAACTCCCGAGCAAGGATGACCATTGGAGGTGGAACGCTTAGAATGCGTTGATGAGGGTCGTGAAATGTCTGTACGTGGCCGTGCGGCCGACCGCTCTCGAAAGAGTAGCTGCTGCTCGGCTGTTGGAGGACGAGTCCCCGCTCCTTTGTCAGAAGTTTCACACCGCACTGCGGCAATCTCCACAGGGGTTCAAGTACGCCGCGGAGCTCGAAGGATTTCCCGTCGTGCATCTCGAATGGGTTCCTGTCGGCCAGACGGCCGGTGCACTCGTGTTCCCGCCCTTCGTTCCACGGCCCGGAGTCGGGCCGGACGTGCTCGCCTTGCTGCTCAATGGGCTTGAATCACCCGAGGAGCTCTCTGCACTGGCGAAACGGTTTCCGCTTAGAGCGGACGTTTGGCAGGAGATGTTGAACGCTGAAAAACCGGTGGCGTTCAACGTGCTTTTTACGGTCGGCAGGCTTAGGGAACCCGCCACGATTACCATCATCAACGCCTTCGCCAATTCGTTTTTCAGTACCTTAGGGACGAATGAAGCACGCGACAGAGCCATCGGCCCATAACAGCGGGTGATGGCTAAGTTCGTGCAACTCACCCTCGACTGGACCCAAGCGTCCAGACTCCCGCCTATTTCACAACCGCCTGCTGAAGCGGCAGAGCCGCATGAACCGACGTTGCCGAAACCCGGCGTTCCCGCATCAACCGCTCCGAAGGTCAGGCACCCCGCGTGTCTGCCTGTTCCCAAGCCGCTCGCTTCCGCCATTGGGAAAGGGAACTTCGGTGAGGACGAACGCGGACCCGTGCGGCCGACCGCGGCGGAGGTGCGAGCCATCACCGAACATCATGCCGAGAGGCTCATAGACTTGCTCGACAGACTGCAGGTTGCCGACGCTCAACTCGACCGCTCAAGCCAAGGAGACCGCTCTTCGCTAATCAGACAAAAGGACCAGCTTCTGTCGGCGTACCAGTCTGGCCTTGCCCTTTACGCCGAGGACTTCGGCCAGCACGCCGCGAATCGGCTGGACTCATATGTGCGGCATCAGGTTGCCAAGAAGTGAAGCGTAGCGGTGCGGTCTGCCGGCTCAGCCGACCACCTCATCCTGACTCCGGGAGTTAAATGCCACGCCAGGGGCCCTCCGCTCCGGTGCTGCCCCCCTGTGTGTTGGCTGCGTGGGTGTGTCGCCGTCGGCGACGGTTTCAAAGGACCGTCCCAGCTCCTCACTAGCCCTGACGTGGCCGTACCCATTCGTCTGCAATTCGTCTCGACGCATGCCCGGGATCGAGGTTGGGAAGGAGTGAAGCCCATCGGTAAGAGCTTCCGGCCGTGATGCCGGGTGACTCCGCTCCAACACGGAGATAGTCGGTTCAAACCGAGAGTGCTTCGGCAACTTGTGCGGCACGCCGTCGAACCGTCCCCATGGAGACCCCGAAGAATTGTTCGAACTCGCTGTTGAGAAGACCAGGCACACCCACCGCTTGCCGGTCCCGATTAGCAGCGGCATAGATAATCCCTGCCGCCCACCCTTCGGGCTTGCCCTTGAAACCTTCTTCGCTGGTGACGACAAGACGCAGGACCTTCTCCGACCGTCTTCGCAAATCCGCGTTCGGGAATTCAGAGAAGAAGCGGTCGAGCTGCGGCTGGCAGGATTTGCGGAATTCAGAATTCACGGGCCGGTACCTTACCGTCCGATGCCGCAGTTACCAAAACAAATCACCCTTGTCCTCTTCCCGTTCGCATCACATAAAGGCCGTTATGATATGCTAACTAAACGGGGGATGATGGTGGCCAACAACACGTCCGACAATCAACTCGTCAGAGCTTCGCCGAGGAAGCTCGCCGAAGTTGGGTACGACCACGTGCCGGCCATCATCGCCGCGGCCGGCGAGAAGGCTCGCCGCCGCTTCTTCGAGTTCTTCACCGCTGAAATCGAAAACCAGAATACGCGGGAGGCATACGCCCGCGACGTTGCCCAATTCCTTGAGTGGTGCGAGAGCCGAGGACTCGCCCTCGAAACGCTCAACCCCGTCGCGATAGCCGCGTACGTGAAGCATGTCCAAGCACCCAAGGACGATGGCGGCATGGCGTGCAGCAAGCCGAGCACGAAGCGAAAGCTCGCAGCCATCCGCATGATGTTCGACTACCTCGTGACCGGCGGAGTCATTCCTTTCAACCCCGCGAGCTCGGTCCGCGGGCCGAAGTACACGACGAAGAAGGGCAAGACTCCCGTGCTCGATACCGACCAGGCGAGAGAATTGCTGGACAGCATCGACACGTCATCCGTCGTCGGGCTTCGCGACCGGGCATTGATTGGTGTGATGGTCTACAGCTTTGCCCGAGTGTCAGCCGTCATCGGGATGAACGTCGCCGACTACTACGGGAACGGCAAGACGTGGTGGCTCCGGCTCCACGAGAAAGGCGGGAAGTTTCACGAGGTGCCGGCTCACCACAAGGCCGAAGAGTATCTCGACGCCTACATCGAGGCCGCCGGCGTAGCCGGCGAGAAGAAATCGCCTCTCTTTCGTGCCGCCATCGGCCGGACTGGCAAGCTCACCGCGAACCGTCTGCATCGCATGAACGCGTTGCAGATGATTAAGCGAAGGGCACGCCGGCTCGGTTTGCCGGCCGACGTGCGATGCCACACATTCAGGGCGACGGGCATCACAAACTTTTTGCAAAACGGAGGAAAGCTCGAAGAAGCCCAAGCCATCGCCGCCCACGAGAGCACCCGCACGACGAAGCTGTATGACCGGCGGGACGACCAGCCGACGCTGGACGCCATTGAACGGATATCGATTTGACGCCCTCCCGCATCGGCGGGATAAAAGGGGCTCTCCGCGATTCGGGCTGCCGACTTGAAAGGATAACGAGTGAAGCCGAAGAGGAAGGACAAGGAATCCACCGCATCAACGCTGCCCCTGCTTCCCCTGCCGGCCGCGAAGCTCGACATGCCGGCCCTTGAGCAATGGCTCTGGGACGCCGCGTGTGCTATTCGCGGGGCGACAGATGCCCCGAAGTTCAAGGATTTCATTCTCCCGCTCATTTTTTACAAGCGGCTGTCAGACGTTTTTGAAGACGAGCTATCGGAGCAGGTGAAAGTCGTTGGCGACGCGGAGATTGCCCGCGAAATCATTGACGCAGACCACGCCGACGCACTTCGGAAGGGCCGGAACCCAATCGTCCGCTGCTACATCCCTGCGAAGTATGATTGGAACGCCATCCGCAATCATCCCACCGACGGCAAGCTCGGTGAGTTCATCACCGACGCGTTGCGAGCCGTCGCCAAACTCAATCCGGCCTTTCAAGGCGTTCTCGACACCATCGATTTCAACGCTCGGCAGGCCGGTCAGCGAATCCTTGACGACGACCGTCTCGGTTTGCTTATCGAAGTCATCAGTCGCCACCGTTTAGGGCTCAAGGACACGAGTCCCGACATCCTTGGACACGCGTACGAATACCTCCTCCGCAAATTCGCTGAGGGCCAGGGAAGTTCCGCGGGTGAATTCTATACGCCCATGGAAGTCGGCCGTCTCATGGCCCGATTAATCGACCCGATTCCAAAGGCCCACATCTACGACCCCACATGCGGCTCCGGCGGCCTTCTTATCAAGGCACGCCTCATCTACGAAGAGAACAATCCCGCCGCCAAAACGAGAGCTCCAAAGCTCTATGGGCAGGAGCTCAATCCAACCACCTTCGCTTTGGCGAAGATGAATATGTTCCTGCACGACTATACCGACAGCTCTATCCTTATCGGCGACACCTTCACTAACCCCCGCTTCACTGACCCCACAGGCGTCAAACGATTCGATTACGTCGTCGCAAATCCGATGTGGAACCAGGACAACTACGAAGACACATTTTACGAGAACGACCGGTATGAGCGTTTCTCTTATGGTGTTCCGCCCAACGGCTCAGCCGACTGGGCGTGGGTACAGCACATCGCCGCCTCACTCAATGATACTGGGCGGGCAGCCATTGTTCTCGACACAGGTGCTGTCACTCGCGGCTCGGGCTCCCGTGGTTCAAACAAAGAGAAGGAAATCCGAAAGGCATTTGTTGAAGCGGACATTATTGAGGGGGTCGTATTGCTCCCGGAAAACCTCTTCTACAATACGATGGCACCGGGCATCATTCTTCTACTGAACCGAAACAAATCCGAGAAGCAGAAAGGCAAACTCATTCTAATCAATGCCACTGCCTACTTCGAAAAGCAGAAGCCTAAGAACGTCCTCACGTCGGCCGGAATCGATGCTGTCGCAAATGCCTACAGCATTTGGCAAGATGCGTCCAAGCTGTGCAAAGTAATTTCAATCGACGACGTGAGGACAAGCGACTACAACCTCAGCCCCTCGCATTTTGTTGAAATCAACGACCGCACGTCCCATAGGACACTCGAAAACATTCTGTGCGACTTATCCGTCGCAAAACGTGCTCGGGAGAAGGCGGACACCGAGTTGGACGCCGTACTGCTCCAGCTTGGCTTGTTGGAAGACAAAACATGAGTGCTATCGGCAATCCACATTGGAATGAAACGTGCCTCGCAGACGAGGCTCTGTTCTCAATTGAGAACGGCACGTGGACAGGGAAGACGCCTCCGCTAAAGAGCTGTGCTGTCGTTCGAAACACAAACTTCACAAACGAGGGAAAGCTTGACCTATCCGATGTAGCGGTAATTCCGCTTGAAGAACGTCACATTTTGAAAAAGCGTCTTCTGCCAGGGGACATCATTGTAGAGCGTTCAGGTGGCGGCCCAAGTCAGCCGGTTGGGCGAGTTGTGATGTTTGAGGGTGCCGCGACCGACTATTGCTTCAGCAATTTCACAAGTCGTATTCGCGTCAACGACCGGAGCATTATCGACCCAGAATTCCTACTCTTTTCATTGCTTCAATTTCACATGAGCGGCAAGACGGAAGCTCTCCAGCGTCGCACGACGGGTATCCGCAATCTCGCATTCGATGATTACAAGAAGAGTGCAATTCCTTTGCCGCCGCTCGCGGAGCAACGGATGATTGCGTCCACCTTGCGAACGGTAGAGGCGGCGAAGGACGCCCGTCGTTTGGAGCTAAATCTCGAACACGAACGCAAGGCGGCCTTGATGGCTCATGTTTTCACTGAGGGACTTCGTGGAGAAGAGCGGTGCGTCACTGAAATTGGTTCCCTGCCCAAGTCGTGGAAGGTAATACCATTGGGAGACGCTGTTCACTTTTTTCAATACGGCACGTCGAAAAAATGCGTCGAAAACGCGATTGGATTTCCTGTTCTCCGTATCCCGAACATTGTAAGGGGAGAGGTGGATACGTCAGAGTTGAAATACCTTGCTGAAGCTGGCGGGGAAGCTACGTCATTGCTGCTCCAACCAGGCGACCTCATCTTCGTTCGTACAAATGGTCAGCAACAGTACGTGGGACGATGCTCGATGTATCGAGGCGAGCCGGCGAACGCTTTGTTCGCCTCATACCTTATCCGAGCCCGATTGAAACCTGTCCTCTCGGCTGCGTTTGTGCAGATGTATACGATGACCGACACAGGCCGGTCCTTCCTGAGCGGAAAAGCGTCAAATGCCGCAGATGGCAAGTTTAACATCAACACTCAAACCTTACGTCGAGTTCTGGTCCCCGTTCCATCGCCCGATGAGCAGCAGCGGATAGAAGGCGTGATTGACGCGTGCTCTCAGAAACTCGTGGCTCTCGGACGGGAGCTGCTTGCACAAGAGGAGTTGTTTCGCGGGATGCTGGAGGAGTTGATTTTGGGTCGTCTCTCGACCGCCAAGCTACTAAAAAAGGGGGAAGCAGCGTGAGCGAACGCACCGCAGTCCAAGACCCGCTTATCCGGTACGCCGAGGAAATCGGTTGGGAGTATGTCCTTCCAGATGCCTCGCTCGTCCACCGAAGTGGAGAGAGCGGAAAGTTTTTTGGCGACGTCCTGGAAGGTCAGCTTTTACGCTTGAACCCAGGCATCATCAACCCGGCACGGGCAGCCGAAGTCATTCGGCAGCTTAACCTCCTCCCCGCGACCATCGAAGGAAACCGAGCGGCATTGAATTGGATTCGCGGTGAGGAATCTGTCTTCGTCGAGGAGCAGAGCCAGCAGCGTAATGTGAAGCTCATCGACTTTGACCACCCGGAGAAAAATCTCTACCACATCACCGACGAGTGGTGGCAGAAGAGCGTCGCCTTTCGCAATCGAGCGGACGTGGTGGTCCTTATCAATGGAATCCCCATCGCTGTCGCCGAGACCAAGCACGCTACCAAACGGAACGGCCTGGAGGACGGTGTCGAACAGATTCGACGCTACCACCGCGAGACTCCTGAACTCTTCACGGCAAGCCAGGTCTTCGAGGTCACGCAGCTCATGGATTTCTTTTATGGCGTGACGTGGGGGACGAGCCGAAAGGGACTTTTCAACTGGAAGGACGAGCAACCAGGAGATTTTCAACGTAAGGTCAAGGCATTCTTTGACCGCCCACGTTTCCTCAAAGTGCTCCGCGATTACATTGTCTTCGTCACGAAGGACGAGGTGTTGAGCAAGGTAATTTTGCGACAACACCAGACGCGTGCGGTTGAAAAGGTCATTGAGCGAGCAATCGACCCGCAACGGAGGCGGGGCCTCGTTTGGCATACTCAGGGAAGCGGCAAAACGCTCACGATGATAACCATCGCGGCTCGGCTCCTGCGAGAGACCAAGGAGGGGGAAAAGCCGACTGTCCTGATGCTCGTTGACCGAACTGAGTTGGAAGCCCAGCTTTTTAAGAATATCGAAGGTTATGGCATTCGGGCCGTCGAAGTCGCCCAAAGCAAGGCGGACCTCCGCCGCATTCTCGGCAGCGATTACCGCGGCCTCGTCGTTTCGATGATTCACAAATTCGACGACATTCCGGCCAACCTTAACACGCGGTCGGGAATCATCGTGCTTGTGGACGAAGCCCATCGAACCACGAGCGGCGACCTTGGAAACTATCTTCTCGCGGCCCTCCCCAACGCGACGTTTATCGGTTTCACCGGGACGCCCATCGACCGCATCCAGTATGGGACAGGAACGTTCAAAGTGTTCGGCGGCGACGATGAGAAGGGCTATCTCGACAAGTACAGCATCGCCGAGAGCATTGAGGACTACACGACCGTCGCACTCAACTACGCCCTCGCACCGAGCGAGCTTCTCGTAGACAAGGCGACACTCGAAAAACAGTTCCTTCACCTCGCCGAAGCTCAAGGCATAACGGACCCCGAAGAACTCAACGCCATCCTCGACCGTGCCGTGGAACTCAAGGAGATGATGAAGGCACCGGCACGGCTCGACACAATCGCTGCTTTCGTTGCACGGCACTTCCGCGAAAACGTCGAGCCGATGGGGTTCAAGGCATTTCTTGTCGCGGTGGACCGCGAAGCATGTGCCCTTTACAAGAAGGCACTCGACAAGTTACTGCCCGCCGACTACAGCCGAGTCGTCTATTCTCCGGCTCACAACGACCGGGAGCTACTGGCCGAGTTCCACATCGACACCGACGAAGAGAAGAAGGTCCGCAAGGAGTTCATCAAGAAAGGGACGGTCCCCAAGATTCTCATCGTCACGGAGAAGCTGCTCACCGGCTTTGATGCCCCAATCCTGTACGCGATGTATCTCGACAAGCCGATGCGTGACCACGTTCTGCTTCAAGCTATCGCCCGCGTGAATCGGCCGTACGAGGACGAAGACGGACTAACGAAGCCCTACGGATTTGTACTCGACTTCGTCGGCATCTTCGACAACCTCAAAGATGCTTTGGCCTTTGATTCCGACGTGGTCGGAAGCGTCATCCAGAACATCGACGTTCTCAAGAAGCTTTTCGAGAAGATGGTGACGGACGAGGCGAAGCCATACCGGATACTGCGGCCGGGTTGGACCGACCAAGACGCCGACAAGGCAATCACGAAGTTCAGCGACCCGGAAGAACGCGAACAGTTCTACCGGTTCTATCGCCGCCTTCAGAGCGTCTACGAGATCCTCTCGCCCGACGCTTTCCTTCGGCCGTTCATCGACGACTACCGCTCCCTCGCAGAGCTTTACGCCTTGCTTCGCAACGCCTACAGCACGACCGGTTATGTGGACCGCGAACTTGTTGGAAAGACGCGAGAACTGCTTCGCAAAGAAACCCAAAGTGGGAAGTTCGAGCCACCCGGAGCTATTCACCGGCTCGGAGCCGAAGAGCTTGAGGCTCTTCGCCAAGGCGACGAGTCGCCTGAGGTGAAGGTGCTGAATCTGCGGAAGCTCCTAGCCGAGACAACTTCAAAGCAGTCGGGAAGTAAACCATTCCTCATCCCCATCGGTCAGCGGGCCGAGGAGCTCGCGGAGCGATACGAAAGTCGCCAAGTCACCACGCAGCAGGCCCTTGACCTCTTCACTCAATTGGCTCAGCAAGCCGTGGATTCAGATGCAGAAGTGAAGAGGCTCGGAATTGACCGGAATGCCTACGCGATTCTTGTCGCCATTCGGACCATCGTGGAGGGCGTCACGACGGACAACGCAGCGGCCATCAACAAGTTGTTTGAGAAGTATCCCGACCACCAGTGGAACGAGCAGCAAAAGAACCTCATCCGACTGGAGCTTTACAAGCTGTTGCGGCCCATCGTCGGCCCTCAAAAAATGGTCGATGCAGCCAACACGATTTTGAACCTCACTCGCGTATGACAACCGTTGTGAAAAAAGCGAGACCTTGCACCGCGAAACGCTGGCTCGATAACGACGAGCTCCGGTGGACGGTGCGAGATTGGGCTGTGAAAATCGGCGTGAAGACGCCGACAATTCACTTTCGTCCGATGACAACGAAGTGGGCGAGCATGTCCACACGAGGGAGAATGACGGTAGACACGTCCTTGGTATCACTTCCGCGGGATGTCGGCGAGTTTGTCGTGGTACACGAGCTCGTTCACCTGCTCGCTCCGAACCACGGCAAACTTTTCAAGAGCTTCATGCACGCGTATCTGCCGGATTGGGAAGAGAGACGCGACCGCTTAGCAAAACAACTCGTCCGGCAAAGGCTGAGGAACCGTGTGCTCAGTTTGCCCGATGGAATGCCTCACCCGGCTAAGCCGCACGCTTCGGGTACCCGGCCGTAACTTTCAGCGGTTTGGGCATTCGGGAAGTGCGAGCAGGTTGTCGTTCCACTGTCCATCAGCGTGTGTTCGCACGTAAGGACCGTGTGTTCCGTTGACGACTCCGACGTCAGCACGCTTCCCTCCGACGAGCGTGAAAAATGTGTTCGTCTGATTTTGAATGGATTCAACGACCTGTTGACGCGTCCAACGCCAGGTAGCACCACCGAGGTGAGTGATGCCCTCATGTGTGCTGCTTCTCGGCTACTTGTTGATGCACGTAACTTGAACGTCTGTCATGATGTTAGCTCCGAACTTGAACTGCGAGGCGAAATGTCGGCGGCGAACGCCACCGCCCGCCGGGAGGTGACGCGTTTATCGTCGCCAACGGCCGATGCTTTCTTGTGTGAAATCTGTCCTTGAAACCGGGAGCCAATCTTGCAGGGGTGAGCCTCCGCTCACCCGCGACCGGACTTGTTCTTGGTCCGGTCCACCAAGTTATACGTCGTCCCGCTGTTAGGCGTCGGGGGCATCGTCTCCCCTTTGCTCACGGTAACTTCCTTTCCAGCCCCACCACGGGGTCCGACTTGCTGATACTGTCCCGACACCGGGGCCGTCTGTCCGGGCTTCAGCCCATTGTGCTTGCTCATGGCAAAGCTCCTGTAAGACTAACGAACAACTGACCAACGCTTCGCCACGCGGCTACGCGTTCTTTCGCTTCTGCTTGAAGATGCGGTCTGCTTCCTCGATGTCGCTGAAGGCACCGGCCGCGGACTTGTTTTCCTTCGCGATTTCTTCGCGGATGCAGACCCATTCGCCCCGCTTTCGTTTACCAAAGATAACGGCGACGAGTGTTGCGGCCGGCATTATGCTGCCTGTCCGCTTTCCGAACTCTTTCACCAGGTCTTTGGCGAATGCCTGACCAAACAGGTATTCGTCGGAGGTGATATCGAGTTCGACATAGATGGCTTCCAGTGTCTTCAACTGAGACGCCGTAAGCAGATGCACCGCAGGCTCGAATCGACGGGCACGTTCGCCCAAGCACGGCCAATCCTTGTTCTTCCGACGGTTAATCATGTACCGCAGCAACGTGTCCGCCTCGAAGCTCGTATCACACAGACCGTTGAACGTGGACACGATGCGATTCAGCACCCCGGAGGCTCGTTTGAGCTGGTCGGTGGCGACGGCATGCAGCAGGTAGAGTTCTTCCAAGCACAGCTTGGCGTCTGGACTCAACTTCATGGCAGTATCTTTCCTCGCGGCAGGTTCCGCGAAAAACGGCCTCATTCCTCTACAGAGTTTCCTTCCGCGGAGCTTCTCCGCCCATCGCGACCAGCACACGCTGCCGCACCGCCGCCTCGTCCAATCCGCCCAGCCGGGCGACATCGCCGTACGAGACTTTTCCTTGGCTCACCGCCAGTTCAATTAGTTCTTCCATCCGCCGTGGTCGGTCGGGACGAACTTGCCCTGGCTCATCCTTCCGCCACCCAAGGCGGCTGAAATCTCGCCACAGCCGCACGTACATTGACTCAGAAATGATGCCGCTTGCTCTGGCTCGATAAATCATCGCCGCGAGCGAAATGCCATACCGCTCCTTAAACTGCACCAGCCGAATCATGCTCTCCGCCTCGAATGCCTCTTTCAGCACCGCTTCGGGCATCAGCAAGTGCGATGAGAATTCGTGGGCTTGCTTCTCGTCTTCGTCTAGCTCTTCACCATTGTCCTTGCAGTCGTCGAAGAAGTAGTGCCGCAACTCGTGGCCCGCGTTGAACCGGATTCGGTCATTAGGTAGCATGGAGTTCAACGCGACCACCGCCGCCGACCCGAACCAGGCGGCAAACCCGTCGATGCGAGCCGCTGAATCGACCTGAATGACACGAAGGCCGTACTGTTCTAGCAATTGAATCATGCTCGGCAGCGGTTGCGTTCCGATTCCCAAGTCTCTCCGCAGACGCTCTGCCGCCGCCCGGTCAGACTCACCCGGTTTCACCGCGAAAGTCCGAGGCTTCCCCTGCAATCCCAGGATGTTTTCGAGCTCGACATATATCTGAAACCACGCCGATGCATTTCCTTCAAAGATTTGCTTCTCTGAAGCACGCACCGACTTCAAGCAGCGATACCGCATCCCCGTGAGCGTCGGTCCCATCGTGAGGAACCACTCGACCTGCCGCTTGTAGATGCCAGCTAGGGCACGAACGGTCGCCATGCTTGGGAAGGTGACGCCTTTTTCGTAATTCGCGAGGGTGGCATGCGTCACCGGTATACCACGCATCGCGAGCATCCGAGCCGCAACGCGGGTCGAGAACCCGGCCGTCTCACGAGCCGACCGGAGCCGACCTCCAAGCTGCTCAGAAGAAAATCCGTTTTCGGTGCCGATGGCAATCTCCTAAATGGCCGTGATTTTACAAACGCGATGCAGTTCGTCAAATCATTTTACGACGAATTCGTTCGATTCTTGTTCGCTTGGGGGGATACAGCCTGCCGGAACCCATCGCGGAGGACGGTGGCGAAGACGACTAACTAGGTCGGCCTGGGACACTCAGCGAGCCACTGATTTCGCTTCGCATCCGCAGAGCCTTTGCCTCAAGCGAAACGCAGCCAGCACGGCATATCCGGGAAGCGACAGCCCCTCTGCCGTCGCCATCCATACGAGCCGGTCAAGCAGCGACGGGCACACAATCCCCTGCCCTCGCGACACTCGCTGCCATGTCCGCACGCAATCCCGAAGTTCCACGTAGAGTGCTTCTCGCGGGAAGAGAATCTCCGCGGTTAAAAGCTCGTCCCACACATCGCGAGCTGCCAACGATGAGCGGCCATAGCCGAGTAGCTCTTCAAGCTCCCGGATTTCTCTCCACCAACACGCCAACGAGCTGACACAAGGACGTGAATGCTCCTCTTCGAATGGTTCCGGACACTCCAGTAGTGCTGTTGCCATATCCCCTCTTTTCGAATGGTTACGAGGCAAATTATTCCCGCTGGAATAATCATCCGGACGCATCTACGCACAGCATCACGAGCGAAGTCAACGACTTTTGAGAAGGGAGGAGGTTCCGAGGGCTTAGCCAGCCCGAAGATTTTCAGCTAGCTCTTTGAGCTTCTTGATAGCACTGGCACCCGTCACGGCGTGTCCGCCGAGCACGCGAAAGAGTCCTTCGTAAATCTCATACGCGTGCGAGCGAGTCAGGAGCCAGAGGTCTCCATGCGGAAGCTCGATGTAAACCCGACGGTCGAGCAGATAGAACGCAGGCGGAGGAACGACGGTTAGGGACTCGGTCGAAGGTATGAGCCCAATCCGAACATGGTCGGAAGCCGCCACTTCTTGAAGATGATGAATCTGTTCTACGAGTACGTCAACCGGTGCGATTCGTGCGAGCAGCGCCGCCTCCGTCACGATGAAGGTTACGCTTTTCCGAGAACTGTGAAGTATCCGTTGTCTCCGCAACCTTGCTCGCACGGTCCGCTCGATGCTCGACGGTGTTCGTGCTCCCGCGGCGTGAATGACGTGTCGAGCGTAGCTCTCCGTTTGCAGGAGGCCTGGAACGAGGAGGGGGTTGAAGACGCCGATTCGCGTGGACTTCGCTTCGGCCATCGCAATTGTTTCTTGGCGACGTTCCGCCCAATCCGCTTGAACGAAATCAACGGGCAGGTACTGAAGAACGCTCTCGGGCGTGACACCGTTGGGGACCACGCCGGCCAGTCGCATCAGAGCGGCGGCGTCCCCCTTCGCGAGTCGAAGCGAATGAGCGAACTTTGACAGGAAATCCAGGTCCGGCACGAGCAGACCACGTTCGATTTTCGAAATGGTCCCCTGCGTCACGCCAATGCTTGACGCGAGTTCCGTGCCTGTGATTCGTCGCTCGCGACGGAAACGACGCAGCGTTCCCCCGAGTTCGGTGTCCTTCTTCATCCCCCTCGTTGGTCATTTCCCGAGTTTGTTGAGCACGCCTTGCAGTAGGTCTGCGGGAACTTCCAAAGCGTCTTCAATCGCGTCCATCGGAAGTGCCGCTTTCTCCTCCGGAGTCAGTCGGCGACCGACAATCAGGAACGTTCCTTCCTTGGTCTCGAAAACTGCGGGGCAGCCACCGCCACCGCATCGCAGCCCACCGCTGTAAGGGGCAGATGAACGGTAAACTTGCCTCACGATGCCGGGAATCGAGCTTTCGTTCATGGGAACCATCCGGTTAAGGGCCTTCCCCCCATTGTGGACTATAGCCCACAGACCGGATTGAAGGCAAGTTTTTAACCAGGCTTACTCCCGGCTCGCCGCCGGCGTCCCTTTTCGACCTCCCCCAGGACTGCCGCGGCCGACACGCCCATCGCGTCGCAAAGGCGAAGCAAGAGCTTCACGGTGGGTGATTTCACGTCACGTTCAAGCTCGGAGAGGTAACTTCGGTCAATACGGGCACGGGCGGCAAGAGTCTCTTGCGAAAGCCCGGCCGTTTCTCGTTCCCGACGCAAGATTTTTCCGAGCATAACCCCTGAGGCTATTTCATGGCATACTCCGCGTCTTCGGGCTATAGTCCACAACCCTGGAAGTACGTCTTCCGGCATTCCTCGTCTACGCAGCGACATCCAACGAGCCAGGATTCTCAGCGAACACCTTCACCGGAACCCGTCGCAGCTTGAGGGCCGACGCCGGCACGAGTGCGAAGCCGGCGGCCTTCCGCTCGCGATTCACCGCCCGAAGAAGATTGAGAAGTTGCCGCCGCACCCGAGCGTAGGGCACGTACGGCAATCGGTGGAACTCGCCGGCAAGCTTCTCAGCAGACCGGTGCACCGACAGGCCCAAAAGGTACGCCTTCACCCGGCGGTATTCCTCGACATGAATCCGCACGGAGGCGTGGTACCGCCCATCCACCCCCTTGCCACACCCAATGCTGTAGCCCTGGAATCGAAGTGGGTCGCGGCGGAGGTCCTTGACGTTGGGCTCGTGCTCGAAAATCGGGTGAGTGCCGGCCGAGATGAGCAGCACGAAGATGCGGCCGTGCCGCAGGTAATGCACGTTCGCTCCGCCCGCCTTCTTCCGCCGTGCCCTTGCCCACTTGCTGATGTTCACCCCGTACTGCCCGATGAGCTTTTGGTCGATGGGCCGAGGGTCCTTCTTCTCCGGGATGGTGCCGCTCACGAAATACCGGTAGCCGGCGGCCACGTAGTTCGCCGCTTGTTGAACGAAAGCCTCGGGGCTTTTTGCCTCGCACTGGTACGACATGACCCTGTTATGCATCCAAAAGTGGGGGTTGTTTCCTCGATGGCGGCACAACTCCCCAAAAGCCTGAACCCAAACCGAATGCGGGAATACTCGAAGCTCGATGGTCGGCGTCCTACTCGACCGAACTCGCTTCGACGGTGAACGGCGATGCCTTCACCGGAGCCCCGCGTAAGAACCTCTTCCTTTCTGCTACCGGTACGCGGGGCTGCTAGTTTTTAGTAGCCCTACCGCAATACATGCCGGTAGCGAAAATGAACCTCGACAGCAGCCGGGTGAACCTTCGGGTACACCCCGGCTGTCCGTCGTCTTTTCCGCCATCAAAAAACGGCTCACGTCCCCGTGAGTCCTTCTTTGACCGCGGTGCCTTCCTTCCCGGAAACAAAGGCATGCCGCGAGGGTGTCTTACAGAAACCCCCGCGGCACGCCGACGTCAAGAACGAGACGAAAAATCGCGTCGGTGCTTTCGTCGTCGCATCGTGCCCGGCACCACCCGTAAGCACACGAACCGTTACACCACTGCCTTGCAGTGTCCCGGCAGGCCTCCCGGCCTCTCCTAATTGCACCACTCTTGTCCGACTTTGGCGTTTGAATCACTCACCCGACCAGGTGAGCACCGAGGGACCACCCCGGCAGCCGAAGTCGTTACCCAATTAGCTGATGGCTGATTTGCGATGAGTGACGTTGTGAGTAGAACTCCGAAGAGTTCGGGCGTGGGCGTAGCTTCGTCCTCTCCCGAGGTGAAGAAGTTTCCGAACCGAGCACGCTTACGCGTATCGGTCCGATTTCTGCCGGTCAAAACTAGAAACGCCGGCCTACCCGTCGCACCACCTGTGCCCTGTCACGATTCGGCACCGTCTCTGCATCGCATCTTCAAGGTAAGGGCTTCCGCCCCTTTCACCGTTGAGCTTTTCACCGTCGGGCTTTTCTCACCCGAACGCCGAACGTTGTCATCCGTCCGGTGCAGCACGTCGCCGTGCAGCAGCTCCCGGCACCTTCCACGTTGAACGAACCTGACGAGGACTTTCACCCCGATAGCTTCTTGAGCTTTGGTCCGAGCCCCGTGGGCGGGATTAAGCCTTTCGGCCGCACCCGCTACAACCATCGCGGCCCACAAGTCTTTGTGGGTCTGTCTTGGTCGCCCCGTTTTCAGGGTCGACAAGAGCCATGAGATAGAATGTGAGAATTGACCTGAGATTCAGGCGTTACGCTCACAAGCCTCTCTCGAACGTGGCGGGCCAGTCTCCCGGCACCACGCTCTACGCGACGCTCGCACACAGGGGGTTAGTCCTGCACCTTCTCCCGGTTGGTGACCGGGTTACACGGTCGCGAGCGTTCGTCTCGCTGACGCAGACACCCGTTTGAAACGGTTGCGACAACAACAGGCTGACGCCTGTGCCTAGAACCTACACCACTCTGAAACGCTATTCACCAGCAATGGTCGGACGTAGAATCGAGGCCCCTATGGATTGGAGCCCTTGGCTACCGCTGTCAACGTCGTCCGACCGCTGGGAGCCGGCCGTTTATCAAATTCGACTAATGAACGATGGCATTCCGTTCACGATTAACCGCCTGCTGGGTTCGGACGAGGACGCAATTTTCACCATCGGGAAGACGAAAAACATGGAGGCCCGGAGGAAGCAATTCGCGTGCGGGCTTGAAAAGTGCTACGGCCACTCTGAGGCGAACCTGCTGTACTTGCTCATGAACTATTCGCGGCTCAGACGAGCTCTGAGCAAGCCATCCGTCGAATATCGGTTCACGAATCGCGAAACCGACAAACTCGCCATCGAGCACGAGGCCGCACTCTTGCGAGCCTACATCGTTCGTCATGGCGAGCTCCCGCCCCTCAATTCGATACTTCCTGACCGCTACGGAGAAAAGACACCTTGGAAAGAGGTCTAATCTCGCCGGCCGTACTTCTTTGACTCTCCGCGGAGGGGATGATTATGGGGGCGGGGGGAGGTGTGGAACCCGGCGGCGGCTGGGGGGTTCCACGTATCGGTTTATCTTGGCGTCACGCCGCTTCGCGGCGCCGGAGTGCTCCCGGACTTCCCTTCGGTCGGTCCCGACTACGGGACAACGCTTCGGTTTCCGTCCGCTTCCTGACGCAAGACCAGAAGGACCTTCGGGCCGTGAAGAAGGTTTCCCCTCCCACCTCAAGGAAGATTTTACGCTGCACGAAATGGCGTCAAGGCCTTCGCCCCATGAGTACACGGGTCCCCTCCTTGACCCCATTTCGCTCCGCCCGGAATTCTTCTACCACGAGGTGGGAGGGGAAGAGCGTGTCAGGCGAACGCTCATGCGGTGCCGCATGGACACCGGCAAGCGAACGCTGGATGAGCTGCCGAATCGTCGCTTGGTCCATCGGCTCGTCGTTGCGGCGGGGCTTGAGTCTCGGTTGTACGGAGGGCCGAGCTGAAGTCTTCGGGCACGTGTCCCCGCCGTAGAAAAACTCCGGCATTCGAGCAAGCTTGTCTCTAGCTTTTTCCTCATCGCAATTGGCGAGGTTTCGCCACAGTCGCTTTTTGAGAATCGTGATGAAGAAGCCGCCGGGATTGGAACCGAGCCGCTTGGCACGCTCTGCCGCGGCGAAGAATTGAAGACGGTTGGTTTGCCCATCATTCACTAGCCCGGCTTGGAGGGCTTGTCGGAACAGTTCCGCCGTTCGCCGTGGGTCTGTCAGGTCCGCCGGCACCACGTGCAGAAGCCGCGGTTGCCCTTCCGGTTTTGCTTTCTGTCCTTGGACACCAGCAACGCGGGCCGGCTCCCGTTTCTGGTTTTTAATTCCCGAAGGGAGATTCCTGTAAGACTCAGGAGGTGGTGATTTCGATGCAGATGAGCCGTTTGGGAGTGGTGAAACTCGCGGTGGCCGCGAGCCGGATCCCGCCCAGGCGAGCTGGATGACGAAACTCCCGCCGTACCGCTGCCGGTGCCAATGGTGGGAGTCGAGTTGCCGGAGCCAGCCACTTCGTTCGAGTTCTCCGCGTGCTGCCTTCACGTTCCGGACGTCGACCCCGAAAGCGTTGGCTATCCAAGACGCTTTGCACGTGCCCCAGGAGACGCATTCTCTTGAGCGGTAGTACATCCCGCGAAAGAGATGGCCGAGCACCGCAGCCAAGACGACCGGCCGACGAGCTCGGGCTAGGAGCAAGACGGTGTGACGGGGAATCGGGAGCGTCCGACGGTGATTAACGACGGTGGCGAGCATCGCTGCAAGACCAGTTAAACCGTCGAGAACGGACGCTGAGCCGTCTTGCACGAGGATTTGGTGCTCGGACCAGGACAGGAATCCCGTCGTCTCTAATCGCCGTATAGACGCTCGAATGGCCGGGGCTCGCAGTCCGGTCAGCGGTTCAAGCTCCCGCTCCGAGTACGAAGGCTTTCTTCCTGGCCTTAAGGTGCACCGCCGCATGAGAAGCTCGTGTACGCCGAACCAGGCTTGAACGTCCTGTCTCTTGAGCTCTCCCTCGCGGTAGGCGACCCACATCCGGCAGATGATTTCAACTCTTACGCGGCAGAAGCCCCACAGGGGGCGGCCTCTTTCCGCCGGCCTTTCGGCCATCAACGTTCCTTTCATGCCCTTCCTCTTGGCGGACGGTTAACGCGGGGGTCCGAAGGCCCCGAGGGAGGTCGACCAGAGGACACACGACGCAGGTAACGCGTCGTGCGTTTGTGCAGTTGACGGACACGCCCGAGGAGGGTTAGCGTCGAAGAGTTCCGTTACTTCGACGTGTCCCCTTCGGACAGTTCGCACAGCGAGAAAAGCGGCCCGGCAAGGTCGCTCTTCTCGCTTGTCGCATCAGTTAGTTTTCCTCTGTCGTTTCTCCCCTTCTAAATATCCGGCCCGAGTGGAAGAGCTTTCATCCACTTGAAGCACAGCGTTGAATTCGTTCTGACCGATTCGGGGGGTTGTAACAATCCCAAATCTTCGACCTTTCGCGAGCATGGACCCATGGACGCAGGGGCTCATGCAGGCATGGCCGAGCGGCGTCATGAGGGCGTGGCAACTTGGACGCATCGGGCGGCCCGTGGCAACTGTGCACGATTACGGCTTGCGACAACTGAAGAACGCGGGCTAGCGTTGCTTCTATGGAGCCGTGGAAGCATGAAGGCATGCATCCAGGGATTCATGAAGGTCGAAGAACTTTTATCAAGAGGGTTATGCTGGGAGAGGAGAAGCCGCAGGGCATCGTCATCGGAATCGGCAATCAGAAAGGCGGCGTGGGCAAGAGCACGAACACGGTGCACATCGCCGCGGCGTTGGGCGAGAAGGGGTATCGCGTTCTCGTCATCGACCTCGACCCGTCGGCGGGAGCGACGAAGCATCTCGGGATTCCTCCGGACGGTTTCGCCGGCACCCTCGAACTGCTCACGACTGAAGAGACCCCGCAGACGCTCGCCGTCAGTGAGGGGATGCCGAAGAACGTGCAGCTCATCGCAGCCAGGACGGAGCTCGCAGAACTGGACAAGCTCCTGTCAAAGTTCGTCGACAAGACCTCGATTCTCGACCGGGCACTCCGGCTAGCCCGGCCGGAGTACGACTACGTGTTGCTCGACACGCCGCCGAACCCGCAAGCCCCGACGACCGTCGGTGCCTATTCTGCCGCGGAATGGTTTCTCCTGTCTGTGTTTCCGCATCCGCTTTCCGTCGGCGGTTTGAATGAGGCGTTCAAGGACATCATCGACGTGCGGGCACGAAAGAACCCGAACCTGGAGGTGCTCGGCGTCGTGCTCACATCGGTGGACCGGAGGACGAACCTTTGGCGTGACGTGTCGGAGGTTATCCGTGAGGCCGTGCCGGGGCGTGAATTCCGCACGATGATTTCCCAAGCAATCGAAGTGGCCAAGGCCGCAGGCCAAGGCAAGACCATCTTTCAGACCCGTCACACGTCGCGGCATGAAGTGGCGAACCAGTACCGCGACCTAGCGGACGAAATTGTTTGGCGGACGACTCACCGTAAAGCTTTTATTGCGGGGGAGCTTCCTCCGTCGGGGTCCAACGGCGGAGCAAGAAACGCAGAGCCGTCAGACGCCGGACTGCTCGCGACGCCAACAGCGGTCAACGCGTAACGGGAGGGAACAGAGATGCCAAAACCGCTGACCAGACCGCAGCCGACGAGTTCAGTGGCCAAGATGCTTCAGCCAGGAGTTGGAGCACAGGTTATAGCCAAAGCCCAAGCCGTAACGCCCTCAAACCTGCCAACGCCGGTCCAGACCGCCCCCATTCCGGAAATGGCGAACCAAGACGAAATAGGACGTTCTGGCGAGGTGCCGGACATTCCCCGTCAGTTCACCTTGACCGCGAAGACTGACCGCACGCTTAAGCGGCTCATCGGGACGTACAGCGAAGCGACCGGAATGGACTTGAAACACAGCGAGCTTTTGAGGGCCATTCTTGTCGCCGTTGAGCACGCGATGCCGGAGCTTGTTCGCGATGCTCAGGGAATTGGATTCCTACGGAGGCCGAAGAATGACCGAGGCAGAGAAGCGGAACGTGAAGCGTTGGAGTGGCGAGTCGCAAAGGCGTTCCTGAGCGGCATGCGAGCCGCTGGAATGATTGAAGATTAGCTCAGCGGTGGAACTCGTTTAATCCAAGTGCATTCCGGCCCCGCTTCGAGACATTTGACTGCGGCGGCGGCGGCCTCTGGCTGGTTGAGGCTGCCGGGCGAGTTTTCACGGCCGCTGGGGTACCGACATAAGCCTATTATTTTCAAGCGTTTGAGACTGTCGAAGTCCTCCATGCCGGAGGAGCAGCACCCATTTTACACATAAATTTGGTTGCTTTTCTGGCCGACATACGTATAGAATCTGGATGGAGAGAACTTATGAGCGACAAGCGTCAAATGACCCTGACTCTGACGGATAACGAGATGAAGCTGCTGGAAGATTTGGCGGAGCGGAAGGAACTCACCAAGACGGCCATCATTCGGATGGCTCTCCGACTGTTTCAACTCGTCGATGAGCGGACCGCCGAAGGTGGAAAGTTGTTCATCGAGGCAGGGGACAAGCAGAAAACGGAGTTGGCATTACTGTGAGCGTTCATACGGCGTACATCATCGACGCAGCAACAGGCGACCCGGTCCAAGTGGAACTCGACGATGACCTGACAGTCGACGTCTTGCTGGACGTAGAGGACCAATGGAAAGTGCCCCGTGAGGAACTTCGGGCCAAATTGAGAGCCTTGGGCGTCGCCCGCAAAGATTGGCCGGAAAGCCTCTGGTGGGATTGGGGGATGAAGAGTGTCCGGCTTGCGTTCGGAGACCCGAACGACTTTCGCATCATGGCTCTTCGCAGGCAAGCGGTATGGGAGGCAGCGATGGTCACGCGTTCCAAGAATCACGTTGCTCTCTTGGCACCGGATATCGGCAAGCCGATTGTCTACGTGGATTTCCTCGAAGTAGCCCCATGGAATTGGACCATCGATAAGATTCAGAATCGTAAGTTCAAGGCGTCGGGTCCGGTTTTGTTGCGGGCTGCCCTTGAACAGAGTTATGCAAAGGGATGGGACGGCCGCGTGGGGCTGCATGCCCTTCCGCAAGCGGCATCCTTTTATCTAGGCCAGGGGTTGCAGTTCGTGAAGAACGACCCCGCCAAACAGGACCTGCCGTATTACGAAATCTCGGCGGCAGAAGCATTAAAGCGAACGGGAAGGAGGTAAGGCAAATCATGGCACACGAAACATTGAACATCAACGTCACGCCGGAGTGGGCATTGGAGCAGGCGAAGCTTGAGCCGGATGTCGGCGTTACTTCCGTCGGCGGCCTCGCACAACGAATCCGTGGCTTCGAAGACGTGCCCAATGCTGAACAGGAGGGAGCCGAGAATCTCTCGACTCCCTCCATGTCGGCAGACCCAAGACGGCAATCACTCGGAAAGTTCATCGAACTGTCGCGACGGCGGATGCGTTTGTCCGTGGAGCAACTCGCGGAGAAGGTCGATGTGGACTTGGCTGAATTGCTGGCCATCGAGAAGGCCGAGGACATCGTCCCTGAACCGCGAACCCTCTATCAATTGGCCCAGTTTCTACGGATGCGGGTTGAACCATTGTTAGAACTGTCCGGGCTCGTGGTCGCCAAATCCGTGAGTCTCACCGAGTCTGCCGTGCGGTTCGCCGCACGTTCAGAGCCAATGGACACTTTGACCAAAGAAGAGGAAGAGGCGTTGAATTGGTTCGTGAAAGAGTTGACCAAGTGATTTAGGCCCCGAGGGGAGCCCTCTCCGTTTGCGAAATGTCGAACTCAATCCTCGCATCCGTACCGACATCGACCAGCAAGTGGCGAAGCTCCTTCGGGGCCTCGGCAACCCCGAGCCGCCCCTTCAACTCACCGACGTACGGGCCGCGTTGGAGCTCGACTTGCAGCATTACTCGTCCAGCCAGACAGGGGTTCTTGCGGAAACCGTTCACCGGATGCGTGTAGGTTTCCACCAAGTCCTCAGGCGTCCGCTGCTGCTGCTAGACGTGGTGAAAAAGCTCAGTCTGAAAGCTCTGTGGGTGCCCGACCGCAAACGCATCCTCATCGACACCGACGAGCCACTGCTGAAGCATCGCTGGAATGAAGCCCACGAAGTTGGCCACAGCATTATTCCCTGGCACGAGGCGATGCTCCACGGAGACAATCACCGAACGCTCAAGCCCGCGTGCCACCATAAGGTCGAAGCGGAGGCGAACTACGCGGCCGGTCGCACGCTATTCTTGCAGGACCGGTTCAAGCAGGAACTGCTCGATTCGCCACTCGACCTGACTGCGGTCAAGGCCCTCCGCAAGACATTTGGAAACACAATAACCTCGACGTTGTGGCGTGCCGTCGAGCAAGCGGATTCTCCCGTCTTGGGGGTCGTCAGCGTGCACCCGCAATACCCCCCGCACGATTTTAACTTGACGGCTCCCTGCAAATACTTCATCCGCTCACCGGCGTTCACGGCTCAGTTTTCGAACGTGACGGAGCTCGCGGCATTCGGGGTGATGCAGACTTATTGCAATTGGAAGAAGCGTGGACCGGTTGGCGAAGCTGAGGTCATTCTCACCGACGATGCCGGCGAGTCGCACGTCTTTTACTTCGAGTCATTTTGTAACACGTACGAAACGCTCACGCTGGCGGCGTACCGCCGAAAACACGTTACGGTCGTCGCCGTCTAGTTCCCGGCCGCAGCCTGCCGGTCGGGCGTTCCGGCAATGGAGCTCTAGATTGAGGAGAACCCATGACAGAATCGTACCCCATAAAAATTCTCGGAATCGTTGCCGAGGAAGTGACCACCCCCCGGAATGACGGAACGCGAGGTAGCGCGTTATACGCGGTGCCATTCAAGTTGTGCCGACCGGTATCAAGTCTTTGGGCAAGACAGTTCGAGCAGACGTGGGACCATCCGCCGTCGTACACGTCGATGCATCGCCCCGGAATCTGCCGCGTTTCGGGCGACCGGATAATCCTGAACGGCACAACGCTTGATGAAGTGGAGCGGGTTCACAAGGAGACTCTTAAGGTGGTTCTCGACGCCGTGAACGCTCGCGTGGAGGAGTTAGAACGGGAAGCACAGTTGCGGGAAGCAGAGCAGCGGCGACGCATCCAGGCTCACGCGGACGACGTGAAACAAAGGGCGGGCCGCATCAAGTTTGGCGATTGATAACGCCTACAGATTAACGATTGACCTCATGGCCCTTTCCGCCGCATTCATCGGGATTAACCAGTTTTCGGACCCAACGATTCGAGACCTGACGGGGTGCTGTCGCGATGCCCTCGCCCTTTGGGCACTCTTTAGCGATACCATTCCGAGCATCAACGCACAGCTACTGCTGGACGACCAAGCGACAAAGGCGGGCATCCTTCAGGCACTTGATGTGACGCTTGGTGCGGCAGGCCCGGACGATACCGTTATCGTGTCGTTTTCTGGACACGGCACGTCGAGCCATCGATTGGTAACGCATGATACTCTTCGAGCCCATCTTGACGCGACGACCATCGAGATGGGCGACCTTGCCCAGCGATTCAAAAGCTCGAAGGCGAGGGCGGTGCTCTGCATTCTCGACTGTTGCTTTAGCGGCGGAGCCCCGGCACGCGTCATGGAGGGAACTCCCGCTACGCGAACTCCGGGCACACCACTGGAAGACCTTGCGGGGGCGGGTCGGATACTTCTCTCCGCATCAGGCCACAACGAGCCGGCACTTGAGCTGAATCGTCACGGGCTTCTCACGCGAGCCGTTTTTGAGGCTCTCCAGACACAGGCCGAAACGGTGAGTCTACCCGGCATCATGGATGACGTGATGAAGCGGGTAAAGGCCGACGCCGCTCGTCTCGGCCATGTGCAAACGCCCGTACTCTTCGGATACGTCCAAGGCGAACTCGTTCTCCCATCCCTTAAGAAGGGCCCGAAGTTCTACGCTTCATTTCCCGATGCGAAAGGTGCTCGCATTTCGGCCGACATTGGCGACCTTGCAGCCTTCGGAATTCCTTCGCCCGTACTCACCGCCTGGAAGGGCCAGTTTCCATCCGGCCTGAACGCCCTGCAACTCGCAGCGGTGAACGACTACAGACTTCTCGACGGCAAATCGCTACTCGTTGTTGCACCGACGAGCAGCGGCAAGACGTTCATCGGCGAAATGGCGGCTGCCAAAGCCATCACGGAGCAGCGGCGAGCCGTTTTTCTGTTCCCGTACAAGGCTCTGGTCAACGAGAAATTCGACCAGTTTGGTCGCGTCTACGGGGCAGGATTGGGCCAGAGAGTCATTCGCTGCACTGGCGATTTCCAAGACCAAACCAGTCAATTTGTTCGCGGGAAATACGACCTTGCGTTGCTGACCTACGAGATGTTTCTCAACCTCGTACTAGCAAATCCTGGCACGCTTGACGTGATTGGGCTTGTCGTCGTGGACGAGACGCAGTTCGTCACCGACCCCCGTCGGGGCATCGTCGTGGAATTGCTGCTCACGTACCTGCTCGCCGAGTCAGACCGTGGCGTAACGCCACAAGTCATCGCTCTTTCCGCCGTGATTGGAGACCTCAACCACTTTGACGAGTGGCTGCGATGCGACAAGCTCGTGACGACACTCAGGCCCGTCCCACTTGTGGAAGGCGTCCTCGACCGAAACGGGACTTTTCAGTTTGTCGATGCCCAAGGCAAGCCGGACTCCTCGCAACTGCTCGCCCGGCACGGAGTCGTACAACGCCGGGACAAGTCGAGTGCTCAAGACGTCATCGTACCGCTGGTGAAGAAGCTTCTTGCGGACAATCCGAACGAACGGGTCATCGTCTTTCGAAACAGCCGCGGCACCGCTGAAGGCTGTGCCAAATACCTCGCAAATGACTTGGGGCTTTCGCCCGCGTCCGAGGTCATTGCAGCACTTCCGACGGCCGACCCTTCCGTAACGTCCACGAACCTCCGGGAGTGCCTGCAGGGCGGGACCGCTTTCCACAATGCGAATTTAAATGTCGAGGAGCGTGTCGTTATCGAAAGGGCGTATCGCGAAAAGGACGGAAAGATTCGGGTGCTCGGGGCGACGACGACGGTGGCCGCCGGCATCAACACGCCGGCTTCGACGGTTATCCTGGCAGAAAACGAGTTCTTCGGTGAAGACGGCAGACCGTTTACCGTGGCCGAATATAAAAACATGGCGGGCCGGGCCGGCCGTTTGGGCTACAACGAGGAGGGACGCTCCATCATCCTCGCCGAAACGTCGCTGGAACGGGACCAGCTCTTTCGGAAATACGTACTCGCTCAACCTGAACCCATCAGGTCTTCGTTCGACGCTTCGGAACTCGACACTTGGGTGTTACGACTTTTCGTCCAAGCCAAAAAGGTCCCTCGCAAGGATGTCATCGGACTCCTCGCCAACACGTACGGCGGCTACCTTGAAAACCGTAAGCATCCAGGCTGGCGAGCATCTACCGAGCTTCGTCTCTCACAACTGCTCACCCGGATGATGGAGCTCGGCCTTGTGGAGGAGGAGAACGACCTTCTACGCCTCACGTTGCTCGGGCAGGCATGCGGGCGTTCAACGCTGTCGTTCAAATCGTCGATGCGGCTCATTCAGTTGCTCAGGAACAACAAGCAGCAACTGACCGCCGAGCGGTTGCTCATTCTGATTCAGGCCTTGCCAGAGGCCGATGCCACCTACACCCCGGTGATGAAGAGAGGCCAGGCCGAAAACCGATGGCCTCAGGCTGTTCGTCAAATCTACGGGATGGACGTCGCTTCGGTGCTACAGCAGCAGGCCGACGACATGTGGGTCTACATCGCCAGGTGTAAGCGGGCGATGGTTGTCAGAGCGTACATCGAAGGCACGCCCATGGAGCAAATCGAAAAGGATGCAACCACGAACACTTACCAGGGGAAGATAAGTGCTGGACACGTTCGCCAGTTTGCCGACGCGGCACGTTTTCACTTTCGGCCGGCCTACCAAATTGCAACGGTCTTGCTCGTGACGGATGGGCCGAGCGACACCGAGGTCGAAGCTCTTATCAGACGCCTTGAATTCGGACTCCCGCCCGATGCACTCGGGTTGCTTGAACTTCCAATTCCGCTTCAGCGAGGAGAATTGCTCTCGCTGTTTCGTGCGGGAGGCAGGTCAGCGGCGGACGTTTGGAAAATGACTCCGGAATCTCTGCAGCGGTACCTCGGTAAGGCCCGTGCCTCGCTGCTTGCGAAGTTACGACCCTCTGACGCGGCGTGACCATCCGCCTCTGCTCACGTCCGGCAGTTAAGGGCTGAAAAAATGTACATCAAACTGTACATCACCAGCGGAAAAACAGGCGTTGCAGGTGTATCATGTGTTGCACGAGCGGGAGGACGTAAAGCCTTCCGGTCGCTGGAAGTGTGAGTAATCTCGACAGTTAGGGTTTTCGAGCGAATCCCGCTCATAACCCGGAGGTCGGAGGTTCGAATCCTCCCCCCGCTATTCCAGATGACAAAGGGACTTGCAGCGATGCGAGTCCCTTTTTCTTTGGCCAAAAATGGGCCTGCTGCCCCATAAACTGCCCCATACGGTCTGGGAAACATGGTACTCGCCAAGGAGTGTTCAACACTTGTTCCTTGGAGGTGGCCAGTGGCCTATTTGTTCAAGCGCGGCAGCGTCTACTACGTGAAGTTCTACGTCGCCGGAAAGCAGAAGGAGAAATCCCTTGGGACCGGCGTCTACCAGATCGCTAAGGAGAAACAGCGGTTGTTCGAGTCGGCGCGGGCCAGAGGCGAAAGCCTTCCGATGCCGACGCGCACGCCGATGGCGGAGGTCGTAACCGCTTACGTCGGGCACATCCGCACCGCCAAGACGGCCAAAAGCGCTCAGACTGACATCTACTATCTCCGCGACGTGTTCGGCCCCATTTGCGATGCCCTGAAAATCACCAGCCGCAAGGCGTCCGAGAAGACCCGCAAGCGCCAACTGAAAGACGTCGTGGACCGCCGGCACAAAGCGCCGGTGATCGAAGCCGACTGTTTCGAGGCCATCACGACGGCGCAGATCGTCGAATTCGTTTCCGGCCAGGTCGCTCGCCGCGGCCTCGCGCCCAAGACTGCCAACCGCTACCGCGAAATCCTCACTCGCTTGTTTAATTGGGCCGTCGAACAGAAAGGCGTGCGGCTGCCGGGCGACCGCAATCCCGCCTCCAAGGTGGAACGCTACCGCGAGTCGGCGCCGAATATCCGCTTCCTGACGCTCAAGCAAATCGACGAGCAGCTCGAAGCCTTGGCCGACAACCTCAAGCTCCAGGCGATGGTGGCCACGCTGATCTTCGCGGGTCTCCGGCGCGAGGAGTTATTGTGGCTCACGCACGATGATTTGGATTTGGACGCCGGCAAACACGGCCTTATCCGCGTTCGGGCAAAAGAGATTCATGGCGAGTCTTGGGAGCCGAAAACCAAAAAGAATCGCGCCGTGCCCGTAAGCTCGCGGCTGCGCCATTACCTCGACAAGTGGCAACTGAAAATGGAAAAGAGCAAAGGGTCGTGGATCTTCCCAAGCCCCGAAGGAAAGAGGTGGGATCCCGACAACTTCTCACAAGACTTACGCGCAGCAAACGAGAGCGCGAAACTGCCCTGGGGTTGCCTGGATTTTCGCCATACGTTCGGCAGCCACTTGGCGATGAAGGGCGAGAGCCTTTACAAGATCAGCAAGCTGATGGGCAATTCACCGGAGATATGCGCCCGTCACTATGCGGCACTCATTCCCGAAGAGATGGGCGATTCGGTAGAATTCGGATCGGGGGTAAAGGGAAGCGTTGCAGCGCAGCTTGCGATTCCCGCCTCAGCATGACCGAACCACGTGCCTCACATCGTCTGAACGTGCTTCGTATCCAGAATGGGCTGCCCTGATTTGGCCAGACAGTGGCGCGGCAGGTGCATGCTGAAGGCGGTTCCGGATTCTTCGGATGAGGTCACGTCGATTCGCCCGCCGTGGGATCGGGCAACTTCACGGGCGATGTATAAGCCAAGGCCGATGCTGCCCGGACGGTTGTGCTTGGGGTGTTCGGCACTGGCGCCGCGCACGAGCGGCTCGAATATTCTCGGCAATTCACCGGGAGGAATGGGCGGTCCGCCGTTGTGGACTACGACCACCACTTCAGAGGCTTCTCCGGTAAGTTTCAGATTAATCGGAGCGTTCTCAGCGCCGTGCTGGATGGCGTTCCCGAGCAGATTGGAGATCGCCTGACGAAGACGGTCGGCGTCCCATTCGCCGATCTGCTCGCCATCGGTTTGAAAGCGGATGACGCGGTTCGGGTGGGCGGTGCGGAATTCGTCGAACAACTCCCGGCAAAGGCCGCTCAAATCCACCGAAGTCGGTGAAACGGGCATTCCAGCGCCCAGGCGGGTGCGGGTGTAATCGAGAAGATCGCCGATCATGCGGGCCATCACCTGCGCGTTGGTTGAGATTTGTGACGCACATCCAAGGGCTTCGGCAGCGCGTTGGTTCATGTCCGAATGCCGGAGCAACTCCGCCGACATGGCGATCGAGTTGAGAGGGTTGCGCAGGTCGTGACTGAGAATGGCTAGGTACAGGTCGCGGGCTTGATCCACGCGTCGGGTGTAGCTGCTCACCGCCTTGGCGACGGACTGGTCGATCGATTCGTTGAAGCGGGTCAAGTCGTCCACGTCGTGCGGGTCCGGCTGGGGCGCACTGTCACGCCAAAGCTCGAGCACGCTGGCGCGCAGCGCCCGGTACTCCGAAACCACTTCCATCAGATCAAACCCCGAACCCAGTCTTCCGATCGCGTGCAGCTCGGATGCGCCATTGAGTCCCGTGCCCGCGCCTCGATGCGCCGCGCCGTCCCCGTCGTGCTTTTGGTGACCATGACCCCGTGACTTGGCGGACCGCTCGGTCGCGGATTGCGACGAGTTCATGTCCTGCACAGTGGCAAGAAGGATGTCCGGGGCATGGTCGCGCAGGGCCAGCGCGTCCATCTTCGCCCCCGGCGTGATGCCGCGGGCGAAAACTTCCCACTCCATGAGGATGGGTTCGATGTTCGAGAGAATGAATTCGGCAAGTCGCATCGATTGGACCGCGGTCCTTCCACCTCCGGCGCGAGCGCTTCAGTCAACGCAAGTTTTGTTAATTTCGATCATCGCGGAAGTTGAGGCAGGCCCGAAGTTTGAAAACGAGTCTACCCGCTCGGTTGCGGGAATTCAATGACGAGCGGTCAAGCGTATGGTCATGTCACCCGCGAGAAATCGGATGTCGCCAGAAAAACAAATTGCCCCGACACTGGTTGAGAGCGTCAGGGCAAAGCCCACCGAAACTACTCGTGCGCCGGTCTTGTGTCACGCGGACAAATGCGAGCGGCCGTTCCGGGGGACTTGCATTTCCGGAACGGCCGCATCGACAAAAACGCTCGTGGCGGGCACGCGGGATCATGCCCGCCGTTTGGCTTCCAATGCTTCCACCTCCTTTCTGCTATAGCGCACAATCCCGTTCCGGCCTTCGCCCAGGCACAACCGGGTCAAGCCGGCGCGGCGGGCAATTCGATCGACGCTTGACCGGGAACAGCGCCAGCGCTCTTGAAGTTCTTTGGGCGACAAATACGGCGAGAGAGCCGGAGCATTTAGTTCAACCGTCGTCATGGCATCACCAAGTCTCACGATCAGCCGCAATCAGCGGCCGTTCGGGAGATGTTAGCATTCCGAACTACAAAGTCAATGGTATTATCCATACCAACGTGATGTATCATCGGATCGATTACGAACGATTTGTTTCGGCAGGCCAGCGGCCGACGATTTTGCCGATGCGCACGACGTCCGCCGGGTCCAACTGATGCCGTCGCCCATCCGGCGTTACGACGGCGGCTTGAGGCGGGGATAGCTGGACCCGGCCATAAAGGCCGCGCGCTTCCCACCCATTCCAGCAGTAGACGGCGGCCGGTCCCTCACGGAATTCCCAAGGGGGTATGTTGCGGAACACGATGGACTGGCCGACCCCCTCCACTTCCAGCGCGTAAATATCGTAACCCTTGCCGAAGCGCGCCGGCAGATGCCGTCCCCATTCTTCTTGCCAATCCTCATCGGTTTCGGCTTGGCCGGTCGGCTTGATCCGGCCCAGGAGAGGCGTGCCACGATCTTCCGCCCGCGTCTCTTTCGGCATCCAGTACGCCGGATCGTTCTCCTGCCAAGGGAGCGCGCGGCCGCGAACTTCGGGATCGAAAACGTGTGTATCCTCGATCCAGTCAATGTCGCCATCGTTGAGCTGTTCCAGCTTGCGAAGCGACACACGAAGCACGCCGGCGAGCAGGCGCCGCTCGGAGCGGTTCAGCATGTTCAGCGTGTGATACGCCTGCACGTCGCGGATCGTTTGCAGCGACACGCCGTAGAGCTCTGCCAGGTCCTTCCACTTTTCAAATCCCACCACTTCCCTGCGATGGTCGAGCCATTGAACAAGCCTCGACATCGTCTTTCCTTGTTGGAGACATCATTTCGTCAAAGTCAGCACTCCTACGCAGCGGGCCACGCGAACAATCTCACGCCGATGAACCATGCGGTCCGGGTATCGTGTTCGGTCTGGATTCAGTTTCCTCAACAGCAGCACATCGCGGTCATCGTCGCTCTCAAAGACACGGCTGAAATAGCACTCATCGTTGGTGAACCAGGTGATGTAATCTTTTCCGTAGACAAATTCCTGGCCCTCGACGTTCTCAAACAGCGCCGTCGCCGCGTTCGGGTAAGTCGGCATCATTGATTCGCCGTCCACGCGCACGCAGAAATCGCACAGACCTTCCGGCACCTTCACGACGCCGACTTCAATCGCCAAGCGTTCGCTGCGCACGCCGGCGCTGATGCTGTGGTAGCCCGGCACTTCGGCCAGCGACCGTGCCGGCCCCGAAACGCCGTTTGAGAGGTTCGATACTTCGTCGATTCCAGCGCCATCCGGTGCGATCCGGCGTTGCAGGTCGGATGGGGTGATCTTTAAGACTTCCGCCATTCGGCGGAAGTTGTCGGCAAACATACCGTGAACACCCGGGCGCATGAGCCGAAAGACGCCGGAGCGCTTCATGCCGGCAGCTTGCGCGAAGGTTTCCTTGGACATCATGCTGCCGCGCCAAACCTCCGCGAGACGCTCGCCCGAAACCTTCACTGTGCGCGATACGTTTCGCATACCGGTTCAACCCTCCGTGCGAGTCTGTTTACTGCCCTTCAAATCCAAAATGAGGGCAAAATGGAATAGTTCTTGACTCCATCCACATCGTTAGGGTAATGTTCGCGCAGCCAAAAGGCAAGCAGAAAAATAGAAGGAGGCGGCGCGTGCGTCCCGAAAATCTTACGCGATTTGTAGCCCAGCGCGTCGCCGGATCAAGGGCCGACCGCCTTTGTTTCGGCGATGCGGTCCGTCGGCGGATCGGTCGCAATGGCTGCATCAGTCATTACTTCCGGCCCGGCCAGTTGTTCGCCGTGGTTTGGTGGCGGCGATACTCGCACGACCGTCAGCATCGCACCTTCGCCGTCCTCGAATCGCTACCAGCGGGGAAACGGGGCCGTATTCTCCCAGGTATTCAGCTCGGCGTTGCGATTCACGTCCTTATCCGACAGCACGGACCGGCGGGTCAAGACGAGGCAGTGGATCGACTGCTCGATTTGATCGAGGAATTGAACTGCCGCGGGCGCAATCCCGCAGAAATGCCCACCGCCTTCTGGACCGAAGCAGTACAGCAGCTACTCCTCTGCGATGAACCCTTGGAATCGTGTGACGTTGAGAGCTTGGCATGTCGCGCGTGACATTCTTCCGCTGGCGTCATGTGTCTCACGGTGATCGGAGCCGTCGTATTCTGTTGCGCTTTGGGGCGGTCCTCATATCGCTCGTGATTATCTCCGGGCTGGGTAGGCACCGAGTTCTCGTCATCAACACGTCCCCAAGCGTGGCACCTGGCCTGTATCTGCGTTCTTCGGACGAACCCACCGTGGGCAAGCTCGTGGATTTTTGCATTCCTCCCGCCGCACGTGATTACGTGCGCGGACGAACCGGGAACAGTGGCGAAAACTGGTACATCCTCAAGCCCGTTGTCGCCGCACCAGGAGATCGCGTAGACACAACGAGCGAATGGCTCGTCATCAATGGCCGCCGAATCGCACCGATGCCGCCGCGAACGGACGGGAACGGCCGGCCGCTCCCCGTCTGGCGAGAGAGCCGTCTGCTCACTTCTGACGAATTTTTTGTTTTCTCCGACCGGATTCCAAACAGCTTCGACAGCCGGTGCTATGGCCCAATTCGCAGACAACAAATTGAGACAGTCCGAGAGGCGCTGATAACATGGTGATCCGGGCAGCACGTCGCTTCATAGCGCGGTTCCTCAGCGCTCTCCCGTCAACAGAATTAACTTGCATCCCGTTGAGAACGTTCGCATAATCAGCAGCGCATCGGCGGTATCCCCGGAGAAGGTTCCCCCCCCTCCTTTTCCAACCGCCGATCTTTTTTTGCGCCACCACATCCGGCTATCACTCGAAAGAATGGAAGTCGACTGACGTCGATGAACTGCTATGCCTCGCAGCAACGATCCGGATAGATCGCCCCGAGTCAGAGGCTGAAGCGTCAGCGCTCCCGTGCCGAAACCAACGGCATGACACACAATCCTAATTTTGAAGAGATCCGTTCATTGGTGCGCTCTTTGGCGCAATCGTGCGCCTTGGTTGTGCAGAAAGTCGCAGACCTCGCGGAACACGTAGAGCCGAGCGATGCCGGTCGACGCGGTCGTGATTTGCTTGAGAACTTACTTGGAAGCCGCACGGTAGATCCGGATGCCATGTTCGCGCAACTCATCGTGGACGCGGCGGCGAAGACCGTGACCTACCGAGGTGGCACCTGCTGTCTTGGCAATACATTGGTGTTCCGAATGATCGAGAGACTTGCCCGCCGGCCAAATCAGTTCGTCTCATTCGATCGGCTTATCCGAGACGTATGGGACGGTCATCCAAAGTCGGACGAGGCCATTCGAAGCGTGGTCAAGGAACTCCGCGATCGACTGCGCAAGAACGGAATGCGGAGGTTGGCTTCCTCGATTCGCGGGCAGAAGAAGTCCTACGCGCTGATGCTTAAGGCTCAGGCGTAGCCGCGTCAGAAATCCAACGGAAATCCAACCATGGTCCCACGGCGACCCAACGGTTTCTGTGGACAATCTCGCGTCGTCATCGCTGGCAATTGAGCTGACGATCTGAGCACGGAGAGAAGCATGAGTGAAGACGCAGAAGTGCGGCCGCGGGTGCCGGCGGCACAGTACATCAGAATGTCCACCGAGCACCAGCAATACTCGACGGAGAACCAGGCGGATGTGCTTCGCGACTACGCCGGCAAGCGCAGCCGCGAGATTGTTCGCACATATGCCGACGCCGGAAAGAGCGGTTTGAACATCCAAGGGCGCGAAGCGCTCCAGCGGCTGATTGCCGACGTGCAGAGTGGCAAGGCCGACTTCAAGACGATTCTCGTGTACGACGTGAGCCGCTGGGGGCGCTTTCAAGACGCCGACGAAAGCGCTTATTACGAGTACATCTGCAAGCGTGCGGGCATTACTGTCGAATACTGCGCCGAGCAGTTCGACAATGACGGCAGCCCGACCGCTACGATCATCAAGAGCGTGAAGCGCGC
>Ga0157370_10000565_pt1 | contig 46219 bp, 50 predicted proteins | sample C35metaG_FD_113463 | JGI IMG/M metagenome (GOLD analysis project Ga0157370, IMG submission 113463) | Corn rhizosphere microbial communities from Kellogg Biological Station, Michigan, USA - C3-5 metaG | ecosystem: Host-associated > Plants > Roots > Rhizosphere > Soil | place: USA: Michigan...
CAAAACCTCGCATTTCGATTCTCATAAGATTCATGTGCCGCAATCATGTCCTATCAGTTTTTAAATAAAGGGTTGTAATTTAACAAAAATATAAAGATTAAGAAACATTCTAATTGTCAATTGTGGATTATTTCTTGCAAAACACACCAATTTGTTGTTATATCGGGAATTACCCTTGTCAAATTGGGAGTAAAATATCTGTCAATAAAAGTACTTTCAATTTTTATAAGGAATTTTAGATGTCTGTTTTTCAGATATTTAAAAAATAATAATTCTAAAACTTAAAAATCTTATAAAAAATGGCAAAAATAAAGCACAATAATTTTATTGATACCGTTGACACCGTCTTTTCAAATGCAAAAGAAAAAGGCATATTACATCTTTACGCAGAAGGTGAATATCTCAATGGGCGAAGCATAAAAATTAACGGAAAGCAAATGCTCCATTTCGGAACTACAGGATATCTTGGATTGGAACAGGACACAAGGCTAAAAGAGGCAGCAATAAGCGCCATAAATAATTATGGCACGCAGTTCCCGCTTTCCAAAACTTATCTTTCCCATCCCTTATATGCTGAACTGGAAAGCAAGATTGAACAGATGTACAATACACCGCCAATTATAACTAAGAACAGTACCCTTGGACATATGGCAATCATCCCAACCCTGATAAGAGATGAAGATGCAGTAATTATTGATCATCAGGCGCATTGGAGTGTCCAGAATGCTTGTCAGGTTTTGAAGCTTAGAGGAATACCAGTGGAGATGATACGCCATAATAACCTAGAAATGCTTGAAGATAAAATTCGAACTCTAACTGGCAAATCGGGTAAAATCTGGTACATGGCAGATGGTGTTTATTCTATGTACGGCGATTATGCGCCAGTACAGGATTTGTTGAACCTTGCCAGAAAGTATACACAACTTCACCTCTACTTTGATGATGTTCATGGTATGAGCTGGAAAGGAAAAAATGGGACAGGTTTTATCTTTGACGCAATTGGAACGCTGGAAGAAAACATTGTGGTTGTCAGCACGCTGAGCAAAACATTTGGCGCCAGCGGCGCAACCTTTTTCTGCAGCGATCGCAAATTACGTGAAAAGATTAAAACTTTTGGCGGTCCTCTTACCTTCTCTGCCCAGCTTGAACCGGCATCAGTAGCCGCTGCAATCGCATCATGCGATATCCATCTCTCTGCAGAAATCTATGAGTTCCAAACCGAGCTTGCAAAAAAAACAGCACATTTCAGTACGCTGCTTTCAAACAGCAGCCTGCCCCTAGTATCTGATAACGACTCCCCCGTTTTTTTTCTTGGAATGGGGACACCCGCCACTGCTTATAATTTTACCAAGCGCCTCTTCTCAGAGGGCTTTTATCTCAATCTTGGCATCTACCCGGCAGTACCCATAAAAAATACTGGAATCCGTATCACTATATCTGCGCATAATAAAATTGAAGATATAACAGATCTTGTACTTGCAATGAATTATCACTTTCACAAGGCAGTGGAAGAAACCGAAAGCAGCTACGAAAAGATAAGACAAGCTTTTAGAATGGATATCAAAACGAAACTCCCTGCTATAAAACAACAAGCTGAAATACTTCAGATCGAAGAGACAACAACAATTGCGAACATTGACAAGCAGGAATGGAACAAGTATCTGGGCGCTTGTAATATTTTGGATTGGGACGGAATGCAGTATCTTGAAAGTTCTTTTGCACAGAACGAAGATCCAGCCAATAAATGGAATTTCTTCTATTATACAATCCGCGACCAGAACAAGCAAGTTGTCTTAATGACTTATTGTACATTTGGGATCTGGAAAGATGATATGCTCGCGACTGAATCTGTATCAAGACACCTTGAAGAAATTCGAAAAACAAGCCCTATGCATATGACTTCCAAAGTACTGAGCACAGGCTCATTATTTACAGAGGGAACACACTGCTATATTGACAAGGATCATCCTCTGGCAGAGCAGTCAATGAGAATGCTCTTAAATAAGCTTGAGGAATCATATAATACACTATCGGCAGATATGCTCGTACTGCGTGATTTCGAGACTGGATTCCACTGGGATGAAATGATTAGAAATCAAGGTTATTTCAGGATCGACATGCCCGAATCCTGTGTTATTGAAAATAAAAAATGGTCTGCCGCAGAAAGTTATGGTTCCCTCCTTTCCACTCGTTCTCGTCAGCATTTCAACAGGGAAATACTTAAGTATGAAAAATTCTATGATGTAGAGATAAAAGGCTGTCTCAACCAAGAAGAACTAAACAGGTCCTACGAGCTATACTGCAATGTAAAGTACCGTAACCTGGCCATAAATACCTTTACATACAATAGACAAGTATTTGAAAACATGAACAGCTTTGCAAACTGGGAGTTCATAATTCTGACCCTGAAAAATGACCCTGAAAAGAATTTAGTTGGGATAATGTTCTGCTATAAAAATTCAGGAAATGTATATGTCCCTGAACTTATTGGCATGGACTATATTGCCGGCGAAGGCTTGAACTTGTATAGACAGCTTTTATACCAAACTATCAAAAGAGCACGAAAGCTTGAAATTGGACGAATCGATTTTGGAATATCGGCAAGTTTTGAGAAGAAAAAACTTGGTGCTTCTATAATACCGAAGGTTGCTTACGTACAGGCCAGAGATAACTATGCTATGGAGCTTATGCAGACACTGCAGAATGAAACCGGCATCCCGCGCTGATACAGCCACATTTTAATTCCGGCAAAAAAATGACGTCATAACTTATCCGGGCAGCAATGCCCCGGCTTTCCCTTGTTCAAATAAATCTAAATTCTGTTGCCATGATAAGAGCTACATGCGATAACGCGCTTCAGGTTATTCGAAAAGCAGAACAGCAATTCAGCTTAGATCCTGAACTTATAATTGAAAAATCCTACCATATGACTACCGTACTTCGAAACCTGCTTGGTACGGTTAAAAAAAATGTTTTAGAAAAAGGATTCTCCGATGAAAATGAAGAGATTAATTTTTTTAAAAGTATTAAACCCCAAATACTTGGTAAATTAATATTCTATAATAAAGTTTTCCGAATTGAAGCATCCTGCCCAGTTGTAAGCGGTAAAATGCATCATAAATATTTTTCCAACGAGCTCAACCTTCTCAAGCAGGAATATAAGGAGCACTTTTATAACACTGATTTTTATAGGTACTACCGCACGGGAAGAACCGAATGGGATCATCATTTTTTTTGTCGGGGAAAAATCGACCTCCATGAAGGCGTTAACAGTTTTGTTTTTGAAATTGACACTCAATTTTCAACTTATTATGATTATAAGGTAGCCCGCATAATTGCCAACGAACTGCTTTACAGTTACCTTGCTTCAAAAATTGAACCCGATACTAAGCAGACCAGCATTTTTTCAGACGGAAATACAGCAAACAGAGACTTTTTCTGGACAGATTCAAAGAATGCCCTGATAGAATTAATTTATGCACTTCATGCATCGGGAAGCATTTCGCATGGAAAAGCCGGCATCCGCAAAATAAGTATGGTTTTCCAGCTGCTTTTCAGGATTCAGTTAGGCGATGTCCATCACGCCTTCCATAGGATGAAAGACAGGACTGACAGTAAAAGCATTTTTCTGGACCAGCTTAAATCATCACTTAAACAGCACATGGAAAAAGAGTTATAGTACCTATCTAAAAACATACAATTCATTTGCCAATGAGGGGCAATTGGCAACGATATTAACTATGGCTCATAACTAGTTGCCTCTGTTAACCTATCCCCGAAAATCAACGATTTATATACTTCCTATAATCGTTAAAATTTTCACAAAACCGCATTTTACATTGGCAGGCATTGGCGATGAAAAACTTTTGCCATTAGCAACTTTGCATCAGTAATGTAAAATAATCGGCCATGAATATAGACAGAATGGAATTCATTTCCTGGATGGAACGGATCATAGAACGTTTCGACCTTTTGAGTGCGCATATCAGCGAACTTGAAAAAAAGCGAGGAAGTGTCGATGGCGAAGAGCTTTTGGACAATCAGGATATATTGCAGATGCTTAAGATAAGCGGGAGGTCACTTCAGCGTTACCGATCAATCGGCAGGCTGCCCTATTATACTATCAGCGGAAAAATATATTATAAGCTGTCGGATGTACACCAGTTCGTCAGAGAAAGCTTAAATGTCCGAACAACAAAAACAAGTGCCAGGGAGTGAAAAATAACGCCAACAGGTTCCATCTTTTAATCAGCACTATCTCAAGATTTAATTTCGCAAATGAATTTAAAATCAAAGATTATGAACGAACAAATTAAAGATGGACTAAATACTCCTGAAGAGTTATCAGATATACTGCTGGTATTGGATAAAGAGAAAAAGAAAATCATGGCGGTAAAAGGCATTGACCAAAATGGTAATCTGGAAACCGTTGACACTACCAACAAAAATCAGAATCAGTTTATGAGGGTAGACAAGCACGGGGATGTGTTTTCAAATTTCTTTTCTAATTTTTTCAGCCAGCTGAAGAACCCAACTAATTTTTCATTCTTCAAAATTCCTGCTCTGCTGGCTGTTGATACTTCAAAAGAGATGCAGAAACATTTAGATCATCCAACACCTCAAGGTGAACAAATAATGAAACAGCACGAAGTAAAAGATTATAAACAAAAAAATGAAATCAATATGGAAACAGCACAGACAAATCCGGAAACAAGTGAATACAAATACAAACCGGAACAGATCGATTGGGAAACATTAAACCATTTGGGTTTAAGCAAAGAAAAACTTGAAAAAATGAGACTGCTTGATCCGCTGCTCAAAGGATACAAAACAAATGAACTTGTACCGGTAAGTCTTAATCTTGGTACTGCAGTTACCAAAATGGATGCCCGCTTATCACTCAAACAAAACGACGAAGGACAGGTCGTAGTGGCTATTCACGGCATCCGCAAAGGACCTAACCTGAATTATCCTTTCTTCGGCCACGAGTTCAGCAAGGAAGATAAAGACAATCTGCTGCAAACAGGCAATATGGGACGTGTAGTGAATCTAACTAATCCGAAAAACAATGAAATCCTGCCCTCCATTATAAGTATAGACAGGCTGACCAATGAAGTGGTGGCTCTGCGCACGGATTTCATTAAAATTCCCGATGAAATTAAAGGAGTAAAGCTCAATGAAGAGCAAAAACAAACCTTGCTGGAAGGAAAACCGCTTACTCTAGAAGGCATGGTTTCCAAGAAAGGAACTGCCTTTGATGCATCTGTGCAATTCAATGCAGATAAACGTTTTGTCGAATTTCTCTTTCATAGAAATGACCCTAACAAACAGGCTCAAGGCAATCAGCAGAATCAGACTCAGGGAGCACCAAAAAACTTTAGAGATAAAGAACTCGATAATGAGCAGTATCAAAAGCTCAAAAATGGCCAGACAGTTTATATCAGCGGCCTCGTGGATAAAAAAGGCAAAGAATATAATGGATATATCACCTATAACAAGGAAACCAATAAAACAGATTTTTCATTCCAAAATCCAGATAAAATCAAAGAACAGATAAAACCTTCTGAAGCGCATAAAACGCAGACCGCTGTCAATTCGGAAGGCAAAACTAATGAAGCTACCAAGAACATTCAGGAGCCTTTAAAATCAGGGCAGGCAAACCCTGATAACAAAAAACAACAGGAACTGCAAGAAGAATCCAATACACCTGCTAAATCAAAAGGCCGTAAAATGTAATTGGCTATGATAACTATTATTGCAGAAAAGCCCAGTGTAGCAAGGGAAATAGCCGTACTGCTCGGAGCCACAGAAAAAAAGGATGGCTACCTGACAGGTAACGGCTATTTTGTTACATGGGCATTCGGACATTTAGTGGAGCTCGCTATGCCGTCAGATTACGGAATTTCCGGATTTCAGAAATCCGCACTGCCTATAATACCACAGCCCTTTTTATTAACTATACGTAAAATAAAAAATAACAAAGGCTACGCTGCCGATGAAGGCGCACAAAAGCAGTTAAAAATAATAAAGCACGTCATTGACCAGAGTGAAAAGATAATTGCCGCAACTGATGCCGGACGAGAAGGTGAATTAATATTCCGCAACATTTACGAATTTCTTAAATGCCGCAAGCCAGTTGAGCGTTTATGGATCAGCTCACTTACTGAAAAGGCTATTAAGGATGGATTTGAAAACCTAAAACCCAGCAGTGATTTCGAAGGGCTATATAAGGCCGCAAGAAGCAGGAGCCGCGCTGACTGGCTATTAGGAATTAATGCTTCGCAGGCATTAAGCATTGCAGCAGGAGATGGAATTTATTCGCTCGGAAGAGTGCAGACTCCTACCCTTGGTTTGATCTGCAGGCGTTATTTCGAGAACAAAAGCTTTTCAATTAAACAATACTGGCAGCTAGAACTAGTGCATTCAAAAGAATTCAGTGATTTTAAAAGCTTATCCCAAAATAAATGGGAAGATAAAAAAGCGGCAGATAAGGTGTTACAATTAATTACACGAGATGGAAGTACTGCTATTGTCACATCTGCAGAAATAAAAAACATAGTTGAACATCCGCCATTACTGTTTGATTTGACCGGCCTTCAAAAAGAAGCTAATACAAAACTGAATCTTTCTGCCGAGGAAACACTTACTATTGCACAAATCCTCTACGAAAAGAAATTCATTACGTATCCACGAACCGGAAGCAAATTTATTCCTGATGATTTGTGGGCAGAAATCCCTCGATTAATCAGAGTTTTGCAGGGGTGCGACTTATTTAAGCAGGCAGTCGCTAAAGTTAAATGGGGGCATTTAAATAAACGTATCGTGAATGATTTGCGTGTTACTGATCATCATGGCCTGCTTACAACCGAAAAGGTACCTTCTGCCCTCACGGCAAAGGAAAATGCAGTTTATAATATGATTGCTTTCCGTATGCTGGAAGCAATTTCACAGCCATGCATAAAGGAGGTGACCCATAGTATATTACAGGCTTTGCACTATGATTTTAACCTGAAAGGAAGCCGAATTATAGAATCAGGCTGGCGCACCATTAAAGGCACTTTTTATGATAATGATCCTCAGCAGGAACTTCCAGAATTGAAAATGGGTGACGAACTCAAAATAAAAAGTGTGTATGTTCTGGAAAAGAAAACCAGCCCTCCTGCTCTTTACACTGAAGCAGGGCTTTTGTCTGCGATGGAAACCGTCGGAAGGGAAATAGAAATCAAGGAAGAATGCAAGCCTGTAAAAAATATCGGTATTGGTACTGCTGCTACAAGATCTGGCATTATAGAGACACTCTTTTCCCGTAATTACATGCAACGGGAAGGAAAATCATTGTTACCTACTTCTAAAGGACTAAAAGTTTATGAACTGGTAAAAGACAAGAAAATTGCTGATGCAGGTATGACTGCGCAGTGGGAAGCTTCGTTAGAGAAAATTGAAAACAGCGAAGCTGATGAAGTGGTTTTTCAAAATGATATCGAAACCTACACAGCATCTATCACTGCTGAGTTATTACAAACTTCTATTGTAGAAACCAAGCTTCCTCAACTCTTATGCCCAAAGTGCAAAACCCAGCATCTTCTTATTGGCGATAAAATTGTCAAATGCAAAGATGAAATATGCAATTGGATACAGTTCCGGAATATCTGCGGTGTGCATTTGAGTTTATCTGAAATTGAAAATCTTGTCAATAAAGGGAAAACGTCATTAATAAAGGGAATGAAAAGCAAATCTGGAAAGAAATTTGATGCTTATATCACTTTAAATGAACAAGCCGGAAGTGATTTTGAATTCGGCACAAGAAAAAATAGAAATTGATACTGCCTAGATGTAAACTATATAAAAACAGGAATGACTATTAATATATAATGGTCATTTTTTTTGCTCCTTTTGTACTAAATGCTGTAATTCCGGATCTTTTTTAATGCGTTCCAATTCTATTTCAATAACTTTAATAATATCTCTTTTTATCTGTTTGTAATTCGCATCAATTTCTTTTTTCATGCTGTCGGCGCCGTTTTCATCAACAAAGGATAAGATTTGGGGTATCTTTTGATACGCATTGGATTCATCTGCAATCTTTTCATTATCTACAACAATTTCAGCATGGAAGATTTTCTGCTCGATACGCTGGTCAAAATTATCCGAAACAGCGCCTACAAAGAACCCTTGCGTTAATGTAGAGATTTTGGATGCAGGTATCAGACTGTCTAGTTGAGTGGATATTGAGGTAGACCTATCGTTTCGATTGATGCTCATGCTTTGTCTTTTCTGTAATACTTTCCCAAAACGCTCCGAAAGGCTCTTCGCTGTTTCTCCTACCACCTGGCCGCTGAAAATGTTGCCCACCGTATTTTGGATAACCTTGCTTTCCTTGTCCCCGTAATCGCGGTTCAATTGTGAAAAATCCTGAAATCCTAAACACACTGCGACCTTATTGCTTCGGGCAGTAGCAATAAGATTATCCAATCCGCGAAAATAAATGGTAGGCAGCTCGTCTATAATTACCGAACTTTTCAACTGTCCTTTCTTATTAATGAGTTTTACAATACGCGAATTGTACAGTCCCAATGCAGCTGAATAGATATTTTGGCGGTCAGGGTTATTACCTACGCATAATACCTTTGGTTCTTTTGGATTATTAATGTCCAATGAAAAATCATCACCGGTCATAACCCAGTAGAGGCTTGGAGAAATCATACGCGACAAGGGAATTTTAGCTGATGCTATCTGGCCCTGCAGCTGATCCTGCGCCCCGCCCTGCCATGCATCCATAAACGGCGATAAATAGTTTTCCAGTTCCGAATAAGATGTAAGGATAGTAAACACATCCGCATATTTCTTATTCAATAATTCAATGGCATGTGGAAACGTGCAGTATCTGCCATTTTCATAGATTTTAAGAAACCATATAATGGCGGCCAAAAGAATAATAGGGCTTTCAACAAAGAAATCTCCCTGTTTCTGTATCCAGCTCCTGTTCAGGTTCAGCATTATGGTATATGCCGCCTCATAGGCATCCGAAATATCGGTCATGAAATTAGGATTAAGTGGATTGCAGCGATGGCTTTTTCTTGGATCGTCAAAGTTGATTACATAGAATTTAGGTTTTACTTTGTACTTGTTATGATGCTTTAATAAATGATTGTAGGCAATTGTGGAAAGGTCGTCAAACTTGAAGTCATAGATATACATTGAAAAGCCTTTTTCAATCTGCTGCTTGATATAATTGTTCACTATTGCATACGATTTACCCGATCCGGGCGTACCAAGGACAATTGTAGCCCTAAATGGATTAACTATATTAATCCAGCCCCTATTCCATTTGTTCTTATAATAAAATCTGGTAGGAAGATTTACCGAAAATTCATTTTGCATGAGTTTGGTTTCCTGCTGAAAACTCTCGTTCTCATTGTTGAATACATCTGACATCAAATTAGTCCTTAAAAGACGGCTGGTCCAAACACCGGCCATCATTAAAGCGATATAACCCAATCCCAAAGCAAGCATATAAAAAAAAGCAGCTGTTTCCTTCGACAGACTTAACAACGGGGTATTTAAAAAGAAAAGGACAAAGCCAATGATGAAAGCACTAACGATCTTTGTCCAGGTAATTTTCTCATTCTTTACTCCCTTTGTTCCCAGGCAGCTTAAGGCCAGCAATACTACTGAAAAAATTTTCGTGTAAATTTTATGCGAAAACAAACCTGCTGTCCTGTGGAAACTGCCTAAAATTTTATTAATGATTTCCAATGTCCATCCTCTTTCAAGAAAGAACCCATAGCAGTACCAGTATAAATGCATCAGTAGTATCAGGATACTTACTGCCCTCATAAATGCCATAATTTTGGCAAGTCCTCTTAAATCATCATCACCCTGCATTTTAAAATATTTTAAATTCGGGCATGAATTTAAACGCCGGAGATCACCGCTGTAATAACAAGGCGGATTTTGGCATTGAATGGCAGTCTTTGGCACTGCAACAATACAATCCTATTTAGTTTTGAAATTGAGTTTTACTGAAAATTGAGTTGGTGGGTATTAGAGGCAGGAAGATCATGCAATGCATTGTACAATACCTTTAAAATCAAATGATTTGTAAAGTTATTCTAAATTATTACAGTCACATTTGGAACATACTATTCTTGGTCAGCATCATTTATCAACTGGTCTATATTTTCTTTTACCAGTTGCTCTAATTGATATGTAGCGACTCCCAAAGGTTTATCAAGACCACGCATCGCATATTCAACCTTTATATTGCTTTTCGATGCACAAAGCAATAACCCTATTGTTCGCTCGTCAGCCGGAGTTTTGAGTGTGTCATCTATTGCACTAATGTAAAAGTTAAGTTTAGAGACGTACTCGGGTATAAATTCACCTGCCTTTAGTTCTATTACAACATAAGCATGTAAAATGGTATGATAAAAAAGTAAATCAATTTTGTAGTCTGTATTATCAACTTCAATTGCATATTGTCTTCCTACAAATGCAAATCCTTTTCCGAGTTCCAATAAAAAGTCCGTGATCTTTTGTGTCAAAAGTTTTTCTATTTCAAGTTCCTTGACTTTAGCGGAAATCATTAAAAAATCAAAATTATAAGGGTCTTTGAAAATACTTTTTGCTAAATCAGATTGGTATTCAGGCAAAGTCTGTTCAAAATTATTCAAGACCTTCCCGCTTCTGGAATACAAATTACTTTGAATCTGTAAAAGCATTACATCTCTACTCCATTCATTTTTAGATGTTTCAGCTATATAAAATGCTCTTTCCGCTACATTTTTTACTTTGGCCAGCAAGCTTATATGATGATACCATGTAATTTGTGCAAGCGGGACTTGCACAAATTGGTTTTCGGATTGTGCAAGCGGGACTTGCACAATTGGAAAATGAGGATACGCCTCAGAAAAAGCTCTCATGTATTTGAGATTTCGAACAGAAAAACCTCTGCTGTCAGGAAAATTACGAGCTAGATCAGCAGCTAAAAGATCAATTATTTTACTTCCCCAGCTATTTTGTTGCTGTTTCTCAATAATAGAATTTCCAATCTCCCAATATAATGTAAGCATTTCAGCATTTACTTTGAAAGCAGTTTGAGTTTGGGCAAATTTTATTTTATTGAAAATAAAGGCTGACCAATTTATGTAGTCACTACTTCTTATAATTTCATCACTCATGTTAAAGGAATAGTTAGGATATTGACAAATATAACAAAAAGAGCCCACTGCTGGAATAAGGTTTTCTAAAACACTAAATCCACTATGGACTATGATTTTAGAAAATGACCAAGGCAGGCTATTTATCTTTATTGGGTCTTCTTTTTTTCTTTATTTTAGTGCCCAATGCCTGTTCGTTAAAATCTTCACCAGGGGCTTCAGGCAATATTCCTCCCAGCGTTTCAAGCAGCCCGCCCTGCTGTCCATCTATATTCAGGAAATCGAATAACTGATGCGGTTTTTCAGCAAATAAATCCTCCATGACCTTGATTTTTGATACTTTGGATTGCAGCTGCCCCGAGGCTTTAATTTCTGATTTTATAGCATTATTCCAGCAGTCGTTAAAGACGTTGGCTGAAAATTCTTTGCCAAGACGTGAACCGTTCCAGACTGTTCTGGAATTATGGTCTACAAAAGTAATCCCATAAATACGCCCACTATCATTTACACGTATTACGGTATTGATTCCCTGTTTTGTTAACTGCATTTTAAAATCCTTTTGATTATCTGTTGACTGGATCGCAGTGGTAATAGCTTTTTTAAGAGTAACTTTTGTACCATTATCGCTTAAAGCCTCTTTGGATCTTGCAAAATGCAGCTCCAAAGCCGGCAAACATGAATTCCTGCCAAATAAAGACGCCTTTATAGGATGCCCCGCCCCTTCTCCATTTTCATTTAAGGGCATATAAAATAACCCCTGTCTGATTTTTCCATGCAGGTGGCTTTCTACTTTTTCAACAGTAATATTGAACAGTGAGAGAAGAGCATTATATTCACCCAAAGTTTGGAATTGATAATATTGCTGCAGACAACGTATAACCGACCCGATCTGGCTTTTAATATCATCTTTTCGATAGTCCACAGGATTAAAAAATTTGTCTTCCCGCTTATGTCCTTTGTCTTCCGCAGCTATGAGTTCATACTTTCTTTCCAGTTGTCGACAAACGTCCATAGATTTTCTTTTCTCAAACTTATCAGAGATTTTTTTACCTTTCTCATCAACACAGACCGATACTATATGGATATGTGTACGGTCAATATCGGTATGTTTGAATACTGCAAAAGGCTGCTGGCCGTATCCCATTTCCCGCATGTACTCCTCTGCCATCGCTATAAACCTTTCATCACTTACACTGTCTTTTGGATCAGGGTTAAGTGAAATATGCAGTATCGGCTTTTCTGTATTGCGATTGGCCAGCAAATATGGCTCAAAGGACCGGGCTAATTGTGCAGTTGAATATATGCCGCTTGCAGTTTCGATTATCCTGCTGGTAAACAGAACCTGTCCCTTTTTTTTTTGAACTTTGAGCTGATTGTATTCCAGTGCGCCATACAAATTGCTGCTTCTTCCAATTTTCGCTATCATTTCAAGACTGCTTTTTCAAGTGTTTATCTTCAAATTCCTGTGCTACGCGAATAATTTTTTGGCAAAGTGATGCAAATTCGGCGGTCTGTTTTTCAAGTTTGTACAAATATGCCGCTGCCTTTTTCTCTGAAAAATTACGATATAAAAGTTTCACAACCTGATTATAATTTACTCCAATTGACCGAAACTGGCTGTGAAATGAGGTGAGCCGCATATAAAAATCAACTGTCCCCTTGTCTATTGTGACTGTCTTCACTTCTTTTCCAAACAAAAGGGATATGATAAATTTTGCTTTATTGTGCATTCCCGAAGCTTCGTACAGCGATAACAGCTTCGCATTTTCCTTTTCAGTGAGACGAAAAACATGCCTGTATATGCTGGGATCTATTTTGGGATTTCTGCCTCCACTGCTTTTTTTTCCATTATTTTTTTCTTTCATCACAAATCCGATTTAACTACTGCAAAAAAACCTGACTTCGGAAGGTTTTTCCACCCCCCGGCAGGGCAAGTTGTTTTGGGGCACGAATTCAGTTTCGAGTGCCGCAAAACACAACTTGCCGTGTTCTGGCGAACACAAAAATCCGCCCTTCGGTACGGATTAAATATAGAAGGAAAGACAGCTTGAAGCTGTCCTCATTTTTGCCAGATATCTTAAATTGATTTTGCACTAGTCCATTAATAAAAATCTTATTACAAAATAAAGTACTATCCAGTAAAGTATTGCATATCAGCAAAATGCCAAACAAAGTCTTCAAACGCCAATTGCTACTATATTAAAAGAAGTACCTATATAACTGCATTTCTTTGTGCATGCAGGAAAATGTAGAGACATAAATACGTTGTTACATGATCCCTTGATTATATACGTACAAGCATAGGTACAGATTTCAAGATTTGGGTTTGCATGTAAAAACATACTTATTTGTATACCCCGCTGAAAATGCATGTGTATCTGTGATTATACAAATACAGCATAATGTCTGTGTATAGATATCCAGCGTTCTGCATAACTGCGCACTGACAGCCTTACTAAAATACATCCATACGCGCACAGATAATAACAAATAATTAAATACATTAAAGATGAAAACAGATCACAAACCAGTATTTGTCGCCTTTTCCTCCCAGAAGGGAGGTGTAGGCAAAAGCACTTTTACGGCGCTCACTGCCAGTACGCTCCACTATCGCCTGGGTTACAACGTGGCGGTATTCGATGCCGACTTCCCACAGCACAGCCTGATGAAAATGAAAACCCGTGATTTATCAATGGTAATGGAAAATGAGTATTTAAAAAAAGCCGCCTTCAGGCAGTTCACAGCCATCAACAAGAAAGCGTACCCCATTTTTCAGCATAAGGCCGAAGGGGTGCTTCAGGCTGTGCATGATTTTGTAGAATCGTCATCTGATCGCTTGGACTACATCTTTTTCGATCTTCCGGGGACAGTAAATACTCCGGGCATATTAAAAGCCCTGGTGGGAATGCATCATATTTTTACGCCCATAACAGCGGACCGCGTGGTAATGGAAAGCACACTTATTTTTACCCAGCTTATGAAGGATGTTATTATGAAAAAAGGACAAACGTCGATCAAGACAATTAACCTGTTTTGGAATCAGGTCGACGGCCGTGAACGCTCGCCTTTATATGAATTCTATAACAAGCTTATTGCTGATCTTGGCCTAAGTCTGATGGACTGCCAGATCATGAACAGCACACGTTTCCGAAAAGAGAGCGAAGCGGATGCCCGAAGTGTTTTTCGTTCCACCTTAATGCCTCCTGATGAGCGGCTGATGAGCTCTTGCCGCCTGGAACAGTTCATGACAGAATTTTTAAGAATCACCCAATTATAACATCATGGAAAAAGAGCAAAAGAAAAAAGCCATACCGGAGATAAACGAAGAGATGATGATGAACTTAATGGTAGACGGGGTCAGGATGGAAGGACTTCACTTGCCGCAAGAAGGTCTAGGAGAGGGAATAAAGCCACTAAGGGAAAAGCCAATGGCAAAGGAGCACAGCAAAATGAAGAAAGAGGATGATCAGGAATACGAAATCCTCTTTTTGAAAAAGTCAGACACCAATGCGCGAGACGGGAAAACGGTATATATCCGGCCGGATTTTCATGAGAAACTCACCCGGATCGTACAGGTAATTGGAGAGGACAAGATCAGCATTTACGCCTATCTGGACAATCTTCTCGAATATCATTTTCAGGAGTTCGGTGACCGGATTATCAAAAGTTTCAATGATAAATATAAACCAATACTTTAATATGGAAACGCTCATCGTAATCTGCCTGCTCCTTGTAATAATCCTGCTGCTTCAGGATAAAATTGTTATTCAGATAAGGAAAAAGGAAAAGCAAAAGCTGGCAAAAGCTAACCCTAACCTGCCCGATGTTATGGGACAACCAAAAACCGTAAGAAGCCTGCCAGTGCCAATAAACGCCTTTGAGAGCCAGGAAAGAAAACAGCAGCAGGAAATGAATAATTTTGATATTGAAATCGACCAGGAATATGTCGATACAGAAATTCCGCAGGAAGAGCTGGACGATGTTTTCAGAAATCAGCCTGATCTGGAACAGGAGGAAGAAGAATGGAACGCTTATGGAATACTGACAGGGAATGACAGTTTTGCCCAAGGGGTTACCTTCGAGGAACTAAGTGCTGTAGGGGTGCTGCTGGAAAAAGAAAAACTAGAGCTATCCCAAAAAGAAACAGCAATTGCATTAGTTCAAAAAATACAGGGAACTGAATTATTCAGCCTGCTGGAAAATTCCATAGAAAGTGCTTCGCGAAAAATAGCCGAGCTGCTGGACGGTGGCCTTTCTTCTGAAAATGATTCCGGCTCTTCCTATCTGCGGAAAAGTGGTTTCAATGATTTTGATATTGGGGATTTTGTCTAAGGATGAAAATCCCCTTTATTATTTTAATGATTACTGCATTATGAAAACGTCGAAACAATATGGTTTAGGCGTTTTTTTTTTTTTGCACTGGAAACTACTCATCATACTTCTTACTGCCAACTGATTCCACATAATGCCACTTTCCTGAAGGCATTTGATTTTCATCACACTTTTGTCTGTAGCGTCCGCACAGTGCGGCAATACAGTAACAATCTAAAGTGTTTTATTATGAAAAAACAAAGAAAAAAAATCCTGACGGCAGCAATAGTCGCGCTGTCATCTGTAAAATTATCTGCACAAGGAAATGGCACAGCAGGTATCACTGAAGCAACCCAAATGGTAACCTCCTATTTTGATCCAGCGACACAGCTTATCTACGCCATTGGAGCCGTCGTAGGTTTAATCGGAGGGGTTAAGGTGTATAACAAATTCAGCAGCGGAGATCCCGACACATCAAAAACCGCGGCTAGTTGGTTCGGCGCCTGTATCTTCCTTATTGTCGCGGCGACCATCCTTCGCTCTTTCTTCCTTTAAAAAAGCCTTATGAATAATTACAACATCAACAAAGGCATCGGGAGAACTGTCGAGTTCAGGGGGCTCAAGGCGCAGTACCTTTTCATTTTCGCAGGCGGACTTCTGGGAATACTCATCCTGGTCATGATACTTTACATGGCCGGAATCAGTTCCTATATCTGTCTTTTTCTCGGCGCGGGCGGCGCCTCGCTGATTGTCTGGCAGACTTTCTCACTGAACAGAAAGTACGGCGAGCACGGGCTGATGAAAATCGGGGCAAAAAAAAGACATCCCCGTTACATCATCTGCCGCAAGCCTGTACGACGCTGCTTAAGATTAACTCCTAAATCCAGCACCGTATGAGAAACACAGCCAAGACCGCAACACTGGAAAGCAGATTTCCGCTGCTGGCAGTAGAGAACAACTGCATCCTTTCCAAAGATGCGGATATGACAGCCTGCTTTGAAGTCCATCTGCCGGAACTCTTCACGGTGGCTTCGCCCGAATATGAAGCCATTCATTCTGCCTGGCATAAGGCCATTAAGACCCTGCCGGATTTTACGGTCGTCCATAAACAGGACTGGTACATCAGGGAGAATTATGATTCTGAAATGGATAAGGATGACCAGAGTTTTCTGGCCAGATCCTATCAGCGGCACTTTAATGAGCGTCCGTTTCTGAACCATTATTGTTACCTGTTCCTGACCAAGACTACTAAAGAACGTATGCGAATGCAGAGCAATTTCTCCTCATTGTGCAAAGGGGCACTCATACCTAAAGAAATAAGGGATAAGGAAACCGTGCATCGATTTATGGAAGCCGTGGCGCAGTTTGAGCGCATTATAAACGACTGCGGATTTATCAAAATCAGCCGCATGAGTGAAGAAGACATTATTGGATGCGAAGGCAAGCAAGGACTGCTCGAACAATACCTGACCCTTTCAAAGGAAACCGGAACACCTCTGCAGGATATTGCGCTTGGCAGCGAAGAGGTGCGGGTCGGAAACAAAAGGCTCTGCCTGCATACCCTTTCAGACACCGACGAACTCCCCTCATCGGTATCGGCTGATACGCGATATGAAAAACTGTCCACCGACCGCAGCGACTGCCGACTCTCCTTTGCCGCTCCTGTGGGACTGCTGCTCAGCTGCAACCACATCTACAACCAGTATCTGTTTTTGGACAACAGTGAGGAAAACCTGCAGAAGTTTGAAAAGTCGGCCCGGAACATGCACTCGCTGGCACGCTACAGCCGTGCCAACCAGATCAACAAAGAGTGGATAGAACGCTATCTGAATGAGGCGCACTCTTTTGGGGTGTCCTCTGTAAGGGCACACTTCAATATCATGGCATGGTCGGATGACCCATCAGAACTCAAACAGCTAAAAAATGACTGCGGAAGCGCTCTGGCCCTTATGGAATGTAAGCCAAGGCACAATACTACCGATACAGCAGCCTTGTATTGGGCGGGAATGCCCGGCAACTCGGGAGATTTTCCGAGCGAGGAAAGCTTTTACACATTCATTGAGCCGGCATTGTGCTTCTTCACCCAGGAAACCAATTACCATAATTCCCCATCGCCATTCGGTATCAAGATGGCGGACAGGCTGACGGGTAAACCCATCCATCTTGATATTTCGGACCTGCCGATGAAGCGCGGCATCATTACCAACCGTAACAAGTTCATACTCGGCCCATCGGGAAGCGGCAAGTCTTTTTTCACCAATCATATGGTGAGGCAGTATTATGAACAAGGCGCCCATGTCCTGCTGGTTGATACCGGTAACTCCTATCAGGGGTTGTGTGAGCTGATCAATGGAAAAACCAAACGCGAAGACGGGGTGTATTTTACCTATACCGAGGACAATCCCATTGCCTTTAACCCTTTCTATACCGATGACGGGGTTTTCGATATTGAAAAAAGAGAAAGTATTAAGACGCTCATACTGACATTATGGAAACGTGATGACGAGCCTCCCACCCGCTCCGAGGAAGTGGCACTGTCCAATGCCGTAAGCGGCTATATCGAAAAGATTAAGCGCGATGACGTCTTTCCGTCTTTCAATGGTTTTTACGAGTATGTTCAGGGAGATTACCGAAGCGTGCTGATAGAAAAACAGGTAAGGGAAAAAGACTTTGACATTGCCAATTTTCTAAATGTACTGGAGCCTTATTACAAAGGCGGCGAGTATGATTACCTGCTGAATTCCGACAAACAGCTGGACCTGCTTTCCAAACGCTTTATCGTGTTTGAAATTGATGCAATCAAAGACCATAAAATCTTATTTCCAATCGTGACGATCATCATTATGGAAGTGTTTATCAACAAGATGCGAAGGCTTAAAGGAGTCCGTAAACTGATACTGATTGAAGAGGCCTGGAAAGCTATTGCTAAGGAAGGTATGGCAAATTATATAAAGTATTTATTTAAGACTGTTAGAAAGTTCTTTGGAGAGGCCATCGTGGTCACTCAAGAAGTAGATGACATCATCCAGTCCCCTATTGTTAAGGAAAGTATCATCAACAATTCAGACTGCAAGATCCTTCTCGATCAACGCAAATACATGAACAAGTTTGATGATATCCAGGCCATGCTCGGGCTGACCGATAAGGAAAAGGCGCAGGTGCTTTCCATTAATATGAACAACGATCCATCACGTCTTTACAAGGAAGTGTGGATCGGACTTGGGGGAACACACTCGGCGGTCTATGCCACAGAAGTAAGCCTCGAAGAGTATTACGCTTACACCACCGAGGAAACAGAAAAAATGGAAGTGATGCAGCGTGCCTCGGGACTTGGCGGCAATGTAGAACTCGCCATCAAGCAGATTGCCATAAGGCGCCGCGAGCAGGAAAATTAAAAATCAACAATAATTTAAAACTTATAACAATGAAAAAAATACTATTCATGGTGTCTACGGCAATTATGCTTGCCTCGGCACCTCCAGCAAAAGCGCAGTTTGTAGTTACCGACCCGGCCAATCTTGCTTCGGGCATTCTCAACAGCGCCAATGAAATCATCCAGACTTCCTCAACAGTCAGCAATGTGGTTAAAAATTTCAAGGAAGTCGAAAAGGTATACAAGCAGGGCAAGGAATATTACGACAAGCTTCAAGCCATTAACAATCTGGTAAAAGATGCCCGTAAGGTGCAGCAGACCGTCCTTCTGGTAGGCAATGTATCGGAAATGTATGTACAGAATTTCGGAAGGATGCTAAATGACCCTAACTTTTCGGCAAGGGAACTGACAGCCATTGCCAAAGGATATTCGGCGCTCCTGGGAGAGAGTACAGAGCTTTTAAAAGAACTCAAGCAGATTGTCACCTCCTCCAGCCTGTCGCTGACTGATAAGGAACGCATGGATATTATTGACCGCGTGTACAAGGAGGTTAAAGAATACCACAGCCTGGTGCGCTACTATACCAATAAGAATATTTCAGTCAGTATCCTGAGGGCTAAAAAGCAGAACAGTACCAAAAGGGTGCTTGAGCTTTACGGCACACCAGACCAAAAATACTGGTAATATGGAATTCAATAATCTTCACCAGGTCCTTCGCTCACTCTATGATGAAATGCTTCCCCTGTCAGCTGATATGGCGGCAGTGGCCAAAGGATTGGCAGGACTCGGGGCGCTGTTCTTTGTAGCTATGAAAGTCTGGCAGGCGCTCAGCCGCGCAGAGCCTATCGATGTATATCCGCTTCTGAGGCCTTTTGTTCTGGGTTTCTGCATCATGTTTTTCCCGACGATCGTACTGGGCACAATCAATGCCGTATTAAGCCCAATAGTTCAGGGAACGCACAGCATTCTGGAAAATCAGGTATTGGATCTGAACGATCTTCAGGCAAAAAAGGACCTGCTTGAGCATGAGGCGATGATCCGCAATCCAGAAACGGCGTATATGGTATCGGACGAGGAGTTCGACAAAAAACTGGACGAGCTGGGCTGGTCGCCTTCAGACATCGGGACTATGGCTGGAATGTATATGGACAAGCAGACCTATCAGATAGAGAAAATAATAAAAGAGTGGTTTCGGAACCTGCTCGAAATACTGTTTCAGGCGGCAGCTCTGGTTATCGATACCATACGGACATTTTTTCTAATCGTTCTGTCTATTCTTGGGCCTATTGCATTTGCCATATCGGTCTGGGATGGCTTTGAATCTACACTCACACAATGGATCACCAGGTATGTCAGCGTGTATTTGTGGCTTCCGGTTGCAGATCTTTTCAGCTCAATGCTGGCGAGGATTCAGTCGCTGATTATTGAAAGGGACATCGAAATGCTTGCCGATCCTGCTTTCATTCCTGACACCTCTAATACAGTTTACATCATTTTTATGATCATCGGCATCGTGGGCTATTTTACCATTCCAACTGTGACAGGCTGGATAATACAGGCGGGCGGAGCAGGAAACTTTTCACGCAACATCCACCAGACTGCCATGAAGTCCGGAAATATCGCTGGCGCAGGCGCAGGTTCGGCCGCAGGCAACATTGCCGGAAGGCTGGTCAATAAGTAATCAATAAACATTCAATAAAATGGAATTTAAAACACTCAGAAATATAGAAAACAGTTTCCGGCAGATTAGGCTCTACGCCATTGTATTTGCCGTGCTCTGTGCAGTCGTCACAGGCTTTGCCCTTTGGAAATCGTACCTTTTTGCCGAGCAGCAGCGCCAAAAAATTTATGTACTCGATAATGGCAAATCACTCATGCTGGCTCTGGCACAGGATGCTTCAATCAACCGTCCTGTGGAAGCCCGAGAGCACGTAAGGCGTTTTCATGAGCTCTTCTTTACCCTGGCGCCCGACAAAAATGCTATTGAAAGCAATATGAAAAGGGCATTTAGCCTTGCCGATAAAAGTGCCTTTAACTACTACAAGGACCTTTTGGAAAAAGGTTATTACAACCGGATTATATCAGGCAATGTACAGCAGCGTATCGAAATGGACAGCGTGGTCTGCAATTTCGAGACTTACCCGTATGTGGTGCGGAGCTATGCAAGGCAGATTATCATACGCTCGAGTAATGTAACCAGACGCAGTCTGGTTACATCCTGCCTTCTGGTAAACTCGGTGCGCTCGGACAATAATCCGCAGGGCTTTAATATTGAAAAGTTTGCGGTGGTTGAAAACAGGGATATAGAAGTCATCGAACGCTAAAAAAATCTTATGGAAGCATTATTAGATTTAGACACATTTGCCAAAATCCTTACTGACAAAGGATATAACGGCTATTTCCATACGCAGGGTGCGTACGGGGGAAAATTGAAAGACAGCATTGGGGAATATCTTGAAAACTGTCAAAAAACAGCAGATAGCCTGCCTAAAGAGGATTTGCTGCTGACAGCCTACCTGCAATGGTCGGGTGAAGACAAGCCAAGTGTACGATGCATTATGCTGGTAAAATACCTGGATGGCAAATTTTCCCTTAACAGAATGGAGATTGCACGGAAAGACCAATTTGGGCAGCTGCTGAAAAAATCGGAACTGACAAACCTGTCTGCAATATCAGCACCCACCGCATCGCAGGCAGTCGCTTTGGTCAATGATGAACAGCAGCTAAAAACAGATAAATCCCCTAAGCGTTTTAAGCTCTGAAAACACAAACAACAAGATTATGAAAAAATTAAGAGCCAATATAGACCAGTGGCTGGAAAGGCTTGACAAGCACTGGGACGAAATGCCGGTAAGAAGGCAGCATCAGATGATACTCTACTTTTTTGCAGCCTATGCACTGCTGACCGCAGTTGTCATTTTCAACGTATGCCGTGATACGGCAACAGCCAGAAATAGCCTGAATGTAGAGCATATCGAAAACCCAGCCCCGCAAGGAAAAGAGAGTCCAGCGCAGATGCAGGACTCCCTGAAGCCAATTTTAAAAAAATAAGATTATGAAAGAAGCTAAAAAAAAGGTCAGCCTTTTCTCTGATGAGGCTGTACAAAGCAGTACCTCGTTTGTGCCTGTTGAAAAAAAAACAGCTGTCGAACGCTTTAAAAAACCGCTGATATTCACCCTGATGGGAATTGTCTGCATCGGCTGTATGTATTTAATCTTTAAGCCGTCGACGGGTAAAAAACAAATAGAAAACCTCGGGCTGAACGACAGCGTGCCGCAGGCCAGCGGATCGGTTCTGCAGGCAGACAAGCAAAAAGCGTATGAGCAGGAAATGCTCCAAGACAAAGAAGAGCACAAAAAGAATGCTTTAACGGCGCTGTCCGATTACTGGAATGAGGACAGCGATAAGCAGAAACAAGCACTGCCCGATGAAACGCAAGAGCCTAAAAATCCGGCGCTCAGCACATACCGCAGTGCCCAAAGCGCACTTGGCTCTTTCTACCAGCAGGACAATGGAGAAACAAAGGAGCTGCGCCGGCAGCTCGAGGAGCTCAAGGAGGAACTCACGCAAAAGGATATTCCCGTACCTGCCTCTATTGATGACCAGCTGACGCTCATGGAAAAATCCTATCAGATGGCCGCCAAATACCTCCCATCGGGATCCAATAGCATCGGGCCCGCTGGCAAAAATGCTGCAGTGGCAAATGAGGAACCGCAAAAAAAGGATTTTTCGGCACTGGTTCCAGCAAAAAAGAACAGGGTTTCTTCCCTGTACCGCCCTGCTTCCGACAGCACTTTTCTGACGGACTTGAGTAAAAGCGGAAATAACGGATTTTATACCACAGGTGTAACAGATCAGGCTCAGCACCCAAAAAACAGTATCAGGGCCTGCGTACACCAGACCCAGACCATTAGTGGCGAGGCAGGCGTCGTCCTTCGCTTATTGGAAGCGGCCCGAATCTCGGGCCACAAAGTATCGGCGGGCACAATGATAACGGCAAATGCCAAGATACAGGAAGGACGCCTGCAGTTAAAAATCAGTTCCGTTGAACTGGATGGCTCGATTATACCGGTTGAGATCATCATTTACGATCTGGACGGCCAGCAGGGAGTGCCAGTTCCCTATTCTGCTGAAAGGAACGCCCTGACTGAAATGGCGGGCAACATGAGCCAGCAGTCCGGCACCAGCCTTATGATGACACAGTCGGCAGGACAGCAGGTGGCAGCTGATTTGAGCCGCGGTGTGGTTCAGGGTATCTCGGGCTATTTCGCTAAAAAAGTGAAAACTCCTAAAGTGATTCTCAAAGCGGGGCATCAAGTATTTCTGGTTTCCAAAAAATAACAGCAATCTAAACAAATTACTTATGAAAAATCATTTAAAAACATTTTGGGCAACAACTCTTGTAACTGCCTTTTCACTATCAGTACCTGCTCAGGAAAAGCAAGTTCCAAGGCTGGATTTGGGAACGATACAGCCCTATGAGATGCAGGTCACATATGACAAAACTTCGCATCTTATTTTCCCGTCCCCTATACGATACGTGGATTTGGGAAGCGACTACCTGATTGCCTCAAAAGCCGAGGATGCTGAAAACGTCCTTCGCGTCAAGGCATCGGTAAAGACTTTTGAAGAGGAAACCAACTTTTCGGTGATTACAGATGACGGCCGCTTTTACAATTTTAACGTGCATTACAGCGCCAACCCGCCTGCCCTCAGCTATGATCTTATGTCGATGGAGAAGAACTTCGACAAAGTCAGCGCAAGCGATGTTCTTTTTGAGGAGCTTGGAAAAACACCGCCATCACTGGCAGGTTTGATCCTGGAAACTATTTACAAAAACAACAAGCGAATCGTAAAGCACATTGCATCGGAGAGTTTCGGCATTCAGTTCATCTTAAAGGGCATCTATATCCACAACGGCAAGTATTATTTCCATACGCAGCTTGAAAACCAAACCAATGTACCTTTCAGCATTGACTTTATGATTTTCAAGGTGATAGATAAAAAAACTGCCAGACGAACTGCCTCGCAGCAAAGGCCGATTGTGCCGCTCCGAATTTGCAAAACCCTTGATGAGATTCCCGGAAAAGCCACAGACCAGAATGTGTTTCTTTTTGATCAATTTACAATAGCGGATGACAAACTGCTGCTAATTGAGATTTTTGAGAAAAACGGAGGGAGACACCAGACACTCAAGATTAAAAATTCAGATCTGGTAAAAGCCAGGCTGATAAGCAGCATGCACCTTAAATTTTAATAATTATTCAAAAAAGAATTAAAAATAATACAGCCCAAAGCAATGCTTTGGGCTTTTCTGTTTCCTGATCTGCTTAATGCTTTCCTGCAGATACATTGCATAACTCAATTAAGCTTAGTATCTTAGCATTGAACCGAAAGAGCCAAAACATATTTGACAATAAGGATTTAATTTGTATTGTTATGCAGAATGCTATTGACCGCACCAACAGCTTTTATCTTGAAATGTCCGAAAAAGCGCTTCCCGAAAAGGAATATGGTCTGCTTCATAAACTTATAACAGAAAAGACGCCCCTGCAGGAGGCGGCAGCACAATATGCTATTACATCAGAATATGTGGAGATACTTTATGAGAGCACCTTGAGCAAAGTAAAAGTAGTTACCGAACTGCTTTCAGAAATCAACGAGTATATGGAGAAACTGCAGGAGCTAAAACAAGAATTAAACCCCAGTGCTGCCCAGATCAGAGAAAAAAAAACTAAAAATGACAGGGAAAAACTCGTCTGCGACAGCCAGTATGCGTTAAGCAGAAGACTGCTGTCGGTACTCGATGCATTGGAGATCGAAACCTTTGGCCAGATGGCCGATTTCCCACTTAAGGACTTCCTGCGTATCCGCGGATTTAGAACCAAGTGCAAAGAAGAACTCATAGCCCTTATCGAATTTGAAAAGATGCAGTACCTCTTCAAAGGCTTTGCTCGCTGGAAAAAAGAGCCTATACCACAATTTAAATAAAGCCAGCGCCATAAAGCGGCCTTCTTTTGCTTCTTTTCTTTGGCCGCCCCGGAAAGAAAAGAAGCCCGCCAAAAACAGCAGAAGGGATGCAGATCCCTTAAAAAAAACGCAGCGGATTTGGTAAAATGGCGGGAACTGCATTTTGGCAAAAGCGCTCCACCGCTTTAAACGCAAAAAGACGCTCCGACCGCAAGGAAGGAGTGTCTTTTTGCCGCCCGATTAAGGGCTTATCTAACTGCAATGGGCTGTAATCGGAAATCTTTCAAATTCAGAAAAAATCCCCTGTTTGCGGTCATGCCCTCACGAAACAAATTCCACAATAGCGAGCATCCCATCTGTGCCAAAGCAGAATTAATAAACAAATCCTGTTTTTCCAATGCTTCGGCAAGTGAACAGCTCGGAGTGTCGTCCTGCTGTTCAGACTGATTCAGCAGTTCCCCAAATTCCTCGGTTACAAACGGCAGGCTCGCCACAGTTTCAAATTTTTCGGACTTGGGCTGTGGGATCTCCCCGACTGTGGAGAGTATAACCTGTCCCGTGTACTGGCTGTTGCCAAAATCTATCCAGTATTTGGGGTCGTCCCTGTGATGCGCGCGTCTGCTGTATTGTAAAATATCGGCAATCTCAAATCGTGACTTCACGCTGTCCGTGCACGTAATATAAATTGATGCATTTGCATTACTCGGCCGTTTTCCTAAGCTGTCCCTCTCAAATTTTACGGTTTCCGCTTTCCAGTTTGTACCCGTAAAACGGTTTGCCCGATTGATAAGGGCGACGGATTTATAAAGTCCTATTTCGCTGTGTGCAAAACGCTGTCTGCCAAGGTTGGCATTTGTGATAATATCATCATCCCAAAGGCGAACCGAAAGCCCTGCATGCCCGAGCACTGTAAGGCTGTGGTTCATTTCCATAAGGGCGGTGAGCACCTTTGAGCCTGTACCACCTGCCCCTATTAAATTTACCGTAATGGGGTTTGTGGGGCTTATTAAATAATTATCCGTAAAATGCATTTTGATTTTCTCGGTTTTCATGACAATAGATTTTTAATTGTTTTGTTACTGCTTTTCAATGCTTCCTTTGGAAAGGTTCCGCCTGATATAACAAGGTCTTTCCATAGGCTCACACAATTGCCCTTTACAGGGCTGTTCTCTCCCATCAGGTGGCTGAAATAGCTGTTAAAGAAATAAGCCTCCCACGCCTTTGTAAATTCTTCCACCGATGCAGAGTTTTTAATATCGATAGTGACTGAACCCATACAAACCCTGCCGTCCTCATAAATATTAAAAAATGGTGCGTAATAAAGCGGTGTTTTTTCCGTGGGTCTTCTGCTTGTGGAAAGCGCAAATACCCTAAGGCTTTTTTTATCCGCCTGCCAGACCATGGCAGGTACAAATGCCTTACCGCTCGGAATCCCTAAACCCTCTATAAAATAAAGCGGTCTTTTTTGGGATTTGGTGTACCATATAACAGTGCCTTTGTCCCTGCTCGGATTGATATGCAGGATATTGGTCGGCAGAATGCCATCCGATTTTAAAAAAGCGGTCTGCTTCTGCTTTTCGGTTGTAAGCGATTTTGCAAGGGCTTCCGCTTCACGCTCTGTGAGGGGATGCGCATTAATTGGCATGCCGTTTCTATCCATATCAAAATGCTCTACATAAACCTCTTTATCTAAAGTTTTGCTTTCATAGAAAACAAGGGCGGATTTCGGGTGGTAGAGCGTCCCGAAATCCCCTGTTATATCAACTGCATTATTCATTTTCGTTTTGTTTATAGTTATGTAATAAAGCGCACAGCTCGTCCAAAAGGTCAAAGAATCGGCTTTCAAAATCAAGGCTTGTGTTAATCAATTCACTTCCGTCAAAACATTTTAAAATGGTCGGTTCGTCCATTGTACCGTATTCGTTAAACTCATTGTTGATGCTCTCCTCAATGCTTTCATACAGCCATCCTTTGGTGTTGGAAATAAAGGAAATGTACTTTTCCATCCCGATGCTTTCGTTTTCGGTTTCGTCCTCTTCTTCTTCATTAATGGGTGCATTTCGAAAAATGCTCTCATTAGGATAGTCGTTAAATAATGCAAAAGCTTTTTTAGCTGTATCCAAACACTGCTTATCAAAGCCATCACGGCTTTTAAAACCTTTTAAACGTTCTTCGAACACGGCTAAATTTATGCGGTTGAAAATCTTCTTTTCGATACAGTCCCCGATAAATTCTGCCTTGTCAAACTCCCGCACATATCTTTCGTTTTCTTCCCTGTCGTCGTCCTGCTCTGTCCAGTCTCGGTGCATTTCATAGAGCCAGTACAGATAACTGCCCTGCTGTCTGTAATACGGTACATCCGCACTATGACACAGATACGAGCAGACCGATAAAAGAAGGTGCGCATTTTTTTTGTATTTGGGGTCTTTGAGCATCTGATAAATAAGTTCAATGGGGATGTAGTACAGCGTTGTGCCTGTGCTGTATTTTTCCTCGCTGAGCAGATACGTTCTGTGGCTGTCCTGCAATAACCGCAGTTCGGATAAGTTCCCCACACTTTTTTTGAGTTTCTCTTCCAAATCCCATACAGCCAATGCCGTATTATAAGGATATTCAAAATGAGAGGTAGGCATCAGCAAAATGTGGTAATGCTCTGCTAGACTGTCAAGAGAGCTGTAAAAATCGCTTTCCATTTTGGAAATATCCTGACCAGCCTGCAGCGTTTTATTTTCTTGCAGTCTGGGCAGAAATGAAACCTTTAGAAAACCATCGGCAGCATCCCCGCAGGAACTGACTTTGGTTTGTCTTTCTGTACTTCGTCCGCGTCCTTGATTCTCTGCATCGAGTGCATAAACCCTGCGAGCTGTGCGTGAAGCTGTTTTTGTCTTTTTCGCTCGGGCAGTTGCACTGTTCCCGAAATAATTTTCTTCTGCATAATTCATGGCTTTAGATTTTTGGTTAGCCTTTTGTTCCCATTAACGTTTCAAATCGGTACTCTACCGCATCGTCCCTGATGGCAGGGGCAGAAATTTTGGCGGTGGTCAGTATCGGATAGGTCGGTGCATAAAAATTCAGTACCGCTTCGGTGCTCCATCTTGGTTCGGGGTCGGAAAGCCTGATTTCCTGCCCTTTGTCCCTGAGTATAAAAACCCGCTGTAATTGTGTCGCTAATAACATGATTTGTGTTTTAGATTAGTATCGTTGCTCTTGGTTCTCGTCTTCCCAGTTTTCCATGTCCTCTGTATCAATTTCTTCCCCGTCCGTTTCGGGCTCTTGCACATTGGCATAGTCAGGAAAAAGTGCCTCTCGGGGCTGTTCGGGCTTTGCGGTGTCAGGGCTGTTTCCGAACAGATCGGGCGCAAATTTTGCCGACAATTCGGATTTTCTCTTACGTATCTGCTCTGCCTTTAAGGGAAACTCATGCACTTCGGGCACTTTTATCCATGCCTCACGGAATTTCCCTTCTTTTTCCAGTTCATCCGCCTTTGCCATGGCGTCAGCAAACTTTTTGTCTTTCGCTTCTGTTTCCTTCTTTTGGCTGTCGGCTTTTTCCTTCTCCATTGCCGACTGTTTTTTAGTATCTTCAAGCTGTTTCATATAGCCTTCCATGTCCACCATAAGACCCGAAGCCGACTCAATGGGCGCTGTTATATTCTCAAAAAAACCGCTGTCGAGTTCTTCGGCTGTTCCTCTTAGGTTTAATGGCGGTATGCTGTGTTTGGCGCTGTCCCCACACGTATCATTTTGGAGCATAACCAGTACAATAAGCCTTCCTTCTGCCCCTTTGGCAATTGTAATGTGCAAATCGCCTATGATCTGCAATTGTGCTATCTGATTGAAAAAATTAGTTGTCGTTTCCATAATTTAGTTTTAATTTTTTAATGACAAGCTCAATCACGCCCTGCTCATCATGCCCTAACCTGTAGAGGCGTTCGATGTAGCTTGCCATGTTTTCCTGATATTCCTTTTCCCCTTCTTCTCCTTTTAAGATAAGCAGATTAGTGTTCCAGTTCATTACCGCTTCCCTTATGATGGCTGTAAGCTTTTGGGCGTACTTTTTTTCGGATTCCTGGCTTTTTTTTGAAAGCCCAAGTTCTGCGTACATGTCCAAAATATGCCAATACACCCGTGCTTCCTTGCCTATACTGCGGTGTTTACTGACAAACTGATTGTAGAGATACAGTATAAACTCAAAATTGTTTGGGTCGTTCCCTGCCATAATTCCTGCGCTTTTATGTTCTTCAATTGTGCAGATGTTCAACCCTGCTATCGCATGAGTAAAACCTGATTTTAAAGGCTGTCACGGTTTCGTAACAGCCTTTGGTTATATGTCTTGCTAATTCAGGTTTAGGATTTCTGCGCCATCTGCCTTAAAAGCCGTACACAGTTCAAACGCCTTTTGGGCTTTTCCCTGCGCTGTACCTCCCATCACAATGGACTGCAGTTTGGCTTCGCTGTCCTTGTATTTGCGCACATTCTGATAGTAGCCCGTCACCGCGTTATAAGCCCCGAAAAGAGTGCCTTTAGTGGTTTCCATCTGCTGGGATTCGCTTGCCATGGCATAGGCAAAAGCATCATCTACCGTATTTCTAAACACTGTGGAAACTTCATCGCCTGCCCCTTTTTTAATTAAAGCGAGAGTTTCGGTATTGGGGCATAATGCCAATTGGATCAGTTTTTTAACTTCTCTATCGGTTACCCTTACTTTAGCCCACTCATTGAAAATGCCTTCAAGCTGACTGCTGAGCCTGTCTGCCAGTCCCATTACTTTATGGGCATCATCAAGGCGCTGTTTTGCCCCTGAGGTATGGCGGATGCGCACCACATTGCTCATAGAGCGCAAAGAAGCATTAAGGGTGTTTTGGCATACGATGCGGATGGGCGTAAAAGCCGCTGTGATGCTTCCGCTCCCGTCGTGGGAGGTGGTCAGGAAAATATATTTTTCGGTCACATCATCCCCATTGCCCACACGGATATAATCAGGAAGTTTGGCGGTGATAAAAATGCGCTCGCCTTGTCCTAAAGCCCCTGCCGTTTCGTACAGTATACCGTCACCACCCCCGACAATCGCATCAAAGAAACTGAACGCCTCACGGTTCTGCACGATTTGGTAGTCTTTTCCCACGACCCCCAGTACGGCATTGCTGTCGGTACGGATAGTGGCAAAACAGTCAGGTACTGAAAGTTCAGTACTGCCCATCTCGATGCCGTCCGAGGTCTCAATAATGCCCGATGCTTTTGTATATAAAGGGCTTTTAGCCACCTGATAATCAAGTCCTGCGTATCTGATGGCTTCGGCGCTTGTCGGGTACTGCTCGACAATCTGCCCGAGCCCGTGCCATGCTTTTTCTTTTACACTGAAAAAAGAATACTTTCCTGTCTCGCTGTTATAATTGATATTATGTGCCATGATATTTGATTTTTAAAGTTTGAAAATAAAATTGTTTAAAACCCTTTACTGCCTGCTCAAAACGGGATGTCGTCCTCAGGCTCTTTTAAGGTGGCTTTTTGGTTTTCTCCCTGCCCTGCAGTCTGCCCAGTTTTCAATGCCTGCGTCCCTTCGGACTTCTTCCCGCCCCCGTGCAGTTTGATGTTCGAGGTATTGAAGTTCAGCCCCGCGCGCGGTTCCCCATCGTTTCCTTTCCACGCCCTTGCGCTTACCATTCCAGTAAGTTCCACCACCGTGCCTTTGGTCAGCCACTGGGCAACCCTCGGGCTTATCCAGTAGGCGCACTCGAAAAAGGTGGTCTGCTCTACCCTGTCGCCCTTTTTGTTTTTGTAGCTCTCGTTAATGGCTATTGAAAAATTTACTACCTGTCTGCTGTCTGACAAGGTGCTTACTTTCGCATCCTTTGTCACTCTTCCTGTAATGTTCATGATTTCTAGTTTTTAAAATTTTTACTTTCTTTTTCCCGCCCCGCATTTTTACTTTTTATTTTTTTTATTTTTTTTTCAGAATTTTATTCGGTAATGAGAGCAGGCGCTGTTTTGTTTCATCATTGCTTTTTTCAATATTTCAATTCTCATTTCTGACATTTTTTTTTATTCGTCTAAAGAGCCGCAGTATGCTTTGTTTTGTTTCATGAGCATAAAAAGGTTAGTGCCCTGCAGAAGCAAGGCTCTGGCAAAAAATACAACCCGGATGGGTGGAGATTTTTTGCCAAGACCTGAAAGGCCCGGCCTTGCTTTTGCTCAGGACACGGACTACCTTTGCTCCTGAAATGAACAAAAGCATACAGTGTCTTTGATAAAAAGCAAAAGGGAAGCAATTGGGATACTATTGGATAAAGAGAAACAGGTAAGAAAAGCAGTAATCACTGGATAAATTCCAAAAGATGTTCGCGAAGATTCAAGCCCGCTGGCATTTTAACACTGCAACAAAAAATTAAAAATCTGCAGGCAAACACTGATTTTCAACTATCGCAAAAACAGCAGCAGAACAATTAAAATAACTGATTCACAGCTATAGCCTCACAGCTGAAAAATGTAGTATATTATTGTTATATTAGCTGAAAAAACCTTACTAATTGCACAAAGCCAACTAAAAAATGTTGTTTTGGTGCCATTTTATGGCCGATATAAATTAATTAGCGGTTATTATGCCAAACGAGAAATTAAAAATTAATGAAAAATGACCTCAAAGATTTAGAATTTTTAGCTACAAAATCAAAAGAATTGATTGAAAGACAAGTGGCGTCATATAGACAACATCATTCTAATTCAGGTATAATAATGACTGTTTTAGCTTTATTTATACCCTTTTTCTTAAATGGTTTAGGCGACTCATATCTAATGATAAGAATACTAGCAATAATACCAACAGGAATTTTAATTTGGGCAATTATTCTGCTAATACAAGTATTAAGAAGTAGGCCTTTATATCAAGGAGCCAATTTTAAACTTATAGATGAATTGGTAAATGATTCATATGAAAATATATTATTAAGTGAAATTGGAGCTAATAAAGATTCTTTCAACGACAACGAACAAATAACCGCAAAATATAATAGTCAATATAATTTTGCAATTAAACTAACTTTAGTTGCAATTGTTTTATCAACTTTACTTTTATTTAGTAATCAGATTTTTAGACCAACCAATAAAAAAATATCTAAACAAATAATTATGCCTGATAATAAGAAAAAAGACGAAAAAAAAACGACAACACCAAAATTAGAACCGCAAAAAATTCGGGTAATTCCTGTAATAACTCAAGAGCGAAGAGTAACACTAAATGAAGGCAAAAAGAAAAAATAACTACCAATAAAAGCCACTACAACGGATTTGAGCATTTGGCTTAATGGGAAAATGGTCTTGTATTTGGAATATTTGGCAAATCCGAAAATGGGCTTAATTTAATCCCAAACCCGTTGTAGTACCAGAATGTTATCTGTTATTTTGACGCCGAGCTGCAGAAATATTAACATTAAAACAAAATCACAATCACAACAATATGGAAATATTAAGTCCTAAAGTAATTCCTCCAGTTAATATTATGACTAGCGTTACAGGTTCATTTGAATTTATTGATCCGATATTAAATGTTCCTATGACAAAAAGTATTACGACTATAACTTTTCCTGTACGAACTGGAATTAATCATCAACATATTAATATGGGAAATACGGATCCAACTGACCCGAAAGTTATTTTATATGGTGGAATGCAGGGTTTAATGAAATCTTGTGTTGATAATGCTGAAGATATTAAGAACAGAATACATCAAATAGTTTTAGATAGAGCCAATCTAAAATCAGAAGAAGAAAGAGTGGAATTGATGAAGTTGGATTTTATGAAATTAAAGAAATTGTTTATGGACGATGTTAGAGCATCTAAAATTTATCAAGAATTTAAACAATATAATTCTACAAAAAAACTTAAAACTTTCAGTCAAGTTTTCAATACTTTTATTTTGGATAGAAATAAATATACTCACGGACAATTATGTTTTATTAGTCCAAATTATGATTACGCTTTAGAATATATTGAAACTCCATCCCAGCAAAAAAGATATGCGTTAATTGATACAAATATATTATTGTCATATAATAATTGTTACAAAGAAATAATGAAAGTAATAGCCGAATATCAAATAATAAATCAAGCAAAAAAAATGAAGACTTAAAGAACAAATGACAAAAACACGCGACACAAAAGAAAAACATCAGATAACAAATGTCTTGCGCCATTTGCAAATTTAGTGGAATTACCATTTTCTAATTGTATTTTCATTTAGCTGAAAATACTCGTCTTCGTAAGTCGAAAACGGCGCAAGGCGCGCGAACGTTAGCTGCAATTTACAAACATATAAAAATGAAAAATCCAAATTTCAATAAACAAGTAAATAATACGATAAATAATGGAAAAACAACTGTAGATGAATTAAAGGCGATAGAACCAATATTAATCGAAAATTGTAAATCTAGTATCAAACAAATGTATGCGTATTATTTCATTACTCTTGTTTTGATGCTTCTTTGGTTTCTCATAGACAATTCTGTGATTACAGAAATAAAATTATTTGATGTTAATCTGAACAATAGAAAAATTTTGATCATCGGAATTCCATTTTTGTCTGTAATCTGCTATTATTTTTCTATAACATATATGGCTTTTAATCAATTAATAGATGCGGGACTAAAACAAATACAACAAAAAATATATCCAAACATAAGTCAAAGTTCGATTTTGGAATTAACTATATTTCCTTCTCTCATAGAATTAGAAAGTATAAAAATGAGGTTATCGAATGACTCCTTTGTAAGTACAACAGGCTTTATATTTATATCAGTTTTATTCATGTTTTTACCATTAATAGTTAATGGAATAATTTGTTACAAACTTTATAATACTGATTTTGTTTCATTTGGGTTTCCACTAATATACTCTTTGATTTTGCTTAAAATATTTTGCAACGTAATATTCTATTTTCGTCAAGTACAATAAACTGCAGTCATTTCAAAAACACTCCTATGGAAAACCCATATAATGAAGAAAACATAATTTTAATTAGAGAAGATTCTGAAAGAATTAGAGGCAGAATTTTGGAAACCGCAGTTACTGTCGAATTTTTAATCTCAAAAATTTTAGTTAACTATTTTGCAGAAGAAAGTAAAAAAGGAGATTTTTTTAGATATATAGTTTCTGATAAAATTACTTTTGATACTAAAAAATATATTTTAGCTTCTTTGAAGAAAGAAGGGAAAATTCCAGCCGATATTTTTTACAAAGAATTGATTAAAGATTTAGAGTATATCCAAATCATAAGAAATTTGGTTGCACATACTATTCTTTATTTGGATCCAAACTATGTAAATAGCTATTCTAGAGAAAAAACAACTTTAAGTTACACTGGTACAAAAAATTACGGAAAACAAATAATAATATATCATGAAGACGTAGAAGAAGATTTACAAAATCTTATTTACTCTTTTCCTAAAATCATTGACACGATTAACCGAATTATAATTGGACTAGAAAATTGTGTCGCAGAAAAGTGAAGAAAGTCTGCTAATAGCCGTTACACACAATTGCGAATTTTGTGGTAAGCTCACCTCTACCCTCAGCAAGAATTTTTATTTAACACAAAATGATCTGTTCCGAACCTAGCAACTGTGTGGAGCGTAAGAACCTTGGCAGTAATAGTACTAAAAAACATTGTTAAAAATTACAACTAATGAATTTTGAAGAAAACGACATAAATCATCAAAGGAAAATTATTGGCGAATTTTTTCTTCAATTTGATACGGTAATTTCTACGATTCCTTTTAATATTCCAAGAATAATATATAAAAAAGATCATACAGAACTTGAAAAGAGAAATATTGAGACTTTGTTGTGCGCAATGACAGCTTCAACCTTGAAGATATCTTACGACTCTTTGATATTCGACAATTACAAAGAATTACCCGAACTTGTAAAAGCAAATAAAGAAATTTCTAAGATTGTTGACAAAGTAACTGAAATTAGAAATTCTTTTGCCCATGGCTCATATCGATTGGGATGGAAAGATTTTGATGGAAATATTGATAAAGACTATTTTAGCCTTAGGCATAGTAAAGCAACAAAAAGCGGATATGAAAAAAGATCTTGGATTTACAAAATTTCTCAAGTTGAACTATTAATAAAACAGTTACAAAATATTAATAACGCTTATTTGCTCATGAACACAATAGTCTTTCTTCATTCACAAGAACAAGAAATTGATTCACATATTGCAAATTTGACTGAGTCCATTCCGAAGATTGGAAAAATAGAATTCAAACCGATAATGGAACTTAAATAAATTAGATAAAAACTACTACTGCCAAAAGCCACTACATCGGATTTGGGCAATTGGCTATATGGAAAATTGATTTTGTTTTTGTCATAATTTGCTATGCCTGTTCCCAAAGTTCGGGTGGCAAATCCGAAGAATACGCTTGATTTAATACCAAACCCGCTACTGACAGAACATTAGTGATCTAATCCAAAGAACTATGACTAAAAAGGAAGAAATCCAAACCGAAATAAATAAAATATGGCTTATCCTTGTAAATGCAAAAGAGTGTTTTCATTATTCATACTATTTACACAAACCTAGTACATTAGAAGAGCAAAACTATGTTGATGAATCTGTTGATTTCATTTTTATACGAGGAATATTATGGAAGATGGCTGTAACAGAACTTTCCAAGCTTTTCAGCTCAAAAAATAGTGACAGATCTAGCATCATTCGTTTTATCGAAAAGTTTGAAAAAGATGGTTATTTTGGAAGTCAAAAAATTGATAATAAAACAGTCGAAGAATGGAAAAGTGACATTGAAAATAATAAAGAAACTATTAACGAAATTGTTACTCTTCGCGACAAAGCTTACAGTCATACAGACCCAAATTATAATGAATACAATTTAGAAATCACATTTGAAGAAACTGAAAAGCTGATCGACATTGCCGAAAAAGTTATCACAGATATTTTCTATAAAGTTTTAAATTCGGGAGCTCATTTTGACAATGGTAGATTTGAAAAAGAGAACTTTGATATTTTAAAAATATTAGCAGAAGACAAAAAAAAGTACATAGAGAATTTGATAAATGAGGCAAAGAGATAGGTTTGTAACAGCTATAACGGATTTGGGCAATTGGCTTAGTTAAATGCTCGTTTTGTATTTGGAATGATTTACTTCATCTATTCGCTAAGGCTCGAGTGCTTCGCCTATTCGCGATAGGGTGGCAAATCCCAAGAATGGGATGAATTTAGTCCAAACCTGCTGTAGCGCCAAAACATTATGCTTTATACTACAGAAAACAGAACAAAATTAAACCTTTAAATAATTGTTGAATGACAGATAGAATAGAAAAACTTTTTAAATTCATTTCTAATAATAGAAAATACAACAAAGCTTTACAGGAAAGATATTATCGTTCAATTATTTTGCCGTACAAAGATGAAAAAGAAAAAATAATTTCTTTATTATACCATATTGCAAACACTCAAAGTCAACCCAAAATTGATAAACTTTCGGAATTTTATAAAACAATAATTACTGAAGAAAATTCTTTGAAGTCTTTTAAGGAATTTGTCGGGCAAATTAATCCAAATGCAAAAAGTAATTTCGAAAGCGTTTATAAAGGAATGCTAAATCAAAAAGGATGGGGACCAAAAACTTCTGCATTAATTTCTAAAACTATATTTCACTTACATAACGGCCAATATTCAGAGAATCTAAAAATTTGGAATGATGTTCCTAAAATAATTGATGAAAATGATAGTTTTTATCTTCCCGTTGATGCTGTAATAATTGCAATTTTCAAGAAGCTAGATAATTCGATAAAATGGGATTTTAACAAAATAAACAAAACATTAGAAACAAAATATAAAGGACATCAAATTGAAGTTTGGGATGACTTATGGTTTTGGGGATTTATAACGCAAAATGGAGGTGAAAACCGAAAATTTGAATGGAATGAAAACAAATATTGGGTATTAAAAGAAAGCGATAAAGACAAAATGAAAATAGAAGAAATAAAAAACAAATGCCAGGAGTTTTTAGAAATCTTTAATTAACAAAAATAGGAATAAATAAAACTACTAGGTATAGCATCTGTCTGGCAAGATTGGGATTTTCGGTCTAAATTTAAAGATGGTTATGTACTTGAAAATTTGTATTTTACCAAAAAATCCTGCATCTTTATTCCCCGACCACGCCAAGGGTCAGATCTATTACATCAGAATCGCTAAAAAGAAAATGAAATGAAAAACTTTTTAAGTCGAATATTCAATTTAAAACCAAGTCTTTCACCAATTGTGAATCAAGTTGACTATTCAGAAAATGGAAAGTTTGAAGTAATTAAATTTGAAAGAAAGTATTGTAAATTACTATTTGAAGGTCAAAGATCAGTTGATACAGAAAGATACATTGTTGAAATGCTTGTTAAAAGTGGTGAATTAATCGTTGCAAATAAAGAAATTGCTATTTTAAAACCGCAAATTCACGGAACAGGTAATTTAAAAATTTTTCTTCCTTTTGATTGTAGATTGGAAAACATTTACACTAATGGCAATGAACTTATAAAAGAAAATGATGTACTTTTTACCGTTACTCAAATAAATGATAAAACCATATTTCAAGAAAATCTTTTAAAACAAAACCAGAAAAATTTAAACAAAACAGAAATCAATTATATTTTAGATGATTTTTCGAACGAATATAAAATTAAATTTTCAAAAATAGGAGCCTCTGATTTTAGATATTTTAAATTATATACTGAAGATGAAAGAAGCGGTGCTGACTATTTAGGTATTACAATTTCAAACTATAATGGAACACTTTGTCTTGAATTTTATTCAGTTTCCGACACGTTCACATTAGCAAAAGGAGACGAAGTAAATCTATTATTTGAAAATAATTTTAGAATTGATATTAATTTCTCGAATGGATTGAATGGTCAAAAATACGATTATAGAAATTATGCGGCAATATCAATTAAAGATGTAAAAGGAATTTTTGAAAACAACTTTTTGAAACTAAAACTAACAAGTAACCGAAAAAGAATTTATCAAGTTTATACGTATGGTCATTTCGCTCACAATGAGCAATACGAAAGTATTTTGGAAGGTAAATTACTATTTAAGGAAATGGCGAAAAAATTTATTCAAATGCACTTAGATAAAAATTTGGAGTGATTTGCTCCGTCTGTTCGCTATTACTCGGATGTTAAATCTGTAAAATGGACTTTATTTAGTCACAGACCTTGCTGTAGTACGTTAATGGCAACTTTTGTAAATCTTCCTAAAAAACAAGACAAACATGGATTCAGAACAACAAATATTTTGCGGAAATTGTAATCATAAAATTCAAAATTTATCAGGACCATGCGAATCTTGCGGCTCTATAAAGAAGAATATTGTATTAGAGTTAGTTGATAAATTCGAATTCGAATTAAAAGATTGTATTGATGGAAAAATAATAAATCCATCTTTGAGAAGCAAAGACAAGATGCGTGAGAAATTTACTCTTGGAGCATCGCAATCAGCAAATGGTGACTGGGCAGAAAAAACCCGAATAGTCAATCGTGATAAGGACTACTATTTTGAAGAAGTGAAAAATTCAAAAGGAGAAATTATACATCACTGTACAGAAAAATTAAGCGATCATAAAGGTCATGGGACAGATAAATTCAATAATCTGGACAGCCACTAACTGCTACTACAACGGATTTGGGCAATATTGGCTTACTGTAAAGTTGGTTTTGTATTTGGAAGTAAGCTGGGTGGCAAATCCGTTACATTCCCATAGAAGCCTATTATTATTCGTAAACTTTCTTTATAATCTCCATTGCTTCATTTTTAGCATCTTCTACCTCTTCGAACTGTCGGGTATAGAAGTAAAATAGCGCTATTCCAAACTTTGGAAGTTCTAAAAAAATAAAATCATTTAAGTGATGAAAGAAAAAAAAACTTTCATTTTTTGTTTTAAATATAACTAAAGAATTTTCATTGTTAGCTTTAGATTTCTGGGTTACTCTTTTCTGGGCAAGTCTAATTTGAGCTACCGCTTTACTAGGCGAATAATCAATGTTGGCTCTCATAATAGATACAGGAATGTCCTTTAGGTATTCTAAATATTGAGAGGACTTAGATTTTATGAATTTTCTTCGAATCTCTAACAACTGAAATTTATATTCTATAATTTCCAACCAGCGAATTATGTTCTGCAATTGCTCATTATCAAAAAATGAGTTTGATAAATCTGTATCCTTTAAAATGGAAATTATATACTTTTCAACATTTCCTAATAAATTATTGTTACAATCTGCGCAGACAGGAATTGTCGTTTTATTATATGTTTGTTCACTCCCATTTATATCTGTTACAAAGAACTCCTTAGTACAACCTTCAAAGGTCCATTTTGGCAGTACATGCTCTTTTGTTAAATTATCCTGATTTGCACAAAAAACACATATTTCTTTTTTTGATTTATTTTTTGAACTAATTCTAGGAACATGTCTAACTAAAACGTCATTCATGATTTCCTTGGAATTCTGTCTCAATTTGACCCTGAGATTTTTTAGTTTAATATCAATATCCATATATGTGTATTTTTAACTAAGTAACTTGTTGATTCGTGCCTATCATCTGGCACTTCCAAGGGTTTAAAAATGATTAAGCCCAATAACAGCATGGCTAGAAAACGACAGGAGAAGAAGTAAACAATCTTTCATAAAATAAGCCGTAATAATTTTAGACATCCACAGCGTCCTTAATAAAAAAAGTGCAGTTGCAATTTGTAAGCACCGAATTCATAAAATTTAAAACTTCATTTTTTTCCGGCTTACCCTTCGTCCCTGTTCTTTCTTTTTGGTATATATATATTCTTTAAATTCGTGGCGCGAGAGAGATTTTATTAAAACCTCTTTTTCCATAATTGCAAAATGTGCTGACAGCTGTTTTCTTATCGATTTGGAATCCATCCCTTCCCGATAGGCTTTCATTGATTTGGAATAATAACGCTTCTTTGAGGCCTTGACGGCATAGGAAAGAAAATTCCTTTTTCCTAAATGCGAATATCTTTCGAAAATCTGTTTTTTTAATATTTTGTCCCTCTTGGATTTATCGCTGTAGGCCATCATGACGGTCTTTACGATTCTGCCCTTCATTTTCCTGAAATAACGGGAAAGGCTTCCGGGTCTTATATAAATTGAAGAACCATTAAACTCAAAGCCGAGGTACTGCAGATTCTTATAAAACTGCTGCTCATTCTGCGGAGTGAAAACGGGAGCTAGCGTGTCTATTTTCTTTTGGTTAAACCCTCTTACTTTGCCTGATAATGCAGGTTTGAAATGGATTATTTCAGTTTTCTTTGGCTGAATAACCAGCTTATATGCCGTTATTTCCTTTAGAACGATTTCGTTGATCTGCGCTGCCTTTTCAGGGTCACAGATTATCAGAAGATCATCGCAGTAGCGGCGGTAGGTAAAGTCCAGCTTGATACTGAGATTAAATATCTTTTCATCAAAATCAATCAGGTAAATATTGGACAGCAGTGCGCTCATAGGGGAGCCCTGCGGTATTCCCCGGAAACTTTTCTCACCCCCTTTGGAAATTTTAGGAAGATTGACCGTAACAAGATTTCTCTTCCTGAGCAGATCAAACTTATTGCTGAACGTTGGACCGGCAATATTGTCCGGAACTAAATCCAGAAGGGAGTTCCAGTGTGGGGCTGTTTTTAAATCTATTTTAAAATGCTTTAATATACTGTCACGGCTTATGTAGCTGTATTTTGTCAGAGATCTGAAAATTTTATACTGGTCCTTTGCCAGCTCCTGAAGGTCCAGTATTGTACACCATTTGCTTTTTAAAATAGCGTGGTCAATATTATCAAAATAACCTGTGATGTCAAGCGCTATAGCAGTGCAGTGCCCTCTGGATGATGTCTTCTGCCTTACAGCGTCGAATGCTTCTTTGGCAAATTGTATGTTGCATTTCCCATCAAGATCTGACCTGTAGGCCAGCACGCATTCACTAAAACCTTTACTGCGAATATACTCTTGATACTTTTCGGTTAAGGCAAAAGAATAATAACCGTAAATATAAGAATCGAAATGCGAAGCGAAAGCGATAGGCCTTATCTTAGTTTCCAGACCGTACGTTTTTTCGTTTTCCTGAAATCTGAATCTTGGCGTTTTGGTAAGTATTTTTACAAAAGGAAGAAAAGGATGCTTTGCCATAAGCTCCGTGTTTGATACGAGCTTTTTGATGTCACTGCTGTGTTTAAAGAAATTAAAATAAGGATCAAGATGGGGATAAGTTTTAAGTTCAAAACTCTCTTGGCTCTGGGCTGTCTTGGCCAGAAAACGTTCCCATAAATCCTGCGTAAAAATTGAAGTCTGCTTCATTACAATTTTATAGGGACACCAGCAGGAACGCAGTATCAGTCATTAACCTTACCTGCTGATGCACAATGTTAAACATTGCTTGGCAGACGACCGATTTCCATCGCCCTGGGGTTTACACCCATTCATGCCTTAATCCTCACATTGGCTGATAGAATTTTATTCTCAGCACTTCAGATTGGCTTTTTAATTCCAACCTTTCCAAGATTACCGGCAGTCTGACTGAACTGCTTTTGTGGGCCTTGGAACCTTGCAGAAATGTTTTACACCTGCTCGGACATACCAGACAAAGTCCGGGAAATCTTACAAACAATAGAAATGTTATGAAAGCAACTTTAATCTTGACATTATGGCTGATATTTCGTATCTTGGTGGAATATTTCTTCCCCTCTGGTACAGAAATTGCAGTATATGTCATGAATCACATTCTGCCTGTCGCGATAGGCAGAATAGTCAACTTAAACATTCAACCCTCCAGACTATTCTGAAGGCACTTATGTACTTCAAAATCTATGCCATAGATCATTTCATCCACCTTATTTAAGAATAACGTTCTATAAATATCAGGTTTTACATATTAGGGTTATTGATTTTGAAAACTTTGTCAGTATATATGACATATCTGACATATGCTCTCCCTGTTTTGTTATTTTCTATTCCAGTCATGTTACTTTTACGTTTGTCATTGCATTTACCAATAGTTTGTTAGCCGTGTTCTACCAACATATTTCAAAAAAATATGCAGGCTAAATCCCTAGCCCCGATTGCTTCGCCAGTTCGCTTTTCTCGTGTGTAGTGAAAATACTTCTGTGCAGGGGTTCGCGCAGAAAATTGAAGCGCATAGCGGGAGGAGCTCCAAAAAAAACATAATATCCGCAAAGTCAAAACAAAAATCCTTATATAATTTCAAAGAAACCCGATATCCCTAAAAAAACCGCGCAGTAAATCACAAAACAAATAACCCCGCCATTCTCAACACGCGAACTTCACGCCCCAAAGCAAAAACAGCCTCAAACCCCATAAAAATAAAAATCCTTAATTTTGCCAACAAAAGGCATCACAGAGGGCACCAGACAATTATACCCCTTCCCTGCGGGCTTCCGGAAAAGAATAAAAATGAAGAAATTTGAAATTAAAAAAGCAGCAGATAACAACTGGATGGCATCCCACAATGAGCACCCAAAATTCACCTGCCTTTTCGAGGATAAAAAATTTTATCTCAAAAGGACCATCACAGGGCTTTCCAGCCCGTCGGGTGACCTGAATGAAATTCTGCTGGTGCAGAAAATGGAAAAATGGCTCACAAGGTACCACAAGGATAAAATAAACCAGTAACGCTGCAGATCCGGGCAGTCATACTTATACCAGCGCCGCTTCTCATAAAACCATAAAAGCCAATACCCTAGCCCCGATAGCAGTGAAAATCCTTCTGCGCCGGGGTCTGGCGCAGAAGATTGCAACGGATAGCGGGAAAAAGCTCCCAAAAAACACGATCCTATGAAATCTAAAAAACCATACAACAACAACAGCAGCAAACCCAAAAAATAACATCCCATACAATTCAAAATGCCCATCAACCGTATGATCAAAAAACTAACCCGCCTCTCAGCCCAGAACCCAAAAATGCTGCTGCTGGCCGACAGCCTGGGGGCGCTGCTCAGCGCCCTGCTCCTATGGGCCCTGATGCAGGATTTCAGCCCCGCAGCCGGCATGCCCAAAAACGCCCTTTCCCTTCTTTTGGGCGCCTCGTTATGCCTTTGGCTTTATTCAGGGGCCTGCTTTTTGCTGGTAAAAGAAAAATGGGCCTTTTTTATCAGGACCTTAAGCGCGGCCAACTGCTTTTACTGCCTTGCGGCCCTCTTGATGGCGATCATCCACCGTAAAAATTTGACCTTTTTCGGGGCGGTTTACTTCTCAGGGGAAACAGCCCTTATCCTGGCCCTTGCCTGGATTGAACTGAGAACCGCGGGCAGGATTTCAAACAAGGCATAAAAACCGCTGTTTTTTTACATGCAAATGCTTTTGCATTACAGGGTGCCCTTTTTGCGCCAGCCTGCACAAAACAGGCATTCTGCCCTGTTATTACAGAGCATTCAAAAGAAATTAAATCAGTCAGCCTCTATGGATCAGTAGTGCTTATCCAGTATGAGCTTACTGGGCATCAAAGGGGCCGTTACCGGCATCACCGCCGCGGATCTGCTTTACACGCTGCCCCCAGTCTTTGAGCTGTAAGATTATCGGCAACAGTTCCCTGCCTGCAGCTGCGGTGCTGCAATAGCGCCGCAGTATTAAAATCCTTCTTCTCCCCTTCCCGGGTTTTACCCAGCACATGCAAAACTTCTTATTTCTAAAAAACAAAATTCCTATACTTATACTGAAAGCCTGCGGCGCATCCGGCACAGTGCCTGGTTACAATGTGCTGGTGTAAAAAAATTAACAAGTAAGTTTTAAAAGCAAATATTTTGTAAAACATTTTATGCTTGTAAAATCAGATTATGCTATAACACACTAAAAAATAGCATTCTGCTAATTATTTCGTAATCAGAAGACTACATATTAAACTTACAAAATTAACATTTTTTTAACTTTTTTCCTTCCGCCCATTTCTGCATTTACAGCTCTTACTTACAAATTACATCGTGTAATTTGTAAACAACCCATTAACTATTAAAAAAATTATGAAGAAAATTATTTTTATTTTCGCTTTAGGAATGCTGTTTTCCTGCACCAATGAAACTGAAACTTCAAAGGAGTCTGCAGATGCGGCTGTGATCAGACTTATGAAGACTGCTGATAAAAACAGTCTGACCCTCAAAGAGCGTAAGGAAATCTTAGAACATCTGGAAAAGAATCCCCAGGACATTAAATATCTGATGCCCGAAGGTTATTTAAAAGACCCCCGCACGGCAGTTCGAGATTCACCAGTCACTGCCAAAACAGCCGACTACACTCCTGCCGATTACATGAAGGTCCAGGTGTTTCCTGCAAATAGTGCTGATTTTGGAGGCAGTGTCGAAATCATCGGCATATCCGGCTACCAAACCCTTATTTATGGATGGACGATGGCCTACAATTTATTAGGGTTATTTGATATAATGTCCTTTGAGAACCTTACAGTTGCTAATAACGGGCCGCTGGGAAATTATAATTACAGTTATATAATAGTATCTGCATATCATGCCGGCAGCGGGCTCAGGGGTGCATCTGGTCCTTTAGGCTGGAGTGAAACCGGTAGAAATGTGGCCTATACATCCAACTATTTTTGGTTCTATACCTCTGGAAATTTGATACAGGGCAACTCTTCACTGCCTTTTGCACAAAACAAAAACGGAAATATCAATTCAATTGTATATTCAAATGGTGTTTACAGCACGGGGTATTAATATGAAAGTTTTTTCAATCTCTATTCTAATAACAGCTGCTGTGTGCGGTCTTTTTTTCTTAAAGGGAAGTTCTCAGAAGAGCAGTAAAGGTGTATATGTTATTTCACTTGAAAGCCTGCAGAACGGCCAAAGAATCTTTAAATTTCCTGATGACAGCATTTTTGTCAGCGCAGACCTTGCCGTTGAGCAGATCATGCGGCTGGACCAATTCGATTTTAACGGAAAGACCAGTCTGATGCAGTCTGTAGAAACCTATTATCTTATTGATTTTCATAGGGACCTCTTTAAGGACCTGGGAAGGGATCTTGAGCAGAAAACAGAAAAAATCCCGTGGAAAAATCTGCGCGAAAAAAGCTATGGGACTAACTTCCGGGGAGATCTGCATTTTAATGAAAATTTTAAAATAAAGGATACTGTCTGGGAAGGAAAGAAAATCAAGAAAATCAGCTATACCTCTGAAAACCGGGAAAAATATGATATTCTACTGGAGCAGTTTCCAACAGAAGAGAGACCCCCTGTCTTTTTTGACGTAATTGAGCCGAGATTCAAGGGACGGGTCCTGAAGATGACCACCAGCTATCCCGACGGCAAAGGCATGGTGGTTTATACCACCAAATTTGTGCCACTGGACACACATCCGGTGCTGGAGGCATTGAGCAGTTTAAAATGAAGCAGGTTCATTAAAGATTCTCTGCGGCAGTCTTGAAGTGAAGACCATAAAAAGCAGAAGCCTTGTTCTCCTTTTTTGCTTATGCCGGCCGGTTAAGAATTGCTCTGGAAAGTGAAGGCCTTTTTACGCTGTTAATTTTTAGACTTGATCCTATTTCTGCTGCAAAAAAGCTGCGGAGAATTTTAAAAATTGTTTTTCATTTTAAAAAGTTATACTATAAAAAATAATTAAGGGTGCAAAAAATGCACCCTTAATTTAGCTTCATTTATATCCATATTCCGTTAGTTAACCTAGAGAAAATCCATACTTGGACATACAAAATTCCGCAATACCATTATGCTTTAGGACAGCCTGCTGAAATTTAAAGCTAATTAAAAGAGGTCGTTCTGATAATGGTTCGGTTCCTCTTTTCTCTAAAATGCGGGATAAAATCTTGTCTGATACGGATTACGCTAAGTAAATTGGCATTAATTTGACGGACTATCCTTTAATTGTTATATTATACCAGAGCATCCGATAATCCATAGCCGGCATTATTGAATACCACATCAATTTCATGTAATGAAATTAACAGCTTCTTTAATCTGTCCCAGATCAGCAGCATATAGTTTAAATACGGTAACATTTTACAGTTCCGCTAATTCTTTATCTTCCTCAAGATCCCGCATGGTCGCAATTACGTTCCAGCCTTTTTGACTGAAAAAGTTTGGCAGCTGCTTTTCTCAAACCTGACTATGATCCACAACCAAATCATTCTCCCCATTAAATTAACAAAACCTTTTAATCCACCTCCCCTCACCACCCAAAACTAAACTAAAAAATCTAGCAACAGAATACAATCTAAAATCAGAATACAACTAACTAACTAACTAACTAACTAACTAACTAACTAACTAACTAACTAACTAACTAACTAACTAACTAACTAACTAACTAACTAACTAACTAACTAACTAACTAACTAACTAACTAACTAAC
>Ga0157370_10000566_pt1 | contig 46142 bp, 60 predicted proteins | sample C35metaG_FD_113463 | JGI IMG/M metagenome (GOLD analysis project Ga0157370, IMG submission 113463) | Corn rhizosphere microbial communities from Kellogg Biological Station, Michigan, USA - C3-5 metaG | ecosystem: Host-associated > Plants > Roots > Rhizosphere > Soil | place: USA: Michigan...
CAGCAGTTTAGCGCCATCCATCAGGCGTTCGAAATCGTAAGTCACAGTCTTGTTAGCGATAGCGCCTTCAACACCTTTAACAATCAGGTCAGCCGCTTCGAACCACTCCATGTGACGCAGCATTATTTTTGCGAGATCATGTTATCTAACTGATTTTATTGATCAAAAAGCAAGAAAACATTGCTTTACATGTCCTTTGTTAACGAAAATAAACGCTATAAAATCCAATAGGTTGCATAGAGTTTTGGGGAAAACTTTTATCGCAACTCTGTATGAATTTCACTCATTACAATCTAAGATTGTTAGTTGTAACGGGTTAGTAACAGTTTCGCTCATTTTACGACTGGCAGGTCAGTAAAACGGGTCGTGTAAGCTGGTGAAAGCATCTCTCGCTTCATGGCCCATGATTTCTCAATTCCCTGCCCCGCAAAAAATAAATTAGCCTTTCCGCTCTGATTTAGCCCATCTAATACTCGCATCAGAGCTTCGCTGTTAGGCTGTGGCTTGTACTCATCAAACAGATTGAGCTGAGACACACCCTGGCTGAAAAAATCGCCTAGCGTCACTCCTGCTTTCATATAACGGTGTCCGTCTACCCATATGCCATCAAGTGCGTCCATAGCAACACGGACGATGTCGCGAGTATCATTAGAAGGTGTAAGCAGCTTTCGCGAAGCCTGATTGCCATAAAAGACCTCGCCCTCTGCGTGCGGGCTAGTTCGGACAAATACTGCTATCTGCTTACAGTACTGCCTTTCTTTTCTCAACTTTTCGGCTGCCCGCTCTGCGAAAGAGCAAACAGCCTGACGCATGTAAATGTATTCAGTGATGCGTGAACTGAATGAACGCGAACACACTATCTGTTGTTTTGTTGGTGCAAATTCTTCGAGCTCCAGGCATTGCTCCCCGCGCAATTCTCTAACGGTGCGCTCGAGCACCACGTTAAAATGCTTACGGATGATGTAAGTGTTTTGTTCCGACAGATCTTTCGCGGTAATGATGCCCATAGCATTCAGCTTCTTGCTTATGCGACGGCCAACACCCCAGACATCCTCAACCGGTACCAGCGCCATCAGTTTCTTTTGACGCTCTATATTCGACAGGTCGAGTACGCCGCCTGTCTTTGACCACTTTTTTGCAGCGTGATTTGCCAGCTTCGCCAGGGTCTTGGTTGGAGCAATGCCCACACCTACAGTAAGATGCGTTTCTTGCTTGATACGCGCCCTAACCCTTCGTCCAAAGTCTTCCAGTGGTTCAATACGGCTCATGCCGTCGAGATTCATAAACGCTTCGTCGATTGAATAAATTTCCACTGCTGGGGCCATACCCTCAAGCGTGGACATTACCCTGTTCGACATGTCAGCATAGAGTGCATAATTCGAACTGAAGATATGGACGCCATGCTTTCTGAATTCGTCTTTAAGCTTGAAGTAAGGCGCTCCCATCGGCACCTGTAACTTTTTGGCTTCAGCGGAGCGTGCAATGACACATCCATCATTATTCGACAGGACGACTACTGGTTTACCGCGCAGATCAGGACGAAAGATCGCTTCGCAGCTCGCATAAAACGAGTTCACATCAACCAGTGCGAACATCACATGCCGCCGTTGGGATTGAACACCTGAAACATTCGCTCATCACCATCCGTAGGTGAGACATCTCGGAACGTGGTCGTATGCGTCTCTATCCACTTATTCGCAGCACTAAGGGTGTAATGCCAATTTATCAGGTCGAGTTCTTTAACAAAGTCGAGTGTACTGATGGTAAATCGGCCTTCAGCGTCACGCTTAATCGCCTGCCTGAAAGCCATCATAATTTCGTAGTCGCGTGGCATGATAAATCCCTCACAATAATAACTGTATAAATAAACAGTAATCTCAAGAGGTGGATTTGATCAAGGTGAAACGGGACTCAAAATTGTAAAGCCTCTGAAGGTGCTAGATTTTTAGGCTTTCGGGTTATTTTACGGTCAACTTATCTCAAATCTTTCACCCCATGGTCTGCAAAAATAGGCGCGGTAAGTACCGTCCGTCGTCGGGGATTTTTATGCCTGCCGTAAAGTTGCCGCTCCGATGATAGCCTCCCCATACAAAACCCATTCCCGAAGAATAAATAGATGGCTTGTGATTTATCTGCCCCGGCGCAAAATTTTACTACTGCTTTAGTCTGCAAAGAGCGAGGAGCAGACGTTCGCAGTTTGAAAAGGCATTACTTAAATCGTGTAGTGTTACATAACAGGGAGCAGGTCAATTTCAATCAATATGTTAACTCTTTCGAGTGCGATAATATTATGCTGATTTTATGCTGATTTTATGCTGATTTTATGCTGATTTTGTGAGAGTGTTTATAGAGATTGAACGCAGAGCATTAGTAGATCTGTAACATCTAAATAACGCTCTCCAAACAAGCACGTTGTATCCCAGTTTTTCGTTCTTTTCTTACGGTTTTAGCCATGCATGCTTAAGGTGGATGCTTATGAATGTGCCATCCTCAACCGTAATTACATTACGCAGCCAGCACTGGCGTAGACCTGAGGACAGTATGCAACTGCATTAACACGGTCCCAGTAAGCCAGCAGGCGTGACAGGCAGAGCATTGCACTGTCGGATGAAAAATGCTAAAAAATTTATACATGATCCTATGGGTATCAATATGAAACTTTTTAAGAATTCGATAATATTTTCAGAAAAACAAAAATTTGAATTCGCCAACGTAATAAAAAACAACCTCTTCAGCGAGAAACGTAATAAAGTGACAATTTTCTTGTGTGGAGGGGATGTTAACGATAGTAAATATGGACGATATAAAATTTCTAAAGTTTTATCGAGAAATGATAAGCTGGAGATTTTCTATCCGGAGGATTTATTTGATGACCTTCTTGCTGGACAGGGTCAATACAGCCTTTTAAGCATGGAGAATATGCTCGCTGAATCTGTGGATGCGATAATAATAATCCCTGAAAGCCCCGGTTCATATTCTGAACTTGGTGCTTTTGCAAATAATGAAAAATTAGCATCAAAAATGATATGTATACAAGATAATAAATTTAGATTTAAGAAAAGCTTCTTAAATTATGGACCAATACGGTTACTTAAAAAAAATAGTTCCACATCAGTGCTTAGATGTGATTTTAACATCCTTGATAATGCTCTATTAAATGAGGAGTTTTATCAGTCCCTGATGAAAAGCATTAGAAATGTTCAAAAAAAATCACCCGTAAAGAAAAGTATAGATAATATATTGATGGCGGATAGATTTATCTTGCCATGCATATACCTTATGGATGGTATCAATAATGTATTGCTTTATGACTTATTAAGTAAAGCTACAGGAAAGGCAAATACATTGTGCGAAATTATTGTAAAATCTGCATTATCAAAACTGATGAAAGAGCGAGTTATTGTTAGGACATCAGAAGGTTATCACATTACAGACGCCGGTATGGAATATGTACTACTTAGGTTTGATCGGTTAGTTTTAGACAAGCTAAGACTTGAAATGATGAACTTTGAAAATCGTAGCAATATATCATTGAACTATGGTAGGATTTTCTCAGCACACCCTTAGCGAGTCCCTTGTAAGAGGTGACTGGATAGTGTTTCGCTGTCCTGCATTAAATCTACTGTTTTGGCAGTTTACCTCGAACTAAGAGAACATCTCCCGATGTTCTCTGAGAGCGAGGAAACCTGATATTTATGACGTAAGGGTGTGCGCTTTCATGAACAATTTCTCCAGTACCGACGTTTTTCGCTTACGTAACTTTGGTCTGCCTGTAATGTCTTCGCTAACAGATATGTCAAGGGAAATGCGACTATCTGTCGAACTTTTAACCTTGTTAATCACAAGAGCGGATGACTTTTACAAAGTTTACGGTGTACCAAAAACAGGTACAGAAAAAGGCGAAAGGGTGATTTGTCAACCCTCTCGAAGACTCAAGGCTTTGCAAGCGTGGGTTTTAAGGAATATATTAGACAAACTTAATTCGTCACCTTTTTCAACTGGTTTTGAACGAGGTCAGTCCATAAAAGACAATGCTAACCCACATGTTGGCTCCAACTTTGTATTAAATATTGATTTAGAGGATTTCTTTCCTAGTATTTCTTCTAATAAAATTTACACTGTGTTTAATTCGTTGGGTTATAATAAGTATATATCTTCAGTTTTGACAAAGATTTGTTGTTTTAAAAACAAGTTACCGCAGGGATCCCCCGCATCGCCTAAATTGGCGAACCTTGTTTGCATGAGGCTTGATCACAGGATTCATGGTTATGCAGGAAGACGAGGCATTATCTTTACTCGCTACGCTGACGATATTACTCTTTCGGCTCAGTCGTTAAAGAAGATTGAAAAAGCAAAGGATTTTTTATTTTCTATAATACCTACTGAACAATTAACTGTTAACTACAAAAAAGTGGTTATTAGTGGACCAAGAAAACAAAAAAAAATTACTGGATTAGTATTGTCAATTGATGATGTTGGCATAGGACGACAAAAATTCAGAGAAATAAAAAGCAAGATACATTATCTTTCCGTTGGGCGCTCTCACGATTATGCGCATGTTGGTGGATTGTTGGCTTTTACAAAGAGTGTAGATGAGAAAAACCACAGACGGCTTGTTGTTTTTGCGCAAAAAATGAATAAGAAATTTAACCTTGATTTGGACAAGCTATTTAATCACGGTTAATACTAATTGTGCTCTATATAATTATACTAAACAGCAGCTTCTGAAAGTTATAGTTTCCGCCCTAGCCCACTCACTTATTTCTTTCATTCTTGAATGAGGACCATTTCATTCCGAAAAAAACCTGTACAGATTTTATTATGCCCCTAAATCCTTTGGCGTTGTTTGGTATTATTCCCATCATTTTTGGAGGAGCCCCATGGGCACTCCAGAGATCTTAAGGGCTTACTTTTTTTAGATGAAAAATCATCTTTCGTAGCGACATCACTCAGCAGCATGATCTTAATACCGTCCAGTTTTCCGTTGGGCGCGTAGAAAACCAGATTATTAAAATTCCCGAGTTCCTTTGAATTGCCCTTAGCATCACGTAAAGGTTTGACATCGATGATTTTTTTTATGGCATCTGTGACGTACATGATGTATCCCGTGTGTGCACCATTATGGTAATACTTGCAACGAAACAGTGTGGCAGATTCATTCAGCTACGCAAAATTTAGTGCACTCAGGTATTTAGCGTCAGAATCGCTAAATTTCATGATCCTTGCTAACTACGACAGCAATACGCAGTAGTATCAAAATAACATCATTTTCTAGATTTAATTTTTTAATTACTTGACTAATGAATACAAGCTGTTGAATCATATGAAGCATGACTAATGCCGACTGTAGACTGTAGATAGCATGCAAGTAGATTTAACGCTGCTTTTATCGTCACAAGTGTGAGAAAAGCAGGCGGAGAGTAATCTATTATCCCAAGCTTTTGATGTACTTTCCGCATGTTTATTTCTAGTTTTTAACTAAAAAATTCTGTTTTTTTATTTATTGCTTGATAATTAAGTGCGTAAAATTATCCTAAGACAAATTTCCAAGCACGATAAATAGTAGAAATAACCGAAAAAATCATAGTAATAAAAATTGGGGCTGCGAGATGAAATATTGGTGGGAGTCGGTGAGAACTACAGCGTATTGGAGATATGCTTTGTTTTCAGGCGAGGCAATAGCAAAGTTTTTTTCTGCTCTGGGTGTATTATATTTGTTAATCAATTTGGCTGATACTTTTAAAATTTACGAGAAAGGGCAGTATAGTAATTACGGAATTTTAATTCTTATAGCCTTGGCAATTATTTTTGTGATATTCACACGACGTCCAGTGTCACGAGTATCTTATAAAGTTCCTAAGAAAGATTATACGTTTGAAGTAAAAATAAGTGATTTATTCAAGGAAAGTGGTGAGATAATAATTAGCTCAAACACCACATTTGATACTGACATGAGCTCAGGTTTAATATCTACAAATAGTTTGCAGGGTCAATTTGCAACTCAATTTTTCAATGGCCAAACAATAGAAATTGATCGGCAGATTGAAGAATCACTTGCGAGTGAAAATTATATTGAAGTTGATGGCAAGCCCGGTAAACGAAAAAAATATCCTTTAGGTACTGTCGCGCGCGTATCAGCGCATGGCAAGAATTTTTATTTTCTCGCAATGTCAGATATTAATTCTGAAGGAACAGCATTTTCAAATGTAAGAATGCTAGACGAGGCTCTTGAAGGTCTATGGTCAAATATGGCTCGAAAAGGGGAATTAGGTGATGTGATTATGCCGCTGATGGGAACAGGAAGAGGACGGGTGGCTATACCTAGAAAGAAAATAATAGAGCGCATTGCTCAATCTTTTGCCGATGCGTCTCAAGAACAGGTATTTTCCAATAAGTTATCTATCATAGTTCGACCTGAGGATGCATCAAAATTCTCATTAAATTTGTTCCAAGTGAGAGACTATCTAAGTCAAAGTCTTAATGCTTAATTACATAAGAATTAGTAACGTAGTAAGTTGAAGTCACTATGATTTATAGCTATACGAGGAAAATATGGCTTACAGAAATGGAAATTATATAGCCTTCGATGGCTTAGGTGAAACTGATCCAACAAAATCGGACTTTCGTTATTATGCCTCAATTCAGGCATGGGCAAAGGGCAAGGGGCACGATTTTAAATATGTAGACAGTCATGATAAAACTTTAGCAGTACGAGATACTAGTCTAAAAGCAACACTCGAAGCGCGTATTCGGGAACGTCTTGCTGCATCAAAAAATATCGTTATCATCTTAAGTGACGATACACGCCAGACTGGGAGTATGCTTTCATATGAAATTGAGAAGGCTGTCGACACCTACGAACTTCCACTAATCTGCGCTTATACAGATTTAAATCAAATGTTGTCTCCTTCAGCGTGGAGCCATCGCTGGCCTCTTGCACTCAAAGATCGTATAGAAAATGGAAGTGCTAGGGCTATCCATATTCCATTCAAAAAACTAGCTTTACTGCATGCGTTAACCTATACAGTGCATAGCCATAGTTTGGAAACTGGGTTGCACTATTATTCTCTTGAGACGCATCTTAAATTCGGGTGCGTGGATTAACAGGCATATATTTTAGGCAAAATAATCAATCAATTGAAAGTGAGCTATTCGGTACAAAGCCCGATCGCCTTCTTGTACAGTTCCAATATTTTGAGCACCACAGCATCTTTCTGGCCAGCATCTTAACCCGCGTGCGGAGAGTCAGGTTATTCATCTCGATGCGTTGCATAAACATTTTCCTGTAAGGTGCTTTTTTGGAAGCACCACCCTTTTTTTGTTAGTTAGCTCCTTTCTACTGGCTTACTAAGTCTGCAATCATGTCCGCTTATGGCACAAAGCGAACATTGATGGGTTTCAAGATTAGTTCTGCACTAACTGTCCCATTGTTAGAGCTTTTTATGCTTGGTGCAGCACTGCTAGTGCAATGCTGGCCGCCAGGTCATCACGACGCTCTGATAGCTGCATAATCATACTGGTTATGGTATCCGGCATCACCATCTCCCCATCGACCATCAGCTGCCAGACTGCCTCACCAATAATATTGCACACTGCATCATAGGCCTGTGCCTCAAATTCCTGTTCCATAGTGCCTCCTTTTATGTAAGAGGTGCAATAGTAGATCTGTCGATCAGAAAATACATGACTAAGGCTCAGTCATGGGAGGCGGGTTCCAAAAATTTGATTAAACTTAAAAAACCCGGCGAAGGCCGGGTCTGGTGTTGGCAGATCAAAAGTAAATAAAATATCTTTTATATAGATTTAGCATTTCTACTATAATTATTAACCACGCTATCACACACCCAACTAATACTAACCTCCATACTGTTTTAATCTTCATGCAATTAGCTCCATCTAACCGCACTCAAATATAACCTCAGGTTCTCAACACTCCTAAGACATTGTACCGATCAATTTCGCCAGATTGATCGGTATGATTGATCAATCACGTTAAGCAGATGCACTGTTACTTACCTCGCTTTCCGCCTGCTTATCAAACCAAGCCTGGAGTGCACTTTCAGCCTGTTCCATTGGGTTACCCTGCCCACTGTACTTGAACATGAAGCGAAATCTTTCGGTTGAGTAAGTTTCACCTATTTGGACCCTGAAAACGCCGGTAGCTAAATTACCGTCAAAATTATCAATTCTTTCGATTGTGTAAGTCACATCTGTAGTGGCCAGCAGCCCCTCAACGCTCACACCAAAATTGTCATAACTCGTCGTTGTCTGTACCTGCTGTTGTACGGTAATACTCATTTATGCAGACCCTATGATATACGTTGATGGATTTTGCTGTGGTCGCCAGTAAGTTCCGTCACTGTGTACGACCTGTGTTTTATAAACGACGTTATCTGCGCAGATAAACGCTCTGCATATACAAATCGACCACCAGTTACTGGCCGCCGCAGGAATATCTTCGAAGTAATAGACCGGAAGTTTCCATGCACCTCCTGACATTAAAGGAAGGCTCTTAATCTTGTCGTTTATGCCCAGCCTGAGCACGTCAAGCTCTCCGACCGTATCAGCAGCTGAATAGAGATGGAGCAGATTGTTTTCGCCATCAGCAATCAGACCCGCACTTGTAGTCCCCATACTGCATGTCGAAACAGCATCCTGCGTTGTCAGGGCGGAAATATCCGCTACTGTTGACATGTCCCACTGTATGTAAGTGGGCGTGCCGGTATCTTTTCTCAAAAGTCCATTTGTTTCTGCAAAGAACCCAACACGAGAATAGGCCGGAATTTTCACGTAAATGTGAGTGTCGCGCTCATAGGGTTGCGTATAGACGACATCAAGGATGCCCCCGTAACGGGGCGCATGCCATGATACGGTTGAGGTGGTTGAACTCCTGTTCTGAATGGAAATGACTGCACTGCCATCTATCCCCGCCTCCGCTGATGCTGAGCTATAGCCTGCCCTGCCGATGACTCTGAGATTCATCGTTTGCGCTAATGTAGGCAGGAAAAAATGCCCCACATATACCCAAATGGGTGCAGCGGTTATATTAGAAACATATTTCTGCGTTGCGTTGAAGTCGTAACGAATCGGAGAGTTTAGATATAGGCCGTGAGTATTCCATTCTCCATAGCCCTTTTCATAGGTGGACACTGATCGTGAAGTGTATTCTCCTGTGTCATAAGCGACTGTCATTTGCGTTTCAACATCGATTCCCTTTCCAGAAGGATTACTGAACAGGTAATTCATGAAGCGACTTTGCGACATATAAAGGGGGTTGGTGTTTGTCTCCAGCGAGAGGGAAAAAATATTCCACTGCCCCAAAGTCAGATTGCCCGGATATGTGCAGTGTTCAATCCATCCATTCCATATCAGAGACTGACCGCAGTTAGGTATGAATAATGCCCCCTGCTGGCTCTCCTCACACAGATGGTGCTGGATATTAAAATTCGTTAGTTCAACTGCTGTTGAGTGATTCCAGCCACCCGATGTTGTTCCCGAGGCCAGAACCCTGAAAATATTGTCATAGGTGTAGCTCGTATAAAACTGGTCAAATTTCGCATCCAGCGTGTCCATTAACTGAAATGTCCGCCCCCCAACATAGGATGCTCTAAAATTTGAGACGCGAATATACTGCCCTGCGGGACAGATATTTTTGAAAAAATGCCTGACCTTGCCGTCAATATCATACTGGCCGTAAATTTCGAGGTTGATGATTTCCACGCGGCGGGACTGCACTGAAAATGCAACCGAGCCTGCGTCACCGATAAGAATCAGCTTTGTCGGGTTATTGTATCCATAAAACTGACCCCCAGCCCCGGCCAGCCTGAACAGGCTGCGGTATGTGTCGCTAGTGTCCCATGATGACACAGCGAAATCGCCGCCAGGGAACTGGACACCAACAAGGCTGCAGTTATCGGTCTGCGATTGGCTCCATGAGTCCATCATTTTGATGGCTTTAATGCAATCTGTTCTCCCATCCGGTATTGCACCAAAATGCTCGATATGCAGATCTTTGGGGTCACAATCGCGCTTCCAGCGCTTGCCCCCCTTGGTCACGATAATGTAGCCACCATCGTCTGCTGATGTGGTGTCTTTCTTCCAATAGACAAACGTGCCACCGCCGTGACCCGTGCCGATGGTGTATTCACGAACAACGATTCGCTGCCCATCCATTTCGGGCTCTGTAGACCGCAGCGTTATGATATCGGGACACTGACCTATCTGTTTTAGCCCATCGTTACCGGCCAGCTCCTGACGTAGCGCAGCATCGGCAACGCCCACCAGCTGGGCAGAGTCAATAGTCCAGCTGGTGGCATCATTGCCGGTAGCCGTCCAGGGGATTTCTGTTGCTCCAGTGAGTTTATAGAACTCGCCCTGATAACGGATAATCTGGTTGTACGAATTGATTGTGAGCGGACCATTCTCATAGTCGCCGACCACCTCATAGCCCGAGTTTTGAATAAAATAATTAAACTGATCGGATTGGCTGGTGATCTGGTCAGTGAACTGCTCTGCCTGTCCGCTGAGCTGGGTATTAAACCGGTCAGATTGGCTGCTGAGCTGGTTCTCAAAATCCGCCTCCATGCCATTTATGGTTTTATGCCTGCCACCGAGACGATCTGTATATTCCCCCGAGGGTGACGTGACGAACTCATCGATTTTACCGGCGTTAAATTTCAGGTCGCGGGGTGATTCGCTGGGTACTGGATTGTTAGTTGGTTGGGTAGCCATATTTACTCCATAAAAAAAGCCAGCGCGAGGCTGGCTTGGTAATGGGTGTATTAATCAGGGTAAATCAGGTCGCTGTACTCTGCGAGGCTCAGAGCGGTAGTGCCATCACTACCGGGCTGTTTTTCAGTGATTATCCAGCGCGTGGCGTCGAGTTCCTCAGTAGTGGCAATCACGTATCTCGATGGAGATTGCACCTGATACCCGTCATAAATGTTCAGGTCGATAGCAGGGATGGCAGCAGTAAACCCATAATCAGTATCACTGCGCGGCGTAGCCGGATAGCGGGCGGTTGTGTTTCCCATGCTGTCAGTAATCATGACGAACATTGAGCCAGTGAAAGTGATCCGCTCATTCGTTTCGAAATCGTTGCCCGAGCGATGGACGATATAGCCCGCCTGATGATTTGTATCGTAGGTATCTGGCACCTGGACCATATCCCCTACGTTGCACCATTCGCCATCCGCTAGCGCCGTTATAGCCATGCTCATGCGCGAGTAAATCAGGCGGCGGCACTCCTTCTGCGCGCGGTAGTCGGCCTGAAAATCATCGCGGACATACATCATCTCGAATTTTTTCGCTTTGGCTGGCGTTCCCAGCTCGATCTGATTGTTACGCACGCGGTAGCGGATGAACGCCTGTTTGTTAGTGGTTGGGTTGCGGTACTGCACCTCAACGCCGTCATACCCTCCCGGCAGGGTCATTTCATAGCTCAGTGAATAACCCGCGTCAGTGGTATTGGACCGGTTAAAAACCGTAGCTGGCGCACTCCGCTTCTTATCCAGGGTGAACGACAATATCCCGTCATCCCAGAACACAGTGACCCCGGCAGCATCACAAATTGTCTCCATTCTCTGACCGAGGGAAACATCCTCATCGTCAAACGTGTAGTCAAAATATGACAGGCGCGGATCAATGGCGTCCAGCTCGGACTGAATCAGGTACATACCATGTATATCAATGGTGTTCTCAGCCTGCCCGCCAACCACCAGCCAGTTATGCAACGCAATATCTGAGAATTTACGGGATGCCCGTAGTCGGTAATCAACAGACTGCGTGGTCATGTTGTAGCTGATCACATGGCGATTAATCAGAGCGTTATATTTCCGGTCGCGGGCGCTGGTGGCATTTTTCGTCTGACGCACAGTGACCCTGACCAGCGTGTCGTTCGGGTAGCTCACATTTTTGCGGATATTGACGCCATGGATCGCCTCAACCTTCAGTCTGCTCTTGTCACCGCTGTTATCAGTCCTCTGAAAACTCATCGAGTAGCGTCCATACCCGCCTATAGGGGTAATTTTGTCGGTGCGGTAAAACGTCTCTGAGGATGACTGGTGCGGTGTTGTCTGCCGGTAGGTAAACGTCTCAGATGTGCCAGGAATCTGAGCGTTGTTTGAGTCAACTTTCCAGATCGTCAGCCGCCAGTTGGTCTCTGATTTGCCACCCAGCGCGGACTGTGTATGAATCCACAATTGCGATGATTCAACCGGCGAGAAAAACGGTCCTATCACGAGCGCCTGATTATCATTGAGAACAAATTTGGTGGTGTTGATAGTGGCCGTTGAAATGTATGAGACATTAGACCCCTCAATCTCACTCAACACGAAATTATAATAATAAACCGGCTCCGTCTCTGGCCCCTCACTCGTCTCGTCTGCAGATATCAGGTTTCCAGACAGAGTAAAATCCTGCGTTACGTTCCCCTTGGCTGTGGGGTACGTCGCGTTGATCGTAAACTCCACAGCATGGGGCAGAGCCAGCCCCATAAAATAATCAAAGCTGGCCTCTTTGGCGATTTTCATCAGATTCTGTCCACCAGCATAGCTCCCGCTGATTACGCTGGTGGCTGATGCAGTCTCAATCGGAAAATCGTCAGATTCGTTTTTACCGGGCACATCCTGACCATCCACATCATCAAACTGATAGCCCTCCTGGACAGTACCGATGACGTCGCCGGGGTTGTAGATGGTGAATGACGCCCCGGCCATCGATCCCAGATTCGATTCAGAGAATCGCACGGAGCTGACCGTATACCTGCCGAGGCCAAAATTCATAAACTCAGTCAGATATTTCAGGTTGTCTGAGTACTCAAAAAGAGACTCCTGAATGAGGTCAGGAAACGCCCGGATGAGCCCAAAATTGTCCGGCTTGGCTTCGCCGTTGCGCGCCAGGTTTGTCTGCCCCTTGAGGCTATTATTGGAGGAGGTTTTCGTCTGACCAGCACTGCCAACACCAGGCATTTTTATCAGACTGGCCAGCACCTTTTTAGTAAATTTGATGGGGTTGAAGTGTTCGAAGGGGTTTAAAAGTGTTTTGGCGAGACCGCCTGAACGCGGCTGATCAAAAATGATGATTTGGTCGTTTTCCTCCACTAAAAAACCAAGCTCATCATCATCACCGAGTTCAACCCCGTTTCGGTTTATCCGCACGTCCCGGTGAAGCCGCTGCTGTTCCAGCCACTCACTGAAAATCTTCCCGGCGTCTACATCAATCCGCTCTTTAGGCAGCCCCGGTACGCGCTGAATCTGAATGACCGGCATACGTCTTAAACTCCACTCTGGTAAAAAGTTTTTTTATGGTGCGGATGCTGTCCGCTCTGACATGCCCACACTCGCCCCGGCTATGCAGAGCCATGCCGTCAACCGTCAGGCCAACATGAACGGGCTGAGCGCCGTAGTAGGCAATGAAAATGCCGCCATCCCGGAAAATCTCCGTGTCATCCCAGAAAATCACCTCCTCCTCAAAACAGGTCATAAAGTCGCGCCTTGATTCGTAGTCCTGAGAGTGATGAATCTCGATACCCAGCACATGCCGGTAGTACAAAACCACCAGCCCCCAGCAGTCCATAGCCTCAAATGTGCAGGCACGATCTGCCCATGGCACACCTGTGACCTTCTCAATGAATTCTGATTTACGCATTCTGGAGTCCTGGAAATTCTTCTGGGGTGTAGAGCTGGGCGATGTTGTTATTCAGTGGGTTTTTTAGCGTCAGGCTGACAGTAACGTCTGAGGCGTCCATGCTCACGTCGCTCACGTATAGCGTCCAGGGTTTGAGCGGCGTGTTCATGTCAGAGGCATCAAACCGCATATAGGTTGCTGAGATGGGTGTGATCCGGCCTGTACCCCTCCATAATTTGAGCTGCTGCTTAAAATCCTGAGCCATGCGAGCGAATTTGAGCGTGCTGTTGATTACCGGTGTGCTGCTTTGCTGACTCTCAGTAATCTCCATCCTGCAGGGTGTATAAACCTCGCCTGCAAACGTTTTGGGGAATATCTGTTTATCCACCAGCCGGACGTAACCAAACGCCGGGTTATAAAAGGTTATGGTGTCGTAGAGAATCCTGTTGGGTCGGCGGCTTTTGAACTCACGAAACGTAGGCATTATTTCACCTTTGGTAGTGACTCTTTATCCCGGCCATCGGGATAGCCGGTGACGATTATGTCCAGCCAGCTCGCCCATGGCGGCGGAAACTCGATCAGATAGTCATCGAACTCGTCATCGGAGTTTTTCAGCTCTCTGGCAACCACGTTTCCGGTCCAGGTAAACGTGGAGCCTTTCTGGTTCCATGTCGGAAAAGCTGTGAAGTGCAGCTCCTGAACTTCAGTACCTGTATCTCCTGTGCCGGTCGAAACGCGCATGTTGAACCACTGATTGCAGTTATCCAGATAATTAGGGCTGCGTAACCACTGAGTGAACGCCCTGTGCTGGGCGGCGGTGAATACCCATGTCAGGTTGAACGACGTTTTCAGATCGTCAGTTAATTTCTGGAAAATGGGCGCACCGACCTGTGGCTGGTCAGTGCGAAACCCTGTATCGCTGGTGGGGTTTTTATTGGATTTCTGAGCCAGTGGAAGCCACTCGGGGTAATCAATTGCCATATCATTCCTCAGCAAACAAAAAACCCGCCGTAGAGGGTTTGTTAAACAATCTTATGGGTGCTAGTGGGTAGTTGATGAGTCTGTGACAGTTATTCCCTCGCCCTCCTCTGCGTTTGCAGATTACTGGTAATTGAGGCACTCATTGGCCCGCCCTGGTCCATATCCATGATGAACGCCTGAACGGTTAGCGTATTCCCGCTCTGTGTTGCCTGTGCATCATAGGTATGCGAGCCAGAAGTGTAATCATTGAACTCAATAGAGACCTGAATTTGCCCGCTGCTGCCAGAGTTCAGGTCTTGATTGCTGATCACCTTGCCGTTATCACCGGGGATCATGTACTGCTTGCCACTGCTGGCCTGATAGATTTCCGGCATGCCGCCTTCGCCTACCTGATACATAGAGCCCGCTGACACCGGCCCGCCATTCTTGCGCTTTCCTGACAATGCAGTGATCAGCCCGAATGACGCCAGAAGCGCCGCGCCACCTACTACAGCCGCTGCACCAAATGAACCGATAGACGCGACCAGAGCGGCGGGCAACCATGCAGCCAGCGTTGTACCCGCTGCTGCCGTGCTCGCTGCTGTCGTGGTTGCCGTCCCGGCTACGGATGCTGCCGTTGTGGTTGTGATGGCTGTTGTTTGAGCTGCAGCCCCCATCACTGAAGAGCGGACCCATTCAGCACCCATTTGAACGAAGGAGTTGATCAGTGTGTTCAGCGCATTGCTGGCAAGAGAGGACACCGCCTCCCCGGCTGTCATGCTCCCCGTAATCATCCCTGTGAATGCGTTAGATGCACTCCCGGCAATAGAGTCAAACGAAGCAGCCAGGGCTTCATTACCTGCGTTCTGATTGCGCCATAACTGCCACATAGTTGCTGTACGCTGTTGCTCGTACTCCGTATTGGCCGCCTTGCGTAGTGCAAGCCCCTGCTGCTCGGTGATGGTTTTATTGGCCTCAAACTGCTGTATTAATGCCAGTTTCTGGGCGTTCTCGTTTGCCAGTTGCTGAACCGGATCAACTGTACCGGCAGCAGACTGCTGTGGCGTAACTACCTGGTCAGCGCGAATTTTAGCGAGGTTAACCTGATGCTCCTGCTCAAGCCGTTCTGAGTAGGCATTGAATTGCGCCTGACTGATTTTTTTTGCCGCCAGTGCAGCATTCAGATCGCTAACATCCTGTTTATAGCTGGCATTCTCTTTATTCTCGGGCAGGAGTTTTTCGGCTGCTGCCTGAGCGCGGATGGCGTTGCTGGCGTCCCATTTGGCGGCGGCATACTCCCCGGCCTGTTTGATATCTGCCTGTGTGGCAGCGCTGCCGAGGGACTGCTGAGCGGCCAGAATCGCCTGTTCGCGACTGAGTTGGCGCGTTGAATCAGCCACCAGCTCCGATTGCTGCTTCAGGTTAGCCAGTTTCTGGGCTATGGATTGTGCCTGGGTCTCTGCTTTCTTACCTGCTGACACCCCATCGCGGGTTTCTTTATTGCGGGCCTTCTCCGCCAGTTGCAGGTCGTACTGAGCACCAGCCAACTGGCCTGCAGCGTTGATCTGATTCTGGTTCCCTCCCCTTTCAGTCGCCTCCATCCTCGCCTTAGTGACCGCACGAAGCCGCTTATCGGTGATGGCCAGCAGGGTGTTTTCATCTGCCAGCGACTTGTTATAGGCGTCAGCTTTTTCACTGCGCGGTATCTGCAGGCTGGTGGCGTTAAACTTTTCTTTTGCCCGGCTGGCGAAATCAATAGCTGTTCCGAGCTGCCTCATCAGGCCGGATGTTAAACTGGCCTCATGTCCATCACGTTTCAGCAGGTCAATACCCTGTACAAATGTCCCGTTCATCTGGGCGCGCAGCATGCCTGTTTTGTTGACCGTCTGGCTCAGTTTGTTCTGTGCGGTTTCATTGGCGGCGAGTAATTGAGTGTGCTCACTCTGGGCGTCTGTTAGCTCAGAGAGTGTCATCCTGTATAAAAGGCTGCCCTCCTGTAAATAGCTCAGAGTCCGACGCAGACGGGCCTGCTGCAGCTCATTAGCCTCCAGTGTCGCCTGGTTGTCCTTGATTGCATCAGCCTGAGCTTTAATAGATCGGGTGGCATTATCAATCTGAGCGGCGAGCTGCACCTGACTCATGTTTTTCATTTTGGCAATTACGCCATCGAGCTTGTCAGCAAAATCGATGCTTTCCTGCCGCGCCTGCTGCATTTTCTGATAGAAATAGAAAATCCCGGCAGCCGCTATCATTGCCACACCAGCAGGGCCACCAATCAACGCAAGCGCCCCTCTGGCGAGCCCGCCAATAGTCGTAGTTGCCGCCGCTGCGGCAGCCGCTGCCGTTCTGGTGGCAGCCGCCTCGGCTATCTGAGCCTCTGCATAGGTGGCAGAACGCTGGATGGCCACAGATTTAATGGCGATGAGGTTTTCAAGTGCGAACGCCTCCGCCGCCGATCCTCTGGCGACGTTGTACTCAGCCTGAGCCAGGGCAAGGTTTGATAACGCCTGTTCTTTATCCAGACTTGCTTTCAGCGCCGTCACGCGAGCGGCGTTAGCGGTGGCTGCAGTTGATTGAGCAGTGGCCGTGGCCTGCGCTTTCGCCGCGAGGGCGTCATCTATGCGCGCTTTCGTTGCCAGCGCCAGTGCGCCTGTGAAACGCGCACCAAATATCACTGCCGCCACACCAATCGCATTGGCCACCAGATCAAGATTCTGGCTGAGTGAAATCACCGCATCATTAAACACGCGAATGGAGTTGGAAACGGTAGTGCTTTCACCAACAAATTTGGTGATGTTATTGCTGGCTACAGTGAATGCCTGACCCATTGTCAGCGCCGTGTTCGCAAATTCTTTGGCAATCGCATCACTCTGTTTGAGCAGGCCATTAACCACGACTTCGGTGGTTAATTTGCCCTCTGCAGCCATGTTGCGAAGCTGGCCGATTGTGACGCCCAGAGAATCAGCCAGCGCTACAGCGAGGCGGCTACCGTTCTCAGAGATGGAGTTAAACTCTTCCCCACGCAGAACGCCTGACGCCAGCGCCTGAGACAGTTGCGTCATGGTAGAGCTGGCCTCCTCCGTAGTTGCACCAGAAACCGCCAGGCCTTTGTTTATCGTCGAGGTGAGCGTGATGAGGTCTTTGGTACTCGTCCCCGCGCTGCGTGTTGAGCGCTCAAGGCGGCCATAGAGCGTTGATGTAGCCTCCAGACCGGCGCGAGTATCCTGCGAAATATCGAAAACACGCTGAGTAACGTCAGCCAGAGATTCACTTGCCCGGACTGAGTTAACCAGTTTGTTATTAACCGTAACCCACTCGTTACCGTACTGCGCAATCTGCTGAACCGAAATGGCAGCCATTACGCTACTGGCTATTGCGCTCAATCGCGACATAGTGCGCTGCAACGTTGCCACTGAGCGCTCTGTACGGGTCACAGTGGCGTCAAGACGACCTACGGTTCCGCTCATGCCACTGAGGGCGGCATCAACCTCACGGCGTGCCGCCAGAAGGCGGGCGGTGTCCATGTCCACCTCGTAGACGATGCTGCCAGCGTTTACTGAACCTGCCATTCATATTCTCCGGGCATAAAAAAACCCCGCATAAGCGAGGTTTTATAAAAATATTTCAGTTAGGGAACGCGGTGTACACGTCCATATTTAAAATTCATAGTGGTGTCATACATCACACCGTTCGAAAACATGAAGACATAAAGCTGGTTTCCGGTATAGCCGCCATAACTATTTTTTGCGTTAACCTGTACACCTGCGGCATATCCATATACAACGCCACCAGCCGTGGATGACAAAGATCCATCCTGAGAGTAAGCCTTGAATGGCGGCTCAAATGTATATCTGGCGGATTCAGGGTCTTTTAATATCGATGTCATATATTTTTTAATTTGCTGCTGATAATCATTAGGCAGCACGCCATAGTTCGCGCTTTTTATTGATGTCATTGATGGTGGCTTAGGCGCGCAGCCTGTCACCAATAAAACCGTACACGTTAATGCGAATGCCATAAAAAACTTTTTCATATCCCTATCTCCACAAGTAAGCGTGGCGACAATCCTAAATCTTGCCTCAGTCGCTGAAAAGCTAAAGCTACACTTAAAACATGCCTATTTGCTATCGTGATGTTCTGGAGGCTTTGGCGCGGCGCTTCTCCCGACGTGCAAAATAATCATCTGCAGCCTGATCATACTCTTCTCGTGTATACCCTTTCTGAGCAGGGTATTTAGCGGCCAGCATTAGCTGAAATTCTGTCATGGTCAGTTGCTGTGCCTCGTCCCGGCTGATTCCAAAATGGGTCCGGGCAGCACTGATATATTCAAATGCGTTAAATTCGTTTGTGGTCGCGCCGCTCTCATTGCGCTGCAGCTGGCGCACTTTGGCTTTTCCAATAATGCCGTGCGTGATAAGAGATTGAGCGATGAGGACCATATCAAAATCATCCATCAACCCCATGCGGCGCTTGAACGGCCTCCCTTTTGCCTTTGCCGGTCTGAACTCGCCAATCAGTGGAGACAGATCATCACTACTGCATGCCTCCAGCACGGTTATTGCAGCCACCAGCGCGCGTTTGCCGTAGGTACTGGTGCGAATGTGATCAATCAGCCACAACGGGATGCGTCCATATGCAGCCAGTGCACGCTCTGTCAGTGGGGTGATTTCGTCGCTGTGCAGGTCAGCGAATGCCTGAACGATTTCCTGTGGCTCACCAATGCGCATCATGTTGATGAACGAGGGGCGAAACAGATAATCGGCGTCCGGCGTGCTAATCAGGAACTCACCGATCTCTTTCATTGGGACCATGGCTGTTCTCCTCAGTAATCATTGTGTGGGCCTCACAGGAGACCCAGGGAATGATCACTACGCGGTCACGGTTACAGCGAAAACGGCGGTGAATAATCCATCGGTAGTGGTTACGGTGATGTTTGCAGTGCCTGCTGTCGCTCCAGATGGAGCGCTGACCGTCACGGTGCCGCCTTTGATGGTTGCAGTAGCGCGCGCTGGTACAGATGAGGCGACGGTAAACGTTGTATCTGACGCATCAGCTGGCGCAACGTTTACGGTGAAGCTGGTGGATGCCCCTGCGGCAATGCTGGCGCTGGTGGGTGTGACCGTTACGCCGGTCACGGCCTCGTCTTCGCCATCTGGCTCAATTTCGAAGGTCGTGCCCTCGTTAAGTTTCAGCTCAAGGCTGTAGGTCACGATCTCCTTAACGCCACCACCATCACTCAGGCCAGATGCCACCATGTAACCGATGTGATAGTAGTTACCCCAGTGAAAACGCATCCAGACAGTTGGATTGCGGCGTGCTTTAACTTCATCAACGAAATATTTGGTGAACTGCTGAATGCCAAACTCATCAGAACGATCGTTAACGCGAACCTCACCCTCAATCGAGTAGGTTGGGTCCAGGCTTGCAATCATGGTTGAGGTAAACCCGCCATCGTCTGCGTCAGACGTCAGTGATTCGGGGCTCATATCCCATGTTGCCGATGTCGGTAGCCCGAGTAATTTCCACTCTGCCTCGCCCGGTCGGGCATCGGCGCAACCATAGGCCAGTTCCAGCGTTTTAGCGCGGCCAATCAGGCGGTCAAAAGTGCTTTTGCAACCCTTCATATAATTCCTCATTTCATAAAAAAGGCCGCCTGAGCGACCTGTGATTTTCAAAAAGTTTTTTTATTCGCCGTAGAGGCAGGAAAACATCAGGCGATAAACCAGACGTCCCTCAGTAGTGGGGATTGGTGCAGGTATTCCGCCCATATTGGTTATCTGCCCCAGGCAGGGATTGCCTGTCGGGTTCGATTTGACGTGCTCGATAATGTTCTGCACGGCAGCGTCTGCCCGGCCATTCCCCCCTTTAGCGCCAACCACATCGACCATCACATAATATTCAGCGCTGATCACAGCATCGACTGGCGTGCCACCAGCCGGACGGAAAACCATAAATGCCTCGCCCTGATTCCCGGTGTCATTCCACGTCAGCAACTGAGTGGTAAACCCTGTGGTCAGTCCCGCATCAACAAAATGGTTACGCACACGGGTGTGCATTGGGGGGGTCATAACGACATTTCCTTTTGCACAACGCGATCAATAACGTCGCGGCTTTCCTCAAACCCTTTGGTCAGGAATTCCTTCTCTGCCGTAGAGCGGCGGAACTGCTGCCGGATTGCCGGATCGTGAACATAGGCCGCATAGCTGGCGGTGTAGCCCACGCGACCGGTAATGCGGGTGCCATTAACTACGATTTCACGAAACTGGCTGTTCAGCAGGTATGACGTATCGATTGGCGTATAGATGGATGCCTGCGCAGCCCCGACAATCATCGCGCCGGTCAGCGCCCGAACTATCCGCCGATCCTGAATGTTATCGACAATGCGGTTAACGTTGCGCCGGACTTCTTTGATCCCCCTGACTTCAACGCCCACATTAGCCTCCTGTAATAATCGCCCAGTCATCGATAAGACGATCAAACATGTCCTCAAAGCGGACGGCCTGCATCACTTCATCAGCGCCAGCCTTCAACGGGTCCGGCTCAGCAGAGACGCCAATCAGGATGTAATCGCCTGTATCGGCGTCAGCAAACTCAGTCCAGATCGTGTTCTTAACCACCAGCTCCGAACCGAGATTACCAATCCGTCTACTCAACCCACCCCGATAGCCGCAGTCGATGACTACAGGCTCAGCAAATCCCATCGGGTCACCATATTCATCCTGCCCCTGCAGCCGCTTCCAGAATGTTGCCTTGCCGGTGTATGACCATCGGGCAAGCTCGGACATAGTTATTCCCTCCAGCTGATTACAGCGGGTTTAAGTGCAGCTATGCGCGCGCAGTTAATCCGCCACTCGCCTGCCTCGTTAACGTAGCCCGTTGTCTGAGCACCGCTATCCGTTTTAACCCATACGCGCCGGAACGGTTTAGGTGGTTGCGCCACAGGCTGCCAGTTCATCGAGTGCCACCCGACATGCACCCGCCCTTACCAATCCAGATGCCTGCAAATGCCTGCTGAGTAGGATCGGCGGGTATTAAATCCGTGGCACAACCGTTTTTGTCGAGACCCTGTAAAAGCGCCAGCGAGCCTTTCCAGCGGTCAGAGAAAGACTGATAGCGGAATGACCGTGACGCGCCGGAAGGCGCTGACTGCGAGCTGATGTATTTGTCACCCTGCCCCAGCCCCATCAGCCCCAACAGATACATCTGGATCAGCAGTGCGGTCGCTGGTGGATAGTTGGCATCCAGACATGCCTGAATACTGTTTGCCTGGTCCACCAGGGCCTCAAGGATAAAATCAGGCAACGTGATGCCCTGGCTGGTCAGATACTCTTTTGCCTGTGCAGTAGTAATCATGCGCACCTCTGCAAAAAGCCCTCCGCAGAGGGCATAAAAAAACCGCCTGAGCGGCGGCTGTTATTCAGTGGTTGGGAAGAGCTTTTCCAGCTCGCCATCCGGCAAAAGCTCTGCCAGGCGGTCAGCACCAAGATTGCCTTTGTACTCAATACCGAGTTCATCAAGCCGGGCAGTAATGATGGCTTTACGCGCCTTATTATCGGTACTGGCTTCCGGAGTAGCCGGGACCAGCTCAGCCAGCACCGCCCCAGACATTTTGCGGACATGGGATTTCAATGCCGGGTGAACACCTTCCAGCACTACCACATCACCCACTGACACGCCGTGCCAGGCTTTAACTACTTCATATTTCTCAGCCATATTGCCCCCTTATGCCACCAGCTCTGCGCCATAAACCACGCCACCCAGACCATCACCATCACGCTTAACAGAGATACCTTCAGCAGACATGATCTGGTTGTTGTAGTTGCTCTGTGGCATCAGGCGCGGCAGCGGAACGATACCCACGGCCATGCCCACCAACGGGGTAATGACGTCCTGACGGCGCTCGTAGGCCAGGAATTCATTACCAGTCAGGGCGTAGGATTGCTGGATAGATTCGGCTGGGATGAATTTGGCAATGGCATCCAGCACGGTGCCCCCCATCAGCGCATTGGTGCCGCCGTTGATGTCGATAAGATACGGCTTGGAAAAGTTTGCCATAATCTCTGAACTCAGCCACAGCTTGCTGTAGCGCGTGACTTTATTGCGACGGGCGTTAATGCCAAATGCGCCTGTCGCGCCAAAGAAGTGCAGCGCTTCCGCAGGCGTGCAACTGGTCAGATCGATGTTTGCACCACCAGCACCGGCACCCAGGTTAATTTTGGTGGTGTTGCGGTGGTTCTTTATTCCTTGAGCCTTATAGCCATCAACCGAGATTGATGGATCGCCGTTCAGGTAGAAGTTGACGCGGCGTTTATGGAATTTGCGCAGTTTGGCGGCCTGAGAATCCAGCATCAGATCAATGCCCACAGTATTCAGGCCAGCAGCATGTCGCCAGTTGACGCCATAACCGGCAGTGAACACAGGGATCGGGTCACCGTCGCTATCGTAATCGGTATGGTCGAACGAATACGGAGCCTGACCATCGATGCTGACAGACACGTCATCAGCAATATCGCCGGTAACGTTATACAATTTTGCTGTTTTGCCGATTGGCAGGATGGTCTGGACGCTCATCAGATCATTGATGATTTCCATACCAATTTCCTGATCGCGTAACTGGATAACCTGACGATCAAGCTCCGCCCAGAATTCGCGAGTAAAGCCGCCGATGGCGTTTGCCGCCAGCATTTCAGGCGTCATGCTCGAACGGTAAGCATTCACCATCATGTCGTGATGCTGGTTCCAGATATTACGGTTTGCCCACAGCTCATTCCAGTGACCCTGCAGGCGGCGGTTTGTTGCCAGTGTTTCAGCGGTAAAATACATTTTTTTCTCCTGATTATGCGCCAGCGGCAATGGTGCCAACGCGCATGCGCACGCGAATGAAATCGGCTGTCCCGGTCGCAATCGTGGCATCGTCCTGGCTATAGCCGATCACCGAGTCAGTGTCAGCGGTTGCCGGTGTGAAATTGCCATTAGTTCCCAGCTTGATCGGGGTGTCTTTGGCGTATGTCCCCGGACCACAACGCAATGCCAGCTCGCGGCCCTCTTCCACGTAATTGCCCACCGCTGAATCACCAGCAGGAACCGCGTCAGTAATTGAAAGCCCCTGATGATGTGCGACGTCAATGATGTAGATGCGGCCACGTAATGACGTAGCCTGCACAAATTCATCATCGGCGTTGATGACTGCGGCGCTGCCGGGCAGCAGGTCAGTAGCTGCTACGCGGGTTTCGGTCTTATAGAGCGATTTCCCATCGATATTGATGCGACGATAACGAGCCATTACGCAGCACCTCCGAAATAGGCGGCTGGGTCTGGCGCGCCGGTAACGGGTGGGTTTTTAGCGCTGTTGGCCCCGAGGTGCGCAGCTTCACCCATTTTGCTGAACATTTCCTTCAGCGCCTCGCCTGTCAGCGCATTGGCAATGACTTCACCATGAACGGCAGCCACCGCGTCACGCATGGTTTTCTCTTCAGCGCGTGCGTTGGCGGTCAGGGTGTCAGAAAGTGTTTTCTGGTTGGCCTGAATGCCCGCCAGCGCCTCTGTAATGGGTTTCAGCGTTGTCTCGTTGTTCGCAGTGATAGCGCCGCTGACGATGTTGCCGATCTGTTCCATGTCTTCTTTGGTTAAAGGCATGTCGCCCTCCTTATGGTGGTTTGCTGCAGGACCATCCTGCGGTGTGAAAATGGATTTGAATTTGTTGGCTACGATTGCCACCCAAGACTCCTGGCGGGCCACCTTCGAGCCGGTATCGTCAAACGCGATCTTTCCGCCTTCATTGGTGTAGCCGTAAACCTGCGCGTCACTCCCGTTACGGATGACAATGGCCTGTGAGTCAGTGAAATCGGCAATCCAGGCGTAATCATCCGGCCCGTTCACAAATTTATCGCGGGCTGCCTGTTCCAGACGGCGTTCGCGTTCGCGGTAACTCTCACCCACCAGCGCGCCGGAATTAGGTTTGAGCGTTCTGGCCTGATCGGCGTTGACCATCAGACCTACGCCCTGCTCTGGCTGAGCTGCACCCACCTCATGCAGCAGGATTGCGTCGTGGTCCATGGCGTTGATTTTCGCCACCCATTCGATGCCCTGGGATTTTTGCTCTTCGCTGGCCTCCATCTGGTCGAGAAACACGGCAACGCTGGTATGAATCGGCGGCACATCCTCGCCTCGCTCGATGGCTGCCACGCGCTCCAGTAGTTCCCGACCGCCTTCGCTCTGGCTGGCCACGGTGGTATCGACCCATTTTTCTGCATAAACGCGGTTGCCGGATTTTTTCACGTTGCGATTCCATGCACCGATATGACCCACATTGATGCCCTCTGGTGAGAACGCAGAGACAAACTGGCCGTTAACGGTCGGATGACCAAGCGGTGCCAGCGTTCCCTCCAGCCCCTGATAATGAGCGTCAATTTCAGCGGCCGGATACAGGCCGCCGTTCATCACAACGTTTGCCGGTAACGTGTAGCTCGGCAGGACCAGATGCGGGCGACCATTGTGCGTTTCGCGGCGAATAGACTGATTGTTCACCCTGGTGGTGACGTTAATCTGCATAGGCATGGTTATGTCTCGATTAGGCTGCGTGCTGGTGGCCGCAGCAGTGATGTGAATGGTTGGCGGCGAGTGCCATGTATCGTTTGTATTCCCCCTGAGCCATCTCAATAATTTTTGAGTTAAGCGGTTTGCCCTTAGCGTCCACCAGCACTTCGACCTGTGAGCATTTGCAGTTGATCGCATTGGCTCCGATGGCATACCACCGCCTGACCTCCTCAATCGTGTAAATGTGAGCATGTCGGATAGCGTGTGACAGGCGCGTTGTGGGGCTTAGGGCTGAGTAATGTAATAACCGGATATTCAGGCCCAAATCTCGCGTGGCTTCGTCTGCCTCATCCCAGCGGGCACGCCGCAGTGCGGTAGTCAGCTCCGTTCTGGCGATGGTTTTGGCACGACGCGTTTCAATGCCAACCTGAGCGGTAAGGTTTTTAGCCACCACTGAGGGGTGAAGCCCGCGCCCGATGCCCTCGGTTAGCACCCGCGCCATGTTCCGTTTAACCTCTGCCGATAACCCCTTCATCTCCTCAAACACGCGCGTGTAAACTAGCGTCATTCGTCGCTGATAGGGTTCGCTCATTAGCAGGGACTGGAGGGACTGCCTGTCAGCCAGGTAGGTTGCTGACTGTTGGGACAGGTTGGCAAATGTTTGGGCGGTCCCGCGTACAACGGCAACCTCAACGTAATTCTCAGTGAACCATTTATTGTTCTGGTCTCCCTCCACCAGCACGGCATCGGTGAGAATGCTGGCGTCGTTGAGAACCATGTTCAGCAGAACCGGATCGAGCTGGTATTCATAGCGGGCGTTAATGGCGAGGGATGCCGGGAAGCGCTCGAGGGCGTCTTTATAAATTTTACCGACCTTTTTTAGGCGTCTGGCGAAATCCTTCATCGCCTTGCGTTCTAACTGGTCAATGCCGGTCGGGTCTTGTTTGTTGCTGGGTAGGATTGCGAACCTAGGCGTCTTACTCCTCTTCGTCATCGTCATCCTCCGGCAGCGGTTTACCCCCGCCAGGCTCATAACCTGCTGCAACACGGATTTCATCAACCGTGAACACCTGCTCCCCGGAGGCGAGAGCGGTCTGGTTGATGCTGCTCATTTTGCTGGCGCTTTCGAGTTTGTCAGAGGGCGATTGCTCGTTTAGCTCATCCCAGACGATGCTAAATTTTGCCACCGGTTTGATCATTTGCAGGCCTATGAGCTTATCGACCATATCCTCAATATCGAACGACAGATCACCCCGGCGTGACTGGCAGCGACTGTTGAAATAAATCTGGTCCTCAGTACTGGCCCGCTCTCCTGACTGGTTGCCAACGATGATGCGCGAGGGAATATCAACCGAGGCGCAAAATGTCTTTAGATTAACCTCATAGGTGGGCTCCGGGTCAGAGACGGCATTAACCATCGATGTGACCTGAGCACCCTGAGTAATCAGTAGCGTGTCATTACCACGATTTAGTTCGCGTGCGGCTTCGTTAAAACGCTCCTGCAGTTCATCCACCGTGACGCCATACAGTGAGGCCAGATTTTTGAAATCGACCTCTTTGTCGAAGTTGATGCTTTGCTGACGCGCCGCATTCTTCAGAAACGACTCACCTGAGCCGCCTTCGACTTTCTCCAGGCTGACGCAAGCGTTATAACCTGGCTCCAGAAAACCGATCTCGTCATCTGACATATCGCCGATTATCAGAACGCGGTCAGGGTGAATCTTACGCTGTGCAGTGCTGCCGTCCGATAGCGTCTCTGTGTACTGCCACATCGTGATAGCGCCATTACTATCTCGGGTGGCAACCTTCAACGCGCTTGCCCAGACAGGCGTGATTTTCTGCAGTGCTTTACCTTTAATAACCGGCTCAATCCACTCCTTGCTGTCTTTGACGTGCAGCAGGATGCCAGCCCAGCGTCCCACCAGCCGCCTTATATCTGCTTTGGCAAATGCGCGCCAGAATCGGTGATTAAATACCTGATTACTGGAACGTTCCCACGCGGTCACCTCTCCCGACTCATCGGACTGCTCGCCCTCAATGACCTGCGGGTTTGTTTTCCAGCAATTTGATGCCAGTTTATTTACTGCGCCGTTAGCAATGCCGCCACGCCGGTACAGTTTGTACAGATCATCGAATGTCAGGTTTTCTTTAAAGCCGTATTCGCACCATGCGGTCTCGCGCTTTGTATCCAGCCCCATGCCAGGGTTGAATGCCATTGCGCGCGCACGGGCCATCCTGACGTCATTCAGCGCGTGATTGACGGCGAGTGTTAATTTATCAGTCATGATTTTTCCGCTGGTGGATTTCAGGCAATAAAAAAGGCCGCCAAAGCGACCGTTAGTTAATGAACTTTGCCGGATTACTCCAGTAAAAGGCCCTCAGCGCAGGCAGAATTTTCAGGTTAGCCGGATGTGCTGCGGTCTTTCCGTCCGCCATTCGAACACATGCGTATAGTCAGAGTTCTTGAAATCAAATGTGAATGGAATAGGCATTAATAATCCTGATATAACTGATGGCCTCATAACTAAGGAGATATAAAATGGAAAAAAGAGTTGAGGATAGAATCATGCAACTTACCCATGATAAGGACGAACAGGTAAGAGCTGCGGCAGCAACTGCATTCGGTGAAGCTGGCTATATAACTTATAATATTACCGACAAACTTCTCCAAATGACCCATGACAACTCAGTTTTAGTTAGATCTGCAGCGATTATAGCTTTGGGTCGCATTGGTAAAAAATGAGTTAACCAGGCTGGCTCTAGAGCCAGCTTTTACCCATTAAAATTTTTGATTGCGGCTATTTATTCAATATTGAAAAATTCCCCAATCTCGACATCATTTAACATAATGGGTGTTACCCGCCTTTCAGAAATGCCACTCGCCCGAAATTCATCATGAACGGGTTATTAATCTATGATTTCCTCGCGGCAGATCTGAAATCGGACTGCATAAATAGTGCATAAAAACGGACTGAAAATGCATAGCCAAAAATCATAGCGAAACAGTTATTTTAGGTACTAATCACAAAAAGTTTTAACGACCCTGCAGGCGCTTAGGAATCATCATGCCCATCGTCTGAGCCTTACGTTTAATGTGTCCATCAAGACCGTATCTAATACCATCCCAGCAGTGTTCATTTCCATCTGCCAGTTTCGGTAATACCTCGCCGGTAATGCGATCAGTTTTGTAGGACCACATTCTGGCTTCGCGTGCCACGTTCTTACAGCGTGGGTGGATTATGATTTCATCAAAGCCGCGCAGGTGGGCGATGCCATCCTCTACACTGCCCTGCCACTTCTCAGCCGCAGAGATATTAAATCCCTGACGCCTGAGATAGCTGATTGTCTCCGGGCGCGCGGAGTCAGCCTTGATGGGCCAATCGCGTGCGCCGGGGATGGTGTCATATAGAGCGGGCATGTGGTCGAGTTCGGTTTGCTGTCCATAGGCTTCGTACTCAACATAAAGTCGGTTATGCAGGATAAATGAGCGCGTCAATGTGTTGGGGTCTTTGGCAAAACCGAAGTCAGCACCAAAGAAAAGCCGCTCCGCCTCTTTCCACAGATTGTCTGAGAACTCAGCAACGCGGTATTTGCCAGCCAGCACCTGTTTGTCTGAGTTTTCGAGGTATGCGCCTTCCCATACCCAGGCATAAGTTGCTGGATCGAGACGGCGCTCATCGTTCTGTCGCTCCCCCTCCAACACGTCAGGAAACCAGGGGTTATCCGTGTAATTCATCTCTACGGTTATGCAGTCGTCACCAGCCTCTTTGCGGAACCGCTTATCGGTAGCACTGCCGTCGCGCTCCGGGTTCCACGTTACCCAAATCTCCGAACCTTCTTCACGGACTGTAGGGCTAAGCTTCTGCCATGCAATTTCACTTACTGACTCAGCCTCGTCCACCCAGCACAGTAGAATACGCGCTTTCGACTTGATGCTGTCCAGGTTGTGCCGCAGACCAGAGAAAACATATGTCACCGTTTTGTCGATGGTACGGATGTATTTATCACCAATGTCGAAGTTGGACGCCAGCCAGGGCACGGAAAGGATCGCTTGCTTAACCTCCTGCATGCTCGACTCTTCCAGTGAGTTCATGAACTCACGAGCACAAAGGATCACGCCGCTCTCACGGTTCATCATCGCTTGATATGCCCTGACGGCTGTCATCAAGGCAAACGTGCGTGTCTTTGCACTGCCGCGCCCACCATGTGAACAGCGATAGCGTTTATCTACCGCAGTAAACAGGGGAGCAAGTTTGGCGGGGATCGGAAGTTGTACGGCGTCACTCATGCTTAGGCTCAACGGGTAAAAGCTGAATCACAGTTGGTTTTGATGCCATGCTGCCATCAGGGCTGGTGTGCTCAAACTTCTGCCGGTTAGTGTAGGCTTCCCCAACCTCTTTGGCTGCCTGTTCCATCAGTGATGCGGCCAGCGCAAGATTCTGCATTTTTTCTGCCTTGGTCATCATGCGATCAAGCGTGCGTAGCCGGTAAGACTTATTGGCAATCGGGATGTCAGATATTTCGGTCTGAAACCGGGTGCGTGTGCTGTTAAACAAAGCGACCCACTTTTTTGCAAGCCCCTTGCCGCTGGCCTTTGTTGGGTCATGTGATTCAATCTGTTGAGGTGTAACTTTAATGCCAAATTGTTTTTGGACGGCCTCAGCAACAATCGCTAGCGAATCAAAGCATGCAAGTGACTGAATGATGAAGGCTTTCACCTCTGGTTTTAATGCAGCCATATTTCACCATTCTTCCAAAGCATTCTAAAATTTACGCCAGTTTCATCAGGCACGTTCCACAAGCTCTGGCTACATTAAGCTGTGCCACCTCAGCGGGCTGACTTGCGGCTTCCACCAATTGCTGAACGTCAGCGCTGGCACCATATCGGCGAACAACGCCAACGAACTCCTCAACGTCATGCCCTCGCATTGTCATAACTGGCCGCCCCTCTGAATTGAATTTTGGCGCGCCGAATTCATCCCGCGCCTGTGTTATGTGATAAAGCTCATGCTCAACGAGAGCGCAGAAGTCGAGGTCACTGCATTCACAGCAGTAGTCCGCAGCCAGCGTTATGATAAAGCGAGGAACATACCCGAACCATTCATGCATCTGCTGCTGCATGCGCGCCTTCTGCCAGCCACCTGCCCGCATGGTGATCTCCTCAGCCTGACCCAGCACAGTTCTGCCGCGTTTAGTGAAGGCGGTCGATGCCCACATAAACCGAATATCGGCATGCTGTAGATGGAGATGTTCAGGATTGTGGAGTGCCCCCTCTTCACTGAGGATGTGTTCAGTGATCCACTCATGAATTTCATTGGCAGGGATCAGGCTGATGTGGGGGTTTAACTCATTCAAAAAACTTTGTGGTGGTCGTGGTCGGTTTAACTGGTCGGTTTGCATGGGCTTAACCTGTGCGTTTAGTTACTACCACTTCGGCCTCTGTGCCAGATGCAACGCGCAGCCATACCACCCATGGAGCGTATACATTCAGGACGCGTCCGGCCTGATGCCAGGCGATTGAATCTGCACTATCGGCATACTCAATAAACCCATCATCTACTGTTACGTGGCCGCTGTTCGTGCCATCCGTTATCTGGACGGGCGCTCGCGTTATGGTTAATGACTCAGACATAGCTACCTCTAATTAATTGGGTTGGCTGTTAGACGGCGGTTATCACCAGCGTTGAAACCATGTCGCGCAGCGTTACCGTTAATGTGCAGGTTCCGGCAGTGAGTATGCTCACAGCAGCCTGGCCTTTAGCCGAGGTGGTGATGTGCTGCACCATGCTGGGATTAGATATCGTCCAGACAGCACCATCTGCTCGCCCAATTTGAGCGCCAGTTTCACCATTAATGACAAACGCACCCAGGTACTGCCAGTTTCTGGGCGCAGTGGCGTTTAGCATCGTATAATGCGTTGCATCTACCTGAGTAACGTACCATGGGGACGTGGGTGTTTTGTCGCCATCGTTCTGAATGAATATCGTGTCGACTGGTGGTTTATTCTGGCCGCCAATCACGATATCGCCGGGTACTGATATGCCCGACATATTGGTGCCACCAATGACAGTGGCATCGGGTGTTAAAATCATTGGTTGCTCCATTAAAAAACCGCCCGTAGGCGGTTATGCGTAATGCTTCGACCAGTGCTTACTGCATTCGTCTATTGCAAAGGATATTTGACGACCATAGCCGCGTTTTAAAGAATCCATGACCATTGTAGGGAAGCCCGTATTTTGCTGAGGCGCTAGGTGCTCAAGAGATACTTCGTCATTTGTTCTCACCCAGAGCTTATGGCCGGAAATATCTGTTTCTCTATAAACGGTGATTAATTCAATATTGTCCGCTGAATCCCCATCATTTTTGAAGATCTCATATCGCGTCATTTCTCCATCACCATTGCGGTATTGCAGGACTCGCTCCAATGTCAGTTTAGACATAACGTTTAGCCTCTAATGTTTAACGAGATGAAACGTTAAATCATCACTTAGGCCAATTCAATCCATCACTAAGAACACTCATAAATGCGCCTTGTGATGATCACGTCTTAAAATCGGGTAACTCTTGGCTCTTCCGCCATTCTCGCACTTCAGCAACAACTTTCTCTGGAGTCAGGTCTTCGTCGTAATTGTAGTAAATCAAATCAGAGCTTTCAGGGTGCTCGCTGACAGTGATGAAGTTCTCTAGCAACTCGTTTTGGTACTTTTCACCACCTTCAGCACTGAAAATCTTAGCAACTAACTCCGTAAACTCTGCTTCCGTATAATCCTGAAATCTAGGCTTTAACTTCATGGGTGCTCTCCTCCTTTTCGGTGAGGATCATCTTACTCTGTTTGCTCCGGCGCGTATTTCAACTTGAGCGCCATCAGACGCGAGACAGCCCCAAGCCCGACTTCATCAGCGATACCTTCACTTCAATAAAAAACCGCCCGTAGGCGGTTACATTTGATCCATTTTTTCTTTACATGTTTCAAGATGTCGCTCAATCAAGACGTCATCACGCATTGCACCTTCAGGAATAATATAGTCATAAGATTTATGACCCTCCTTAGTAATATCCCACTCCCAACTTATCTCTGTTCCAATTTCAGTGACCTTCCCTACTCTGATAGTCGTAACGCTCCAAGTTGCGCTAGGATTAGCATCATTGATTCTTTTGAAAAACTCTTCAGCATCCATATCAATACCCTTTGTAAGGAAAAATACAGAGTAACTTTATGATGCTTCTACATACAATTTAATTTTCCATGTTCAAAAGTATCCGAAATGTACCCCATTAATTTCTTAAGAAATTTAATTAACCTTAATGTTTTCATTACGAGACTTAACACAGATTTTTTCCCACGTTTCGTTATGTCCCAGAATCGCCCGCTGTGTTGGGGCGCTCATAACGTCAATATCATGGTCACTGACATAGATGGGGCGCGCCCACTCACAGCCGGTATCAGTCACCCTCGCGCCGCCACCGTTCCCGCAGCCGCTCAGAGACAGCAGCATCAGGCAGGCTGTTAATATCCTGCTGAACATCGACAGCATTTTTCAGTACCTCAATGCGTTTTTTTGATTCCTCAGCCTGAACAGATGCCCGCTCAGCTGCTACTGTAGTTTCAGCTGCGTTTTTGCCCCTACTCCGGCCCAGACCAAACGCAGCCAGCACCAGCCCGACAACTACCACCAGCCCGGTTAATAGCGCCTGCATCAGATCAAACCTTTGTAGGCGTCATAGGTGCCGCTGCGCATAACCTCTGCGTGACGGCGTGCGCGTTCAGGTGTCTGGCGCGCCCACAGGCTATTCAGCATTCCACCAGCTGCACCGGCAAAATCACCGCGTGCAATCATGCCCAGTGTGTTAGTGAAACCAGCCAGACCTGTTACGCCCATCTGATAGGCCATGCTGCAGAGAATGTCGCGGCGTGCGTCGTTGCACTGCGCAAGTGCGGCCACGATTGCGGGCTGTCGATTCATTGAGGCAGTTTTGGCATCTACCAGGCATTGTTTCCAGACGTCACCAGCACGACGTGGGACGGTAAACTGGTACTGGCTGATTGGTGCGTTTTGAGGGCCAATCCTGATACCACCGGCAACGGTCGGGAAATTACGGGTGTCCCAATAGGGAGCCTCGCGGTAGCCCTCCTCAAAATTGAGGATTTCAATGATTTTACTCGTCACCTTTACTCCGGGTTGGGTATGAAACAATGCGTGCGACATTACCTCGCGCCGCAAATACAGCCGCGCAGATAAGCGCGTTCGCTACAACTACCGGCCAGCCGCTGGCGTGGTATTGTCCGAACAGCCATAGCAATGCGAAATTGCCATAAAACAGAATCAGACCCGCAGCTATCCATGAAATACCGCGTTTATGTGTTCGCCCTGTTTTGCTGAACACCATCAGGCGCAACGCAATAGCCGCGCAAATGGCGACATCAATCACTGTCAGGAAATCGCTACTAATCATGATTTCTCCCCCAGCCATTTTTTAACGAATGGCAGTTTTGAAACGCCACCATTTTTCAGCCAGAAATAGCCTTGCACCGCAGCAGCGGAAATTACGACAGCCGCCAGGGCATCAAGTGGTTTTTCCCGATAATCGAAATAGTCCTCTACTTTGTCCGCTACAAATCCGGCTCCAAATACGCCAGCTGCATAGCCAAACAGGAAATAACCAAATATCTGTCTTCGCGTCAGATCACTGGCGGTGACGATAAAACACATCGAACCGGCAAACGCTCCAAACGCGATTGAATAATCTACAGAGGTGATAAAACCCACGAGCGCAGACGTGACAATGCCCCAGCCAGCTACGGTTGCCGTAGCGCCGGTGCTTAATGGCTCAGCCATTAGTAGTCCCTCTTAATAATTAATAAATTCTGATTTACTCATTTAGCTGATTCAGTTCGCTAACCGTCTGCCGAAATCGTTCCTCTTCAAGCTCAACGCCAATTGCAGAACGGCCCAGCTTTATTGCTGCCTTTATCGTTGAACCTGACCCCATGAAGAAATCAGCGACCACATCACCCGGCCTGCTGCTGGCGTTAATAATCTGCTCCAGTATGTCAGCAGGTTTTTCGCATGGGTGCTTGCCGGGGTAAAACTGAACCGGCTTATGTGTCCATACGTCTGTATATGGAACCCCTACAGTGACGCCGAAATACCGGCGCAGGGATTTGTATTCCTCCTGCAACTCCAGATATTTACGGTTGAGTGAGTGATACGTGTCCACCAGCTGGTGGTGCGGAGTTGCTAGCATTCCTGATTGATGGCGTGCAATAGCTATCTCAGTGAACAGCGCCTGCAACTTCAGGTAGTCTACCTCACTGGGTAGCTGCCACTGACTGGTGCCGAACCAATGCGAAACCATGTTTTTCTTGCCTGTCGCTTCAACAACCTGGGCAGCGGTTACACCCAGCTCTGAGCGGGCATTACGGAAATAATCAATTAGAGGTGTCAGCACCTGCCGTTTCAACTCATCGCATTTCTGAGCGTAGGTGTCTGGCTTGTACGGCCCCTGATAATGCTCTGCAAATAGTATGCGTTCTGTTGAGGGGAAGTATGATCTCAGGCTCTCTTTGTTGCAGCCCTTCCAGCGCCCATCAGGTTTAGCCCAGATGATGTGGTTTAGAATGTTGAAACGCTCTCGCATCATGATTTCAATATCAGATGCAAGTCGATGACCTGAAAATAGATAGATGCTCCCATCGGGTTTTAACACCCGCCAGAACTCCGCTAGGCAGCAATCCAGCCACCGCAAATAATCGTCATCCCCTTTCCACTGATTGTCCCACCCGAGCGGCTTTACTTTGAAATACGGCGGATCGGTAACAACCAAGTCAACTGAATCGTCTGGCATGGTTTTCAGCACGCGCAAACAATCGGCATTGAATAATTCAATACCGGGCATCGTTATTTTCTTAAACACTTTAAAATCGCCAAGTAAATCAGGAAGTAATCCGTTGGGAGAGGCTCTGTAACTACCGCGTTGTGTTCAACTCACGAACGCTGATTCTTTTACATTCATGCCAGTCGAAAACAGGGCCAACCTAAATCAAACGTAAGAAGAGAGAGACCCTCAACTGTGATAAGCCAGAAGCAGAACGCCTTACGATTGGTAATAACATAAAAGAAGTAAGTACAGGTTTAATGATTGATATTGCAAGCATAAGCAGTGCTGCATAGAAGCCACCCTTATCACATTACATACTTTTTTGCGTACGCATTAGTGATTTTACTTAATTTTTTTAGTACTATTCCGATTGCAAGCACTCAGCAAAGAAATTAACAAGCCTAAAGGATTGATATGAAAGTTAAAAGTATTGGTTTTGAAATAAAGAACCCTAACCCAAACATTAATATTTCTGACGTAATGACAATGTTCATGAATTCATCATCTCGCGTTCACAGTTATGCTGATTTTTCTCGTCAGATTTTAATGGCTGAGAAAGATGATTATTATATTGGATTAGTTTTGACTTATAAAAATCAAAAAAAGAATTTAAAGTCTACAATTAACGGAGGTAACTTTAAGTTAAAAGTTGAAGATCTGAAATCAGATGAAAAAATAGTTACCTTTAATTTTTTCTGCTTAAAGAAATCCAATCTTAAAGGTCTTTATCTTTACCATCATGCATCATGTTCAGTTAGTTCATTATTTTCAAACTTTCAAACACTAAGCAATGAGTATATTAGACGTAAAAATAAAGAGGAAATTACTTCGCTAGGTCAAAAAGCCAGCAAGGAAGAGAAAAACGCCGTAAATGAAAAATACAATGACAGGTTGGATTATAAAATTATTTTAACTCAAGATAGCATTGAAGAGCTTCTTGCTGATTTCAAAAAAATCAAATCAGCCTGCTTTAGATTTACTCATATTGGATTTTCTGAAGCACCAATGCTGGCTATTGAGGAGGAAACAAAAAACATAGATGTTAACTTTTCAATCGCACCTGACTCGCGCACAAGAACTGATAGATTAGCCAGAAAAATATCAGGGGCATATCATTCAGTAAAAAACATTGTAAAAGCAAAGGTCGTTGCTGTCGACTACCAGGACAACGAGAGATTCATCGACATTTTAAACTGCCCGACGTTTTTTGACGAATATGAATTTGATTTCATAGCTGAAAAAGTAGATGGTTTAGCAAATGATAACTATACTGAAAATGAGGTGGTTGGTATAATAATCGACCAAATAGAAACTGGAAAAAATAGCGATGTATTTAATTAATCCATTGATAAGATTGCGCATTCGATACCAGTATGCATGGCTGCTTTTTATTTCCATTGCAGCCTTGTTTTTTTTAATTTATATATATAGAAACTCTCCAGAACTTAATACAAAGTTTTATGAGTTTCATCACAAGAACCTTAGAGGTTACTTGTTTTCTGGATTCATTTCTGTAGGCTCTTTTCTTTTAAGTCTTCATACCTTTGTTATTGTAAACTTAAAGGAAAAAGTTTTCGGAACCGATGATTACAAAAGGTTATTTCGCAAGTTTAAACGAATGGATGACACCCAGCAAATTGATGAGTCGGAACTTTTTGAGCCATTAGATAATCTATCATCCTTTATTAATGCATCCATATGGCTGTCTATTATCACAGCCATTTCTCAATTCACAATAGGCTTATCGACAAACTTTTATGCTTGTCTTTTGTGCGTATGGTTAGCTATAGTTACAATTATTTTTATGCTGCACTGCTTAAGCATAATACGAGAGAACATTAAAGTATTCCTGAAGCAAAAAAGCGGCAACTAATTGCCGCTCTAAAATCATCTATTAAAACCAGCCCATTCAATCATACTAAGACAACCACAAACAAACCCTTCTGCTGTTTGTAACTCTTTTCTTATAGTGCCGTCCGAGCATTTCATTTTTCTAGCAATGCTTCTTAGCGAAATGCCCATTACATAGTGTGCAATAAGGAGTTCACATCCTTCCGGCTTCAATTTCTTTAGTCTTGCAATACAGCTATCAATGATAATTCCATCATCATCATTACATGGGTTACGTGAATTTTTACCATGTGGGATTAAATTTTTAAATCCTGCCGCAATATGTTGCCACTCGTGGCCGCTTTTATCTGATGCTGCCCATGCACCCCAGCCATCTAATATCATTGACATGTCACGCATAACTTCCCCACACATTAATTTTAACTGAAAAAATAACGCCAACTGGAATAGCTTAATCAAGGAATATGAACAGCAGCACAATCTGGCTGACATATTTAGCCTCAAATTCCCTCATATCCTGAAGCCCCCCATCGTGATGCGCTCTGCAAAGCAGTATCACGATTAAATGGTGGGATTTCGGACTCACTCCCCCCACTCACCCACATCCAATGATGTGATGAAGGTCAACAGCCTGCTGATTGCAGCAGGCGCAAGGTTGTACTTTCACCCATAGCGAGTATTTCGCATTATTCCGGCGATGGCATTTAAGCGCAAAATGAACATATCTGGCGATAAATGCTCATAACCATTTTAACCTCCTGCACGATTCCCCAGTCATTTCATTCCCATTGCACTGGTTCTTATTAAAGGCCTTTCAACTCACATCCAGATGAATGTCTTTAGATATGCGTAAAACTCGTAATATCGTTAATTCCAAAACCAAATAATTTAAGCTATTTAACATTAATCTCACACATATTTTATTAGCATTTAAAACAGACTCACAACATAATTATAGAAAACCAGTCCAATTGGTGTGCAAAATATTGCACAAAAAACAAAAATCATACTAAGTACAAAATGCGATATGAAATCCTTCCAATCTGTTGATTTTTTTATGAGCGCAAGAATCACTATTGTTTCGGCTAACGTAATTAAAGTTAAAACCATTAAGGTAGCGAAAGCTGCATTAAAGGAATTATTTACCCTGCCTAAATCTGACATTGCTGCAGCAAAAGGAACTAATGACAAACCCAGAGCCAAAAATAGCTCATCTGACTTTGCAAGATTTTTGTATTTCTGTGCAGCCTTCATCACCTTATATCTTTCAATAAACGTCACCCATAAAACTATAACGGTTATACCTACATTTAATATTGCCCTAATTAAATCTACATGTGATTTTGAAGAGGTTAGATAGCCACAAAACATATATAGTGCAAACCAACCTACAAGCAAACCCAAGTAGATATGACTTTTGGTCCATGAAAAACTGTTACCTTTACACATACCCTATCCTCAGCCGCAAGTTTTGAAAAATTTAAAAAACCATACAAGACATAATTTACGGAATTTTCATCGCGCAAAAATATCATGTGATGCACTAAATAAAGAAAATAATCTTAACATGACTATTGTGTTTTAATCGCTAAACATAACTCAGAGTGGCCAATTAAGCATAAGGTTTTTTAAGCGATTTGGATAGCTGAAGAAGTCAAAATCAATTATCACCAACTTCATAAATTTTCAAACACCAAATCACTACTGATAATCAAGATCTAATCTACTTCTTTTATACTTAATCAACGTTGTAGTGCTCTCTGGCAGTCTGGATCATATCCATTACCTCAGCCACCTGTAGGTCAGTTTCAAAAGTCAGTGTGATACGTGCGCCCTCTTCGTCCTGCACTGCCTGACAGTTTGTGGCTAACAATTCCACCAGCCGACGGGTTTGTTTTGCGCTGAATTGCGTCATGGCGGCCGCTTTAGTCAGCTTTTTCTTGCCCGCTGCTTTGACCTTTTCCAGTTCTGTTTTTGCCACCCTGCCAGCTGACGCACCATGTTCACGAACCAGCGCGACGGCGGTAGTGGCGGCAACCTCTTTGTTTTTAACCAGTGCGATAAGCTCATCGCCAGACGTTAGCAGAGCCAGGTGATTCTCGACGTCAGTGATCGAGCGTTTCACCTTTTTAGCAATCTGCGCTGGTTCCCAGCCCTGATTAATCAGGCGCTGATATGCAGCTGCTCGCTCAAGTGGTTCCAGTGCGCGTCCCTGGCTTGATGTGACCATGAACGCGATACGGTCAGCCTCACTGCCCACGAAATCTTTGCATTCCAGGCGGATGTCATAACCGGCCTCCTGTGCCAATTTGGCCCCGTAGTAACGGTGATGGCCATCGATGATTTTTATGCCCTGCTCTGTTACCTGCACAGCGAGCGGAGGCACATGCTCACCAGCGATGTAAGAGTCGCGGAATTCCTCCACGTGGGTCTGGTCGATTTCCCGGATGTTGTAACCAACCTCTACATAGAGTTCATCAACGCCCAGCAGGTAGGTTTTGCGGGTGGTGATGTCCGTTTCAGTTTTAGATTTGTTGTCGTAAATTTTCGATAGCGTAGTCATTTTGTAATCTCTTAATAACCGCGAAACCCTTCTGGGGTGGCGTAATCCACTGGTGAAATGTCTGTGATTGATCGCTGAACCGGGCCGAGCCTGAGTACCAGCTCATCCCATTTTTCGCGGAGTTTGGCCGGACTGAGGATATTGCGGCACCAGAACGGATCGCTCTGAACACGTTTGAACATCTTGCAAATCTGGTAGTGAGTGCGCTGGTCCTGTGAGCACATCAGGCGCACATCGTTAGCCCACGCGGTCCAGTTTGGTTCTCTTGGTCTTGCCAGTTCGCCATCAGTCTCGGCGGCTTTTTCGTAGAGGTGGATGATCTGCTCCCATATCCACTGCGCACATTTCAAATCCTCCTCGCTGCCCCACATGGTTCTTTTGGGGCTGTACACCACCGCGTCTGAATCAATAGATAGGGGTTTATCCACAGGCAGAACGTCCGGGGGCGTAGCTCCAGGACATATAGGGTTTTTATTTGATGGATCATGTTTTGAATTTACTGACGGATCGTCGCCAGATTCTGGCGGGTGAAAACCCGGATTTTTGCCAGATTCCGACGGGTCAAAATTTGAGGTGTCAAAATTTGGTGCATCAGATTTTGACGCGTCAGATTTTGATGTGTCAGTTTTTGATGCATCAGATTCTGACGCGTCAGAATCTGGCTGGTGAGCATAGGCAGCCTCACGCAGTTTCCTGACGTTTAGCTGATACATGTTCGAGGTGTTGCGGTTGCCCTTACGCCGAGTGGTACTAGTCAGCCATCCATCGGCTTCTAATTTGCGTATCGAGGTGCGCACAGTGCTGGAGCCTGCGCCAATCTGACGGGCTATGGTCGCGATTGACGGCCAGCAGATGCCCTCATCGCTTGAGAAATCAGCCAGGCGCGCCATGATGGCCACGCTGGTGATTTTCATACCTGACGCTGCGCAACCGTCCCAGACGTATGCAGACAATTTAACGCTCATCACTAACTCTCCTGAACTTCTGACCCCATAGATTGCGGGGCTGGACGCAGACGTACGGGTAACCTGGACGCCTGAACAGCACCCGGTTATTCGTTACATCGACGCCTATGGTTTCAACAATAACGCCGCGTGGATCGACATAGCGCGCGACCCAGGGCTGAATAACTTCGTCTGATAGCTGGGGCATTTAGCCCCCTGATTGATTTGATTTTCTGAGGTAGTCACCCACAGCCCGCTCTATGTCGTCGCGGGTGACTAAATTGCTCACGCCCTGTAAATTCGACACATAACGGAATGGCTGCTGGCTGGTCCCGCCCGTCATAGGCAGGCAGCGGAATTGCGGAAAATCCGGGGATCTGTTTAAATTATTCACGCGATTATTTCTCCACACTAATTGATGTAGTCGCCGAAAGCGCCGGGCTGCAACCTGGCGCTTTCACTTTTCTGGGGCACAAAAAACCCTGTAAACCAGCGTCGTGTGCTCCTGTAATTTGGTAATGGCACGGTGTAGCTCCTCGTCAATCACCTCACGCTCATGCGGTTCAACCACTCCATCCTCAATAGCTGCCCTTACCTGCTGTGAGTACCGGGTGATCTGCTCTATGGCCTCCAGTAGTCGCTGATTGATATCGCCGTAATCCACCAGCTCGACATCCGGTAGTGGCACAAACACGCCACCAGACGTTTTGGCTATGGCGTTTGCAATGTGATGACTACCAGCTGCCTGCTGCAATACCATTGACCAGCCAATCGGAAACAACTGATCGCCACCACTGCGCAGCCTGTTATGAACTGCGTCCTCGGTAACATCCAGAATCTCAGCGGCCTCAGAATATCCACCAGCCAGACCGGCAACAGTTTTGCGGATGGCTTTAATCAGCCACGCTGGCTGTCGTTCAGCTTTCCATTTCGGTTCATTACCCACGGTCCAATTCCTCCGGCTGTGGTTTGTTTATCTGGCGCAATGCGTAGGATAAATATCAGGACGGAGCTGATTCTTTGTAACCTGCCCGCTAGTGTGCTGCTCAATGGCTTGGGCAAGTGAAAAGCCCGCTTTTTTGTGACCGGCAAAAACCAGCCGGAGATAACCAGTGCTGGAGCCTAAAATCTCAGCCAGCGCCTTCCGTTCTTCCAATGACAGTGAATTCCAATAGCTTCGCATGACTATGTACCTCCGGTATACATAATACATATGTAATTGGAACCTTCAAGACCCTTGTTCCCATTTGGTACACGTTATTCAATGGAGCTATGAAAACCATTAAAGAAATCCGTCGCATTAATGCGAGAAATTTGCGCGACCACGCTGGTGGCAACTCATCGTTTGCAAAAAGAATTGATCGTGAGCCAACCCAGACCAGTCGGTTCCTAGGTGAAAATGCAACCAAAAATATTGGTGACGATTTGGCGAGACATATTGAGGAGTGTTTTAAAAAACCAGTTGGTTGGTTGGATCAGGATCATCCCGAACAAAATATCAACAGTTTAGATTTAGAGAGAGTTTCTGGCACCTCTTTGACGATCCACAATGTGCCCGTCATCTCATGGGTGCAGGCTGCAGCATGGACTTCCACTAACCATGAAGAGGTAGATTTGAGCGCGTTTGAGGCCTATCCATGCCCTGTCCCATGCGGCCCCACTACATACATTCTGAGAGTCACTGGTGAGTCGATGATCGACGAATACAAGCCCGGTGAAATGATTTTCGTTGACCCTGATGTGGCACCTGTTCATGGTGACGACGTGGTCGCACTTATGACTAACTCAGGTGAAACAACGTTCCGGCGTCTGATTGAGGATGGCAGCGAACGCTATTTGAAGGCGCTTAATAAAAGCTGGCCGGAGCCTTATATCCGAGTAACTGATAACTGCACCATCATTGGTACAGTTATATTTTCGGGTAAACCCCGGAGATACCAAAACCGTTCCTAAATATTCGAACAAAAAATAAAAAAGAACCTGCGGAAGCGGGTTTTTTTGCGCTTGACATTGTACCCCACAGATACATAATGAACCCAATCTCACCAGGTACATGTACTCAAAAATTTTTTTCTATGTGGAGAAACGGCGGAGGGCTATTGCAGTAGCCCACCAGCCATAATCGAGGAACGGATTATGATCTTGGACATCGACGATCTGATTACTGAAATTTTCGACGAATACCCCCAACCACGCCTCATCTGTAACACCCCCGGCGATTACACACCGAGGCTGGTTTCGCAGCTCAACCTTAAACGCACCGCGCGCACCAAACTTATCCCTCCCCGCTCGCATGTATGTTGTCGTCCTGCTCAGCAGGAGGCGCAGATATGAAGAAAGTGGCCCAATATCGCCGCAGCAACGGATCTAACGCCGGTTTCAGCGAAAAGTTGGCCTGGCAGCTATCCAAAGGACCAGCAACGGGTCGTGAGCTGGCGGCGCGCTTTGGTATCACCCTGCGTGAGTTCAACCGTCTGATCAACAGCACGCTTCGACGCGGCGGTGAAACGTTGCAGGTTGAGGCATCCAATCCGGTCAGCCTGGGTGGTAATGCTCTCGACCGCACCTACACGTTGGTCAGGCGTGCACGCCGGGTTGCCCCGCAGGCATTCCCACCAATGGTGATCAACCAGAGCAATGACCGGTCAGAGGAGGCTATCAAGCGCCACCGTGCAGCAGCTAAACGACGTGCCCGACTGATTGCCAGCGGGATTTACATGGAATGTATGGGTTAAGGAGTCAGGAATGAGTGAAGTTAAACGTTATTCCCATAATGGGCTGAGGGGAATGTTGGAGCACAAGGCGGGTCGTTATGTAAGTTATGAACGCTACGCTGCCCTTAATGCAGAACGTGACGTGTTAGCGGCTGAGAATGCGATTCGTGGAGAAATAATTGATCGCCTCATAGGCCAATACAGTGCGGCGGGTTATCACGCAGTACAGAATTCACAGAATCCTGCACAGTCATTGATGTACGACGCAATGCAGGTGCTTAAACAGCCAGCCACCTGCACCTACCTTAATTCAGTACGGGCTGAGGGTGTTGCGATGGTTAAGACGCATCCTGCAATAAGCCTCTGCGCACTCACGCATGTCTGCGAAGAAATTACAGTCCAACTCCTCGCCGGTAGGGATGCTGAGTGATGATTATCGATCCTCGCTGTTTCGAGCAAAACGTGAAAAACATCGTCAGCATTTCTGGTGGCAAGGACAGTCTCGCGCAATGGCTGTTAGCTATTGAGGCTGGGATGGATTTCATACCTGTTTTCGCAGATACAGGCCATGAGCATCCCCAGACTATGGAGTACCTGAACTATCTGGAGTCAGTGCTTGGGCCAGTAGTAAGAGTAAAGGCAGATTTTGCACATCGTATCGAAGGTAAGCGGAAATTCATCGCTGAGAAATGGCCTGATTCTTTAGTGGAGAAATGCGGGTTCTCTCCTGACAGGGCTGCTATTGCAGTTGAGCTGGCCCTTAGATCATTAATTCCAACGGGCATCCCTTTTCTTGATCTATGCATGTGGAAGGGACGGTTCCCCTCTACAAAAGCGCGTTTCTGCACATTTGAGCTTAAGCACGAACCCATAAAAGTTCAGATAGTTGATCCGCTTATTAAGGCTGGAACTAAAGTCATTTCATGGCAGGGTGTGCGGGCGCAGGAATCTCCCCAGCGCGCCCTACTGGAACCCTGGGAAGAAGGTTTCGATATAGGCCCACGTCTTGCCATTTACCGGCCAATCCTCAAGTGGACTCACAATGACGTTTTCGCACTGGCACGCCGCCACGGCATTAAGCCGAACCCGTTATATCAGCAGGGGTGCAGCCGCGTAGGCTGCATGCCGTGCATTCATGCGCGTAAGTCTGAACTGGCTGAGATTTTCAGCCGCTGGCCTGAAGAGGTGTCGCGTGTAGCTGAGTGGGAAAAACTGGTCGCCCGCTGTTCACGCCGTGGTAACTCGACATTTTTCCCATCTACCCAAGACCCGCGAAAGGCAGAAAAGCGGATTGATTTTGTGTCGCTCGAGTCACACGGCATAGAAACCTATCGTGACTGGGCGCTAACCACACGTGGTGGCACACAGTTTGATTTGCTTGCGAACGTCGATGACCATTCTGTCTGTAATAGCGTTTATGCGGGGGTATGCGAGTGAGAGAACTTCCGGAATAGACATTCCTACTGGTTAGTCTTACTGATTTTGAGAATAAAAATTTTCCCGGTCAATCTGAAATGAGGTTGGCCGGTCACGAGGTTTGATTATGTCCAGAATGGTTAGCCTTGAGGATTGGGCTAAAGATGAATTTGGAGAAGAGGCCCCAAGCGTACGCACGTTGAAGGCGTATGCGAAAGGCAGAATGATGGCCCCACCAGCGGTAAAGGTTGGCAGAAAGTGGATGATTGACCGGGAGGCACGATTTACCGGAATGCTCGCTGCACCCAAATTAGCACCGACAGCAAACCCAAAATTGAGAAGGATTATCGAGGATGGCTGCAAGACCGCGCACCCATAACATTACAATCCCCAATCTGTATTCCAGGTTGGATAAACGCACTGGCCGTGTGTATTGGCAATATAAACACCCTATAACGGGTAAGTTTCACAGCTTGGGAACAAATGCTGATGAAGCAAAGCAAGTTGCCAATGAAGCGAATGACATTATAGCTGAGCAACGCACTCGTCAGATTCTCAGCGTTAATGAGAAAATTGCAAAATTGCGGCAGTCGCGTGAATTTATATCCGTCACAACCTGGCTTGATCGTTATCTTGAAATACAGCAGGAGCGCCTTGAGTCAGGCGAGATAAAATTAAATTCGGTGAAGCAAAAAAAGAAACCTGTCGACTTGTTACGTCAGAATTGCGGGATGATGTATTTAAAGGACGTTGGGGCGTTGGAGGTAGCGGAGATAGTCGATGCTGTTAAAGCCGAAGGCCATAACCGAATGGCTCAGGTAGTAAGAATGGCGATCATTGATGTGTTCAAAGAGGCCCAGCACGCTGGGCACGTTCCCCCCGGCTACAACCCAGCACAGGCCACTAAACAGCCGCGTAACCGGGTTGTACGTCAGCGTCTGTCACTGGACGAGTGGCAGGCAATATTCAGCGCTGCAGAGGATCACCCACCCTATCTCCAGTGCGCAATGCTTTTGGCTTTGGTCACAGGCCAGCGCATAGGCGATATATCGAAAATGAAATTTTCGGACATCTGGGACGACATGCTGCATGTTACCCAGGAGAAAACCGGCTGCCGTGTTGCCATCCCTCTGAGCTTGAGGTGTATGGCCATTGATATCTCACTCAGAGAGGTTATCGCTCAATGCCGGGACGCTGTTGTGAGTAAATATCTGGTCCATTTCCGTCATTCCACTTCGCAGGCCGTCAGGGGTGATAAGGTTTCTGCCAGCTCTATAACGACAACGTTCAAAAAGGCTCGGAATCACTGTGGACTGAGCTGGGCTGAAGGTGCAGCACCCACCTTTCATGAGCAGCGTTCGTTGTCGGAACGTCTATATCGAGAGCAGGGTCTAAATACCCAAAAATTGTTGGGCCATAAATCTCAAAAAATGACGGATCGGTACAACGATGACCGGGGCAAAGATTGGATTATCGTGGCCGTATGAAGTTCGTTTTTTGAACAGTTTTGGTGAAGAGTTTTGGTGGGGTTTTGGCGAAGAATAGTAGGAAACAAAAAGCCAACACGATTTTTACATTCGTGTTGGCTGTATGTTACGTAATGCGGATTACATATTTTCGATGATCGCGTCACCAAACTCTGAACATTTCAG
>Ga0157370_10000568_pt1 | contig 46015 bp, 42 predicted proteins | sample C35metaG_FD_113463 | JGI IMG/M metagenome (GOLD analysis project Ga0157370, IMG submission 113463) | Corn rhizosphere microbial communities from Kellogg Biological Station, Michigan, USA - C3-5 metaG | ecosystem: Host-associated > Plants > Roots > Rhizosphere > Soil | place: USA: Michigan...
GGTACCAATTTCCAGAAGTGGACCACATCAGCAGAACTGACCGTTATTATAAATTAGATCTTGGTGTGAAGGCAGCAGCTTTTCAGAAGAAAGTAGATCTTTCTCTTACGGTAAATGATGTGTTTTTAAGTAGTGTACCTTCTATAACCACTACGGTTAATAACATTCAACAGAAGTTTACCAATTTCCAGTTATATAGATATGTATTGCTGGGGATCAGTTATCATTTTGGAAATAATGCAATGAAATCGGGAGACAGGAATTCGGGCAATGAAGAGGAACGCGGCAGGCTACATTAGTATCAGACTAACCTTATGTTCCTTTTTTAACAATAAATCAACTTATCCACATAGTTATTCACTTGTGCTGTCGGTTGTTCACATCACGACGGAGCTGAGGTTTATTGTGGGGGCAGTTTCGTCATTAAACTGGCACATGGAGATTAGAAATAGAATACAGTTATCAGTGAATGCTTTTTTAAACAAAGGAATGTTGGTAACTCTGTTAATAACTCCTGTTTCTTCTAGTAGATAAAGTTCATCTTCTTTAAAAAGAGGGTTTATTGCTGATGTTTAGCTATGAAGTTTTCAACCAATATTCTATTATTAACATAAAAAATGTGGATAACTGCAGATTAACGTACAAAGCGGATCTTGTTTATTGTTCCATTGGACATATGTTTGCAAAGTTGTGGATTTTGTAATTTAATTATTGTTTGACGATGATATAATTGTATTGTATTGATCTTGATTATCAGTTTGTTAGTTGGTATTTTTTGCATTTGACCGGGTGTGGATAAAATGTTAAGAATGAAATTAGTCATCAGCTTTCTTATAGTTATTTGTAATTTTATGGCCAATGAATGTAGATGAAATCCGGAATATCCACCCTGATCATATTGAAAGAATCAATCGGGCTGTTAACTTTATCAACAATCATCTGGATGAATCGCTTTCTCTTGAGCGGGTGGCAGAGGTTGCCAGTTATTCCCCGTTTCATTTTCACCGTTTATTTAAGGCAGTTATTCGTGAAACCTTGAATGCTTATATTATCCGTAAAAGGATTGAGAAAGCTGCCTCTGTTTTAATGAGAAGAAGGGAAGTATCTATAACGGATTTGTATTTAAAGTATGGTTTTAACAGTAACTCTTCCTTTACCAGGGCATTTAAAAAATATTATGGTCTAAGTCCTACTGCATTTAGAAATAAGGCTCCTGATCAATTTAGCAAGATTAGTAAAACAGAAAGCAAGAATGGACAAATAACAGTTGAATTTGAAAAAGATATTTGCAGTATCAATAACCATAAAATTTGGAATGAAATGAATGCAAATATTGAAATTAAAGAAATGCCTGTTCTGCACGTAGCTTGTATAGCTCACATTGGTCACCTTTATTTAGACTCTACTTATGAAAAGCTCTTGAAATGGGCCAGAGCAAAAGGCTTGTTGGATAAACCTGAAGTGAAAATGTTGACAATCTATCACGATAGCTTTAAAGTTACTGATCCGGATAAAGTAAGGATGAGTGCTTGTATTGCAGTTGAAGAACCTATAAGAAGCGAAGGAGAAATTGATGCTGCCAAGATTGAAAAAGGAAAGTTTATTGTTGGGCACTTTGAGGTTGCAGGGGAAGATTTGGGAAAGACCTGGAGCAGTTTATTTATGTGGTTGAATAAAAATGGATATAAGACAACGGAAAGGAATTGTTTTGAGATCTACCGAAACGATTACAGAACACACCCTGAACGTAAATTTATACTTGATCTATGTATTCCGATTGATTAGTTGTAAGATAAAGTACCAGATTTATTTGTTCAAATACAAGATATCAACTGATTCGTTTCTTATTCTGTATATTTATATCAATCATTGCTATGAAATATACCCGATATCTTCCTCCGCCAGCACTCCAGAAATATGTGCGATATTTTTGGAGCTTTGATTGCTTTTCATCTGATGTTTCTGTATTTCATGTTAAAAGCTTCGCTGACCAATATCCCCGTTTAATATTTCAGGATTTGAACAACTTTAAGCCGATCAGAAACATGCATGGAGAGGCCCTGCCAGAGTGTTACATCAGTGGAATAGATACGCAAAATACTGAGTCTACTTTTGGAGGAAACTTTTCTCATTTTGGAGTTAGTTTTTTTCCACATGCCTTACATGCCTGTTTTAAAATTTCTGCATTTGAGTTGGTCAATGAAATGCCGGATATTCAATTGCTTTGTAATGGCGGAATAAAGTATCAGCTGGCAAAAGCAAATTCACATACAGAACGGGTTCAGCTTTTGAGTGCCTACCTATATCGTAAAATTTATGCATCGAAGAAACAAGAATTACTGATCCAGCATATTATACATGCGAATGAAATCAATGAAGATAGCTTGATTGATGAACTTCCTGATAAATACCATACTTCCGAAAGACATCTGGAGCGAAGATTCAAGATTTCGGTGGGTGTATCCCTTAAGAAATTTCAACGCATTGTTAAATTTGAAAAGGCACTTCAATTGCTCGGCGATGCTAAATATAATGACTTAACAGCGATTGCATATCAATTGAATTATACAGACCAATCTCACTTTATCAAGGATTTCAGGACTTTTTCGGGGATGACGCCATATAAATTTATTAAAACTCAAAATTTTGGATCTGAAAGTTCATCATTTATTTATACTGCTGGCTAAACAATACGCAATAAAAAATGTCGATTTTTTACAATTCTGATATATAGTTTTAATGGAATTTTGATTCACTATAAGAATTATAAGTTTAAATGGAAAAGGACACTTTATTATTGCGTATTGTTATTGCAATTATTCTTTTATCACATGGTATACCCGGTATGCTGGATGGAGGAATTAACGATTTTGGTAATTTATTTCTAAACAAGATTGGTTTTTCACCAATTGGGGTTCCACTGGCCTGGTTGATAAAAATATCACATGTAGTTTGTGCCGGATTATTGTTGGCTAATAAATTCGTAAAACCTGCAGCAGGATTAACCATCATTATATTAATAATGGGCATAGTGACGGTCCATTTTAAAGAAGGTTGGTTTGTCGTGGGGGGAGGGAGGAATGGGATGGAGTATAACTTCGTACTTATCTGGATTTTAATCTATATCATAATCAGGGACAAGAATGGCAGTTTGAATATGACCAGATGATTTGATATTTGCCTTTCAGTAATTACTGAAAGGCTTTTTTGAGTGGGGGGAGAAGGATTCGAACCTTCGAAGTCTTGCGACAACAGAGTTACAGTCTGTCCCATTTGGCCACTCTGGTATCCCCCCAGCTTGTCTTAAAAAGAAAGCTTCAGATTTTCTGAAGCTTTCAATGGGTGGAGAATAGCGGAGTCGAACCGCTGACCTCTTGCCTGCCAGGCAAGCGCTCTAGCCAGCTGAGCTAATCCCCCGTGTGGCTTGGGTGGCAAAAGTAAGTAAAAGTTCAGCTTTTGCAAATAAAATGTTAAAATAGATTTAAATTGAAATTTATAACCATTACTGATGGCTGGAATAATTGTGCAATTCTGATTCCTAAAGTATCGAAACCCTGATTAACAACTCCTGGTGATGCAAAAAATAACATATAGAGAACTTACTGAAAATGAACTTTATCTCCTTGCGGAGATAGACCGTTCGGAAAAGATATTTACCAGTTATCAACATCGAAATGGGGCACTTGTTTTAATCGATACTCCAATTTCAGCAGGTCCATTTGATCCCCTTGAATTAGAGTCAATGATACAACGTCAGCAGGAATTGATCAATGCGGATGGTAAAGTTATTGCCGCATTTGAAAATAAACAGATCATTGGCGCTGCTTCTGTGGATAGGAGAAAGCGAGGCCGAAATAAAGATTATTGTAAGATGGATATTTTGTATGTGAGCAAACATTCCAGAGGTAAGAAAGTAGGACAAACCTTGCTCCGGAAATGCAAAGAAATTGCTAAGGGATTTGGGGCAAATAAACTATATATCTCTGCAACGCCAACAAAAGGTACTGTCGATTTTTATACCGGTAACAAGGCTATACTGGTTAAAGAACTGGATGTAGAATTATTCAAAATGGAACCAAACGATATTCATTTGGAGATCGAACTATAAAATATCTTGCTGATTTTGAGGATGAATAAGGTTTGATTTTAATTTTTATCAACTTTTTTTATCTTTTATAAACTAAAATGCATTTGAAGGCGTTTATATAGGCAAGAGCGTTAATTTAGATAGCGGAGCACATTGGAGGATGTGTTTCGCTTTTTTATTTTAGTTCCTTTCTGAAATCCGATTTTCTTTACGGTATTTAAATTCCGTCATCAAAACACCTAATCTGGCTTCTTTTTTGTGCCTTATGGAAAAGTCGTCTAATAGGCATCATTGATGTATACACACATAGAATATGAAAAAGTTATTAAAAAATTCAGCCCTTAAATTAGTATCAATATTTATTTTATCATTCGGGCTTAACTTATATGGCCATGCCGATATCATCAGACTGGTGGTGAAAGAAGACCGGGCCAGCTGCACGGGGGTGGCACCACAAACCTGCTATCAGGTGAAATATAATAACAGTAAAAACTGGGAGCTTTTTTATGACCAGATTGCTGGTTTTAAATATAAGCCCGGTTACCGTTATGTATTGCAGGTACAGAGAACAAAGAGAATAAATGTTCCAGCGGATGCATCTGCATACCAATACAAATTAAAGAAGGTTCTTAAAAAATACAAGGTACAGACGAAACCAGTTAAAGAAGACGGCGTGTGGGGTTTCGTGTCCAAACATAAATGGAATCTGATCCAGTTAAATGGCGTGACACAGGAAAATTCTCCTGCTTTTTTAATTTTTGACACGGATAAAGCTCGATTCAACGGATATGCAGGCTGCAATAATTTCTTTGGAGGATTTGAAAAGACGGCGACAACGATCACGTTTAAACAAATAGGCAGTACTTTAATGGCTTGTGCTGATGAACGTAAGAATAAGCTGGAGGCTGATCTACTGAACTTAATGTCTGATAAAACCTTCAGATATGACGTTGCAGACCAAACTTTAAACCTCTATCAGGACAATAAACTGGTACTGATGTTTGGAATGTCTTCATTGAATTAAAGCGACCGTCTGCAAAAGTTATTGATGGCCGTAATCTATTGCATTTTTCTTTACCGAAGATAAAAAGCTGATGTGCATATAAGTTCGTGTTAAATATTTCGTTATAAATGGTATCACTATAGATACATTTTTATATTTTGCGTATAATTTTATATACCCAAAGAACACAACAAATAACACAAATAAACACAAATGAAAATTTCAAGAACCCTAGTATTACTAGCTGTTATGGGATCATTATCCTTAACGATGTATTCCTGTAAAACAAAGAAGGCTGTAGCAAAACCAGCTCCTGCCCCGGTTGCACAAACACCTCCACCGGAAGAAAAGAAACCAGAACCTCCTGCGCAGGAACCTGAAAAACCAGCCGAAGTTGAAAAGCCAAATTATAACTTCAGTAATATCCAGTTTGAATTCAATTCAGACGTTTTGAAAACTGAGTCGATTCAGGCATTAGACCATGCTGTTGCGGAAATGAGAAAAGATTCTTCTGTGAAATTCATTTTGAACGGTAATTCATCTGCTGAAGGAACGCCTGAACACAATATGTCTTTATCTGTTGATAGAGCTAATGCGGTAAAGTCCTACCTGGTAAATGCAGGTATCAGCGCCTCTAATTTTACTGTAAAAGGTTTTGGTGCTACTAAACCAATTGCCTCCAATAGCACAGATGAAGGTAAAGCACTGAACAGAAGAGTAGAGATTAAAGTTGTTCAATAGAAATATTTTGTTAATCAATAAACCGGCATGGAGAGGGATAATTTTCTGATCATGCCGGTTTGCTATTTTTAGTTGCCGTAAGAAATCTCTGTTTTAGCAGATCCGAGACAGGCAATGATGGCTTCAACTACTCTTTTGGTTTCTTCCGGATCTTTTACCTGAATACAATCTGCACCGGTTGTACGTGCCGGATAATCATTTCCACCCTCAAATAAGGCGTCGCCCATAAACAGCATTTCTTCTATAGAAATATTCAAAATATCCCTCAGCTTATACATTCCGTAAGCTTTATCGATCCCGGGTTTGGTTACATCGATAGAAGTAGCACCACCAAGTCTTACAGAAAATTCAGGAATCAGCTGATCGAGCAGTATTTTTATTTTCTGCCGTTTAGCAAAGTCAGGATCCCAGGCTTTTTTGGGTTCAAGCGGAGCTTGCTGTCCAAGCGCAGAAAAGGTGATTTGGCTTCCCCGGTCTTCTATTTGTTCGCCCCAGGTTTGCGTTGCTTTAAAGCCTGATTGCTGCAGGGCTTGATCCAGGGCACTGATGATCTTTTGCTTCTCCATATCTGTAAAATCTTCTGCATATAATTTCTTCCATCCAGAAGAGCGGTGCTGATAGAACTTTGTACCGCAAGTAGGCAAGATAGATAAGTTGTCAAAATTGCTTCCCTGGGGTAAACGGGATATTACTTGTTTTTCGAATTGAGGCCAGTCTCCTCCTGATATTACTGCTACATCAGCAATATTCAATAATTTGCTAAAGAGTTCTGCCATTTCTTCATCCAATGCAGCTTTACTTTCTGCAAGTGTACCATCAAGATCAAAAACGAGGAGTTTCTTCATTGGTATAGAGTTATAGTAAAGATTGACGACGATTTCATTTCATCAATCTTTATTATAACGGCAATAAACAGTTTTGGTTTACATTCCTTAAAAATTTACTCGTAACAAAGTATACTTGTGAAAGTATTTTTAGGTGAATTACGCCTTACTGGTTTTTCTGGATTTCTTTTCTGAATATAGAGAGGCACCTAATGCCAGCACAAGTAGTACAGAACCCGCTAAAGAAATCTTTTCTCCTGTATAATAGGAAGCAGGATGAAAAACGAACTCTATTTTATGGCTTCCTGCAGGAAGCTGCGCAGCCCTTAAAAGATAGTCTGCACTAAAATAGGGTTTTTCCTGCCCGTCAATCAGCATTTTCCATCCCTTATTGTAATAGATTTCGGAGAAAACAGCCACCTGAGGTTTGGAACTATTGCTTTGATAGATCATATGATCAGGAGCATAACTAGTCAGTTCAATCTGATCACCGGGAACTGTTCCTGTAGCAGGGCTTGTAATCAGGAATTTGTATTTTTCATTGACAATAGCAAGCTCCTTTGGATTAAAGACATTTAGCTCCTGCATTTCCTGATCCGGATTTTGTACGTATTTAATGTTTTTAACAAACCAGGCATGTCCACAAGCATCGGGATTGACTTGCACATCAGGGAGTTTGGTTTCCGGATTGTTGTGGATGAGGTACTTCGTATTGAGCATACTCAGAACACCAGGATTTATTCCTTTAGAGAATTGAGCCTGCACCAATTCATCAAATCGTTTTAAGCGGGCAGCTGAATAACCACCAATAGATTTGTGGAAATAGGGAGTAGTGGCATCACTCAAAATATTTTCGGTGAGATCTATTACTTTATAATCAGGATCTTTGTCTTTTAAAATGATTTCATCAACAGCCCTTGGCTTGGGTTGTTCAATATCCTGTTTAGATACGAAGCTGTCCTGATTAAGATAACGTTTATCAACTGTCCACATATCTATAGTAACCAGAACAAGAAAACCCGCAGATAGCAGTGTTGCATTCAGTTTATCTTTTAGATAGGCCCATAGGAGTCCAAATGCGACAACAATAAAAAGCAAAGAACGGAGTGCATCTGCCTTCGCAGCGGAAGTTCTGTCTTCAACTAAAGCGTTACCAAAGGAATTCGCTGTAGAAGCATCAATTTTCAGCATCTGCGACAGTTGCCCGATAAACTGCTCATGGCTGTTGCTTTTAAAAGAAAGCAGTAAGCCGGGAATGATAGCAATGATCAGACTCAGCCCTCCGGCGATATAAAAAGCTATCTTTGTTTTCCTGAACAGTTCAGTTTTGTTTTTATTGGTAATGATTTCGTTAACAGCCAGCAAAGCCAGTACAGGAAAACATAAACCTGCTACCGCAAGTATAGATTCGACGGCTCTGAATTTGTTGTACAAAGGGAAGTAATCGAAGAAAAGATCAGAAACCAGTGGCCAGTTTTTACCAAAAGATAAAAGCAGGGTGAGAATAACGGTTGCCAGTAACCACCATTTTAAATGGTTTTTAACGATAAACAAGCCAAGTACAAATAGGAAACAAATGGCTGCTCCAAAATAGAATGGGCCCTCTGTAAAGGGCTTGTCTCCCCAGTACATTGGCATTGCGTTGGCAATATATTGGGCTTGCTCCGGATCTGCACCTACTCCTGTTAAGGCTTTGATTACATTTGAATCTTTATTTTGTGAACCCCTGGTACTGCCACCATAAGCATTTGGAACAAGAAAGGTAATGCTCTCTCCCAATCCCTGGCTCCATTGATAAGCATACTCTTTATCCAGTCCATTACTTGGTTCCTTTGTTGTAGTCAGGTTGGATTTGCCCCGGATGGAGTCTTTTCCATATTCATATGTACTCCATAAAGTAGATGCATTTACCGCCACGGCAAGCAAAGTTGCAATTGCAAGGTAGCCCATGGCTTTTCCGAAATTAGCGGTTGTTTTTTGCTTTATGGCATGATAAAGTTCGATGCCGACCAATACCAGCAATGCCAGCAAGAGGTAGTAGGTCATTTGAATGTGGTTCGCTCTGATTTCCATGGCAAGGAACAAAGCGGTTAATGCGCCTCCGGTAAGATACCTGCCTCTGAATGCCAAAAGGATACCTGCAAGAACAGGAGCGAAAAAGGCGATAGCGAAAGCCTGATTGGCATGGCCCGCCACCAGTAAAATTATATTATAGGAAGAGAAAGTAAAAGCGATAGCACCTGCCGCTGCCAGCCAGGGATTAAGTTTAAGGACACAGAACAGTAGATAAGCGCCAAGCAGAAAGATGATCACAATACCAGCTGGTTTTGGAAAAGTATAGTTAATCGCGTTGACGATCCAGGAAGTCAAATTAGACTTATAAGGTGCCCATATCTGATAAGTTGGCATTCCCCCGTGAATCTGGTTCGTCCAAAGTATAGTTGTTCCTTTGGCTTTGTAAGCATTAATTTCTGTTTGTGTAGATTGTGCTCTGGTCACATCATTTTGTCCGAGTGTTTTTCCTTCGAAAACGGGATTAAAATAGACAAAGCAAATGGCTAAGAATAGGGCAATGATAATGAAGTGGAGGCTGTTGTGCTTAAACCAGTTGTTCATTCCTGTGTTTTTTTATGGGATTATAATCTATGGAGGCTAAATATAAGATTAAGTTATATAAGCTGTGGAAAAAATAAAGCAAGACTGTTATATTAGTATTTCCAACTATTGTTACTCTAAATCAGAATCATGAAAACACTTGCACTCTCTTTCATCTTGATGCTCTTTATCTGTTCGCTGAAAGCTCAATCGACTTTTGTACGACTGTTGACCGGTAAAGGGGATATTACCCTGATGCTGTATGATCAAACGCCTAAGCACCGGGACATGTTTTTGCAGGCCATTAAGGACGGAACCTATAACGAGGCTGCTTTCAACAGAGTAATTAAATCCTTCGTTAGTCAGGGAGGTGAACTGGATGAGGTGATTCTGGACCGCGAGAAACAACACCCTGAAAACGCACCAAAGCGCCTGGCTGCAGAGATTAAGCCAGGTCTTTTTCATAAAAAAGGGGCCCTTGGTGCAGGAAGAAATGATAATCCGGAGAAGAGCTCCTACTTATCCCAGATTTATCTGGTTGCCGGTAAAAAGCAAACAGACGCACAATTAGATGCCATTGAGACGAAGAAAGGGATAAAATTTTCTAAAAAGCAGAGGGAAACATACAAAACAATAGGAGGAACTCCGCATCTTGATCAGGACTATACTGTATTTGGAGAAGTTGTAGAAGGAATAGATATTGCTGATGAAATTAATAGTGTTGCTACAAACAAGGACGATTTGCCTTTAGATCCTATCGTTTTTAAAGCGGTTATACTTTCTAAAAAGGAAGCGTTGAGATTACGGAATGTGGAAAGAAGCAAATCTTAGAATAATATTATGATCAAAACTGTTTTACTGGGATTTCTTCTTTTTGGTTTACAACAAAATATCCCAACAATTGATAAAGATAAAGACAGGTGGAAACCCTATTATGCCGAGGTTGTTCCTGTAAAAGCAGTTAGCGGTTGGTTTTTACCTTTTGAAACAAACAATCGTAAAGACATCAGACAAGTTAAGGTCATTAGCATTTTTGGTGACCATAGAGATAGTTTCTTCAAGGGTCATATACACACTGCAATTGATATGAATCCTGCGAGTCCAAAAGATAAATATGTTGGGGTTTATCCGATTGCAAGTGGAACGGTATGTTCCGTGCATTTAGGGGAGAACCAGCGTACAGTTGTCGTGAAACATAAGCTTCCGGATGGGAAAATCATATTTAGCTCGTATAAACATTTAAAGGAAGTGTATGTTAAAAACGGGCAACAGTTGGATGAGCATACAAAAATTGCCCGCTTATTTACACCTCAGGAGTCAAAGAAGTATGGTGGTGATTATCATCATTTGCACCTCGAGATCCGGAAAAACTTTGATGATTATGGCTGCGCAAGCTGGCTTACCATGAACAAAAGCCAATTGGATCTGCGTTTCTATAATCCCCTTTCTTTTTTAAAAGAACACTTGAAGAGCTAGGGTCATCTAATGGCTTCACCTGTTGTAACCAGGCTGAATTTATTGATCTTCTGTTTTTGAAGGATATCGACGATTTTTTTTACAGAAGAATACCCCTCTTTTGCGTCTCCCTTGATGCTGACCCGCATTGCTGTGCCATGTAATTCGGCAACGGCCTGCCTGGAATGAAAGATCCAGTCTGCAAGTTGGTTGTTTATGGAGTCTACAGGAATACCGGTGTCCATTCCAGAAGATTTTCTTTGAGCGGCATCCATCCTGACAAATGCTTTGAGGTTTTGAAGCGGAACTCCGAAAGCTCCAATTAGACTAAATCTTTTTTTCTCTTCTGCACTGAATTCTATTTTATATTGTGCAGCCATTTTCTCCAGTACAGCTGTTTTGATGTCCTGTCCGGTAGCTTCAAAGAATACTTTGCCTTTTCCAATCGTGAGTATGGCAATGTCTTTGTCAGGGACCTTTGTTTTATAGGTTGAAGAAGGTAATTTGATCTCTAAGGGATCAGGTTGTTTTGCAGTGGCTGTTAAGATAAAAAAGGTAAGCAATAGAAAAGCTACATCGGTCATCGCAGTCATATCAATAGATAATGACTTACGTTGTATTTTTACTCTGGGCATAGTGATGGGAAATTATAAATGTTTGCGGCCTAAATCGGCTATCTTGTTTAACCATTGTTCTCTTTTTTCGCTATCTGCAGTTTTGATAATTCCAATAGTGGTTACTTTTACAGGTTTAATACCACAGAATTCTAAAGTGCTTTTTTTGAGCTGATTGATGCTCGGGTTTCCATAGATGAAACGGTAATACCAGGCAGGCTGATCAATGGTGGTAATGATCCTGGCTGTTTTTCCGGTCAGGAGCTTATCCCACCAAAGGGAATTATCTTTGTACTTATAGGTTAAGCCAGGAAGAAATAAACGGTCAATAAAACCTTTCATTATAGCCGGAAGACCACCCCACCATACCGGGTGCACCCAGACAAGATGGTCCGCCCGTCTGATTTTTTCCAGGCTTTCAAGTAAATCCGGCTCCAAATCCATGCGTTTGGAATATCCAAATTGAAGATTTGGATTAAAGTGAAGATCCGCAATATTGATCTCCGCAACTGATGCGCCTTTCTGTATGGCTCCTTCTTTGTAAGCGTTAGCCAGGGCAAAGTTGAAACTATCCCTATTGGGATGACCGTTTATAATTAATATGTTTTTCTTATTGGAATTTGGCATTCTGTCCTGATTTTATTGTCAGGACAAAGGTATCGGCTCCGTTGCCCGGGCTACAGGACATTTGTCTATAAATGGATTTCTCTTCTTAAACGGCTCAGATGGCGGGGAGTAATTCCGAGATAGGAGGCAAGATATTGCAGTGGTATCTGTTGGATATAGGTAGGTTGGTTTTCCAGGAGATCTGCGTATCTCTTTTTCGCTTTTTCTTTTTGAAAAAGAAATAATCTTTTTTCAAGTTCCAGATACTGCTGCTCGGCAATGATCTTAAAAAATGTGATCCAGTTAGGGCTTGTTTCCAGTAAGTTATCTACCTCTTTTTTTTGGATAATCAATAACTCTGAGTCTGCTACTGCCTGTATGTTTTCTACTGTTGGTAGCCCAGTAATAAATGCAGAATAGGCGGCCATTAGACTCCCAGGAAAGGTAATGCAATAAGTGATTTCCTCTCCGGATTCCGGCGTGAAAAATGACCTCAAGATGCCACTATTAATAAAGGCGACTTCCTTACTTAATTTGCCTTCATTAATAAAAAAATCTCCTTTTTTTAGTGTTCTTTTAACCAGAACAGTTTCGAAATTTTCTATTTCAGGAAGAGTAAGGATTTGAAATGATTTTAAAAATTCTTTGATCATTTTAAATGGTATTCAATTTTAACTGAGAGGCCTGATCTCAGGCCTCTCAGTTATTAGTCCTGTGATGCTTTTGGAGCATCCCCGCCAATGCTGTCCCGAGTGTTTTTCTGTACGGCAATTGCAGAAAAAATGGTCAGAACAAATGACATTGCATAAAATCCTTTTTCACTTAAAGCTAAGGTCGCATTCCACAGACCTACGGTTAAAAGTACCAGGCAAAGAATGGTGCAAAACCAGCTGATGCTGTAATAGATACTGGTCACCGGAATTCCTTCCAGACGGTCGCGTACGCATTTCTGTACAGATATAGCGGCAAACACACCGAAGATTAGAATTGTAAAATAATATCCCTTTTCATTCAGTTGCATTGTGGCATTAAAAAGTCCGATGTTATAGGCGGCAAAGCCAACAATGAGGGCTGCCCAGGAAGCGCCAATAAAGGCATTTGAAGGTTTTTGTTGATTCATAATTTAGATGAGATAGATGTTTAAACTAACTTAGTCAGGTTAATTGTGAAACAAACATAATTAAATGATGCTGATATCAAAATTGATTCTTTGAAATTGTACAAAATATCAAAGAGGAAAAGCTATTTTTGATGTAAATCATAACATTATGCTTTGGATCAAACGAATACTGATCACCTTAACCAGTATTTTTGTCATTTTGGTTGTTGTATACCTCCTTGGGCCTCGCCCCGAAACACCTGTGTATGTTAAAGACCTTCCTGTTCTGCCGGCCGGTCTGCCTCAGTTAGATTCACTGGTGAACAGTAAAGAATCTAAGCTTTCTCTCAAGCCAGACAATGAAGCAAGAATTGTATGGGCTGACTCAACGAAAAAAGAGCAGACAGAATATGCTGTTGTTTACCTGCATGGATTTACAGCCAGCGAGGGTGAAGGTGATCCTGTACACCATAACTTTGCAAAAAAGTTTGGCTGTAACCTTTACCTGGCCCGCCTGGCCGGACATGGGCTTAATGATCCAGATGCTATGCTTGATTTTACAGCAGATAATTTATGGGCCTCGGGCCGGGAAGCCTATGCCATAGGGAAAAAACTTGGGAAAAAGGTCATTATAATAGGTACTTCCACAGGGGGGACGCTGGCCCTCAAATTAGCTGCAACCTATCCGGAAATTAATGGATTGATTTTATACTCGCCCAATATTGAGATTAATGATGATAAGGCATGGATGATGAATGATCCATGGGGACTTCAGATAGCAAGATACTTTATTGGAGGAAAGTATTCTAAAAAAACAAATGATACCGATCCTAAGGTACTTCAGTATTGGTATAGTCAATACCGCCTGGAAGCCCTGCCCCAGCTGGAAGAATTTATGGAGACTTCTAATATTCCGGAAGCTTTTGAAAAAATCAAACAACCCGTTTTAATGCTTTATTACTATAAAGATGCAACCCATCAGGATGCTACATCGCGGGTTTCCGCCATGCTGAGAATGTTTGACGAACTGGGAACTGAAGCTAAAATGAAAAGAAAAGTCGCTATCCCAAATGCCGGCAGTCATGTTATTGCTTCACCAATGCTATCTAAAGATGTGCCGGCGGTAGAACGGGAAACAGAACATTTTGCAGTTGATGTACTTGATATGCCTCTTGTAAAAAAATGATATTGTATTATTGGATCTAAGCGTTACCTTTGCGCCCGGATATGTTCAGGAGCCTGATTGCCTTTTCTTTAATCTTTGTTATGCTTGGGGCTAACTTGAGCCGCCTGTTCATTTACGCCGGTTTCGAGTTGAACAGGAATTACATTGCCTCTACACTTTGTGAGAACAGGGATAAGCCCCAGTTACACTGTAACGGAAAATGTTACCTAATGAAAAAACTGAAACAGGCAGAAGAAAAAGAAAAAAGCCAAAACAGAGAATCCCAGAAAAATCATTTTCAGGAGGCCCTGATCACACAAAAAACTAATTTTAATTTTCAGGTTCAATTGCTCAAAGTATTGTATACTGAAGAACTTCCTTTTGTCCTTCCAAGGCATTCAACTGCTATATTTCATCCTCCACAGGCTTAGTTCTCTTCTTTCAGGACAATCTTGTCCTTTTTTAACAGAACAAAATAGCCATATCCTGCCCGCTCTTATTGCGGTTACAGGATTGGTTGATCTTATAATTTTTTGTAGCATGTATTTATTCAGATACTTTATTTTATCTATTGGATTTGTATTGGTGACCCTCCAGTTACAGGCCCAAAACCAGCCGTTTAAAGGCTATATTTATGATTCTCAAACCCGACAGCCTTTAGCAGGTGTACATATCTTTTCTTCTGCAGGACAGGAACTTACACAATCCAATACCAAAGGCTATTTCGAAATCCAAAATGCGCAGCCAGATCACCAGATTAAAACGGTTTTAAATGGCTATAAAGCTCAACTGGTTAAAATTAATATCAATGAAAATGACCTGAATATTCAGCTCGAAGCGGATGGGTTAAGTCTGAACGAGGTTAGGGTATCGGGATACAATGGCGATAAGACCAATAAGGAAACTGCTGGTGGTGTTGCCCTGATCACCTCAAAAGACATCAACAGGGGGAATGCCGTTTCTCTGCAGCCAGCCTTAAATGCTATTCCAGGAGTAAGAATGGATCAGAGTACACTTTCTGAAGCTCGGATCTCTATCCGGGGTAATGGTGTGCGTGCATCTTACGGGATCCGCAGTGTAAAAGTATATGTGAATGAAATCCCTGTAACAGAAGCAGACGGGACGACCCGTATTGAAGCACTGGATGTGAATAGTATTGGCCGTGCAGAAGTTATTAAAGGGCCCGCATCCAGTATTTATGGCGCTGGTACGGCAGGGGTCATTAACTTTCAGTTACAGCGTGCACCTTACCAGGAGCAAAGCATTGAAGCATCGGGATTGGTTGGTGCTTATGGCTTACACCGTTTAGCTACTACATACAGGAGCGGCGGAGATAAAGTGAACAGTTATGTATCCTATGGATGGCAGGAATATAACGGCTACCGGGAACACAGTAATGATATGCGCCGTTTTCTGACGGGTAATTTTCAGCTTTTTCCTAGTGAAAAACGCATCATCACCTTACTTCTGAACAGGACTACCCAGCATTCGCAAATCCCGGGAGCCCTGACAGCAGATCAGGTGGCGGCTAATCCTCAGCAAGCTAATGCGACCAATTTAGATAAGGCAGCTGGAAGATACCAGAACTGGACACGGATAGGTCTGGGACAACAATATCGTTTTAACGACCAATTTTCCAACAGTACCAGTGTTTTTACTTATTTCTATGACCTGAACCATCCTCTGCCTTACGCCTATATTCGTAATTATTATCAAAGCTATGGTGGAAGAACAAAGTTTACCTATGACCCGGAGTTTACAATTTTACCTACACGTTTTACGGTAGGGGCGGAGTATAATGAAGGCATTACCAAGGGTACCCAATATGTGAATAACCATGGAAAAGAAGGTGCAATGAACTCAAATATTGATTACCAGAATAAACAGTATTCCATATTCTATCAATCGGAAACAAAACTGGATCTTCAAACTACTTTAACGCTGGGGATCAGTTACAACAGTTTAAGTTACGATGTACAGGATCATTTAAAAAGCAACCAGAGTGGCTTTAAAAAATTTAATCCCCAGGCTACGCCCAGAATTGCGTTGAGCCATACCTTTAGCGATGCCTTGAGCCTCCACGCCAGTGTAAGTTCTGGTTTTTCGCCGCCTTCCAGTTCAGAGATAAAAAATGTGGACGGGTCAATCAATCCGACACTGCAGGCAGAGAAAGCTCTAAATTATGAAATCAATGCCAAAGGAAATTTGCTGAAATCCAGGCTGGAGTATGATCTTGCTTTATTCAAAATGGATATGAAAGGAGAGCTGATTGCACAGTCTGTACAGCAGAGCATCACCATTTATAACAATGCAGGCAAAACGACACATAACGGAGCAGAATTATCTTTGTCCTATCAATTGCTGAAGACTGAAGATCAGAAAGAAATCAACAGTCTGCGACCTTTTGTTGCAGTGACTTATTCCGACTTTAAGTTTAAAGACTATAAAGCCCTGAATGCCCAAAATCAGGTTATTGCAAGTTACGATGGAAATAAACTCACAGGAATTTCACCATGGGTCGTTAACATGGGGATTGACCTGGAGACAAGAACTGGGCTGTATTTTTACGGAAATTATTTCTTTAGCGACCAACTTCCGTTAAATGATGCAAATTCAACTTATAATCCGGCTTATCAGGTGGTTAATGCCAAAGTTGGCTATAAGAAGCAACTCATTAAATGCCTGGAGATAAATCTTTATGCCGGCCTGGATAACATTTTAAATAAAAATTATAGCTCCATTATTTCTCTAAATGCAGTTGGTTATGGAGGAGCACAGCCCGCTTATTTTAATCCATCACCAAAAAGGAATGGTTATGGCGGTTTAAACCTTAAATATATATTCTAGTTTTATGAAAAAAGTATTCATTATACTGATCAGCGCTTTCGTCTTTTTTTCTGGATGTAAACAACATCCGGAAACACCGATTGCTACGGCCTTAAATACAACAGGTATTGGCGCTGTTGGCCCCTATCTTACAAAAGATAATAAGGGTAATCCAGTACTTTGCTGGACAGAGCAGGACGGCAAAGATTCTTTGTACAGACTAAAGTATGCTGTCTATAATGAGCAGCAGGATAAATTTGGTACACCGGTTACTGTTCCTGCTTCCGCAGGAAGCAGTACTCCGGCCGAAAGCATGGGGAAAATTGCATTTAAGGCAGATGGGGCAATAATAGCCGTTTTCTCCAAACGTTTTCCTCAGGAAAAGAACCCTTATGCAGGAGCAATCTACTACAGTATGTCAACCGACAATGGTAAAAACTGGTCGAAGGAAGTTTTTCTTCACTCAGATACTTCACATACTTATGGTCGTAGTTTCTTTGATCTGGCTACGTTGAAGGATGGAGAAGTTGCTTCCATCTGGTTGGACGGACGTTTTGGGAAAAGCATTAAAGGTTCTGCGCTATTCTTTAGCAGAACCGAAAAAGGAAAAGGTTTTGGATTAGATACCTGCCTGGATAAAGGCACCTGTGAATGCTGTAGAACAGATATCCTTTCTGACAGCACAGGGAGAATCCATCTCGCCTATAGAAGCATTATGTTTCCCTCTGCATTATCCGGGAAGCAAGTTCGGGATATGGCTTATAAACTATCCACTGATAATGGCAAAACCTTTAGCGATGCGAAAACCATCAGTAAAGACAACTGGGAAATAGAAGGTTGTCCACATTCAGGTCCTTCTCTGGCTGCCCTGAATAACACAATCAATGCAGTTTGGTTTACCGCTGGCGGAAACCCGGGATTATACTATACCTCTTCAGTTATTGGCGGAGATTTTCAAAACAGAAATCTGATCACGGCAACAGGACGACACCCTCAAACGCTCTCCTTACCTGGGGGGAAACTAGCGATGGTTTATGAGGAGCCTGTTGATGCTCCGGCTGAGGAGCCTATGAAAATGGATCATTCGAAACATGGAATGCCTATGGGGCATATGCACATGATGCCTGCCAGTAGAGCAAAGATTATTTTGAGGGTGTTAAAAAATGGAAACACGGAAAAAACAGTAGAGGTTACTGATGGAAAAGAAGCGGATCACCATGCCGTTCTTGTGGGTTCGAACAAGGGGATGCTGGTGTCCTGGATCAGAGAAGAAAATGGTCGTTCCAGGATTTACTATTCAAAATTACATCTTTAACTCACCATTTTTTGCATTTAACCTGATCATGCAGCGAACATCACTTTTTCCAATATACATTTCAATGCAATAGCCATTGGGATCCAGAATGGATGGGTTATCCAGCAATTGCTCAAAAGCTTGTCCAATCTGCTGCGGATCTTTTGCATAATTTGAAATATACATACTGCGGTACATTCCTTTAGGAATTATCAGTGATTCGAGGCCATATTTCCTGGCCTCGTTTTCATTTAATTGCTCTGCTGCTGCTTTATAAACAATATTATGAAGACTGCCTTCGGGTCTGGAAATTCCAAAAAAGTGTCTTTCACCCTGAAAAGGGACACGGGAATGCAGTTGATTATGAGCTTCGCAAATTCCTTCGGGGAAAGAAGAGGCGGTTACGTACATCACCGGGATGTCATGATCTAAATTATAGTTTTCCATAGTTGATCTGATTTGATATCCCTAAATTTACATTAAAGAAAGATTACATTAAAGGGGGTGGAAAGACAAAATGCAGGGTAAAATACGTCACATTTATGTTTTTTTATTGAAAATGAATGGATTTGTATCTGAAATCTCTAATTTAACCGGGAATTGCGCGCGCTTCTTTCTAATATTTACAAATAAATTCTACTAGATTTGTAGTCTATGCAGGTGAGCCATACCACAGAGTTGGAATTGTTGGAGAAACTTAAGGTTCAGAATGAAGCCGCTTTTTCTGAATTGTATGCCCTGTATGTAAAAAAAATCTATGTGTATGTCCTTGGTATAGTGAAATCTCCCATGCTCGCAGAAGATATTGTCCAGGAAACATTTGTTAAATTATGGGAATCAGCATCTCTGGTACAAACAGACCGGTCCTTACAAGCTTTCTTATTTACCATTGCACGTAACAGAGCATTGAATATGATCAAAAGGGCCTCGAGAGAAAGTTGGGTAACAGAAGAAATCATTGAGCATGCTGTGCACCAATCTGAAAATGGCTTACAGTATACAGAGAGGAAACAAACCAATGAATACATCAATAAAGCCATAGCGCAATTACCTCCTCAGCGAAGACTCATTTATGATCTTTGCCGAAATTATGGATATTCGTATAAGCAAGCCGCAGAAAAACTCGGAATCAAAGACAGTACCGTGAACAGCCAGATGGTTAAAGCCATTAAAAGCATCAAGGAATATATGGTAAGAAATGGTGTATTCCTGCTGTTTTTCTAATTTTTTGAAGAAAACAAAATTTATTTCTGTTTAGCGTACATGTAGTGCCCCTGTTAATTGTAATACTATTAAACAGGAATAAAAAAGTTGAAAAAGCCCATAAAAGAATTATTTGTACGTTTTATTGCTAACCGCTGTGATCCATCTGAAATTGAACAGGTTCGTCATCTTCTAAACAAAGGAGGGTATGAGGAGGAATGGCGACAGGCAATGAAAGAAAGGGAACGGGAGACTATTCTTTCCTCTTCTTTAGCCCCCGGTCTGGAAGAGGACAAACTTTTATTGAAAATTCAAGAGACTATCCATTCGAAACCAATTGACGTTAAATCCAATCCAAAACCATGGAAATGGTTATCTGCAGCTGCAGTATTGCTCATGACCTTAAGCGTTGGAGTTTGGTATTTCAAGTCGGGTGTTAGCTCCGAAGTCAAACTCGTTGCCCATAAAGAAATCCCGGCGCTTAAAGAACAAGCATCGCATAAGTGGATTAAACTTCCTGATGGTAGTTCCGTTCAGCTTAATAGTGATAGTAAACTTGAATATCCGGATAGTTTTGAAGGACAAAAAAACCGGGAGGTTACACTGACGGGAGAAGCTTATTTCGATGTTAAACACAATTCTTCCCAACCCTTTATCATTCATACAGGTAAGATCAGGACTACTGTTCTGGGAACAGCATTTAATATTAACGCGTATCAATCAGGCAGTGCTGTTACAGTTACAGTGACCAGGGGAAGGGTTAAAGTGGAGGATGACCATAAGGTTCTTGCCATTCTTACACCAAACCAGCAACTGGCCTGGAATACCCAAACCCAGGTACCTGCTAAATTAAAAGTGAATGCAGAACAAGTTGTGGAATGGAAAAAACAGGATTTAATCATGGATGATGTTAGTCTGGAGGATGCGGCAAAATTGATTGAAGAACGTTATGCCGTTAAAGTTCATTTCAATAGCGACAAAGTAAAATCCTGCAAATTTACAGCAGCCTTTCTTAACCGGAATGAAATCACGCAGGTCCTGAACGTGATCGGGGATATTACAGGTGCAAAGATTATTTTAAAAAACAATATCGTCACAATTGACGGAAATGGGTGTTAAATCCCATATAACCTAAACCAACCAACAAAAATGAAGAATAAAGATTCCCCTTAATATAAGGCCCTCAGCCAGATGAAGCAGGCTCCGGCGGCAACCGGAACCTGCAGAAGGTCTTAAATTTTCTTATCAGTTCAACCTAAAACCAATGCAATGTATTACAATTCTACTCGTTATGCAAGCCGGTCTGTGCCGGCTTTGAATTACACGTTTAATTTCAAAAAAATAAGTTTTTTTATGAAGATTAACGCAGTTATACTGATCACCATTTTAACCACTGTTACCAGCCTGATGGCTTCTTCTGGAACTAAAGCCCAGACACTAAATCAGGTCACGGTTACCGTCGGGTTAAAAAGAGGTACTTTACGCGAAGCCCTAACTAAAATTGAACATCAGACAGACTTCAGGTTTGCCTATAAAAAAGAACTGATCACCGGGCTTAAAGAAGTCAATTTACCGGAACAGGTTCGTTCTGTAAGCTATACACTTGATCAGCTGCTGTCGGGTACTGGAATTCTGTATAAGCAGATGAACAACAATATTATCCTGTACAAGGATCCGGAAAAGGAAGCAACTCATGTTCCGACACAGGAACAGCGTATTACCGGTACGGTAAAAGATGAAAATGGAGTTGCCATGCCGGGTGTTTCTGTGCGGGTAAAAGGTCAGCCAATTGTGGTGACCACAAATAATGAAGGTAAATTCTCTATATCTGTTTCCGATAAAACCGCTTATCTGGTGTTTAGTTATATTGGTTATGCAAGCCAGGAATATAAGGCAGAAGCTGGCCAGGTTATTTCCATTAGCCTTAAGCCGGATGTAGGTACGCTGGATGCAGTAGTAGTGATTGGCTACGGCACCACCACCAAAAGAAACAATACGGGTTCTGTAACTTCCATCACCTCTAAAGATATCGCCAACCAACCCGTTTCAGATCCGCTTTCAGCCTTGCAGGGAAGGGTTGCCGGTCTGGATATTACAGGAACAACAGGATACCCGGGATCAAGCTATAATGTTCTTTTGCGGGGCATAAATTCTATTAATGGCGGCACCGGCCCTTTATACATTGTTGATGGTGTCCCTGTTGTCTCACAGAACCTAGATCAATTTACAGGGGCAAACGGTACGACAAGTCCTCTAAATAGCATTAATCCATCAGATATCGAGCGTATTGATATTCTTAAAGATGCAGATGCCACAGCGATCTATGGGTCAAGAGCTGCAAATGGGGTTATACTAATTACCACAAAAAGAGGAAAGAGTGGTAAAACAACGCTTGATACAAGAGTATACAGCGGAATATCCTATGTCAACCATCAAATTGAGATGTTAAATACACAGCAGTTTCTGGCCTTGCGCAGACAAGCTTTTAAGAACGATAAAATAACGCCAGACCAGGATAATGCTCCGGATTTAACCCTTTGGGATCAGAATACCGATAATAACTGGCAAGATAAACTCATTGGAAATACAGCAAAGCTTACAGAAGCACAGGCATCTTTATCTGGCGGATCTGAACAAACCAATTTTCTGTTCAGCGGAACTTACCGAAGGGAAACTACAGTTCTGCCGACGAGTACGGGATATAACAGAGGAGCGGCTAATTTTAATTTGAACCATAAATCGGCTGACAATAAGTTTAGTTTCAATGCGTCCGCGAAATACGTTGGTGACCAGAATAGATCTGTTCCAACGGATGCTGCTCAGTATTATAACCTTACCCCTAACATTCCTATTTATACTCCAGACGGCGGCTATTACTATAGAACCATAAATGACCAGAATCCTATTGCCTCCTTTGAACGCAAATACTTATCAACCAGCCAAAATCTTTCGACAAATGCATTGGTTAAGTATAACATCTTTGAAGGATTAAATGCTCAAGTCAGCGCAGGATATAATAGAATGACGATGAAGCAAACCCAAACCTATCCTGAGAAGTCATTCAATCCACTTTCCTATTCAGCAAGTTTAGGTTATTATGGTAATAGTAGCGTCAATTCCTATATTGTTGAACCACAACTGGACTATTCACTTAAAATAGACAAGGGCAATTTAAAGTTACTGGCAGGAGGAACCATACAATCCAGCATCAGCGAAGGGCAGCGGCTACAGGGAGAAGGCTTTCCGAGCGATGAGCAGCTGAACAATCCAAATGCTGCGGTAAGTATGACGTCAAAATCCTATAACTATTCTGACTACAAATATACTTCTGTCTTTGGACGTGCCACCTACAACTGGGAGGAGAAATATATTCTCAATGGAACTTTTAGAAGAGATGGGTCTTCCCGTTTTGGCCCGGGTAAAAGATTTGGAAATTTTGGAGCTATAGGTGCAGCCTGGCTGTTTGCTAATGAATCTTTTATCAAAGACAATTTACATTTCCTGAGCTTCGGTAAAATCAGAAGCAGTTATGGAACTGTGGGTAATGATCAAATTAGTGATTATCAGTATAATGATAGCTGGAGTGCTGCAAGTTTCCCATATGCCGGTTCGGGAACTTTATATCCAACGCGCTTTGCCAATCCAAATTACCAATGGGAGGTCAATCATAAGTTTGAGGCTGCTTTAGAATTGGGCTTTTTTAAAGATAGGATCTTATTAACAGCAGACTACTACCAGAATAAATCAGGAAATATGTTAATTGAGTATGTATTGTCCTCTCAATCTGGCTTTACTTCCTATGTAGCCAATCTGCCAGCTGAACTGCAAAACAACGGATTTGAGTTTGAATTGAGTACCATTAACATCAATAAAAATGATTTCAAATGGAACAGTTCATTAAATCTGACCATAGCAAGGAATAAACTTCTTAAATACCCGGGATTGGAAAATTCATCCTTTGCAAGCAAATATTTTATTGGACAACCTATTAACGTAACTACAGGTTATAAATCTACAGGAATTAATCCTCAAAACGGAATTCCAACATTTGAAGATAAAAATGAAAGTGGGAGCATAACTGACCCGGACGGTTTATACATATTAGGTACAACCACTCCGAAATTCTACGGAGGTATACAGAACAGTTTTAGCTATAAAAACTGGAGTCTCGATTTCTTCTTTCAATTTGTAAAACAGGAAGGGCCATTATTGAATTATGGTTATCAGTCTTCTCCTTATGGGGTGAGGGTAAATAAGGACATCAGCGCGTTGAACAGCTGGACTACGCCCGGACAGATCACCGATATTCCAGTTGCAACGACAACCACCGGCGCCGCCTATACGGCTTATAACCAGTGGAGGTTGTCCAGTGCCAACTGGGGCGATGCATCTTTTATCCGTTTGAAGAATGTATCGCTACGGTATAACCTGGCACCGCTGTTTAAGAATTTAAAAGTGAACAACTTTACGGTATATATACAGGGGCAGAACCTTTTCACAATTACAAAATATAATGGTTATGATCCAGAGACCAAGGGCTTTGCTCTTCCCCCGCTCACTGCATACACAGCTGGACTACAAATGTCATTCTAATCCTAAAAATTTACACGATGAAAGCTATTAAATATATATTTCTAATCAGCATATTAACTGCAGCAAGCTCCTGCAAAAAATATGTAGATGTAGACCCGTCAAGAACGGAACTTGCACAAAGCAGTGTTTTTGTGAATGATAAAACGGCTACTGCGGCTATGGTTGGGGTTTATTCTGATATGAATGCCTATAATTATTATTTTGCAAATATCATTACGATGTTTTTGGGCTCTATGTCCGCCGATGATTTTACTTATGCCTCTACACTCGCCGAATTTGATGAATTTAAGAATAATACGGTCTCTCCGGGTAACAGGTATATTTCACAGGTGTGGTCTCAGCCCTACGATTATATCTATCGCTCTAATGCCATCATTGAAGGTGTAACCGCATCAACAACCTTAAGTACTTCGGTTAAAAACCAGTTATTGGGTGAGGCAAAATTTGTTCGTGCCTTTTGTCATTTCTATCTGGTGAATATTTTTGGTGATGTGCCTCTGATTAAAGACACAGACGTACTTAAAAATACCAATTTACCAAAAATACCGGCCACCGAAGTGTACCAGGCAATTATTGCAGATTTGATAGACGCAAAGGCATTGATGTCCAAAGACTATCCTTCAAATGGTGAACGTACGCGGCCAACCAAGAGCGCAGCAACTTTACTTTTAGCTAGAGCCTACCTGTATACTGGAAATAATGCACAGGCCGAAATAGAAGCAAGTGAGGTGATCGGGAATTCAAATTACAATCTTTTGCCAAAGGAAAATATTAACGGAACTTTTCTGAAGAACAGCAGAGAAGCCGTTTGGCAGCTTCAACCGGTGAATGTTTCCGGAAACAGGAATACCTGGGAAGGTTTTACGATGACGCCTGCCAGTATTACCAGTCCAACAGCTTTTTACAGGCTAACTAAAGATCCTAATCACGGACTTGTGTTTGCATTTGAACCCAATGATCTTAGAAAATCTAATTGGACAGGAAACTATACAACAACAGCTACACCTCCATTAACTCATACTTACCCTTATAAATATAAAGTCAGAACAAATGCAGCTGTAACCGAATACTCCATGGTCTTACGTTTTGCAGAAGCCTACCTGATCCGTGCAGAAGCAAGGATACAACAAGGCAAGTTACAATCCGGAAAAGAAGACTTGGATGTGATCCGCAATCGGGCGGGGCTTGCGCCCCTAACTTTACCAGGCAATATTGCAGCAGGGATGCTGCAGGTGGAGCAGGAGAGAAGAGTCGAGTTCTTCGCAGAATGGGGACACCGCTGGTTTGATCTTAAACGTTGGAAAAGTACGGTTACAGCTGGGAAAACACGTGCAGATGATGTCCTTCCGGCAACTAAACCACTTTGGAAATCTACGGCTATTTTAATGCCTATACCAACTGATGTGATGAGAACCAATCCCAATATGGTACAAAACCCAGGTTATAATTAAGCTAAAGAAAATGAAATATATATATATCCTGATCTTACTTGTACTTGCCAGCTGGCAAGTACAAGCTCAGGTTCTTGATGTGAGCCCTGAACAACCCGAAAGGGGAGAGAAAGTGACCATTACCTATCATACTGCTGCTGCCGGCGCCAAGATCGGCCAAACAGCAGCGGAGGTAAATATCGTTTTTACCTATTCAACTTTTTACGAACTGCCCTGGAAAATGCCAATGGTAAAAAAAGGAGAGGATTGGGTAGCCTCTTTTGTTTTGCAGCGTTATGCAACTTATGCAACCTTCTATATCCAGAGCGGTGACATTGTAGAAAAACCATCAGAACAAAAACATTTTGAAATTCCAGTATATAAAGGAGGTAAAAGGGTGGAAAGCGGTTTACTTCATGAAGCCTACAGCCTGACGGCCCAGATGCCCAAATCAGCAGATATCGCAACACTGAAAATTGCGCTGCTGGAAAAAGAACTTCAAAATTATCCCAATAATTATGAAGCTAAAATCGCATTGCTGAACACCAGGATCAACCTTTCCAAAAATCCTACAGAAAAACTTAAATACAGAAATGAAGCCAGGAAAATCATTGAAGCCAAATTTAAAGCCGGCCCCACAACTATTGGAAATGTAAACCTGGTGACCATGGGATACCTGATGATCGGAGAGAAAAGCCGGTTAGATTCGGTCAGAAAGGTAATTCGCGAGAGATACCCTAATTCTGATCTGGGCAAAGACCTCCGTGCTGATCTGATCGCCAGGGAAAAAGATCCTGCGCAGAAGATCCAAAAACTGGAAGCTTTGTTAAAAACAGGCGATCAATCTGGTGGAGAAGGTTCCACCAATATCCACTCTTTATTGTTTGATCTGTATACCTCTGCTGGCGATTCTGTAAAGGCTTTGACCCATGCCACCCGTTTGGTTACTAAAAACAGCCCTCAAACCTCTCAAACTTTAAAAGACATAGCGGAAAAACTAACGGAGCGCAAAATTGCCCCTGAACACGCTATTCAATATGCCCGCAAATCCCTGGATAGGGTAGCGCAATGGCCTGTGGGTATTATCCGGTATTTTCCTGAATTTGGACATATCCCGTCCTACGTTGCAGATAGTGTAAGGGCTAAAGCGGTTGCAGAAGCCAAATCAGCCTTGCTTTCCTTAATCGCATTAAACAAATTGTATCAGGGTGACAGCGCTTCTTCTTTAAAATATACTGCCGAAGCTTTAAACCAAAGTAATGGAAGAGAAGGCATCCTAAATTCAGCAGCGGTTTATGAGCAAACCGGTCAGCACCAGAAAGCTTTTGATGCTTTATGGAAGCTGTTGCTTAAGAATCCAACAGATACCGTTGTTTTGAAGCAGGCAAAGACCAATTTCATGAAGTTCAATAGTTCTTCCGCAGAATTTGAAACCAAAGTAAGTGAATTAGAAAAACTGGAACTTGCACAGTTAAGAGAAAAACTTAAAAAGCAACTAATGAATAAGCCGGGGCCGGAGCTATCCGGTATTACAGACCTGGAGGGTAAAGCAGTTACACCGGAGATGATGAAGGGAAAAATTGTTGTACTGGATTTCTGGGCCACCTGGTGTGTACCCTGTATGCAGGAAATGCCCTATTTTCATAAAGTATATCAGCAATATAAGGACAACCCAGATGTCATATTTATGGTGGTGAACAGCGGTGCCAACAATACCCTGGCTGATGCAAAAAAATGGGCCGGGCAGAACAGCCAATATACTTTCCCGGTGTATTACAATACCGATAAGAATATAGGGGATAAAGTAGGGTTTACCCTAATTCCAACTATCGTAGTACTGGATCAGAAAGGTCTGATGCAGTTCAGAACCATTGGGTTTGAGGGAGAGATCCTGCAAAAAAAACTGGCTGTAGAAATAGAACTCCTGCTTGAGGGTGCTAAAAATTAGGTCTGATGCGGCATGGTAGCTAGTGTGCAATATCATGCCGCATTTTTTGTATATTGCATTAATACCCTCAGGAAATGTACAGATTAAAATGACAGCAGAACAATACCCAAAAGTTTATTTGTACAGAAGAATAGTTCAGGCTAAACTATTCATTGACAAAAACTATGCTGATAAAATAGATCTTGGTAATATTTCAGATGAGGCTTATTTCTCTAAATTTCATTTTATCCGTCTGTTCAAGTCTGTATATGGGAAAACACCTCATCAATATTTAAAATATGTGAGGATTGAGAAAGCGAAAGAACTGTTGAAAAATGAAGTCTCCGTTTCAGAAGCCTGTTTTTTTGTCGGTTTTGACAGCGTTTCTTCTTTCAGTGGCCTGTTTTCAAAAGTAGTTGGAACCTCTCCATCGGCATATTTAACGAAGCATCAGCAAACCAAAAGGAAGATCAGTCTAGCTCCGCTTTCTTTTGTACCCGGTTGCTATGCGTATCAACATGGCTGGCTTGAAAATAGCAATTTTGAAGAAGCCAATGACTAAATCATTGCTGAGATTTGTGTTATGTTTAATACTAAATCGCAACAGCTATGATTACAAAAATGACCATCACAAACATCCATGTCATCAACCAGGATAGTGCTTATGATTTCTATGTAAATAAATTAGGTTTTAAACTTGTAGATGATATCCAAATGGGACCGGGAACCCGCTGGCTTACGGTCTCTCCACCAGAACAACCCGACTTACAATTGGTCTTGTTTCCGGTTACAGTAAGCAAAATGTTTCCAAAAGAAATCGCTGATAACTTAATTGATCTGATCAGAAAGGGAATATTTGGTTGCGGGGTTTTAACCTGCAATGACATTTTTGCAACCTATGAAGAGTTAAAATCCAAGGGTGTTGAATTTATTAAAGCACCAACCAAAGAATTTTACGGAACAGAAGCGCTGTTCAAAGATGATTCAGGAAATTTTTTCTCTTTGCAGCCCATTAATAACTTTGGAAATGAAAACCGTATTTGATAAAAGTACGAGAGATGAATTGATCTACAGGATCAATTTGCTCAACGAAGACAGTAAACCTCAATGGGGCAAGATGAATGTATACCAGATGGTAAAACATTGCAGGTTATGGGAGGAAATGGTATTGGGTAGAGTACCGTTTAAACGATCTTTGATCGGGCGGATATTTGGCAAAATAGCTTTGAAAGATTTAACTAAAGATGATAACCCGTTGAGACGTAATACACCTACCAGTCCGGAATTTAAAATAACAGACAACAATGGTGATCTGGCGTCTGAAAGAAAAAAATGGATTTCACTGCTTGAGGGACATGCAAATTATTCAGGCGATGATTTTTTGCACCCGTTTTTCGGGAAGGTGACTAAAGAACAAGCAGGGTATTTATCGTATAAGCATACGGATCACCATTTAAGACAATTTGGGGCATAGTAATGTAAATTATGTGGTCTTCAGGCCTGAAGACCACATAATTCGCACTTTGATATATGAATCTGTATTTAAAGAATATAGTAGGAACCTACCGGTGCCATTTCTGTTTGAGGGCGATCTTCGTATAACTTGTTGTCGTCCAACATCTGGCATAAATCCCGTTCTATAACCCGGCAAATAGTTGTCGTTGGCGTATCAGTCGGTTTGTTTTCAAAAGGATCCTGAAGATGCACTGCCATTTTTTCAACCAGTAAAAAGAAAGCAGCAATAGCAATAACCACCGGAATCTCAACGTAACCAAAATATTCAATCAGGCCAAAGGGCAACAGAATGATAAACAGGTGTATCGACATATTAATATATTTGCTGTAGGTAACCGGAAATACGGTATTCTTTATCCGTTCACAGCCACCCATATGGTTGCATAGAGCATTTAATGTCTTGTCAATTTCAATTTGCTGATATTTATTGATCCAGCCCTCATTTAAAGCCTTCTTCAAATCAATGGCATGAAGTTCTAATAAAGCCACCAAAACATTTTTGTTTTTGATAAACTGCATCTCCTCCTTGGTCAGGTAACGCTCCAAACCCTTATCTGCACGATGGTTTCTTAAAGATTGGCTCAATGCATAACACCAGGCAATTTGTCTTTTTACGAAACGACTCTTAAAGATTTCTACTTCCTCCTGATCATAAGGGTTTTCAACAAAATAGAGGATCTGTCTGGACAAGCTTCTGGAATCATTCACAATAGCTCCCCATAAGATCCGGGCTTCCCACCAGCGGTCATAAGCCTGGTTGGATCTAAAGGCAAGCAACAACGATATAATTGTGCCTAATAGTGCCGGTACCGCCACAGGAATCGTAATGCGTGTAACATGGAAATTCTGATAAAGGACAACAATGCCTATTGAATAAGCAATTACAAAAATGAGTTCCTTTTTTATCTTTCCAAAAATATAAGTCAGCGGAATATTGTTTTTTAACAGCATAATAATCTTTTTTAAAAGGTGTATAAACTATACAGGAGAGGTTTGTAACTGAGGTTCGTGTATTTTGGAATCCATTAACGATTCCCTGCCGTAAGTTTGTTCAGTAATAGCATATATATCCAATGAAATTACTTTACAGTCTGTGCGTTCTGTCAGGAATTTTGGGTCAATGCTATATTTGTTGATTTTTTTGAAATCGTAGTGTCTGGGATAGGCAATACAATCTACTTCCAGGGCTTCTGTGAAATTTCTAAAGGCAACAGCTGTACTGCCGTAGAAATATTCTATCCTGAAACTATGATCTGTATATTTTTCTTTATACTGATGGAGTTGTGTATAAAACTCATCACTCACATTTTCGTAATCCCGGCTTCTCCTGCTCAGCATGAGCATGTCTGTTATCGAATCCGATAACTTGAAAGCATGCAGAAAAATGATTTTTAACGATTCATTTTTTAGATTTGCCACTAAGGCATCAATGATCTTTGTGCTTTCGGGATTAAAATCTGTCGGTACCAATACTGTTTTCATAATCTTGAATATTAAATGAATAATGATTTAATACAAGATTAGGCCAGAAGCATTACAACCGGATAAGAGTGAGATTAGAACCGCATTAGAATTTAAGTAATGTTCCTTATTTTAAAGGAAGGAGCACTTTAATCTCTGTGCCTTCCATTACTGTGGATTTGATCGCAATACTGCCTTGATGCAAGCGGATAATATTCAAAGAAAGTGGAAGGCCTACACCATAGCCTTCGTAATCATTCGTATTCGAAGCTCTGAAAAAGGGCTCAAAGATATGCTGCACATCACCTTCGGGTATACCGATCCCTTTATCTATAACTGCTATGGAAAGTTTATTGGCCTTGTACTCAATGCTCAGGTTTACGGTTTGATGGTTGGAGTATTTGCAGGCGTTGCTCACAATATTACTGATCGCCAGTTTAATCAGGTTCCTGTTTGCCCGTATATTCAATTGTTCTTCACTATCCGGCAGTTTACTGAAATCAATTTCTATTTTGCTTTTGGGGTAAACCTGGCCAACGGATGCTTTAATTTCCCAAAGCATCTCATCCATTCTCACATCTTCCCAGGGCTGGTTCTTGCCATTGAAACCTGATTGGGCCAAACCCAGGAGGCTGGTGAGGATATGTCCAAGTCTTTCTGCTTCGTCTTTTATCTTCAATAATGCAGTTTGCTGAAGAGGATCCGTATTGGTCTGTAAAGCCAGTTCTACTTCTCCACTGATAATGGTTAAGGGGGTCCGGAGCTCATGGGAGGCATTGCTTATAAAATTGTTCTGGGTTTCGAATGCCGTTTCCAACCGATTGAGCATATTGTTAAAAGTTTGCGCAAGTTGGGTCATCTCATCGCTTCCGTTTTTAATGTCTAAGCGAAGATGTAGATTTTCTGCTTTTATCTTTTTGACGCTTTTTATAATATTACGCAAAGGCCTGAGCATATAATCGGAGAATTTCCAACCCACTACAAAGGATAAAACAATAGACAAAAAGAAGCCAGCAAGTAATATCTTTTGAAGATATTTTAACTCTCTGAAGCCAAATGGATCGTTGGCAGAGATGATCACGATATAGCCCTGATTCGGTCCCTGGAAATATTTACCTGCATAAAAATGATTTTCCACGCGGTAACGCGCCATCTTGCCGGATTTGATTTGATCATAAAAGCTGGCAGGTAGGTCTAAGTCTGTTTTAACCGTACCTTTATTGTCTTTAACGGCCTCTTGAATATATTCTTTTTCTGAAGGTAACCGTTCCAGATAACGGTTCCTGATTTTAGCATAAGCCTCATTATTACCATCATCATAGAGTTTAATTTGTGCCGCAATATTGACTCTTGCTTCCAGTCGTTTGTAGAAATCTTCAAAGGCAAATTCATTAGAAAAATACCAAACAAAGCCACTCAGCAATGAAATGATAATGGCCGATAAGATGGCAAACAATAAGGTAATCTTCTTGGCAATCTGCATTATTTATCTTTTAAAACATAACCCAAACCCACAACTGTATGGATCAATTTCTGATCTGAGGGCTTATCAATCTTTTTTCTAAGGTAGTTTACATAAACATCCACCACATTGGTGCCCAGGTTAAAGTCTATGTCCCAGACACTTTCCAATATATCTATTCTGGACAGGATCTTCGACTTGTTTTTTGCCATAAATTCTAGTAAACGATACTCCGTAGCGGTTAAGATGATCTCTATGTCATTTCTCTTCACGGTTTTCGCTGTTAAATTGATGAATAGATCAGCAATATTAATGATCTGGTCATTGTTTACTATTCCGCTGTAACGTCTGAGCAACATCCTGATGCGGGCAAAGAGTTCTTCAAATTTAAAAGGTTTAACAATATAGTCATCAGCACCGTTGTCCAGGCCAGTCACAATATTCTCTGTTGTACCCAGAGCAGTGAGCATAATAATTGGAACATCAGGTTTCTCATTTTTAATGATTTTACAGAGCTCAAGACCGTTAATGCCTGGCAACATAATGTCAAGAATAATCAAATCAAAAGAATTATTTTTAGCCATCTGGGCACCAATCAGTCCATCAGGTGCTACACTGACCGAAAATCCCTCACCGGTAAGGCCCCGGGAAATCACCGAGACCACATTAGGCTCATCTTCTACGATTAATAAATTCATGTTCGAGGTAAAGAATCTAAAAAAAAACGGAGATTACAAGAAAAATATGGCTTTTTAACTCAAAAAAGACTTTAGATGACGCTCTTACATCATAAAACCTTTCATTGCAGCTTTAGCATAATCACCCCAATTCTTTAACGCGGTACCCAAAAAAGTTTTAAAGCCTTCAAGATCCATTGGTTTTCCTTTAACAGGTGGTTTGACGGTCTCTGCCGATACAGGTACATCGCTAACCTTGGTTGCAAACCAGGTGATGTTTTCATGTGGTAAAGCTACGCCAAGAATCATTCCCGGGAGGCCGGCAAATGATTCAGGACCACCGGGAACGGGGATTTTATCTGTATAAAATGCAACTACATAGATAGAATCCATCATAATACCATTGGCCCTTCTGCAGCTGTAGCCCAGAATGTCACGTTTCTCATCGGTAATTTTCCAGGTAAACTTTCTGGTCTTATCTTTAATTAAAAAAGTCTCTTCATACACCTTTTTTTGTATGGTGCTTGTTTTTGCCGATAAATCATTATAAATGATGTTACCCTGAAGAGCGGAAGGCTCATCGCCAAAAAAGGATCCTTGTGATGCAGTTTTAGAGTCAACCGGAGTGAACAGTGTTTTCTGGTCCGAAAAATTCAATACACTTTTCAATTGCTTAAATTGAGGCTGGCTTCTCTTAAATGCATCAAAAGCTTGTTCATAAAAGCTACTGGGTGTTTTACCCATGTTCTTTTTGATCAGAGCATACATGTTTACTTTTTTTTCGTATTCAATAACCCCCTGATGAATAAACCGGGCGTTTTGTGCTACCGATCTGTTTCCAAAACAAAGCGGCAAGATCATTATAGCGATATAGATCAGTTTCATCTTCATTATTTTTGCGTTTTTCCGCCTCCCATTTTGTTAAAGTCCCAAGTCAGGGAGCACATGAAATATCTTTTAATAGTGGTGTAATTGGTTTGGGTGATCATATTGCTGTAAGCACTGCGGTTAAAACCAGTATTCTGGTTCAAAAGATCTTTTCCGGAGAAGGACAGCCGCAAATTCTCTTCTTTGAAGAACTTTTTGGTGATCGAGGCATTCCAGATAAAACGGCTAAAATCTTCGTTGAACGATTCCGTCTTTCCTTTAAACTCATAATTGCCATCCGAGTTCAGCTCCATTTTAAATGGTAGAAAGACAGTAAAGGAAGAACTGCCATTAAATCCCCAGCCATTGTTGTTTAAGTTCTTTTGTAAAGAAGATTCGCTGGTGTTGTAGTTAGGCCCCATGTTTAAGTAGAAACTATACTTTTTCTCCTTGTATTTTGAAACATTGATTCCGCCTGAATAGGTATAAGATTGCGTTTTGTTCAGTTCGGTATTGGAATAATTGTAGGATGTATTTCCATTGGCACTGGTATAAAAACCAAAGTTGATGTCAATAGGTTTAATTTTATTGTTCAAATTCGCAGAGAAATAAAAATTTGAGGTATTCCTGCTGGTTAAATTGATAGACTGGTAAGTAGAGCTGCCTGCAGCAGCATCAGTTGTTACATTGCTCACTATAGGATTCATGGTAAAACTATAAGAACCGTTGAGCCAGAGAGAAGTAGAACTCAAAACCTTGTATGAATTATAACTTAAATTAAAACGATTGGTAAATGAGGGTTTCAAGTTTGGATTACCCATGGTAATATTCAGAGGATCTGTATTTACGCTTACCGGCTGGATTTGATCGATCCTGGGTTGTGAAGTGTTGCCGTTATAGTAAAAACGCAACGATTTTTGCTGGGAAAATTTATACTGATAGGAAGCCTGAGGGCTCCAGTTGATGAAATTTCGGTGCAAGCTTCCATTGGTGTATTCATTAAGCTGATTAAATTGGACCGCCGTTACTTTACTCCCAAAGTTGATAATGGTTTTGTCTTTATTGTAGTTAAAGATCAATCCAAACTGATTACTCAGCTGGTCAAGTTTATAACGGTTGCTGTACACGCTGTCCAATATTGTATATTGTCCGGGAGCGGAGGGATTGAATGATTTCCTGTCCTGCAAGCTGTTGTTGATGCCTAAGCCATAATTGAATAAGGCAGAAAAATAGGTGGAAATTGGTTCGGAGTAAGTGATATTGGAATTAAATACATTGGCTGTAGATCGGTTGGTCTTATACTGGTCTATAATTTTTGTATTGTCGGGCAGCAGTATGCCCTGATCATCGTAAAATTTATTGGTGGATTTTAAGAATCCATTACTTTCTGAGTTGCTGATATTTTCTGTTAAATTTACAGATACACTTCTTCCTTTTTTCTTAAACTTTTTATTCCAGAAAACGGTTGCTTTAAAGAGTTTTTCATCACTTTTATTGTCGAGGCTGCGGTTACTCTCATTTAACAGTACATCATTATCTCTTTTGGAAGAACCGATATAGGTGCTGTTCTTCTCACTATTCTTAAAAGTAGCCTCTGCAGAAACCTTTAAGGAAGACAGCGTGTCGAGTTTAATTTCATACTTGACATCTCCTTTTTGCCTGAAAGCATAATTGTTAAAAGACTCATCAGAATTACTTTTGATCACATTTCCAGGAAGATTGTTCTGGGAAATCACATTTTTGGTTCCGTCCACGTTCATGGAGCCTATTTTGTAATTGGCATTAATGGACTCTTTATCGGTATTCCATTTTGCGTCATAATGTACACCACCAGATCTAACCAGTGGTATTCCTTGCCCATCATACCTGCCGTCAAATGAATCCAGTCCGCCATCTCCGTCAAAGTAAAACATTAAGCCTCCATCATCTGAGAATTCCATACTGCTGGAACCCCCATATTTATCGCTGTCCCGCCAACCTAAGCCAGTTACGCCTGTATTGCCTAAAATTCCGTAGGCAGCGAATTTTTTCTTTGCCTTGAACAGGTTAAACATAAGCTGATCCTGATAGTTTTTATTGGTTCCAAGCCCTGCATCCGCTTTTCCAAAATACCCCTGTTTTTTATCTTCTTTTAATTTGATGTTGATCGTTTTTGCTTTTACGCCATCGTCAATACCCGTAAAAGTAGCCTGGTCACTTTTTTTATCGTAGACCTGTACTTTATCAACCATGTCGCCACGTATATTTTTGGTCACCAGGGTCGGGTCATCTCCAAAAAACTCTTCTCCGTCAACCAACACTTTATTTACGGTTTGACCTTGAGCAGTGATCTTTCCGTCTTTATCAACTTGTATACCAGGCAGCTGTTTGAGCAGATCTTCCACTTTAGAGTTGGGCTGTATAACATAACTGGAAGCATTAAATTCTGTTGTATCTCCTTTAATTTTAATGGCTGTGGCTTTACCTTTAATAATTACACCTTGCAGCAGGTTGGCTATAAGTGTTAAGTTGAGCTTCTGAAAATCTTTTTCCCGATGGGTGGAATCCAGTTTGAAATTTTCAACATAATCTGCATAGCCGGGATAGGTAACCAATAAAATGAACTGTCCTGGTGAAAGCTGATCTATATTAAATGAACCATTTTCTCCTACATATCCAAAGTTAACCAGGGTAGAATCTTTTGCATGTAGTACAGATATGCTGGAATTGACAAGCTTTGCGCTATAAGCGGTGTCGACTACAAATCCTTTGATCTGGTAGTTGTTGTTCTGCGCATGCAGAGCTAAAGAAACTCCAATAAGGAGTGCCAGCGAGAGCATTATTCTTTTCATACAGGTAAATATGTTAACCAAATTAAGGTTATTCGTTTGTCAGATCAAGTCGTTTAAGATCTTTTAACTTTTTTTAACATGTTGAAAAGTAACGAGTTAATGTGTGTGGCTGAGGGGTTTGCAGATGGCGAAGCCGGGGCAGATACATGCCAGAGTTGGGGCAGATTGAGGGGAGATTCGCTGAAAGTATCTGTTTTGTGGTTCTGGTATGGTTCTGCTGTGAAGGAGCTGTGAATCTGGTTGCTTTGAAAATAGGTTTTCTGATCGCGCTGAACCTTCCAGGTTCTGAGGCTTGATCATAAAAACATATTTTCCTGGGTGCAGACCGGAGGGGGTGGTGAAAGGGAAGGCTTTTGAGACAAGAACCGAAAGAAACCAGTACAATCCATATTAAATTGAACGGTATGGACTTTAGCTTCTCTTTTTTCTTATGGTTTTAATTGTCCGATTTTATTTAAAGTTTCGGTTAATTCTGCAGGTTTATTAGTTCCTATAAGGAGTTTTTTATGATTATTAAATTCAAGTTGTAAACCTTTGTCACCTGAAACATTAAATGCGGTGCCTTTTCCAAATAACCCGAGTCTCAGTCCCCATCCCCCGTATTCGGTTATAGGTGAGTATTCTCTTACAAATGACTTTGTTAGACTGTTCCATTTATAATGCTTAAATGTTAAATGGAAAGGAAAAAAGCGAACGTAAATGCCGTCACTTTTAATTACGGTGTCTAAACGCGAAGTAAAGATCAAAATGGTTGCCAGCAAAAATAAACCTGTTATTGTTAAAAGCCCGGCATCACTCATTGGTTTATCTCCAAATTGTTTTCCCAGGATAACTTGCTTGCAAACACCAAAAATAAAAAGTGTATTGATGCTTAATAGAATTGCCAAAAGCCACCATTGTTTAAATTTTTGTCTTTCTGAAAATAAAATTTCCTGATTCATTTTTTAAGGTTTTGTGATTTTTAAATATTTGAATTAGGCCTTGTTATAAATGTAGTGTAAAAGTAAAATGGCAGGTTGTTTAAAGTTTCATTTGTATCTATGATAGATACAAATAAAACCCCGGATAGGACTAGTTCAGCACCCTCTATTTTAAAACAGTATCATACTGACGGGAATAATTATTCAACTTAACTAGTCCTCAGCTTGTTGAGGATTGTATTAAGATCATACAGAATTGAATTTTATAACGATTTATATTTATTGATATGTTGGATGAATTTTTTAAAGGAAAAGAGGCGAGTGTACCTCATTTTCAAAGCCTTGAATCTTCTTTATTAAAAGATAGGTACTTCGTACGTACAAAACCCTGGGACTGGTTGAAGGAAGAAGAAATTTATGTGGTTTCTAAATTGGATGGCAGACCAACAAGGATTATCATGGATTTTTGGCCTCATGAAATTTATTTGTTTGCAGACGGACAAATTACGGTTTCAGAACTTATTCATATTGTTGCAAGACGATATGTTGTTGGGGGCGAGCCTGTTCCAGAAGATTTGGATACTGCGATTCTGGACAGTTTGGGCAATCTTGTTAATGAGTTGAAGATCGTTGAGCTTAAGGATATTCGGACTGAATTGCCTTTAACCATTGAGTTGCCTATATCAAGGCAGTAAATAGAAATATTCAAATCATATTTTTATGTAGCAAAAGAGAAATTAATACATTCGGGTGGATAAATGCGAACATGTGTCTGAGCCCTGGTGAATAAATTTACGGATAAAACTGCAAATGATATGAAATACAAAATTTTTCTAACTATTCGAAATGATGATTATGCATAAAAAAAACTACCATTTTAAAATACTTACGCTGGTATTTTTACTCTTTAGTATGACGCTATTTGCTCAGGATCCAGTCGCTTCATTGACCACTACAGAAAAAAAGCAGGTGATCGATTCTATTGTTAAAAGGCTCACCGATGTCTACATCTTTCCTGAAGCTGCCCAAAAAATGGTCGCTGCGCTTTCAGCTAAATTCATTAAGGGAGATTACAATGCCATCAGTAGCCCATCACAATTTGCAGGCAAACTGGCAGCCGATCTGGTAGATGTTTCCCATGACCGGCATATTAACATCACCTTTGATCCTGCCTGGGTGCAGGCCAGCAAGAAAGTAATAAGCAAGAATGATAGCTTGGAGCTCCTCAAACGTGATTTTCCAAACGCACGTGCGGATAATTTCGGATTCAGGAAAGTTGAGATACTGGACGGTAATATAGGCTACCTTAACCTCAGTAGGTTTTACGATCCTGCAATGGGCGGTGAGACGGCAGTCTCAACCATGAATTTTCTTAGCAACACCGATGCGCTTATCATCGACCTGCGCCAAAATGACGGCGGCAGAGGGGATATGGTTCAACTGATTGCCAGTTATTTTTTTGAACCTGATCCAATCCTAATTTTAGACATCTATTCCAGAGCAGGCAACGAACACCGACAGGACTGGACTTTGCCCTACCTGCCAGGCAAACGAATAGCCGACAAACCTTTGTACCTGTTAACTGGCCCGGGAACTTTTTCTGCAGCAGAAAGCTTCGTCTATTTTTTAAAGAACCGCAAACGCGCCACCCTGGTTGGCCAGACTACCGGCGGAGGTGCACACCCCGTTCAGCATCAAATGTTGACCGATAGGTTTACTATATTCACTCCCTATGCCAGACCTATTGATCCAATTACAAAAACAGACTGGGAAGGAACGGGAGTTAAACCACACATTGCTGTACCTGAGAGAGAGGCTTTGCTGATTGCACATATTTCCGCATTGGAACAAGTGCTGAAAGACCCGGGCCAAAACCTCAGCGCAACTTGGGCACTGGAGGCACTGAAAGCCAGGGTCAATCCTGTCGCCGTACCACAGGCCGTCTTGAAATCTTATACGGGCAGCTATGGAGCCGGAACCAGAAGGCTCACTTATGAAAAAGGCAAGCTATATGTTGAGCGTGCCGGAGAGTCAAAGTATGAGCTTATCCCACTAACCATGGATACTTTTTATATTCCAGAGACGCCTTTCTTACGCATAAGGATGAACGTTGAAAACGGCAAAACCATCGGTTTGACCAGACAGTACAACGAAGGCAGTAATTTAAAAGATCCAAAAGACTGATTACTTTTTAAAATTAAACGATGAAAACAAAATTCTTTATTATCCTTTCCATGCTTTTTTCTCTTGTTACAAGGGCGCAGCAAATGGATTCCGTTCCATTCAATGGCGGTTTGCTTTTCTACCATGTCTACGGCAAGGGAAAACCTGTAATTATTTTAACCGGCGGCCCTGGGATATCCTACCAACAGCAGGAGGAAGTAGCAATCGAGGTGGGCAAACAGTATCAGGCTATTTTGCTGGAGCAAAGAGGTACGGGCAGATCGATGCCAGCTGTATTAGACAAAGAAACGGTAAACCTCAATACCGCAGTGAGTGACCTTAACTTACTGCTGGATCACCTGCATTTGAAAGATGCAGCTTTTTACGGTCATAGTTATGGAAGTTTTTTGGCTGTATATTATGCCAGTAAATACCCTGCAAGGGTAAGCCGGTTAATCCTTGCAGGCCCCGCACCATTTAATTACCTGGGCGATCAGATGACGACCTACGGAAACAATAAAGAATGTCGTTTTGGATTATTGGATATTGAAGAAATGAATAAGCTGGACGAAAAGGCTGGAAAGGGGACTCTTTCCAAAGCAGATTCTGCGACTTTCAGAAGACTAAATAACAGTACCAGTATCTATAATAAAATGGACATTGACAAAATAATGGCCAAAGCCGGCACCGGTAAGATGAGTACAAAGACTATGAGTCTAATGATGGCAGCATACAGCAAAAAGGTAGACCTGACTAACGATATTAAGCAATTAAACATACCTGTTACTATTATCTGTGGGAGACAGGACCCCCTATCATTTATGGCTTACGAATATAAACTGTTACAACCCCGTATAAAAATTTCCTGGATTCAGGAAGCTGGGCATTTTGCCATGTTTGAGCAGCCAGAGCCTTTTTATAAAGCTCTTTTCACTGCTCTGTCAGATGATTGATAAAAACATCTTCGAATCCGGTTGACAATTATACAAAAAAACGAGGGTGATGTTATACCCTCGTTTTTGTATATTAACAAATATCTTTCTTACTACCAGCTCCTTAATAACCAGAATTCTGGTGGAATTCTTTAGTTACATCTAAAGTAGACTGTGGAATAGGAAAAATCCTTCTAAAAGGCTGAGACACTGGTTTTGCACTGAAAGACTTTTCGTATTTCCCAAAACGGATCATTTGCGGGCGTCTGTAAAGCTCCCAATAGGTTTCAAATGCAATTTCTCTGTACAGGGTAGCTTCATCAAGGGAAGGGATAGCTACACCCGCGGCACCACCATAAAGAGATTCCCTGGTTCTTGAAGTACGCAACAAGTTGATATCACTTAGGGCAGGAGCGGCTTGCCCTTTGCGGAAATAAGCTTCTGCCCTCATGGTATAAATAGCGCCTAAACGGATCAATGGAATATCCACATTGCTGGAACCGTTCCCTTCTTCAGGATCAAATTCATATTTAAATACCCGTACACCGCGGTTGATCTCGTTTTGCGCAAATACAGCCTGTGTAGGATTGCTGAAATTTAATTCTGGTGTGAAATCCATGCGTGTACCTGTACTTTTTTCCATATACAGTTCAGAAACTTTGATCCTCCCATCTGCAGTCATTTCAAAACCTCCTGAAGAAGTCAGTTTTGGTCCATATTGAGGACCGGCCACAATGCCCCTGTTGAAATGAAACCAAGGCAGGTTTTTACTGTTCGGCACAATATCCGAAGCTGGAACACTGCCAACGGCATTGTTCATAAACCAGGTTCCGTCACTATACTGATATTTCCTGGAAAATCTTGGGTCTTCATGATAGCCTTCCCATGTGGCATAAAATTCCGGAGACATACAGGCTGCATTAGTTCCCCTGTTTGCCGGAGAAGCTCTTTGGTTACGTTCCATGGAAACATAGGCAAAAGAATTGGAGCCATTTCTGATGTAATCTATTTTTTGTGTAACCACAAAAATGAGTTCTGGTCCCGCCGTGTTGTTGATAGAGAAGCTGTCGAAATAATTGCTGGCCAAACGGAATTTTCCCGAGTTGATTAGGAGGGAAGTATAATAAATCACTCTATCCATATCCGTATCGGTACCATTAACTGCCTTTTCATTAAAATTAAAAGAGGCGGCATACCGATCTTTATAAACTGCGCGGTTCAAATACATATTCGCAAGCAAGCCATAAGCAGCCTCTTTAGTAAACCTTCCGTTGTGCGTGGATTGTTGTCCAAGGTTGGCCAGGTTAGGGATTAAACTTTCGACCTGCAGAATCAGTTCATCTATGGCTGCTGGGGCCTGTTTAATTTCCAAAGGTGCATTTTCTTTGGAAGGATCCCGGTAGGGCACCTGGCCAAAAAGATCAAGTGTAGTATAACTGTAATAAGCCAGTAAGCCTTTTGCTTCAGCAAGATATACGGTTTTTTCTGCAATGTTACTGCTGTTCACCGCTTTTATGGCAGTCAAAGCCCTGGTAATGCCGTTGGTGAGCATATTCCAGTTGTCGGTTACAATAGCGTTATTTGGCGCCCAGGTAAATTCATGCATAGACCTCCATTTTCCACCATCTCCCCAGTCACTTCCACGGGTAGGCAGTAAGGCTTCATCTGTGGTGTATTCCTGCAATGCAAAAACAGCACCATGGTCTACAAAGGTTCCTTTGCCCAGTCTGTCGTAGGCTGCGGCTAAAGCGCCTGCGGGGCTGGAGGCATCATCACCCAAAACCTCATCCAATACTTTTTCATTGAGTTTTGTACAGTTGCTCAAAAAGAACACACCCAATAAACACAAAATAGTTTTAATTAATTTGTTCGTCTTCATGTTTATAATTTAATAGTTGCGCCAAAAAGAAATGTTTTTGCAGTTGGATAGCTGGAATAATCAATACCTAAAGACTGGTTACCACCCGTTGCTTTAGGGCTGTTGATCAATGGATCATAACCGCTGTAATTGGTAATGGTCAACAGGTTTTGCCCGGTTACATAGACACCCAGGCCATGCAGCCATTTCAGTTTATTAATTCTAAAGTTATAACCTAAGCGGGCGGAGTTTAATCGGATAAAATCTGATTTTTCCAGGTACAGTGTAGAGAGTTGTGGTGAATTTGCAGGATTGGCTCCTGAATCAAAATACTTCACCGCAACGTTTCTGTCGGAAGCGAGGTTGTTGATGTTCAAAGCATTTAATCCGGTATTGTTCACCAGGTATCCTCCTGTTTGTCCGATAATAGAGAAGGAGAAATCAAAGTTCTTATAAGTCATTTGGTTGTTGATACCATAAGTGAATTTTGGTAATGCACCTTGAATGATCACCCGGTCTTTGTTGTCGATTACACCGTCATTGTTCACGTCTTTGAAAATATTATTTCCTTTTGCATCAAATCCAATGTGTTCCAGCAAGTAAAATGATCCGGCAGCATAACCGCTTTTGTAAATGTTGGCGGCTACCCCAGATTGCCCCGGACCAGATATGGTACCAGACAGAATTTCCGAAACCGGAAGGTTTTTGATCTTATTGTTCAGTGTTGCACCGTTCACATCCACCAACCAGGTAAAATCACGCTGGTCAATCAGCTTTGTGCCCAGCATGAACTCGAGACCTTTATTGACAATTTTACCGTCAATATTTACCCATACCGTATTGGTTGGACTTAACACCTGCGAAGGAATATTCAGGATGGCATCAGTTGTTGTTTTATTGAAATAGTCCAATGTTCCGTATAACTTTCCATGCCACAAAGCAAAATCAAGCCCCACGTTGTATTGGGTAACCACTTCCCATTTTAAATTCGGGTTAGGTGTCCGGGTTACCGATACCCCATTGACAAGGCCCAGATCGCTGTTCAGGTAATAGCCATCTGTAGGAGAAAGAGCATAACTGGCTTTAGTGATTTTGTTTTCAACCTCCTGGTTACCAGTCTGTCCCCAGCTGGCCCGTAATTTAAATTCTTCCAGGACCGGAATACTCTTCATAAAATTCTCCTGGGCAACGTTCCAGCCAAAGGCAAATGAAGGGAAGTACCCATATTTATTATTTGCTCCAAAACGAGTTGATCCGTCTGCACGTACAGAGGCCGTTAACAAGTATTTATTGTCGTAAGCATAATTAACCCTGGAGAAGAAAGACTGCAGTTCATTTTCCTGGGCGAAACCAAATACCCCGGTTTGTTTACCTGAAAAGGCAGGGTTATTTTCTGGTAAGACACCCGCATTTGCACCAGCTATGCCTTCAATATTAAAACTATTTCCTCCTCTTTCAAATTTCTGATAAGAGAATCCGGCCAGGGCTTCTATCTTGTTTTTTCCCGTCAGCAGACTGTAATTCAGATAATGTTCCAGCAAAGTACTTTTGGAATTCATATTGTACTGAACATATTTTCCATTGGGGTTAATATCAGTCAGATTCGGAAAAATAGTGGTTTTCCTTTCTGCTGTAGAACGGTCCAGCCCCAGATTCAGCTTATACTCCAGGCCTTTGGCAATTCTAAAAGAAACATCCATATTTCCGAGCACCCTTAAAGTTCGCGTAATATCCCTGTATACACTGAGCAGGTAAGCAGGATTATAATGTGCATTCATATTGAAATTGGTATATTTACCATTATCATCAAATACCGAACGGGTAGGATTGGCCATTAGGGTGTGAATGATAAGCTGCCCGTTGGAACCGCCATCGTCACTTGTCGGAACACCATTGTCTCTGGTTTCACTGGCGGTAAGGTTCACGCCAACTTTTAAGCGTTGTTCATCCAGAAAAGATTCAGAAGCATTAATCCTTCCTGAAGTCCGCCTGAAATCACTGTTTTTCACAATCCCTTCCTGGTCCATTTGTGCAGCAGATACATAGTAATTTCCGGAGTTGGTTTGTCTGGAAAAAGACAAGGAATTGTTCCTCGTTTGTGCTTTCCTGTAAATCACGTCCTGCCAATCTGTATTGCCACCATGATCGAAGGCTTTATCCTTTATTGCAGAACGGTATTGGTCTGCAGAAAGTACTTTGAGCTTGTGGGCTACAGTTGAAAAACCTATATAAGAATCTGCAGTTAAACTTCCCTCTCCCTTTTTGCCTTTCTTAGTCGTTACAATAACCACACCGTTGGATCCTCTGGCCCCGTAAATAGCTGCAGCCGAAGCATCTTTAAGAACGGAAATGGATTCAATATCACTGGTATTTAAAAAATTAAGCGGGTTCTTTGCTTTTGAAGAACCAAAACCTACGTTCTGGCCACCCGGGCTCACATCGTCGTTGGTCAAAGGAACTCCGTCTACCACAAATAAAGGCGTGCTTCCACTCCGGATGGAACCCACTCCACGAATGGTCACATCTACACCTCCACCCGGTTCGCCGCTGCTGTTTACCACCCTTACCCCTGCAACTTTACCTTGTAACAGGTTATCTGCAGATACTACAACTCCTTGTCTGAAGCTTTTTTCATCTAGTTGGGTTACAGCACCAGTTACATCTTTCTTGGTTTGTTTTCCATAACCGACAATCAGTACTTCACCCAGCTTTGAGGCATCTGGTTCCAGCTTAATCGTCAATACTGGCCCATCGATATTTACTATTTTGTTCTTGTAACCAATAAAAGATACCTCCAGTGTTCCGGACCTTACGCCTTTAATTTCAAATGCACCTTCTGCATTGGTTACCACGGCATTTTTTGTACCTTGTTCTTTAACAGTTGCTCCAACAAGAGGGAGGTTTTGCTCATCAACTACTCTTCCTTTGATGGATTGCTGGAAGGTGTGAGCAGCAGCAGGTACTTTCTCTTTTTTATTTTTGCTGATGAGTACCATTTTATCTATAATGGTAAACTTGAAATCTGCTTCTTCCGATAGGGTTTTCAATACTTCCCGAAGTGGTTTGGAATAGGTTACTGCATAGGTTTTTTTGTCTGCAATAATGGCTTCGCTATAGCTGAATTTGTAGCTGGTTTGCCGGCTCAATTGTAAAAAGATATTTACAAGGGTTTCATTTGTTGAAATGGTTTTTGCAGGCAAGGTCTTGTTAACCAGTGTTTTTGCGTCTGTGCTTTGAATGAAGAATAAAGCCAGGGCTAAAAAACATATTTTTTTAAGGTTTAAAAAAGTATATTTATAATGCATATTTAAGTTATTAATTTGTTTGATATCTTAATACTAACCGTGGTTGTTACAGCAACTGCGGTTTTTTAATTACTTACATTTATTCTTTCTCCATAGGGTCTTAGTTTTAGGTGAGTGATATAATTGATCTGATCCAGTATATTCTGAAGTGGTAAACCATTTTTGATGTATAGCGTTATTTTCGTGTTCAGGATTTTTTCATTTTCGGCAGTAAAACATACCCCATATTTAAAGCCAAGCAAGGTAAATACCTTATCGAGCGTAACCTGGTTAAGCTCGATATCTTTCTTATACCAGCTATACAAAGACATGTCATCAGCTCTCTGTTTTTTAAGGCCATCTGCGCTTGTAAAAACGGCGTATTCATTAGGTCTTAAAAATGTCTTTTGTTTTTTAGTGTATACACTCACGTGTCCGGTCACCACGGTCACGGTAGATTTATTATGATCCAGACTGATGTGGAAGGAAGTGCCCAATACCTTTGTCTTGATTTGAGGAGAGGTGATAATAAAAGGATGAGAAGGATCCTTTGCTACCTTAAAAAAGGCATTGCCTTTCAGCA
>Ga0157370_10000570_pt1 | contig 46011 bp, 47 predicted proteins | sample C35metaG_FD_113463 | JGI IMG/M metagenome (GOLD analysis project Ga0157370, IMG submission 113463) | Corn rhizosphere microbial communities from Kellogg Biological Station, Michigan, USA - C3-5 metaG | ecosystem: Host-associated > Plants > Roots > Rhizosphere > Soil | place: USA: Michigan...
GCAGGATCTTGCCTTCGGGCTGGTTTGGATCCTGGGCGGGGGTGAAGCGCTGGCGGTCGCCAACCGTGAGAAACAGATATTGGCCGTCGGGCGAGAAGGCGATCTGCCCGCCTTCCTGGCCGCCCTTACCCTTGGGCATCTGGCGCCACAGCACCTCGAAGTTTTGCAGTCTGGCGGAGGTGGCGGTGACGTTCAACTTGGCGCGGGCCAGCGCCAGGCCGCCGCCATAATCACCCGGCTCGACATACGTGAGATAGATACTCTGGTCGGTGGCGTAATGGGGCGAGACGAAGACGCCAAGCATTCCGTTCTGGCCCTGCCAATAGACTGGGGGCGTGTTGCTCACCGGGATCTTTTCGCCCTGCTGGGACACCAGCCAAACGGGCCCGACCTTTTCGGTGATCAGCATGCGGCCATCGGGCAGGAAGGCCAGCCGCCAAGGTAATTCGAAGGTGGTCACCGTATTCATGGTGAACGGCTGGTCGGCTTCGGGCTTCTGCTCGCCTACATTGACCTGGGCCCAGGCCGCCACCGATGCCAGGGTGAAAAACAACGCCGTTTTCGCAAATTTCATCGTCATTTCTCCTTGCCTCTCAGGCGCCAGACCTTAGGCGATCCAGGGCTCCGTTGTTAATCGTACCCTACTCTGGGGATCGCGCCAAATCAGTGCACCATGAAAAGCGCCAGCTGCGGGAGAGTCAGCGGCGCATGGGGTACTCTAGCGACGCGGCAGGCGCGATCGTGCCATTTGACCGCCGAACTGGCTTGTATACTAGACTGAGTCTTTTGAGCGCGGCTTCAGCTGTTTCTTTGGACAAAATAAGATGTATCGATCGCTGATCGGCGGAACCGGAAGACTAACTTGAGGAGAATTGACAATGCCTATTTTGAACCCTCGCCGGTTTGCCGCTTGCGTTGCTGTGATGGCGGCCTTTGCACAAGCCGCGACTGCCGCTGACATTCTGATCGGAGATGCAAAATCACAACCGGAAAGCTTGACTGTGGCACCGGGGGGAACGCTGATCGTGGGCAGCGCCAGCACGCCGTTCGTCTATAAGGTGCGGCCCGGCTGGACTATCGCCGAGAAGTTCGTTGATGCCAGCGCCGAGGGCCCTGGCACCTTTTTCTTCGGCATGCTCGCGGATGCCTCCAGTAACACGTTGTGGACATGTCAACTGACCCCGGTGCCGGGCACGACGCCGGTGCGGCGGCGCACCGCGCTAAGGGGCTTCGACCTCGAAACCGGCGCGCCGAAGATCCGTTGGAACCTGCCGGGCGACAACAGCACCTGCAACGATTTCGCGATCGGACCGGATAAGGCACTCTACCTGTCCGACACCACAAATAGCAAAATTTACAAGCTGCCCGCCGGTGCTTCCACAGCAGAGCTGTTCCTCGAGCATCGGGCGCTCTATGGCATAGACGGCATCACCTTCCTGAACGGCACGCTCTATGTGAACAACGTGTTCTCGAACAATCTCTACCGCATTCCAGTCGACGCCGCAGGCAAGGCGGGACAGCCTGTCGATATTTGGATGGACCAGCCGATAAAAGGACCGGATGGCATGCGCGCCGCCAATGGCAAGCTGATCGTCGCCGAGAATGGAAGCGGAAAGATTTCCGTCCTCACCGTCAATGGCGATAAGGCCAGTGTGACCGTGATCAAGGAAGGACTCAATACACCGACCGCAGTCGAGCCTGCGGGTGACACGATCTGGATTGCCGAGCGTGGCGCCGGCAAGGCCGTGTCGATACCGATGCCGAAATAATTCGCTGGCCAACAGCTCGAGGCGATTTTGTGGGGCGATCGCTTGAATCTTCTAACTAGACTGGTGAATGCCTCGCGACTGGCGGGACTATTTGACCGCTTTTCCGGTTACCAGCCCTCCTACGACCAGAAGACCAATTCCCGCTAACGCGCCAGCTAGAAGCCATTCATTTCCTCCGTCTCCCCCCAATCTACTCGTGCTGATTGGTTTTAGAGAAACCTGCCGCCCGCCATCGTCTCGGTCAGACCCTGGTTCGGTGGCGCCGTTAACGCATTGTGTAAAACCCGCTGCTAATCCAGCCATTATTATTCCGGTTTGGATAAATTTACAGATTCGCTTCATCTGTACTCCTTGAGTTTCAATAAGCACCTCTTGGGTCGTGCAATGTAACTCGTCTAATTCTAAACCGAACCGCCGAGGACCTGCATCAAGGATTAATTCTTTCCACGCGAGACCCCCGCTGATTGTGAACCTGGAGGAATTGGCGGCATATCTTCAGTAAGTTGAGCTCGTTAACACTTTCAGTTAACGGCTTGGCGGACTTCTAGTTAACCTGTCGGGGCTTGCACGCCTCCGCAGAGAGACAGCATAATTGGGCGCTGCATTTGCGTAACGATTCGGCATAACCGCCTTCCGCGCACCTGATGATAGCCGGCAGGCTTTGCATCCGGGTTGCCTGCAGCGCAGGAAAGGTGACGGGAGATATTTGGAGTCTTATGGACGCTCGGCGCGGGAATTTAAAGGTGATCTCATCCACGAGAGCAAAGGCGAATGATATTGAGGTGTGGGTACAACCTAAAAGTGGCACTACGAACCGAAGAGTAATCACAGTGCCGGCATCGACCGCCGGGATTTTGAAGATTGGTGATGACTGTGGCGGCCTCGGCCCCAACGATTTCGTAATTGAGAGGATCGGTGAGAAGTTCACGGACGACAAGGGATGGCTGATGGTCGACGTTACGCTTGCCGAACGAATTGAGCAATGACACGCAATCCGTGACGGACGGCGCTACTTCCTGACGTATTTTGTCACTCCCCTCAGTTGTGCTTCCGCTGTATAGATGTTACCCGCGGCGTCGATGGCAATGCCTTCCCCCATGGCGCCGTCCGCAGAATTTGGCGTCATGTGGGGCGGAATAAACATCGTCACTTTCCCGTCTTTCAGACTTCCTATGCGGATTCCCCTCTGCCAGCCGGGGTGAACCTTTTCGGTCGACTCCGAATCGCTCGTGTATATCACGTCGTTCTTGTCGATGGTCAGCCCGCTGGTGCGGCCGAAGTCGTCGTATTCGAGGATAAACTTCCCGGCCTTCGTCAGGACTTGAATGCGATGGTTATGGCGATCGGCAACTACCAACCGGCCCATCGAATCGAACTCCAGTGCGTGCGGCGTCCGGAACTCACCAGGCCCTGTGCCTGCTCTGCCAATGGTTCTGAGAAACTTTCCGCTCTTGTCGAACACCGAGATTCGCCCGACAAGATTGGGATCTGCCACGTCGGTGTGGCTCTCGGCAATATAGATGTCACCATTGGCCGGGTCGGTCACTACGTCCGTCGGGTCGGTCAGGGCTTCGGGAGGATTTCCCCTCACGCCCGGCTTCCCCAGCGTCATCAGGACCTTACCTTCGGGACTGAACTTGATGACAACGCTTCCCTTTTTGTCTTCTCCGGGAAATTTTTTCAGGTCGTCGGTGCTCGGGGCTCGCGCGTCGGTTACCCACACATTGCCTTCTCGATCGACATGGATGCCGTGCGGCCAAACGAACATCCCGCCGCCAAAACTCCTGATCTCCTTTCCTGAATCAGCAAAATGGTGGACCGGGTTTGCTTTTGTGCCAAGGCAACCTGGAGTCGTCCCGGGCGAGCATCGGTCAGTCGCCCAAACGGACTTGCCGTCTCGGTCGATGGCCACACCGTTGGAACCGCCCCATGGCCGTTCCTCTAGACTCAGACGTGCCCAATCCCTGATGACGCGATACGGATTGGCGCCGCTGTTCATGGGCTCTACCTTGTCCGTCTGAACGGTTCCACCCCGCTGCTGCGCCTGAACGCCGGTGCCCGGCATGGCGGCCCAGAGGACAATCAGCAACCCTGTGAACCCGAATCTCGTAATACGCGATAGGGACATCTCAATCCTCCTTGGCAATCGACGACTTACTGATAAACGTTCCAATGGCAGAAGCGGCCCACCGACGCGCGAGCCGTTGTGGATTCCCTAGACTCGTGTTTTGTCCCGTCGGAGAGCCGAAGAAAATAGCGGGAAGCGCCAGGAACATTCTGTGCTTATCCTACTCCTTCGAAACCGGGCGCGGCTCCCAGCGCAGTCGGCGATGTCGAGCGATCTCAACTCAAACAGGCCGCAGCATATAATGGGAACCGGCTTTCCGCTATCCTCGTCTTTCGGCCATGCTCATGACTCGTCCGGGAAGAGGCGCACTCGTCGGTTTGTGCCTACTCTCGCTTCCGTTGTTGTCCTTCGCGCAGACGGGTAACGACACAACCACCAACGCCGCGACGGCTTCGCTCCAACGCATGCTGACTCGCGCAGTGGCGGCAGAGTTTTCTCCGCTGAGCTCAGTTAAAGCGATATCCTCGACGGACCAAGTCCTTGTAGCCCAGGCCCAGGAAAATCCCCCGAATCAGAATAAGCCCACCGACGCGGGTCCGGCAGTTCCTACTCTGGGAGGTTTGGGCTTCCCAACCGATGAGACTCTGGGAAACGCCCAAGCTCAGGCACGGCTCGACAGACGGTCACATATGTTGAAACTGCATCAACGGATGGGTTTGCTTACGCTCGCGCCGTTAATCGCCACCATTGCCACGTCGGGCATGGCAGGCGGCAGGAACCCGACTGCGGCCGGCCGCGATATTCATGGCGGTCTTGGTGCGGTGACCGCGGATATGTACTTCATGACCGCCTACTACGCCTTGCGCGCGCCTAGAGTACGGGAACTACAGTCCGGGGGCCCATCCGCCTGCACAAAGCTCTAGCCTGGGTTCATGGCACCGGCATGATCCTCACACCGATTTTGGGGGCGATGGCATTTAGTCAGGAACATCAGGGGGAGAGGGTGCACGGGATCGCAAAGATGCATTCAGCAGTGGCCGACGTGACGTATACGGCGTTTGGGCTAGCCGTTCTATCCGTTTCAATTAAATTTGAGCAGGCTATGAATCTGAATCAGCGAACGCTCGCGGCTCTTCTATTTCTCGCGCTGCCCGTGCTTCCGCAAACGGATAGTCAATGGATTCTGGAACAATCCATTTATCGACTGGATTCCGAGTATATCTTTATTACAGCTACGGCCCTTAAGGGATGGTCGGGCTTACCGCATTGTGGCCTAATGAAGAAGCGGTCAAACCCGCAGATACGGAGATCTCTGAATGCAACTTAGAAACCTGGCGTTATTCGGCTTGGCGCCTCTCCTTTTGGGGAGCGTCGCCTGCAGCCATCATGTTCCGGTCGCATCCGCACCGCCGGCACCGGTGCCTGTCGCCGTGGCGCCGGCACCCGTGAAATCGACAACCTCCGCAGCAAGGGTGCAGCCCCAGAGAACGCCACAGGCCGCAGCGCAGAACCAGCGTCCCACGGTGATGACCGCGAAGGATCGGGCGACATTGAACGAGCGCCTCGCTCACCTTGAGGATGCATTGTTTGATTACGATAAGAGTACGATTCGAGCCGATGCCAGCACCGTGTTACGCGAGGATGTGACGGTAATCCGGGGAATTTTGGATAATTATCCCAGCCAGAAATTGACCATCGAGGGACACGCGGATGAACGCGGCTCGGACGAATACAACCTTGCTTTGGGTGATCAGCGGGCTCGCGCCGCTGAAGAATTCCTGACCACGATGGGGGTTCAAAAGGCCCAGCTTACGATCATCAGTTACGGAAAAAACAGGCCGGTCTGCACGGATCAGACGGAGGGCTGCTGGCAGCGCAATCGTCGCGCACATATTACTGCGACGCCGTGAAGGGCCGTCCGGCTTTCAGGTGATGATCTTTTTCCGCACCGCGTAGAGCACGATTTCGGCGGTGTTGTGCAGATTCAGCTTTTGCATGAGATGGGTCCGGTGGGTTTCCACCGTGTACGGACTGACGTTCAGAAAACTGGCCGCTTCTTTGTTGGATTTTCCTTCCGCCAGCAATTGCAGGACTTCCTTTTCGCGTTCGGTCAGTAGATCGTAGGTGTCCTGTATCTGTTTTTGTTGTAACTGGCGGGTGTAGTCCTCCGCTAGCATTTGCGCGATCAGGGGGCTGAAGAAACATTTCCCCGAAGCGACGGCCCGCACCGCGGCGACTAGATCCTGGTCCGCGGAGCCCTTCACCAAATAACCTTTTACGCCGGAAGTCAGGGCTCGGACGAGGTAAACCTCATCGGTATGCATGCTCAGGATAATTACCGCGGCGTCAGCTTTTCGCTTCACGATCTGAGCGGTCGCCTCCAGTCCATTGAGGTGGGGCATGCCGATGTCCATCACGATGACGTTCGGATGCAGTTCCTCGGCCATACGTACCGCCTCGCGGCCATCCGTAGCCTCACCCACAACCTCAATGTCTCCTTGCTTTTCGAGCACGAAACGCAGGCCCTGGCGGACGATCCCATGATCGTCGGCGACTAATAGTCGAAGTTTGCTCATTCCCGCACCTCTCTGCCGGACGGTATCGCTACCTTCAGCAGTGTGCCGCGGCCGGGCTGCGAAAGGATGTCCAACTTACCTCCTAATTCTCGCACCCGTTCTTCGATACCTACCAATCCCAGACCTTTTCGCGCCAATTTTTTGGGATCGAAACCTACGCCATCATCTTGAACCGCCAGTGAAATGCCCTCCGTGCCACCGAGCAAGGTAACATTCACATGTTTGGCCTTGGCATGCCGCCCACAGTTGGTAAGTGCTTCCTGGATAATTCGGTAAAGACAGGTGCGATGACCATCCGGGAGCGCATTTAAATCGCCGGTCACTTTGAGATTCACTAGAATCCCGCTCCGCCTCGTAAACTCGCGCGTCTGCCATTCCAGGGCGGGGAGGAGGCCAAGATCGTCCAAAATAGATGGCCGTAATCCCATTGCCATGTCTCTTACGGCGCGAACCGTGAGGTCGACGAGAGTCTTTCCATCCTTCAGGTGACGGCTCCTTTCCGAAGGCGAATCTTGCGAGACCTCAATTTTGTTGAATTGCATTTGTATTGCAGTCAGCATTTGGCCAATTTGGTCGTGTAGCTCCCTCGAGATGGATCGCCGCTCTTCCTCTTGAGCTTTCACCAGCTTATGCGAAAGTTGGCGCAAGTTCTCGCGATCCCGCTCGGTCTGTAGCTGCAGTGTATAAGTATGTTGTTCCAGGGCACGGAGCCGAATAGTAGCCACCGAAGCCACCGCGAATCCGAAGGTGATCAGAACCGCCAGAGCGAGCAAGAGGGAGTTCCGAAACGCTTGCTGCGCCTGCATCAACTCGGTGCGCTCGCGCTCGAAAATGACGGTGCGCAGAGCCTCTATCTCGCTGGTTGCATCCAACACGGCGGCCCGGTTTGGGGCCACGTTGTTTCGCAGAAATGCCGCGCCTTGTGCCTGTCTCTGAGCTGTGGTCCAGTCGAAAATAGGTCCCATCGAATCCCAGTAGCGATTGAATCCCTGGCGGAGGTGTGGCGACCGTCCGCCCATTTGAGCGCCGAACTCGGCTTCAAGACGGTCTACATTTGCGTCCATACTGCGGTGGATTTCGAGAAGCCGCTGCCGGGCGATTATAGAATTTGCCGGTGACGCCAGTAAATAATCACGAAGCTCGATCGCCACCGCGTAAGTCTGGGAACGCAGGTCATTCAACAGCCGCTCGCCGTTCTCTTGTTCCTGTTGGACTTTCCCGATTTCAGTACCGATCCGGCTGGTGTAGCGAAGGGTTGCCATCCCCGCCAACATGACAAACAGCAGCAGAATGATAAATGCAGATGCGACCGCCGGCCAGCTTCTTCGGTTCGTGGAAATTGTCTCCGCCATGACTCGCCCGGGAGCCCTGGCAACACGCGCATGAGCTCAGGGATCGCTACACTCTAGAATGGCATTTTGAAAACATACTTTGAGGATAAGCGATTGGAAACGGCACTTCCGGCCTGCGCTAAAGGAATTGCCTGTGCGCTCAGTAACGAAAAACTGCCGCTGCGGCGCCGCCGCCGGGGACTTCTCCCGGCATGACCACATGTACCGTTCCTCCGGTTAGGTAAGTATGAATGGCTGCCAGGTTCAAAAGATCTTCGTCGCCATCTTTACGCGTCTCCGACACCACTGCCTGGTTCGTAGTCGCATCCAAATGGCCCCAAGCCTGAACCCCGACGGCTACCAAGAGGGATGCAATCCTCCCGTGTAAGGCGGCCGGTAGCACCTCGGATAGTTCGTTGGAGGCCCGTTGTGTATGCCACAAGGCCAGATACTGGTCGCACGCCGCTTTTTGCGCATCACTAAAATGAGCGACTGCGATGGCCAGCGCTTGTTTATGCAAGTCAGGCACTGTCATCGAATCTGGATTGCCGGAAATCCACGCCGGCAGAAGAGCCGGGTTCGAATTCGCTTTGCAGTAGAGCGGGTAGTGCGCGTCCACGCACAAGAGAATCACGGGAGCGGGATCGTTGAGGAACCGCGTATGCAGGGCCTCATCAATCCGGCGAAAGTAGTCCATCAAAGCTTGTTTGTGATCGCCGGCGGCAGCGCCTTGTAGCGGGCGTTTCCCAGGCGGCTGGAACATGCCGGCAGGCATCCCCGTCGCTTCAAGTTCGATGAGGCTTTCCTCAGACCCACGAAACAGTCGCGGGCAGCTTAGACTTAACGCGAGCATGTAGAAATGGCTGTTACCGGTGAATGCCGCAAGGAGAGGCTTTACGTGGAAGCGTTCACCGACGACAGTTAACTCGGGCAGCTTCTGCTGGACTCGAAAGGTGCGACAAAGATTGGCTGCCACGAAGACCGCCAGTCCGTCGTTCCGATGCTGCCAAAAATCGCCGTTCTCCAGCAACTGACGCACCGGTCTTAGGAGAACGTCAATGTCGTTTGCAGACTGTCCAGTGACCTGAAGCCCGTGGCTGGCATTGTTCAGCAGATTTTCGAGCAGGATAGGATCTTGCAGCCTGGGGCTCTCCGAGTGATATCCCGGCAAATACAAAGAAACACAGGGTCCGTCCGAATAGCTGATGAGCGCACGTAGATCGTCTCGGGTTACGAGATCCACTGGAAGCTGCCTTTCGACGCGGCACGAGCTTTTAGCTAGCGCCTCTTGCTTTACCCTAGGGGCAATCCGCCTTGCGCGCTATCCCGGCAAAAGGTGAATCCGATATAGAAAAGGAAGGACCCTGATTGTAAGGACTCTCGTACCTGTAACCGAATCACTTTCAAGGACTACCTTTGCGTGGTATCCTGACCGAACTTGGAGGAAATACCGCATGAAATGGTACTATGCCGACCAAGGCCAACAAAAAGGCCCCATTGAGGAGTCTGCGCTGAACGATTTGGTGCTAGCGGGCGTGGTCCGCGACGATACCCTGGTCTGGAATGAGGGTATGCCGGCGTGGCAAACGCATAGTGTGGTGCGCGGCGCAGCGGTGACTCCCACGCCGCTTTCAACAACCGCCGCAGACACGCGGTATTGTGGCGAATGTGGGCGCCCGTTCCCTGCAAATGAGCTGGTCGCAATCGGTCCGGTAGCGGTATGCGCTACCTGCAAGCCGGCATATTTGCAGAAGTTGCGCGAGAGCGGCGCGGCGGTCGGCGCGCGGCGGTACGGTGGCTTTTGGATTCGCGCTGCGGCTCGCATTGTCGATGCCATTCTGCTGAACGTAGTTTTTTTGATTGTGCGCATTCCCTTCGGCGTTGCGCTATTCACTCCCGGCGTGGCTCAGAATCCCGCCGCGATGGTGGCGATGATTGCACCCTTGCTCCTGGTTACCTTCTTGAGCATTATCGCGGCGGCCTGCTATGAGATTTTCTTCATCGCCAAACGCGGTGCGACCATTGGCAAGATGATTTTTGGATTGAAGGTCATTCGCGCGGATGGGTCGCCAGTTTCCCTCGGCCTCTCGACGGGCCGTTACTTCGCACAGATCATAGACTCAATGACCCTGGGAATCGGCTATATCATGGCTGGGTTTGACGATCAAAAGCGAGCGCTGCACGACCGCATCTGCGAGACGCGGGTGATCTTTTCCAGGTAGCCCGCGGCGTCGCGACACTCCATGAGCTTCGAAGGCATTGTTTGCAGCGCGTGTTCCTGGCCGCTCCCTCCGGAACTGTGGAGCGGAACGGAGGGCCAGCATTGCCTCTCCTGCGGTGCCCCGCTGCTGCTGACAGTTTTTCCGGCCTTGACGCGGCCCCACGTTGCGAGTCTTCCGCAGCCGGTAGCGGCGGACCTTGAAGCTAGTTGCTTCTATCACGCGCAGAACCGCGCCTACGCTCCCTGCGACGAATGCGGACGCTTTTTGTGTAGCCTTTGCACGCTCGAGATCCCGGGCAGGATTCTTTGCCCGGTGTGCTTCGGGGCGAATATGCGCGGGCGCAAGATCGAGAACCTGGAATCCAGCCGGACCATGCACGACACCATCGCGCTGTCGCTCGCAGTCTTTCCAGCCTTCATGTTTTGGCCGGTTCTCATCACCGCGCCTCTGACACTATTTTGGATTGTCCGTCATTGGAACTCGCCGAGCAGCGTCCCGCCGCGTACTCGAGTACGCTTTTATTTGGCGGGTCTGGTTGCGGTCTGCGAGATCAGCTTTATTGTTCTCCTGATCGCTGCGATCTTCCTGGTGCGGAGATGAGTGAGGCCAATTACCGCCGCCTGACCAGGAGAAACCGTACCTGGACCGGATTTTCTCAGGCATGGCTCGGGAGCGATCATCTCTTGATCGTGAATTCAATCCGTTTCGTCGAACGCTATCAGCGCTTCGCTCTCGCCGATATCCAAGCGATTGTAGTGAGTGAAGGCGGCAAGCGGGCCGTCTGGCAATCGCTGGTTGTCCTAATATGTCTTGTGGCCGGTTTCGCGTCGCAATCCAGCTTGGGAAGAGGATTTTTTTTCGTCATTGGTTTTTGCGCACTGGTTTTAGCGATCCTGGATATTGCGCGCGGGCCTCGCTGCCGCTGCGTCCTGCAGACAGCGGTAAGTCGCGAGCGTCTTTTGCCCATATCGCGGATGCCTTCCGCTCGTGCATTCCTGGCGGTCATGATTCCGGCCATCGAAGCGGCGCAAGGCAACCTATCAGCAGAAGATTTGGCGGCTCATGCAGCCGCAACTCCGCAAATCGCTCCTGCCATGCTCACACCAAAGCCGCCCCCGCTAGACCGCTCGATCGGCTTTACGCCTGAAGTTCTGTTCGGTCTGCTGATGCTGGATAGCGTTCTGGTATTTGTGGCGTTACGATCCAGCGTCGGCGTGGCACTCGGCCTATTGCCGACCATCTACTTTGCGGAATTCCTCATAGGCATTCTGGCGCTGGTGCAATCCCGCGCGCGCAGCGCCACGTCGCTCGCCGTGCTGATCGCGGCATTTCTGTGCATCTTGGTCGATCCTTTCGCGTTGAGCGGCATAGCAGCCTGGTCGAGTCTAGTAAACGCATTTCGACAGGCGCCCTCGGTTCCGCAGTGGAACCTGGCAATTGGGGCTTCAGCGGGAACGCTCCTCCTTGCGGCCGGCTGGCGGGCGACAATGGCGGTAACCGGTCTGATCGTGTGCCATTTCGAGAGGACCGCGAGAGCCCATTGAGTGTGCTGATCCAGCAGCGTTGCAGGATCCACCCCGATCGCGAGGCCGCGGTGCGCTGTCCGCTTTGCCAGCGGTTTTATTGCCGCGAGTGCGTCGTCGAGCATGATGGGCGAATGATGTGCGCCTACTGTATCGGGCAACTCACAAAGACTCCTGAGCCGCGGAAATCTTCGACGGCGGTCTGGGGCATCCTCTCTCTGACCGGTTTTCTGATGGTTTGGTTGATTTTCTATTATTTCGGCATGGGCTTGGCGCGCGTGCCATCGTCGTTTTTCGGGGGCACTCCGTGATGCGGCAGCGCGAGGCAGTCGAGATTCTGGAAGAGGCCCTCCAACTTCTGCGGACGGCGCCTTCAGCGGCCATTGCCGCCTATCTCGCCGGTGCCATTCCGTTCTTAGTGGGACTGCTGTTTTTTTTGGCGGACATGGCGCGTAATCCATTCGCGGCGGAACGGTTGCCTACGGAATCATTAAGCCTAGCTGCCCTATTTATATGGAAGAGCGTCTGGCAAGCCGTTTTTGCAGCTTGGCTGTACCGGCACTATGCGCTGGCGCCGCCCCAGTCCTTAAAACTTACGCGCTTGGTGGCGATCCAGGGCGCGTTACAGCCGTTTAGCCTGTTGGCGATACCTGTAAGTTGCCTGATGGTAGTTCCATTTGCCTGGACCGTGGCATTCTTTCGCAGTGCGGGACTCTATGCCGCACTCGGTGAACCCGAGGTGATTGCCGCGGCTCGCCGTCAAGCTGGATTGTGGAACCGGCAAAATTGGCTCTTGCTCAGCCTGATCAGCCTGGCGGCGCTGCTGCTGTTCGTGAATCTGTTGATCTTGATCGTGCTGCTGCCGCAGATTGGACGGAGTTTACTCGGAATAGAAGACGAGTTCGCACGGCTGGGTATACGTCTGCTGAATTGGACCACGCTGGCGGTCGCAGGCTGCGTCACGTGGCTGTTCATCGATCCACTCCTGGATGCCGTTTATGTACTTCGCTGCTTCCACGGCGAATCGTTGGCGACGGGTGAGGACTTGCGCGTTGGCTTGAAGCGGGCAATCGGCGTAATCGCACTTGCACTGATGTTGTGCACCGCAGCCCCGAGCGTGAGCGCGCAAGCTCCTGCGGGGCTGCCGGCCTCCGACGTCGGGAAGGGAATCGATCCGCAGCGGCTAGATCGCACCATCAATGAAGTGATCCGGCGGCGTGAGTTTGCGTGGCGCACGCCGCGTCCGCCCAGGCCGGAGCCGCAGGGACGATGGGTGGGCTGGGTGCGCAGCGCGCTCGATACGCTCGCGCGGGGAGTCGCGTGGGTGAGCGAAAAAATTCAGAAGTGGTTCCGCCGCAAACCGGATGAGAATCTAGGGAAGAAGCCTGTGACGGAGCGGCCGCCGATTGAAATATGGATCGGGCTGGTAGCCCTCGCGTTAGTTGTGGCGGCCGGGGCGGCATTCGTCGCCAGCCGGCGGAAAAAAGCCATAAAAGCCCTGCCGGTGAAGCTAGCGGCTGCGCCCATCGACGTCGCTGACGAATCGGTCACGGCGGACCAGATGCCGGAGAGCTCGTGGTTGAAGCTTGCAGAGGAATTACTCGCCAAAGGCGACTGCCGGCTGGCCCTGCGCGCGTTGTATCTTGCGGGATTGAATTACCTGAGCGAGCGCGACTTGATTTCGGTGCGACGCTGGAAATCGGGGCGCGATTATCGCCGCGAACTGGAACGCCGCGCACGCGCGCGCGCCTCTGTAGACTCGAACCTGGCACCGGCGTTCACTCGTAACCTCTTCCTGTTTGAACGTGGCTGGTACGGCAGGCATGTGGTGGATCGCGCTGACGTAGAAGCGTTAGCGCAGGGATGGGAGGAGATCAGGCGTTATGCCGGCCGCACGTAACGGAGCTCTGTGGTGGATCGTGCTGCTGCTTGCGTTGTTCTGCGTAGGTGCTTGGGAAGTCATGATCGCCCCATTAATTACGGGCGAGGTTTATCCTGCGTACTCGTCTCTGCGAACCGACCCGCTCGGCGCGAAGGCGCTCTTTGAGAGCCTATCGGAGCAACCTGGTCTGGAGGTCGCGCGATTATACAGGGCGCGGTCGCCGCTTACTTCCGATACTACGCTTTTCATTCTGGGGGTCGATGCCGGCGGATGGAGCAAAACTCCCAAGGCGGTTCTAGAGGAATACGAAAAATTGCTCGGCAGAGGCGGACGAATCGTGATCGCGTTTCTTCCAGCGGACGCTCCAACGGTGCCACCTGCTTCGGGCGAATTCGAAGAGAAGTGGCATATCCGGCCACGGTATCGAAACAGCTCGGGTGGAGACGATCGAAACTCCGGCCTAATGCCTCGCGAATCGGCCTTGTACTTCGAGCCCGGTCCGGAATGGCGCGTTGTTGAACTGCGCCAAGGCGCCCCGGCGATTGTAGAACGCGATCTTGCGAAAGGCACCTTAGTTCTGGTCGCCGACAGTTATCCGCTCAGCAATCAAGGGCTTTCCGATGCCAGCGATGGAGCGCTGATTGCCCGGCTGACGGGACCGGCAAAGCGCGTGCTCTTCGACGAAAACCAATTCGGCATATCGGAGTCCGGAAGCGTCGCCGTACTGATCCGGAAATACCGCCTGGGCGCCGCAATCGGGATGCTCTTCGCGGTGGCAGGATTGTTTATCTGGCGTAGCGCTTTCAGCTTTCTACCCCCGCACGAAAATGCTCGTGCTGATCCCGCGAGCGGGCGCGACTTGCACGAGGGCCTGGCCGCCCTTCTGCGCCGAAACATTTCGTTGAGCCAGCTATTGCCCACCTGCTCGAAGGAGTGGATCCGTTCGGCGCCGCAAGGTGGGCGAGTGGAACGGGTGCAAACGGAATTACAACACTGGACCGGCCGCGATCCCATCGCAGGGTATCGCGCGATTTGCCGTGTGCTAACGGAGAGAAAATGACGGAAAGACTCGAACAGCTTCACCAGATTCTAGAAGCGACCCGGCTGGAAGCATCAAAGGTGATCCTGGGACAAGCCGAGGTTATCGATCAGGCGCTCATTGTGATCCTGGCGCGCCAGCATGCTCTGATTGAGGGCGTTCCGGGCATCGCGAAGACACTTCTGGCGCGGACGCTGGCTCGGTTGCTGGGTTGTGAGTTCGCGCGCATCCAATTTACGCCCGATCTGATGCCAGCCGACATTACCGGAACCAGCGTTTTTCATTTCGGCCGCAACGAATTCACGCTGGTGAAGGGTCCGGTCTTCACGTCGTTTCTGCTCGCCGATGAGATCAATCGCGCGCCTACTAAAACCCAATCGGCTCTTTTACAAGCGATGCAGGAGCGCACCGTCACCATCGATCGCGAAACCCACGCGCTGCCGGAGACATTCACTGTCTTTGCTACGCAGAATCCGATTGAATACGAAGGCACCTATCCGCTTCCAGAGGCGCAAAAGGATCGCTTTCTTCTTAAAATTACGATGGGGGCGCCGGATCGCGAACATGAACTCGATCTCGCGATACGTATGCTTTCCGATGAGCCGCCAGAGGAACTGCTCGCACGGGGAGCAATTCGCCCAGTGCTGGACCCTGGAAAGCTTACGGCAGCTCAGGAAGCGCTCGCGGACGTGTCGATGCGCAGTGAGCTAGCGGGATACATAGTGGATCTGGTGCGGCGGACCCGCTCGCATGAGAGCGTGCTAGTCGGCGCGGGACCACGCGCGACCCAGGCTCTGGTGCTGGCGAGCCGCGTCCATGCTGCTCTCGACCGACGGGATTTCGTGACGCCCGACGACGTCAAAGCGCTTGCCAGGCCGGTTCTGGAACATCGGCTAATCCTGCGGCCAGAGTTCGAAATCGAGGGGATGACGGCGGCCGAGGCGGTCGACAAGATCGTGGAAAGTGTGGCGGTGCCGGTGTGATGGTTCCTTCGGGACGGTTGATCTGGCTGGTGGCATTGGGGGGATTTCCGGCCGTCGTCCTGGAAGCCGTTGTTCCGCAGGTGCGGGTTGCGGCGGTGGCGCTCATCATCGTCATCGTGATCGCCGCGCTCGTCGATGGCATGCTGCGAAAGCGCGCCCTCGCGGGTTTGAAGGTTGAACTTCCGGAGTTGCTTCGCTTGGTGCAAGGCCGCCAAGCTTGCATCCCGGTCACCATTCATAACGATGCCAGCCCCGGCCGGCATATTCGGATTGGATTTGCAATGCCGCCGGGCGTTGAGGCGGAGCCCGATGAGCAATGGGTTGACCTGCCTGCCGGGATTTCGCGGATCGAGTGGCTGTGCCAACCGCGCCTGCGTGGCACTTACACAATTGGCGAATGCTATCTGGAAGTGGCATCCCCGCTAGGCTTGTGGTTGGTGCGTGGCGCGCAAACAGCCTCGCTTGAAATACGGGTCTATCCCAATCTGCGGGACGATGGGGCATTGCTAGCGCTGCGGCGCGGGTCGGAGAGTCTTCATCTGACACGTCAGATCGGTCGCGGGCGTGAATTCGAAAAGCTCCGTGAGTATTCGCCTGGTGATAGCTCCGATGAAATTCATTGGAAGGCGACGGCGCGGCGCGGCCGGCCCATCACCAAAGTATTTCAGGTGGAGCGCACACAAGAGATATATATCGTGATCGACGCTTCGCGGCTGTCGGTGCGCAGTATTGGCGGAGAGGCCGCTTTGGAGCGCTCCATCAAAGCCGCGCTGACCGTCGGTGCGGTGACTGAGCGGCGCGGAGATCTGTTCGGAATCGCCGCCTTTTCGGACCGCGTCGAAACATTTGTTCGCGCGCGCGGCGGTAAGCTGCATTACTCCGCCTGCAGGGAGGCCATCAACAGCTTACGTTCCCGGCCGGTTTCGCCGGATTTCGAAGAAATTACCACGTTTCTGCGTTTACATCTGCGACGCCGTGCACTCGTGATTTTTCTGACCGCCCTCGATGAACCGGTTCTCGCCGAACACTTTGAACGTTCCGCCCGTCTGCTGGCGCGGCGGCATCTGGTTATGGCCGCAACCCTCCGCCCGGCCTCCGCTCAGCCCCTTTTTCACGATGCGACGATCGAATCCACCGAAGATATTTATCGAGCGCTGGCCGGTCACCTCGCGTGGAGCAAGCTTCGTGAGATGCAAAGCGCGCTGGCTCGCCACGGCGTGCGTGTCGCACTGTTTGAGCCGGAATCGTTTTCCGCGAATCTGGTGAACCTTTACGACGACGTCAAGCAGAGGCAGTTGATATGATTCTCGATCTGCCGCGTTTTGTCGAAGCCGAAAGGCCTCACTGGACGGCTCTTGAAAAGACGCTGGCCTGGTTCGATATGAATCCGGGCGGCCGCCTCACTATTGAGGAGGCGGCTAAATTTCACGCGCTTTACGAGCGGGCCGCGGACGATCTCACACGCGTCGCCATCTTCGCGGCGGAAGGCGAACTGCAAAGGTATCTCGCTTGGCTGGTGAGCCGCGCCTACGCGGAAATCCACGAAGCGCGGCACCACACGCCTTTCCGTCCATGGCGATGGTTCACGGTCGAGTTTCCAAGCACGTTCCGCCGCCATATCCGCGCGTTTCAACTGGCAGCGCTCTTGACACTGCTTGGCGCGGTCTTCGGAGCCTTTGCGATCCACTACGATCCGGATGCAAAAGCGGTACTGATGCCCTTCGATAATCTCCGCCTTACGCCCGCCGAACGCGTTGCGATTGAACGCGCTCAGCAGGGGCAGCAATTAACCGGAAGGAAAGGCAGCTTTTCGGCGCAGCTGATGACGCACAACACTCAGGTGGCCCTCACCACCCTAGCGCTCGGGATGAGCTTCGGATTCGGAACTGTGATCCTGCTGTTTTATAACGGACTGCTTCTGGGTGCGGTCGCGCTCGACTACATCACCGGAGGGCAGACAATCTTTCTGTTGGGATGGCTTCTACCGCACGGCGTGATTGAAATTCCGGCGATCCTGATAGGTGGACAGGCGGGGCTGGTCATCGCACATGCATTGATCGGATGGGGCGACCGAAGTTCGCGCGCCGAGCGTCTTCGTCACATCTCGCGGGATGTCGTCACGCTCGCGGGAGGCGTCGCGATTCTGCTGGTATGGGCGGGCCTGGTCGAAGCGTTCGTCTCGCAATACCATGAGCCGGTGGTCCCCTATGGGCTGAAAATCGCCTTCGGCCTGATCGAGGCCCTGCTCCTTACCATGTTTTTGTCGCGACGGGGTCTATCGCGGGAGGTACGCAGTGCGCGCTGAGGGCGTGCTGGTTCGTACGCCGGAAGGTATCGAGTTCGACTTGCCGCTTGCCGGCCCCTTCAGCCGGATGCTGGCTTTTGCTGTCGATTTTGCGGCAATCGCGGCGGCGGGTGCTCTTCTGGCACGCCTGGCGGGTCCGTTGCAGATCATCAGTGCGGATGCCGCTCAGACCGCAATCACGGTTTTATATTTCGCAATTTCGCTGCTCTACGGAATCCTGACCGAGTGGTTTTGGCGGGGACAAACCATCGGCAAGCGTCTGCTTGGCCTGCGTGTAGTCGAGGCCAGTGGATTGCGGTTGAGGCCCTCGCAAATCATCGTCCGGAATTTATTGCGTTTTGTGGACCTGCTGCCCGCGCTCTATCTGGTTGGCGGCGTTTGCTGCGTCCTAAGTTCTCGCCGCCAGCGGCTCGGAGACATTGCGTCCGGCACTATCGTCATCCGAACGTTGCAGCTCAAAGAGCCGGACGTCGACCAGTTTCTAGGCCGCAAGTTTAATTCGCTCGCTGAGCAACGTCATCTCGCAGCCCGATTACGCCAAAAGGTGCCCACTAAAGTGGCCCATTTGGCTTTGGAAGCGATCCTGCGGCGCGATGAAATCCAACCCGGCGCGCGACTTGTTCTCTTCCGCGAATTCGCGGATTATCTGAAAGCATTGGTTCCGTATCCGGCCGATGTTATCGAGCAGCTTACCGATGAACAGTACGTACGCAACGTGGTGGATGTGCTCTTCCGCCATACATCGCTTGACACCACCGCCTTGAAAACAAAGCCGCATCCTCTTTCGGCCGGCGGCTAACCCGATCGTAATCTGCCTCGGGGACCCCCAGACGCGCTCCGGTGGTGCTTAGCATGAATCGCGGTATACTGCAAGTGACTGTGAACCTTCGCCGGCCTCACCTACGGTGGTTTGCGATAGTGCTGCTTATTATAGCCACACTCTCGCTGCAGGCGCTGCCTTTCACCTCCCATCACTCTGCCGATCACCTTTCACACAGCTGCGTTTTCTGTCACTTTGCACACCTTGCATGGGCCAACCCGGCACAAGCGCTGGGGCTTTTTGCGCCGGTCCTATCCGAATGGCACATCGCCATTCACAAAAGTTCCGGCTACCGGGAAACCCTGCTAGTCCTCGGCCACTCTCGCGCGCCGCCTGCCTAATCTTCTTTCGGATTCTCATCGTTCTTTTTGCCGCACGGCAAAAAGATCATTTATCTTACGTGGATTTCCGTTTATAGGAGCTTGACTTTGCAGTGCCGCAATTGTAGCGGTAAAGGCCGCTATTTCAACACCGGTTCCATGCCGAGGAGGGTCAGAATGAAAACACTGTACGCGCCATGGGCTCTATTTCTATTCGCCATCGGCGCGACCGCCCAACCACCGGCGGCGGCCCGCGCCCCGGCCGTGCGCATCACCCTTGAACAGGCCATCCAGTTTGCGCTGCAACATAATCATGCGCTTCAGGCGGCGCGCTCTACGATCGTTCAAAATCAAGCTCAGGAAATTACCGCCAATCTGCGGCCCAATCCGACCCTCTCCTGGGACTCGCAGTTTCTCCCACTTTTCAACCTTTCACAGTTCAACCTGACGTATCTCAATAATAGTGCTCAATTCGACTTGGGGCTGGGTTATACCATCGAGCGGGGTAAAAAGCGTCAGCACCGCCTTCAGGCGGCGCAGGACCAAACCGCGATGACGCGTTCGCAAGTGGCCGATAACCAGCGCACGCTAACCTTTAACGTAGCTCAGCAGTTTGTGGCCGTGCTGCTGGCGCAGTCGATGATTGAGCTGGCGCAGCAGAATCTCGCCAGTTTCCAGCAGACCGTAGACCTGAGCGATGTCCAAGCCCGGGCGGGCGCCATAAGTGAAGGCGATGCCATAAAAATCAAGTTGCAATTGCTGCAATTCCAGACGGATGTGTCCTCAGCAAAACTCGCGAAGGTGCAGGCGCTGGCGGCTTTGCGGCAGTTCGTGGGATTCGAGTCGGTACCTGATGATTATGACGTGGATGGAACACTGGATTACCAGGCAGTTCATGGCGATCTCGAAACGCTCAAGATGCTGGCAGTCAATTCGCGCCCGGATCTGCTGGCAGCGCGGCAGGGTATCACCGCGGCCCGCAGCCAGGAGTCACTTGCATTGGCTAACGGGAAACGGGATCTCGACGTGAGTTTCAACTATTCTCACGTCGCTGACATTAATTCCGGAGCTTTTTTCTTTAACATGCAAATTCCCGTTTTCGATCGCAATCAGGGTGAAATCGCCCGCACCCGCGCCGCCATCACTCAATCCCAGGAACTGGCGGCGGCGGCCAATGAGCAGGTGATGTCAGATGTAGTGGATGCCTTCGAAGGTGTGCATACCAACGATCAGATCGTTTTACTGTACCGCTCCGGTTATCTGGACCAGACGACGCAATCGCGCGACATCAGCCAGTACGCCTATCAGCGCGGCGCCGCCAGTCTGCTCGATTTCCTGGATGCGGAGCGCAGTTATCGCGCCAACCAATTGGCCTACCGCCAGGCGCTCGCGAACTATATGGTGACGCTTGAGCAGCTACGTCAAGCAGTGGGCACCCGGAGTCTGCCATGAGGCCTTTAATGTTGCTTATCGCAGGTGGCGCGGCGGTCCTGGCGCTCGCGCTAGGCGCTTGCGGCGGCACACACAGCGGCGATAAGACGTCAGAAATGACTTCGTTCACAGCAGGAGAAGCCAAATCCGAAACCGCGGACCTGTTCACTCTGCCGGCGGATCAGATCGCACACTTGCAGATCGCGCCCGCGAAGAAGGGAAGCCTGCCGCGCGTATTGCGGTTTACCGGCTCGGTAGCCTATAACGCTTTCACCACTACGCCGGTATTTTCCGCCGCCGGCGGCACGGTGCGCGAGATCCTAGTCGCTCCTGGGGATGTGGTTCGCGCCGGACAGCCGCTCCTGAACCTCAATAGCCCGGACTATTCGGCGGCCCGCTCCGCCTTCCTGAAGGCTCGCGACGCCTTGCAGCTTGCCGACAAAAACTATAAGCGCGCGGTGGATCTGCTGGAGCATAAGGCCATCGCGGAGCGCGATGTGCAACAGGCTGAGTCCGACCGTTCCCAGGCGCAGGCCGATGTGGATTCGAGCGCCGATGCGCTGCGCGCTCTAGGCATCACCGATCCGGAAACCATGCTCAAGCCGGGAACGACGCTGTCGGTTCCGCTGCTCGCTCCCGTCAAAGGGCAGATCGTCGAGCGGCTGGTGGGTCCGGGACAGTTGCTGCAGGCCGGCATGACGCAGTGTTTCACGATATCCGATACCAGCACTGTTTGGGTTCTGGTTAACGTTTATCAGAGTGATCTGGGAAGCGTACACGTCGGCGATGCGGCCGAAATCACGACCGACGCTTATCCGCAGACCTTCCGTGGACGGATTTCCTACATCGCCCCTGCCCTCGATCCGGCCACGCGAACTCTACAGGAACGGATCGTCACGGAAAATCCTGGCGACAGGCTTAAAAAGGATATGTACGTCACTGCCACCGTACGGGCAGGGGCCATCGGGAACGCTCTGCTAGTGCCGGACGCCGCGGTCTTACGCGACACCGAAAATCAACCGTTTCTCTACCTGCAAACTGGATCCAACCGATTCGCGCGCCGCCTGGTAACCATCGGCGAGTCTTCTGAAGGCCGTACTCAGATAACCAGCGGACTCAAGGAAGGGGAGCGGGTGGTGGGAGACGGCAGCTTGTTTCTCCAGTTCCAGAATTCGTTGCAACATTGAGCGCTGCTAGAGATTCATGATCCATCATATTGTCCAATTCGCCTTGCGGCAGCGTTTCCTGGTTTTGATCCTGGTGGCGCTTCTGATCGTAGCCGGCACATTTTCCTTTGCGCGGATGCCGGTGGATGCCTATCCCGACTTGTCGCCGCCGATGGTCGAGCTCATCACGCAGTGGCCCGGGCACGCGGCCGAAGAAGTGGAGCGACTGACGACCCTCCCGCTGGAGCTGGCTATGAACGGTACGCCCAGCCTCCACGTGATGCGTTCGATTTCCTTGTATGGTCTCTCCGATGTCATCCTGACGTTCGAGGAGGGCACCGACGCTTATTTCGCGCGCCAGTTGGCGTTTCAACGCATCAGTGACGCTTCGCTTCCCGGCGGTGTGACTCCTAGCATGGCCCCGTTTTTCAGCCCCAGCGGCTTGGTGTACCGCTATGTCCTCGTGAGCCCGGACCGCACGCCACAGGAACTGAAAACCTTCGAGGATTGGGTGGTCGAGCGGGGTTATCGCAGCGTCCCCGGCGTCGCCGACGATTCCGGCTTTGGCGGCACCACCATGCAGTATCAGGTGCTGCTGGATCCGGCGCGGCTCTACAACTTTCACATAACGGTGGCGCAGGTGGTCACGGCGCTGGGGGCGAATAATGCAAACACCGGTGGCGGCTTTTATTCCGTCGGGCAGCAGTTTAACTATGTGCGTGGGCTCGGCCTGTTGCGGAACACCGAGGATATCGGTGAGGTAGTGGTCGGCAACGCAAACGGCGCGCCGGTGCGGGTTAAGGACATCGGTCATGTTGAAATCGGCCATGCACCCCGGCTCGGAATTTTCGGTTTTGAAAAGAATGACGATGCTGTAGAGGGCGTGATTCTCATGCGCCGGGGTGAGCAAACGCAGAACGTGCTCCAGGGCGTGGAGAAGAAAACCGAGGAATTGAACCGATCGGTCCTGCCTCCTGACGTGAAAGTTCGCCCCTTCTACGATCGCAGCGACCTGGTCCGCGTCACCACCGACACCGTCGAAGGCAACCTGCTGCGCGGAATGTTGTTAGTGCTGGTGGTGCTCATTTTCTTCCTGGGGAGCATACGCGCCGCATTGATAACAGCACTTACGGTTCCGCTGGCGCTGCTATTTGCGTTCGTCTTCCTGCATGCTCGCGGCGATGCCGCTAATTTGCTTTCCATTGGAGCCATCGATTTCGGCATCATCATCGACGGCACCATCGTTATGGTGGAGAATATTCACCGCGAACTGGGCGCCCGGCACGGCCAGGCGTTCGATCTTCGGCAGATGATCCTGGCCGCCACACGGGATGTGGATCGCCCCATTTTTTATTCTGTTGCCGTCATCATTGCCGGCTATCTTCCGATTTACGCCCTCACTGGTCCGGCCGGACAGCTCTTCCGGCCGATGGCCAATACCATGGCATTTGCCTTGGTGGGCGCGCTTATTCTCACGCTTACCTTGGTGCCGGTGCTCGCCTCTTTCACGCTCAAAGACATTAAGGATAAGCGCAATCCAGTCTTCGAGTGGATTCGCAACGTGTACGGTAAGCTCCTCGGAGCATGCCTCAGATTTCCGGCACTCACGCTCATCGGGGGGATCCTGATTTTCGGCGCGTCCCTGCTGCTGATCCCGCAAATCGGCGTGGAGTTCCTGCCGCATCTCGACGAAGGGGCTCTGTGGGTTCGCGCTACCATGCCCTACACCATATCGTTTGAGGAGGCGGATAAGTTTGCTCCCAAGATCCGCGACATCCTGAAGACCTATCCACAGGTGACCGTGGTCGGATCGGAACTCGGGCGGCCCGACGACGGCACCGACCCCACCGGTTTCTTCAACTGCGAATTCTATGTAGGACTGAGGCCTTACACCGATAAAGCCTGGACGGGCAGTTCCATTCGCACCAAGGCAGATCTCATTGCAGATCTGCAGAAGAAGCTCGGGGCATTTCCCGGTGTGATCTTCAACTACACACAGCCCGCCGAAGATGCTGTCGATGAGGCCTTAACTGGACTCAAAAGCGCGCTGGCAGTCAAGATTTTCGGCCCCGATCTTAATGTGCTCGAAAGCAAAGCTCTCGAAATTAAGCGTGTGCTGGACCGCACTCCCGGTTTTGCCGAACTCACAGTGGTGCGCGAGCTCGGTCAACCCAGCCTGACGATTGCCCCCGACCGGGCGAAGATCGCGCGCTACGGCATTAATGTGGACGACGTCGGAACGATAGTGCAGGCAGCCATAGGAGGTCAAACCGCGACACAAGTCATCCAGGGCGAAAAGCTCTTCGACCTGATCGTCCGCATGGAGCCGCAGTTCCGTTCGGGCGCCCATGAGATTGGCAACCTGCTGGTGCCCGCGCCGGGTGGCCAGCAGATTCCGCTTTCCGAGCTTGCCAACATCCGCGAAGTCAGCGGGGCGTCCTTTATTTATCGGGAAAATAACTCGCGCTATATTGGCATCCAATTTTCGGTCGTGGGGCGTGACCTGGAAGGAGTGATCAATGCGGGTCAACGCGCTGTGATGAAGGCGGTCCGCATGCCCGAGGGTTATCGTCTCGACTGGGGCGGCGAATACAGCGAACTAGTGGAGGCGAAATCGCAGTTCATAATCATCGGTCCGCTCGCCGCCTTGTTGATCTTCATGATCCTGTTCGCGCTTTACGGCAATCTGAAATTTCCGCTGGCTATCGCGGTTGGTGTGGTGCTTACCGGACCGGTGGGCGCCCTGTTGGCGCTGAGACTCACACACACTCCCTTCAGCGTCTCGAGCGTACTGGGATTGCTGGCGGTATTGGGTGTCTCGGTGCAGACCGCCGTAATTCTGGTGAGCTATATCAATAAACTGCGCAAGGAAGGCATGAGCATTCAGGAAGCCACTTTGCAAGCTTCGCTGCTGCGACTGCGGCCGATCATGATGACGGCACTGGTGGCGTGTCTCGGCCTGCTGCCGGCGGCGCTTGCCACCGGAGTCGGAAGCGATACCCAGAAGCCCTTTGCCATCGTGGTGGTGGCCGGGCTAATCTCCCGGCTGGTCCTCGGATTCTTCATCAACTCAGTGCTCTATCAAATCGTCGCGCGCGAAGGCGATGTTTTGCAGGTGTGAGGAGATTACACCGGCACCGCAAGGCTTCTGACACGTTCTTCGAGCAGCGCGGTCGCTACCCCAGGATCGGCTTCCGGCTTCGCCGCGATCACCTCTCCAACTTGAGTGTAGATCCTGCCGGAGCGAAACCATCTTACGCGCCCCGCTTGCAGTTCCCATAGCCCACCCAGATACATCGGGAGCGCGTCGCACCGCAATTCTTTCCATAACAGGCCGGAGCCGCGCTGGAACGCGTGCATTTGCCCATCCGGCGTGCGCCGCCCTTCGGGAAATACCAGTACATGAAAACCATGGTCCATGGCTCTCGCGGCGTGCGCGAAACTCGGGCGAAAATCTCCCGACTGCGGCAAAGGAAAGACATTGAACAACGCCGTAACCAGGTAATAAGCCGCCGGAGCCAGCAGATTCAGAAACCAGTTGGCTTGGCCGCGCGCCTTGCGCCAGTTGAGAAGCATCTCGCCCGCCATGGCTACCGCAACCCGCCGCCGTGTTCGCTTACCCAGGGCGTATAAAAGAATCGGTACATCGAAAGGCGTCACGTGGTTGGATACCATTAACAGCGGCGCATCCGGCTCACATGTCGCATCCCGCAGTACTCGCGGCGCTGCTAGCAACGCCACCAGCGGCATCGCAATCGCTTCGAGAAACGCCACGCGCACCGCATTTGCCAAAGGCGTCCACGGCCACTGCGGATAAATATGTTGATCCTCTCGAGAAGCGTGTGTTTTTACCGGTCCGATGGCGGGCGCGGGGCCTTTCAGCAGCTCCCTAAGTTCGCCAATTGTCTGCATCTCCCGGAAACCTTCGTCGCCGAGAGGAATTCCAAAACGCATCTCCAATGCCGCTTGCAACTCCACCCGCCCCAGGCTGTCCAAATGCACGTCTTCCGATAGCCGCGCGGCATCCGGCAGCGTGGATGGATCTTCTCCTGTAAGCCGCTGAATGATGCTCGCCAAACCGCCGGCGGGCAACCCGGGGCGCCGCTCACCAACTGTCGCCGCCAGGGCCGCCGCCACTTCGCGCCGCAGCACCTTCCCGGTCGAAGTTCGTGGTAAATCCGGCTCCGGCCATATCGTCCAGTGGCGGATCTGCTGAAATTCGGCAAGTTCCTGGTTGGCCGACCGCACCACCGCTGCCGCATCCTCTCCGCTTCCCCGCATCACCAGGACTGCAAGCGGCTGCGGACCCTGCGGGCTGCGCTTTTCGACCACCGCCGCCGCACGAACCTGTGGCTGCCGCAGTAGCGCAGCCTCCAGATCCTCCGGGTAGATATTCAATCCCGAAGCTGTCACGATCACGTCCTTTTTGCGTCCCCGAAAACTCAGGGTTCCCGTCGCATCGAGCGCGCCCAGATCTCCGGTTGCGAGCCACTCCGATGCCCGTGGCTGCAACGCGCCTCCGGCCCAGGTAGCCCCCGAGACGGTCTCTCCCTTGACCAGAATTTCGCCCTCCGCGCTCAGGCGGACTTCACGTCCTGGCAGCACCTGACCGAGGCTCCCGCGAGCCGCATGGAACGGATGGTTGAGACTAACCAACGCCGCAGTTTCTGTCATTCCGTAGCCTTGCACCACTACGAACCCCAAGGTAGTCCAGAAGTGTTCTACCTCAGCCGCGAGCGTCGCGCCGCCGCAGACCGGCGCCCAGAATTTCCAGCCTAATGCCCGGTGTACGTCGCGGAAGATCCACCATCGCGCTAACGCGGAGCGCCCTTTAGCCTGTTTCAGCCGCTGCGGAAGGTCGGGAAAGCGTTCCATCAAGTGCGCTTCGATCATCTCCAGCACTCGCGGCACGGCGGCTAGCACGGATATCCGCTCGCGATGAATCCATTCAGCAAGATCTTCACCTACCAAGCGCGATTCGAAATGAACTACCGCGCCCAACAAAGGAGGAATCCAGATTCCCATAAACTGGCCGAATACATGGCTGAGCGGCAGAGTGTTCAAAATCCGGAGGGGATGAAACAGGCGCTCATACTTGAGATACTTTCCCATTTCCCGTTCGATGGGACCGAGACTCGCAAGTACGTTGCGATGTGTGTGGACCACACCCTTGGGCTCGCCGGTAGTGCCGGAAGTAAAGACGATTTGTAGAATGTCCTGCTGGTTAAGACCCGCAACCGGCTTCAGCAACGGTTCTCCGGGAAGCGCCTCTTCAAAGTCCTCGAAGGCGATTTGGGGTATGCGGCCCTCTAGCACTCGAATCTGTTCCCGGCTACCCGTCATCAGCTTCGGAGTCACTTCCGTGATGACCCTTCGCACAAAGTCTGGCGCACCGCCGACATCCAACGGGACCGGAACCGCGCCGCGCAAAATGCAGCCGAAAAATGCCGCAATCCATTGGCTTCCGCTTGCGCCCCAAATCACTACGCGGTCGCTCTTTATGATTCCGCGGGATTCCAGTGCCCGGGCGTAGCGTCCGGCCAACTTCGCAAGTTCGCGATAGGAAGTCTGCACCCTGCGAAGCCCGTGCCGTTGAACGATTGCCGGCTCGTCTCCATACCGCTCAAAGTCCTCGAGCAGAGAAGCCAGGTGCGGCCGGTCAGGTGGTGGTGGGGGCACTCGACCTCAATTTAACCGAACTGGCGAGACGCCGCTTGAATTTACGTTCGCAGCTGATGGATGCGGCGCAGCCACAGGCTGGGGAACGCCGAGCTAAAGTTCCAGGTTCCCGCGATACAGCATGTCCCGTAGCGTGAATTTACACTTCACTTCCAGCGGACCTACCTTGGTGACGAAGGTAACCTGCTTGTCTTCTGGCGTAATGGGTAGTACCCGTGAAAAATAGAACAGGGTGCCGGCGGGCGATCGTGAAGTCCGCGGCGCAATCTTGGCCTGTTGTAATTCGAGCGGATCGTCCCGGCGCTCTACTCGAGTGGTTTCCCTTAGAGTTTCCAGCTTCTGCTGACGCTCGGCCGGCTCATCGTCGTCGGTCGGCACGGCAACGCCGGGAATATCGCCGATCACCGCGATGATGTAGTTTTCCTCAACGTCCCGCGATTTAGCGGCTTTCATCGCATCCCGAACCGGCAACGCAGACTCCCATCGGACCACGGCCTTCCAGGCCGCTGGATATCCTTCCGAAGGCGTGGGGTTTCCAGTATTGGTTGCCGTCCCGCGGCTGCGGCGACCAGTGCCCGCCATCCGCGGCGCCGACGACAAACCCTTGTGAGCGGCGCTATCAAAGATAGAAGCTTCCTTGGCCCATGGCGACTTGGTCAGCATCTGCTGAATCTCTTCATCGGTCCAGTCCGCCGCCTTTTTGTCGTTCCAGAAGTCCTTGGTCCAGGCAGACAGGGTTTCCGCTGCGCCGAGTCCCAAACCCATCAAGACCGCGCTTCGCCTGGTTATCCTCATCGACTATTTCGACGTTGCTAGCGCGCCGCGGGTTACCCCGCCGAGGCACCGACGTCTTGGCCCAGCCGCGCTCCCCGGCGATACAATGGAAAACTGAAGTGTTGAGTTTGCATCCTATCGTCACGAAGCCAGGGTTGGCCAGCTTTCTGCTGTTGTGTGCTTCGGCCAGCGCTTCGCAAATACTCCTCGATCGTGCCAAAGAACTTTATCAGCGTACCGATTACGAGGCTTCATTGAGGGTGTTGGCAACCGATGCCGGAAGAGACGCAGCAACCGATTGCCTAACCGGCAAGAACTATTTCATGTTGGGCAAGTTCAAGCAATCTACGGACTTTTTCGAAAGGGCTCAGGCCCTCGCTCCAATGAATGCCGAATACGCCCTCTGGTTGGCGCGTTCCTACGGCCGGCGCGCCGAGAGAGCGGGCTGGATGACGGCTGGGTTCTACGCATCGAAGACCCGTCAGTATCTGGAAAAGGCGGTGGCGCTCAATCCGCACTACAATGAGGCGCTCAACGATTTGTTCGACTATTATCTTGAGGCTCCAGGGTTCCTTGGCGGAGGTTTCGATAAAGCTCAAGCGGTCGCGTTGCGCATTCGCGAGAGAAGTCCGGCAGAGTACCAATTCGCCGAAGCGCAATTGGCGGAAAAAAGAAAGGAATATCCGGTCGCCGAAGAACACCTTCGGCGCGCCAGGGAACTGGCGCCGCGCGACGTGGGACGCGTGATCGATCTGGCTTCCTATCTAGCCAGACGCGGCCGTATGGAGGAGAGTGAAACAATTTTTGCGCAGGCCGAAAAGCTCGCGCCAGATGATCCCCGCACCGCATTCGCCCGCGCCAAGATTTATGTCGAACATAAACGTAAGCTGGCAGATGCGCAGATGCTTCTGCAGAAATATTTGCGGGCCGCTGTCACACCCGACGATCCACCCAAACCGGCTGCGGAAAAGCTGCTCCACCGGGCGCAAGGCTTGTGAGCGGGGCCACTCGGGCCGGACGCACGTTGTCACTGCTCGCGGCATTCGTGGTGCTGCGTGCTTTCGGGAATCTCGCGCTTGCCTTTGGCACTAAGCAATTCCCTGAAGTTCTCGCCGCCAATCCGCTGGCATATCTCCGCGCGATGCTGAGCCCGTTTGTCGCCATGGGCGTGGGTATGTTGATTCTGGCGATGCTGCTGCGAATGGTGGTTCTAGGAATCGCCGACTTGAGTTTCGTACTGCCGCTGACCGCGATCGGATATGTGTTTGCCGCGTTGCTCGGAAGATTCATACTGCATGAACAAGTCAGCCCGCAACGCTGGATCGGCACCGTGTTGATATTTATCGGAGTAGCGCTGGTGGGTTCGACGCCCCAGAATACAACCGCGCTGGCCGCGGACGATGAGGTGGAGTTGCAATGACCTGGCTGCTGCTATCCATTGTGATTGCCGCGACCGTAGCGAGCGATCTCTTGCAGAGCTACGAGATGAAACGCGTGGAGGACACGTCGGTCGATGCGCGCGGACTCGCAAACCTGCTCAAGACCATCGTCCACCGCCGCTACTTGATTCTTTCCATTGCGTGTCTGGCGGTCTCATTCTTCAGTTTCATGGCCTTGGTTCAGACCGCACCGCTCAGCTTCGCCGTGCCCGCATCCGCCGGTAGCTTCATTGTCGAAACCGTCCTGGCGAAAATGGTGCTGAAGGAGCGGGTAGGTTTGCGCAGAGCCAGCGGAGCGCTGGTCGTGCTGGGCGGCATCGTACTTCTGGCCCGTTAATACGTCGGGCGCAGGAGCTTATTTGGAGCTTCCCGGTGACGACGCTACCGGAACCAATTGTCCCTTGCGAATGTAATAATCAGCCCCACGCCAGCGAATGCTGTTACGCGAGAAGCTCACTAGCCAAATCACGCACGCCACGGCATCCCACGCGGGAATCAGCCACAGGTTTTCCCAGAAATCCGGTTGATCCAGACCCCAACCGGCAATGAGCGCCGTCATCGCCACCCGGAGTATGACATATCCGCCGAGAAAGCCCTCCACCACTGCCGCGGTCGGATGCACCGCAACTGCGGCAATGGTCCATGCCAATCCCTGCGTGAAGATCAGACCGAAGTGGCCCCACGGCCGCAGATTCCGCATCACCACGATCCAGCGCAGGCGCTTGTGCAGCAGGTCGCGAAACGATCCGTAATCGGCCACGGTTTCGATAGTGTACCGCAGCAGCACTACCTCGAAGCCCTGATCTGCAATCAAGCGGCCCACCAGCAGGTCATCGGCGGGACGGTTCTCGATGGCGGCATAACCGCCGAAACCCGCCAGCCGGGTTCGCGTCGTGGCGATCGTGGGACCCAACGCAAACTTGATGCCATCCAACTGCCAGGCCACCAGGATACCCGGATAAAAATCCGACATCATGCCGATATTCTGCAGGTGATCCGTAAAGGTTTTCTCTTCGGTCGGAACATAAAAACAGGTTACGGCTCCGACGCCGGGACGGGCCAGGGGCGCAGTGACCTGACGCAAGTAATCCGGCCGCACCCGCACGTCGCTGTCGCTGATCACCACCAATTCGTATTGTGCCTCGCGAACCATGCGCTCCAGCTTGGCAACTTTGTCGTTGGTGGCGACGCGGCCCGAGCCGTGCAGCACGCGTATCGCCTGTTCAGGAAAATTGCGGCGAAGCCTTTCCACCAGTGGCGCCACCGCTTGGTCATCCGGATCGACGCATAGCAGAATCTCGTATTGCGGATAATCCTGACGGCAAAAGCTGGCGAAATTTTCGTAGGCGCCAAGGTCTTCTCCCCGCATCGGCTTCAATATGCTCACCGGGGGAGCGAACGCCGCCACCCGCTTGATTGGCTGCTTGGCGACCCGGAAAAATCGCCACGAGCTAAAGATCACGATCAAGTAATAAATGAACGGGATCGCGGCCACTCCGAGGAAATAGTGAGAGAACATGTTTGCGACCTATAGGAATTCCAGATTCTAGCAGCTCACAGCGGATGATTCGTGAGCAGCATTTTGCCGCCGCTTTCGGCCACCGTGGTTAGGTGGTCGCCGCCCACGAGCTTTTCAAATCGTGAGCGCTCCGGTTGGTTCGCTACTATGTAATACCTGGGCTCGGCGAGCCACAGCCGCTTCCACTGCTGATCGTCAATGAAGACGTGGGGAGCGTCAGGCGCATATGAACCGTAAATCAAATTATTGGTCCTGCCATTAAGCAGCAATGCCGAGCGGTTGGTGTAGAAGAAAATCGAAGAAAACGTGTAGTAGTGGTGATCGATGATGAGTTGCCCGTCCGGCGAACAGGATAGAGCCCGCGCCAAGGGTCGCGATGACATATACGGGTCGAACACCACGAGCGCGAGGCGCGCAGCGTGCAAAAACAGGACCGCCATCAGGGCCGCAGCCAGGAAAGCACGCTGGCCGGTTGTCCGCAGCGTGCCCGCGGCGCCAATCAGAAACGCCATCGCGGCCACCAACAGCGGGAGCCGCAGATACGCAAACGATCGAATGGTGAGGTCTCCCATGTGCCCGAGCGACAGGGTGTACGCCCCGGGGTTCTGCACCAGCGCCGCCGAGATGTCGCCTGGCGTGGGCGTATTTCTCACTAGGAACAGCAGCGTGAAGCAGGCAATCGCTGCGCACGCCAGAATTACCGACAGCACGCGGGTACCTCGCCGAACCCAATCGCCGCCGGCCGCCATGGCCGAGCCGAGCAGCAGTGCGAGCGCAGGGTAGCACGGCATCGAGTAATATTCTTGCGTCGTCGAAAATGTGAAGAAGACCAGCAGAAAGCCGGTCCAACAGAGAGCCAATAAGCGGGTCTTTCCCGCGCGGTCCAACGGTTTAAACGACAACTTCGCTATTGCGGGAAAATAGACGCTCCAGGGAAACAGCCAGACCAGATGCAGCAGCCAGAAGTATGCCCGCGGGACGGTATCGTAATCGCGCGGAAAGCGCAGATTCAGAAATCGCAGAACCTGTTCGTTCATGAAGAAGAACCACAGAAACCCGTGGTATTCGCCGGGAACACTACGGAACGTCAGATCGAAATAGGGGGGATTCCGCAGCGTCGCCAGGATGTGCCAGGGAGCGGCAATCGCGACGATGATCGCCAGACCACTGACCGGACGTAACCGTTTCCATACCTTCGCCACCAATAACTGCCGTGTCAACAGCAGATACAGCAGGGCCGCGCCCGCCGGAAACACCAGCCCGATTAAGCTCTTTAGTAACAAGCTGATCCCGATGCTGGCCGCCAGCAAGAATGCCCACAGCCGGGGATGCCGCTCCTCCTCGTCGATCACCCGCAGAAACGCCCACATCGTGAGCGTCATGGTGGCCGTAATGGTCACATCCGGAATTAAAATCCGCGTGAACAGGAATAGGCCGATGCAGGTGGAGATGCACAATCCCGCGTAAAAGCCCGCCCGCCTTCCGAAAGCCCACACGCCGAAGGCGGCCGTCAGCCACGCAAGTGCCATCGCGGAGAGCGCGATAGGGATGCGCGCCGCCCAGTCGGAAAAGCCAAAGATCTTGTAGGCGCCGGCAATGGCCCAATAAATCAGGGGTGCCTTCTCCAGGTAGATGATCCCATCCAGCCGCGCTGTCACCCAGTCGCCCGAAGAGACCATATTGCGCGCAATCTGGGCCTGTACGGCATCCACGTCATCCATCAACGACGGAGGAGAAACGATGCATCCGAGATACACCACACCAGAGATCAGCAGAACCGCCAGGTACAGCAGGCGGCGTCTTTGAGCGCCAGTGTCCCCCGGATCTGCGCTCAAACGTTTCCCTGGGCCAAGGAAACCGCCGCGAGAGCTCCCGGCTGTCGCCGTTGATTGCGCGGATTCCGCCATTCGACTTGCGGCAGGAACAGCGAAGAATCAATACGATCGCTGTACTTGACGGCTATATTCATGAGCGAATCGAGCAGCGAATCCGAAAGGTAGTGAGGCTCCAATCCCAGATCGATCAGCTTGGAATGCTTGGCATTGTAATAATGCGCCTCGGCTTCAACGCGCGGAGGCGGCAGGAAGTCAATCTCCACCGGCAACCCCATTTTTCGCGCGGCGGCCTGCACCAGCCGCGCCAGTTCCAGCACGGAAAACTGTTCGGTGAATTGATTAAATACACGGCATTCGCCGCGATCCGCTGGATTCATACACGCAATCTCGATGCACCGCACGGTATCTCGAAGATCCAGAAAACCGCGGGTTTGGCCGCCCCTTCCGTAAACCGTGAGCGGATATCCCACGGCCGCTTGGGCACAGAAGCGATTCAGCACTGTGCCGAATACTTCATCATAATCGAAACGGTTGATGAGAGCTTCATCGAGTTCCACTTCGTCCGTCAAGGTGCCGTACACCACTCCCTGATTGAGATCGGTGGCGCGTAGATTCCAGATCTTGCAAGCGAACAGAATATTGTGGCTATCGTGGACTTTGGACAAATGATAGAAGGAAGGCGGCTGTTTTGGAAACGGCAGCACGTCCTTGCGCCCATTATGTTCGATGTGGATGTAGCCTTCCTCAATGTCGATGTTCGGCGTTCCGTATTCACCCATGGTCCCGAGCTTGATTAAGTGGCAATCGGGCCGCAGCTCGCGAATGGCGAACAGCAGATTTAAAGTTCCGACCACATTATTGACCTGCGTCGAAACTGCGTGTTTGCGGTCAATCATCGAATAGGGCGCCGACCGCTGTTCCGCGAAATGGATGACCGCATCAGGTTCAGTGGTTTCGATTGCGGAAGCGAGGAAATCATAGTCCGTCACGTCCCCGACTAGAAGCTCGATCTCTTTCCCGGTTAAATCGCGCCAGGTCTTAAGACGGTCGGCTAGCGGGCGGATAGGCGTTAGGGTTTGAGCGCCCAACTCATAGTCCCACTGCCGCCGCGCAAAATTGTCTACCACGCATACTGTATGTCCTTTGGCGGACAAATATAAGGCTGTCGCCCAACCGCAGTATCCGTCTCCACCCAGCACTAATATATTCATAAAAAACTTCCTATCCTCCAAATTTGCAAGAACTTACGAACGGCAATGATGCGGCTAGAGCTTCAGCGATTGCTCCACTGCGGTATCTTGCTAAGACGGTTTTGTGCGTGGACAGATTACAGGAAATCTTCTGCAACCTTAATATTTTCTGTTTTTATTCCCAACGCGGGTAAACGGATCCGAGCGGATCGAATACGCTGTCGGCGGGGAGAGCGGAGTTGCCAGTTCAGATGGAAACGTTCTGAGAGGCAAGGGACGGCCCACGCGATTAGGGCGCCTTGATTCTATTTCCAAGTCGCAAACATTGCGCAGCTCGCCAGCGTCATCACTCCTACCGTGATCCAACCCAGCGCTGCCAGCCATCGGGGGTTTGACCGCGCTCCCATGATCGCCGGATTGCCGGTCAAAAGCAGCACGACGACGACCAGCGGAGGAGCCAGGATCCCATTAAGAACGGCCGCCCAAAATAGCATGGATACCGCATTGAAGCCTGCGTAGTTCAAGCCGAGCCCCAGCGCTAAACCGACTGCGATAACGCCATAGAACTCGCGTGCGCGCCCGCCGCGTTCCGCAAGCGATCCCCGCCAGACGGCGGCCTCGGCAACCGCGTATGCGCTCGATCCAGCGAGAACCGGGACTCCGATCATGCCCGCGCCGATCAGGCCTAGACTGAAGAGCCAGTAGGCGCCGTTTCCCGCGAGAGGCCGCAAAGCTTCGGCCGCATCCCGTGCGGTCGAAATAGTGGTCTTGCCGTGGGCATGCAGCGTCGCGGCCGTCGTCAAGATCACGAAGTACATGATCAGGTTTGAGAAAAACATCCCGGTGATGGTATCGGTGCGGGATTTTCGCAACTCAGCGTTAGTCGCGCCTCTCCGGGCTTCGAGTGTCAGTTCTCCTTGCTTGCGCTCCTCCTCGACTTCTTGAGACGCTTGCCAGAAGAATAAATACGGGGAAATCGTAGTGCCGAAGATTCCTACCAGCGTGGCCCAATACGCTCCGCTCCATTCGATATGCGGTATGAACGTTGCGCGGATTACGGCAATCCAATCCGGCTTAGCGAACAGCGCTGCCAGGACGTAGGAAAACAGAACCAGGGTGAGCCATTTAAAAATGCGCGCGATGGTGTAATAGGACCACCATACCAGGAAAGAGCCGATCAGCAGGGCGTAGAACGGGGTCCAGTAGAAGCTGCTGATGCCGGTCACCATCTCGGAAACCTTACCCATGCCTCCGAGATCGGCCCCGATGTTCACCGTATTCGCAATCACCAGCAGGCAGCAGGCAGTCCACAAGACCCAGCGCGGATAGTGGCGCCGGATCACTCCGGCCAAACCCTCGCCAGTCACCATGCCCAGCCGCGCGCACATCATTTGCACCGCGGTCATCAGCGGGAAGGAGAACAGCGCCGTCCACAGCGGCGCATAACCGAAGGCCGCGCCGGTTACAGAATAGGTAGAGATTCCGGAGGGATCATCGTCGGCCGCACCGGTGATCAAACCGGGCCCCAGCCGGCGGAAGAACCTCCGAAAGTGAGGCGATCCAGCGCCGTGTTGGTGACTCTTCGAGGTTTGCCGTCCGGTCATCGGCACGCTGAGGCGATCGCGGATATAAATTGCGGTCTAGATTCTAAACCGCTCGCCGTCCGCTTACCAGATTGACGACGACGAGCACCAACGCCACCACTAATAGTATGTGAATCAGGCTTCCCCCAATACTCATGCTAAATCCGAGGAGCCATAGAATCAAAAATATCGCAACGAGTGTCCAAAGCATTGTTTTTCTCCTGTGCCCATTTAATGTGCACACATAAGTCTGAATCCGGCGCCCTGCTTCAGGCCGCCAATACGAACGACGGATCGGTCTCGGTCGTGGGGGACTTCTGCTCGCGATCAGCCACCTCTTGGCAGACAATACAAAACGGCGCCCACGGAATGGCGGCCAGGCGTTTGGGACTGATGTTCTCTTCGCAACCGTCACAGACGCCAAACGTACCAGCAGCGACGCGGCGTAGGGCGGATTGAACTTCACGCAGCCGGTCGGAGTTGCGCTCAAGGTGGCTCATGGCGTAGTCGCGATCGCTCGCGTCTTGCGTTCGGTCTAGTTCATCCGAACTCGTGGCAATCGCCAGCGGCTCGCGCATGCTATTATCGTTTCCCAACTCGGTCTGCCGGCGGATCAAAACCTTTCGGAAAATGTTCAGTTCAGTTCTTGTCATAAGGGCTATGCCTGCTCTTTCTAAACTTGCCATGCTGCGACACGCGCGTGCCGCCAAAATATCGAGCTACCCTAGTTCGATGAAGTAGCTTTTTGCGCTTTAACCTGCAGTTCGTTTACCACTTGCTGCACATTGGGAACCGTCGATGCCACTTCCTGGGCCTGCGCGCGTTTGGATTGCGAATCGACGTTGCCCGTCAACGTAACTACGCTGTTTTTGACCGAGTATTTTACGCTGTCATGGAGTTTGTCTTGAATCAGCGCTGCGTCCAAATTACCCTCAATACCCTTATCCAGATCCGAGTTCATCTTCTTGGCGTCACTCTCACCGCCGGGCGGAATCACGGCAATCTGGTTTGAAACCACTTGGTTTCCCGCAATCAATCGAGCGATCGACTCGGCCTGCGACTTATCGCCCTCTCCGGTCACGTGTCCGCCTAACGTGAGAACACCCTTGTCGCGATCCTGGCTTGCCGACACATCTTTGAATCCGGCCTGGTCGAGAGAGGTGCGGACGGCGCTAGCAACATCCGCGGTTTTGGTCGACGTGGTTGAGCATCCGGCCAGCGTTCCAATCATTACTACTGCCAGCAAGGACAAGCATGGGTGAAGCGTTTTCATGATTTCTCCTGGGATCAATATCCGATTGCGAGATCTATCTACGGAATCGATCTGTCTTCCTAAAAGGCATGGGAAGGGCCGAACCGATATTCCGCTGGATTACTCGTCAAAGCCCTCAAATTAGGCGATTTGAGCGACCTTGGAGGGCCTGGTTTGAGTAACGACATATGGTCACTTGACCGACTATGGTTACAGCAGAACTTGATGCCGCCAGAATTTGAAACCTAGCGCAGTGGGACCGAACGAAGTCCTTTTGAATCCCATGTTGATCGAAGTCGTCAGTCCGCCGGTGGACGCGAGGTTGTAGTTGATTTGATCGTTGCCTCGCCGCCACGCGTTAGCCTCCATAAAGCGGAATGCTTCCCATTTGAGCGATCCGGCGATGCCCACGTATAAGAAGGCTACGAAAATAACGAAATGGGGTCACTTGACCAGCCGTGGTTACAGCAAGAAGTCTCTTTTCAAAGCCAAGTGCTCGGAAGCTCTGTTATATGGGACCTTCTGCTGGATGGGTGTCCGATTGGCCTCGTTTTACGTCTCAGGAGATCCGACAAAAATTGAAACGACTAATATTCGCGGTGGCTTTGATTTCGCTTTTGAACGTCGGATGTGACATGCGGGGACAGGACTGAGCTCCCGGGGCAACCGGCGCTGCCGGGTCACGCGGCACTACTGGTGCGTCGGGTTCGACCGGGGCCGATGGAGTTTCCGGGGCGCAGGGCGTCGACGGCAAGACTGGTGCGGATGGAGTGAATGGACGGCGTCACTAGCGGAGCAGCCGGTGCTACCGGAGCCCCACGTCAGCCCGCAAGGCGATAATGCGCGGCGAAAAGGCCTAGAGCGGATCCGTAAACTCGCGTGCTATGATGCTCGCGTGCAACTGCGTACATCCGTCAAGATCATTCAGTTCGGCTACTTCTTATGTGTACTCGTTGCCGTAGGCCTGGCCGTTTACCTGTTGGCCGTCCACAATCAGGACCAGCGAATGTGGGCAATTCTTGCCGTGCCGGTGCTGGGGTTGATCGTTCTAATGGTCCGGCACACCCGGCGACGGCTCATCAAACTGACCATCCTAGAGGACCGGCTGCGCTATGAGTCCGGTCTTCTCTCAAAAACCACGCGTACGATGGAGCTGACCAAAATTCAGGATGTTCGTGTAGACCAGAGTATTGGGCAGCGGATGCTGGATATCGGGGATTTGTCGCTCGAAACTGCCGGCGAGTCTAGCCGTATCGTCATGCGTTCGATCGACCGCCCGCACGAAGCCGCCGACCGAATTCTCGAACTCTCTCGCGCGCGCCGCTCGGGCCCGACCGGTACCACGGATGGGACCACTAACGCGGTATAAAATCAATATGACTAGACGAACTTTCGCAACCGCAGCCATCCTGCCGGCGTTTACCGCTTTACTGCGGGCGCAAGGCAATAAGAAAAGCTACACGTTTCATGGCAAGGTGGAATCGCTGGATGCCGCTTCAAAGAGCATGACCGTTAACGGGGAAAAAGTCGAGGGCTGGATGGGTGCCATGACTATGAAGTATGAAGTCGACAACGCCGACGTTTTTAAGACCGCGAAGGTGGGCGATACCATTGAGGCAACCGTTTACGATGGCGACTTTAAGCTATACAAGGTCCATATAGTCAAGCCGGATAAAAATAAATAATATCCTTGCTTTCAGCTAGTTAAGTCGATACTAGACCTAATCGATCTGACAGGACCAAATCGGTCTGATATACTGAGGCCGGATGTTGAAGCTGACCAAAAAGGCGGACTACGGCTTGATCGCGCTGCGTCATCTGGCGGTAGCCAAGGCTGGCGCGAATTTGCGGGCCAGCGCTTCCGCCAAAGACATCGCCGATTCTTATGGGATTCCGCTGCCACTGCTCTCGAAAGTCCTGCAGAAGCTGGCGCGCGGTGGACTGCTGACTTCCGAGCAAGGTACCAACGGCGGATACCGGCTGGCGCGAGCCGCGCGGGATATCTCGGCGCTCGAAGCGATCCGCGTAATCGATGGGCCCATCATTTTGACCAAGTGCTTCACCGAACACGCCGGCTGCGACCAGACGGCGTTGTGCCCGGTGCGCGAGCCGCTTCGCAAGGTGCATGAAGGCATCCTGAGTTTACTGGCGAACATTTCATTAGCGGATTTGGCGAGCGAAGAAATGCAGATTCCTAGCGTCCGGCCGCCGCTGCAAAACATCCAATTAATGAGGCTTTCTGGGACTACCTAACGGCAACAGCATGAAACTACCCATTTACATGGACAATCACGCCACCACGCCGGTGGATCCGCGCGTGTTTGAGGCGATGCGCCCGTATCTAACCAACGTGTTCGGCAACTCGGCCAGCCGCAACCACAGCTTCGGTTGGGAAGCGGAAGAGGCCGTGGAGAAGGCGCGCAAGCAGGTGGCCAGTCTGATCGGCGCGACGTCGAAAGAAATCGTTTTCACCAGCGGCGCGACGGAATCAGACAATCTGGCGCTTAAAGGCGTAGCGGAGATGTATGCCGAAAAGGGCAACCACATCATCACGGCGGCCACCGAGCACAAGGCAATTCTCGATACCTGCAAGCGTCTGGAAAAACACGGCACGCGAGTCACTTATCTTCCGGTACAGCAGAACGGGCTAGTGGATCTGGATCAACTGCGCGGGGTCATCACGGACAAGACGGTGCTGATCAGCATCATGCATGCCAACAACGAAATCGGCGTGCTGCAACCCATTCGCGAGATCGGTAGGATTGCACGGGAACGCGGCGTGCTGCTGCATACCGATGGCACCCAGGCCGTGGGCAAGGTTCCGGTAAACGTGCTCGACGACAACATCGATCTGATGTCCATCAGCGCGCACAAAATGTATGGGCCGAAGGGCGTGGGCGCATTGTATGTGCGGCGCCGCAATCCGCGCGTGCAGCTGACCGCACAGATGGACGGCGGCGGGCATGAGCGTGGCATGCGTTCGGGCACTCTGAATGTGCCGGGGATCGTAGGATTGGGCGAGGCGTGCGCCTTAGCGCAGGCGGAGATGCCGGCGGAATCCAAACGCCTGGCGTTTTTGCGCGACAAGTTGAAGGAGCGCCTGCTGAACTCGCTCGATGAAGTTTATATCAACGGCACGCTGGAGCACCGGTTACCCAACAACCTGAACATCAGCTTCGCGTATGTCGAAGGCGAGAGCCTGTTGATGGGGATTAACGAAATTGCAGTTTCAAGCGGATCGGCATGCACCTCGGCAACACTTGAGCCGAGTTACGTTTTGAAAGCTCTGGGCGCCGGCGATGATTTGGCGCATTCCTCCATACGGTTCGGATTGGGCCGGTTCAACACCGAAGAAGAAGTGGATTATGTCGCCGGCAAAGTGATTGAAGTGGTGAAGAAGCTGCGCGAGCTTTCGCCGCTCTACGAAATGTTCAAAGAAGGAATCGATTTGACCAAAGTGCAGTGGACCGCGCACTAATCAGGTTAAAGGAAAACACTATGGCATATTCAAACAAAGTCATCGATCATTACAACCATCCACGCAACGTGGGTTCGCTCGATAAGAGCGATCCTAACGTGGGCACCGGCATGGTAGGCGCACCGGAGTGCGGCGATGTGATGAAGCTGCAGGTCAAAGTCAACCCCGAAACCGGCGTGATTGAAGACGCCAAGTTCAAGACCTTTGGCTGCGGCAGCGCGATCGCGAGTTCGTCGCTTGCGACCGAATGGCTGCGCGGCAAAACTGTGGACGAAGCTCTAGCGATTAAGAACACCGACATCGTTACGGAACTCAGTCTGCCGCCGGTGAAGATTCATTGCTCGGTTCTGGCGGAGGACGCCATCAAAGCCGCGATTACCGACTATAAGAAGAAGGCCAATCCGATTCCGGCCGAGGCGGCAAGGGTTTAAGGCAGGGCACTCCGATGGTCACGGTCACCCCGAAAGCGGTTAACAAAATTCGCGAGGCATTTCAGCGCGAGGGCGTGAACGGAGGCCTGCGTCTGGGCGTCCTGGGCGGCGGCTGCTCCGGCTTGAGCTATCAATTTAAATTTGACGTAAAGCCGCGGCCAACCGATCAGATCTTGAATTTCGATGACGTGAAGGTCTTCATCGATCCCAAGAGCCTGGTTTTTCTGGACGGCATGACTCTTGACTGGAAAGATTCTCTGATGCAATCCGGATTTGTTTTCGAGAATCCGCATGCCAAAAAGAGTTGTGGCTGCGGGACTTCCTTCTCCGCCTAGCGGATCTAGCCGCATGCGATTCTACGAAGCGCTGGGGCTGGAGCCTAAGCTCGCACTCGATTCCGAAGAACTCAAGAAGCATTTTTACGAGCGCAGCCGCCAGTGGCATCCGGACCGCTACAGCCGGTCGAGCGCAGCGGAACAGCAGAAGTCTCTTGAAATGACATCGGTGCTCAATGACGCCTTTCGCACGCTGCGCGATCCCGTGGCGCGAGCCGAATATTTTCTGGAGCAGAAAGCGATCGTTCCCTCCAAGCACGTGCCCCCGGAACTGCTCGAAGAGGTCTTCGAAATGAACATCGCGCTTGAGGAATTAAGGGCAGGCGATGAGACGGCCCGGCCCCAGCTTGTCGAAGCGCGGAAACGGTTCAACCGCATGCGCGATGAAATCGATCACGGGATTTCGGTACTGTTCCTGCGCTACGACGAGGCCGAGGACGCGTCCCATTTGCTGGCGATTCGTAGCGTTTTGGACCGCCGCCAATATGTCGCCAATCTGATTCGCGACGTCGAAAAGGAACTGAATGTCCACGTTTCAAATTGATTTTGGCGATACGCAATCGCACATCGTCGGCATCGATCTCGGCACTACCAACAGTCTGATCGCGGTAATGGAGCCGACGGGTCCGCGCATCTTGAGCGGGATTGTTCCTAGTGTGGTGTCAGTGACGCCGGCGGGAGAAGTGATCGTAGGCGCCGAGGCGCGGGAGATGCTGATCACGCATCCAGAGCGATCTGTGTATTCGGTAAAGCGGCTCATGGGACGAGACGCTGCGGATATCCGCGAAGAGTTGAAGCTATTTCCGTTCCGCCTGGCCGAGGCGAGCGGCTCGGTGTTGAAGCTGCAATTGGGCGAGAAGATAATGACTCCGCCCGAAGTCTCCGCGCACATTTTGCGCAAGCTCAAGCGGGACGCAGAAGAGGAATTGGGCACACCGATCACCCAGGCGGTAATCACTGTGCCCGCGTATTTCAATGACGCGCAGCGGCAGGCTACCAAGGACGCGGGGCGGATTGCGGGACTGGATGTTCTTCGGCTGGTGAATGAGCCAACCGCGGCGGCGCTGGCCTACGGACTCGATAAACGCAAAGAAGGAGTCGTCGCGGTCTACGATTTCGGGGGCGGCACATTCGACATTTCGATTCTGCGCCTGCATGAAGGCATTTTCGAGGTGCTGGCGACCAACGGCGATACGCATCTCGGCGGCGACGATATCGATAATCTTCTGATGCGGATCGCGTTCGAGGATATTCAAGCTGAATGGGGTGAAGACATCTCCGGCAAAAGCGATGCCGTCCAACTTTTGCGCCGGGCTGTGATTCAGACCAAGGAGCAGCTATCGTTCGTACCCGCCACGGTGATGGATTTCGAATACGGGGGCAAGCGGTATCTGCGCGAGATGACGGTGGACGTGTTTGACCGGCTGATTCAGCCCATTGTAGAGCGGACCCTGGCTCCGTGCCGGGCGTGCATTGCGGACGCAGGCGTTCGCATTGAAGACATCAATGAGGTCGTGATGGTGGGTGGGTCAACGCGTATCCCGCTGGTGCGCGCGGAAGTTGAGAAACTCTTCCGGGCGCGGCCGCATACGGAATTGAATCCAGATGAAGTGGTCGCCTTGGGCGCGGCCGTGCAAGCGGGCATTCTGTCGGGCGATGTGAAAGATCAGTTGTTGCTGGATGTGACTCCGCTATCGCTGGGCATTGAAACCATGGGCGGTCTGGTTTCAAAGCTAATTCATCGCAATTCGACCATCCCGGCGTCGGCAACCGAGCAATTCACCACTGCGGTTGACGGGCAAAAGAACGTCTTGATCCACGTGGTGCAGGGTGAACGAGAGCTGGTGAAGGATTGCAGGAGTTTGGCGCGCTTCGATTTAAAGGACCTTCCACCCATGCCCGCGGGGCTGGCGCGGATCGAGGTGCGATTTCTGATCGATGCCAACGGAATTCTCAATGTCACGGCGCGAGACGTCCGCACGGGCGCCGAACAAAGCATGGACGTGAAGCCGTCTTACGGGTTATCGGACCAGCAGGTGGAGGCGATGATCCTCGAATCGTTCGAAAAAGCCCAGGACGATTTCAAGGAACGCCAGGTGCGTGAGGCGCGCGTCGAAGCAGATACTATACTGGCCGCTGTCAAGAAAGCCCGCACTGACGAGGCTTTCCGCGAGCTTGACGCGGAGGCGCGTGCGGCGATAGACCGCGATGTCCAGGACTTGCTCACGGTCTATAACCAGAGCGATCATCTACTGATCCGCGAGAAGATCGACCAGCTGAACACTTCGACGCATACGCTGGCCGAAAATATGATGAATACCGCCGTGCGCGGTGCCCTGAAGGGGACCAAGATTTGAGGGGAGGATTCCATGCCTAATCTGAATTGGACCGACATCGAAGATATTGCGCTGGCGCTGCGCGATAAATATCCGGAGCAGGACCCATCCTTCATCCGCTTCACGGACCTGCATAAGTGGATCACCGAGCTCGACGGCTTCGATGACGATCCGAAGAAATCGAACGAATCGAAGCTCGAGGCCATTCAAATGGCGTGGCTGGAAGAATTCAACGATGGATAGCAATGCGCTGCGCGCCGCCGCGTTAGGCGTGGTGTTTATAACGGTAGTGTGGGCGCAGGCCCCGCGAAGTACGCGGCATCCGCTTCACGCCCACGCAACCGCTGCTGAACCGGCCGGTCTCACTCCAGAAATGCGAATTGTCGCCGGCCACATCACGGCGAATTCACTGCGCGGGGACGTTTCGTTTCTGGCTTCCGATTTACTGGAGGGCCGGGACACGCCGTCGCGAGGGCTGGATATCGCAGGAGAATATATCGCATCGCAATTCCGACGTTTGGGATTAGAACCGGCGGGCGATGATGGTTACTTTCAGAATGTAGTGCTGCGGCCCGAAGATGCGGATTCGCCGAAATCCCGCAACGTTGCCGGAATTCTGCGAGGATCAGACCCGAAGCTCAAAGACACCTACGTCATATTGAGCTCGCATTACGATCACATCGGGATGGCGCAGACCGGCGAGGATCGGATTTTCAATGGAGCCAACGACGACGCGAGCGGGACGGCGTCGGTGTTGGAAGTGGCCAACGCTTTGGCTTCGCTCCATCCGCGCACGAAGCGTAGCATCCTGTTTATTCTGTTTTGCGGCGAGGAGAAGGGATTGCGCGGGTCGCGCTACTATGCGGCGCATCCTTTGGTGCCCCTAGCCCAAACCATTGGTCAGTTGAATTTGGAACAGATGGGGCGGACAGACGCTCCGGAAGGTCCGCACTTGAATAGCGCGAACGTCACGGGATTCGATTTCACCGATATGACGCCGATTCTAGTCGACGCCGCGCGGCGCGTAGGAGTTACTGTATCAAAGAACGCAGAAGCTAGCGACGCGTATTTCAATCGCAGCGACAACGGACCCCTTGCCAAGGCCGGGATTCCGGCGCATACCATGAGTGTCACTTATGAGTTTCCGGACTATCATGCCGTCGGTGATGAGTGGCAGAAGATCGATTACGATAATATGGCCAAAGTGGATCAAGCCGTCGGCATGGCAGTGCTGCGACTGGCGCAAGCGGTGGAGGCTCCGCACTGGAATGAAGCGATTCCGGGCGCGAAGCCCTATGCAGAGGCCGCGAAGAAGCTGCGCGAACCGTAATCGCCCGCTATTTGTTCGCGTTGAGCGCCTTTACAATCTCGCCCAGGAATGTTTTCGCGTCACCGAAGAGCATCAGCGTTTTGTCCTCATAGTAGAGTTCGTTGTCGATACCCGCAAATCCCGGGTTCATACTGCGCTTGATCACCATGACGGTTTGGGCTTTGTCGACATCGAGGATTGGCATGCCGTAGATCGGGCTGTTCTTGTCATGGCGCGCCGCGGGATTGACGACGTCGTTGGCTCCAATTACCAGCGCGACATCAGCTTCCGCGAAATCCGGATTGATGTCTTCCATCTCATGCATCTTGTCGTAAGGGATATCGGCCTCCGCGAGAAGCACGTTCATATGTCCCGGCATGCGGCCCGCGACGGGGTGAATAGCGAAGTCTACTTGCACGCCGCGCTTGGTCAGACTGTCGCTGAGCTCGCGAAGCTTGTGCTGCGCCTGGGCGACGGCCATACCGTATCCAGGAACCACAATCACACGGCGGGCGCTTTCAAGAATCGACGCCGCGTCTTCCGCCGTCGCCGAGCGTACTGGTTTGGTGGAAGCCTGCACCGCGCTACCACCGGTGGCTTGCCCAAATGCGCCAAACAGCACATTCGTGAAAGAGCGGTTCATGGCTTTGCACATGATCACCGAGAGAATGAAACCGGAAGACGCGTTCAGTGCGCCCGCGATGATTAACAGACGGTTGCCCAAGGCGAATCCCATAGCGGCGCAGGCCGCACCTGCGTAAGAGTTTAAGAGCGCAATCACTGTAGGCATGTCGCCGCCACCGATGGGCATGATGAGCAGGACTCCGAATACGAGCGACAAGCCCGTGAATGTCGGAAACACCCAACCAGGCGTGGGAGTCGCGATCATCCAGACACCCAGAACCGCCGCGAAGGCAAACAGAATCAGATTGACGAAGTTCTGGCCCTTATAAGTCATGGGCCGCGTGGGCACGATCTCCTGCAATTTCCCGAACGCCATAACGCTGGCGGTGGTGGTGAGATAACCCAGCAGACTTTCAATCACGATCGCGGCCATCTTTGCGCCGGTAGTGGGGTCTCCGGCGGCAACATCCTTGTAATACTCCGCCGAGCCGACCAGCGCGGCCGCCAAGGCGCCGAAGGCATGCGATAACGCGGTCAACTGAGGGACCGAGGTCATCGGCATTAAATAAGCCAGCGGAGCGCCGACCGCGGCGCCGGCCACGAACGCCACAAAGATCCACTGATAGCTCATCACCTCGTGCCGCAGTAAGGTGCCAATCACCGCGAGCAACATTCCGAACTCGCCCACGCGGACGCCACGGCGCGCGGTGACGGGGGAGCTCAGCCATTTTATGGAATAAACCACGCACAGCGCGGCAATGACGTATGCCGCCTGCCAGAAGGAGTCGTTCA
>Ga0157370_10000572_pt1 | contig 45922 bp, 49 predicted proteins | sample C35metaG_FD_113463 | JGI IMG/M metagenome (GOLD analysis project Ga0157370, IMG submission 113463) | Corn rhizosphere microbial communities from Kellogg Biological Station, Michigan, USA - C3-5 metaG | ecosystem: Host-associated > Plants > Roots > Rhizosphere > Soil | place: USA: Michigan...
ATCACAATCGCCAGCGTGGCAGTGACCAAGGTGGTGATCAGCGGATTGAGGATCAGCTCGACCGACTCCGGCAGCCATTGGCGCAGCCGCTTTTCCAGCCAGCACATCAGCGCGACCACGAAGAGTACCGCGATCACCCCGCCGCGCCCCGGCTGGAGCGCTTCGCCAAACAGGGTAATTTGCGCCAACGCCGGGCTGGAAAGAATTCCCGCCATCACGCCGCCCATGGCCTGTGAGCCACCAAACACTCGCGCCGCGTTAACCCCCACCAGAATGTTCATGATGGCGAAAATCGCCCCGCCGAAGATCCCCAGCAGCCCCAGAATATTGGGATAATCCAGCGCCAGAGAGCCAGCAATGTCCGGCCGCTTGAGCAAGTTGATAATGCCCATGATCAGGCCGGAAGCTATAAACGCCGGGATAAGAGGAATGAAAACGTTGGCGAGTTGGCGCAAAGCGCCGCTCATCGGTGCAGAGTATTTTGACTTGGCATCGGCTTTGTTTCGCGCAATCAGGTCCGGTGAGGCCGCCGGGGCTGGCGTGCCTGAGAGCAGCTCGCGCATGGCATCCACCACCTTCGCGGCCGCGCCGGGGCCAACCACGAACTGATGCTGTTCGCCCTGCTTAATGTAGCCCTTCACGCCTTCGAGGGTCTGAATGCCTTTTAAATCAAGTAGCTGCTCGTCGTGAACTTCAACCCGGACTCGCGTCATGCAGTTTTCGAGTTTACTGATATTGCTCTCGCCACCTACGCGCTGCAGGATTTGCGTTGCCAGCAGCTGCGTTTTGTCCATTGCCGTCGCCATACCCTTCCCCCAATCCGCCTTAAAGCCTTAGCCCGCGAGCGCCGCGCGCAGGAATCCGTGGTGCGCCGTCAGCCGCTGAATGGCTTCTTGGGCACTGATATTTGCCAAAATCATCAGAATCGCCGGTTTCACTTCAAACTCAGTTTGCGAGAGTGCCGCCTCGGCATCGGCCCGCGCGGCGCCCGTGGCTTCCATCACGATGCGGCAGGCTCTGTCCACCAGCTTGACGTTGGTGGCCTTCACGTCGACCATCAGGTTTTGATAAACCTTGCCGTTTTTCACCATCGCGCCAGTGGAAATCATATTCAGCACCAGCTTCTGCGCGGTGCCGGACTTCAAACGCGTCGAGCCAGTTAGCGCCTCAGGGCCAACCACGGGAGAAATCGCTACCTGCGCCTCGTGGGCTATTGGCGAGTCCGGGTTGCAGGAGATAGCCACCGTGGCGCAGCCCAGCTCCCTTGCATAGCGCAGCGCGCCGATGACATAAGGCGTGCGCCCGGAAGCCGCCAGCCCCACCACGGTGTCCGCCGGGGTAATTTGCAGGTTTTTCAGGTCGGTGACGCCCAGCTCTTCGCTATCCTCCGCCCCTTCGACGGCTTTGAGTAACGCCCCCGGCCCGCCGGCAATCAGCCCGACGACTAAGCCATGAGGCACGCCAAAGGTCGGTGGACACTCGGAGGCGTCGAGCACGCCGAGACGCCCGCTGGTGCCCGCGCCGAGATAAATCAGACGACCTCCGGCTTTAAAGGAGGCGGCGGCCATATCCACGGCCTGCGCGACCTCTGGCAGCACGGCGCGGATGGCTTCCGGCACTTTGCTGTCTTCGTGATTGAAGCTGGCGACCATCTCCAGCGTGGTCATTTCATCAAGGTTCATGGTGGCCGGATTGCGGCTTTCTGAGACGAGTGATCCTAGGTTCATTGATTGACTCCTGAATTTTTAATTCAAAATATTAATTCATATTTGAATATTTTATTCTTAAAGGCGAGGGAATTTTGCTACCTTAGATAAGATAATGTTCAATTCGTGATGTGCGTAGGTGCTAAGGGAAGGTCCGACAATGAGCAGTATGATCCGAATTCGTCAGCTCTACCCCACGCTGGCGCAGAATGACCGCAAGCTGGCCGACTTCCTGCTGCAACAGCCGGAGAAGGCGCGGCACCTTAGCTCGCAGAAGCTGGCAGAGATGGCCGGTGTCAGCCAGTCCGGGGTGGTGAAATTCGCCCAGAAGCTAGGCTACAAGGGCTTTCCCGCTTTAAAGCTGGCGCTCAGTGAAGCCCTCTCTTCGCCGCAGAATGAAGTGGCGGTCACCGTGCATAATCAGATTGTCAGCACAGACAGTCTCCAGACCGTCGGCGAAAAGCTGCTGGCTGAAAAGTACGCCGCGCTGCGCGCTACGCTGGATATCAACAATGAACAGCGTCTCCAGCAGGCGTTATCGATGCTGACCCATGCACGCAAAATCGTGCTCACCGGCATTGGCGCGTCGGGGCTGGTAGCCAAAGATCTGGCTTATAAGCTATTGAAAATTGGACTGACGGCGATTGCCGAGTCTGACACCCACGTGCTGCTGGCGACGGTTCAGGCGCTGTCGAAAGACGATTTGTTGCTGGCTATCTCCTTCAGCGGCGAGCGCCGGGAAATCAATCTGGCGGCAGATGTCGCCCGCAAAAGTGGCGCGCAGGTGCTGGCCCTCACCGGCTTTTCTCCCAATACGCTACAGCAGCAGGCTTCCCACTGCCTGTACACCGTGGCGGAGCTTCCGGCCACTCGCGGTGCAGCCATCTCCTCGACCACCGCGCAGTATTCCCTGACGGATATTCTGTTTATGGCCTTGATTCAGCAAGATAGCGAACGAGCGCCGGAGCGGATTAAGCACAGCGAGGAGCTGGTGAAGAAGCTGGTTTGATCGGGATCATTCCACAGCGCGATTGTCATTTCGGCAGGCTCTCGGACAGGTCAAATCTGCTATACTGCGCGACTTCATCATTACTGACGCGAGAGAGATCATGGCCCTGCTTATCACACACAAATGCATTAACTGCGACATGTGCGAGCCGGAATGCCCGAATCAAGCGATCTCGATGGGTGAGGAAATTTATCAGATTGACAGCGATCGCTGCACGGAGTGTGTCGGTCATTATGATAAACCCACCTGTCAAAGCGTGTGCCCTATCGATAACACCATCATTGTGGATGCGCTGCATACTGAAACCAACGAGCAGCTGTGGGACAAGTTTGTTCTGCTGCATCACGCCGCACAGCTGTAAGGCTGGCGGCGCGAAGCGCACTGTTTTCAGCTTTCGATAATCACCGTGGCACAGGCATAGCGACGCTCATCGGCCAGCGTCACGTGCACGGATTTAACCCCCAGCTCTAACGCCATTTCCGCCGCGCGCTCGTGGAACACCAGCCCCGGCTTGCCCAATGGGTCATTAACCACCTCGAACTGCTCAAACGCCAGCCCATTGCGGATGCCGGTGCCCAGCGCTTTGGCAGCGGCTTCTTTCACCGCAAAGCGTTTGGCGAGAAAGCGCACCGGCTGTTGGTGATTCTGATACAGCGCCCACTCATTGGCGCACAGTATCCGTTTCGCCAGCCGATCTCCGCTTCTCTCCACCACGGCTTCAATACGGGTGATTTCGACAATGTCGGTGCCCAGTCCAAGAATAGCCATTAACGGCGTGCTTCCCGCATCAGGATTTTCATCTCGCGCACCGCGCTCGCTAAACCGTCAATCACTGCCTGCCCGATGATGGCATGGCCGATGTTCAGCTCGTGCATCTCAGGCAGCGCGGCGATAGGCAGCACGTTGTGGTAGGTCAAGCCATGGCCGGCATTCACTTTCAGCCCTTTGCTGGCGGCATAGGTGGCGCCTTTCTTGATGCGCTCAAGCTCGGCAAGGCGCTCGATATCAGTTTTGGCATCAGCATAAGCGCCGGTGTGGATTTCGATATAAGGCGCGCCAACGGCAACCGCGGCGTCGATTTGGCGGAAGTCAGCATCAATAAACAGAGACACCAAAATACCGGCTTCAGACAGGCGGGAGACGGCGACGGTCATTTTGTCGATTTGCCCCGCAACGTCCAGACCGCCCTCGGTGGTGACTTCTTCGCGCTTTTCCGGCACCAGGCAGCAGAAGTGCGGCTCGATTTCACAGGCAATGCCGATCATTTCGTCGGTCACCGCCATCTCGAGATTCATGCGAGTCTGGATGGTCTGGCGCAGCAAACGCACATCGCGGTCGGTAATGTGGCGACGGTCTTCACGCAGATGCACAGTAATACCGTCAGCGCCCGCCTGCTCGGCAATAAACGCGGCCTGAACCGGATCAGGATAGGCCGTGCCACGCGCGTTACGCAGCGTGGCGATGTGATCGATATTAATGCCTAACAGCAGTTCAGCCATGACAACTCCAGCAAATAGGTTAAAGAGTTCGCAAAAGGATCGGATTGATACTGACGGTTTTCCCGCTAATTGGCGCAGTTTACACCCGTATAAGGCGTGACGGGTACCCCAGCGGGCAATTTATTCGGCGGGTGATTCAGGAGTGGCAGTGGGCTTTTTAACTAAAAACTGGCGGAATAGCTCGCGGCTTTTCAACGGCTTACCGCCAAGATAGGGTTTAAGTGCCATGCGGGTAAAACGTTTGGCGGCGCGCAGTGTGGCGACGTCCGGGAATTCACGATTCGCCAAAGCTTTGAGGTCGCGGCCGGTGAAGCTCAGGTTGTCGACCACCAGACTGGCGATAAAGCCTTTTTCTTCACGATAGCGATAGGTCATGGTGTCACTCACTTCCTCGCCGCTACCGGCGCAGTGAAGAAAATCAACGCCATAGCCGAGGTTGTGCAGCAAAGCTAGCTCGAACTGGCGCAGCGAATGTTCCGGAGAGCCGGTGGCTCCCGCCAGATTTTGCAGGCAGTTGAGATAGTCGAAAAATAGCGAGGAGTAGTTAGTTTCTTGCTCGAGAACGCGGGCCACTAGTTCATTGACATACAGGCCGCTATACAGCATCAAACCAGAGAGAGGGAGTGCGAGGGAAACTGGCTCAGCGTTGCGCAGTGTTTTGACTTCTCCCCGGCCGCTCCAGCGAACCAATAAAGGTGTAAAAGGCTGCAAGCAGCCTTTTAAGTTTGACCGACGTCCGCGCGCACCCTTTGCCAGAATGCGCACGCGCCCCTGTCCTTCAGTGAAGAGATCCAGCATCAGGCTGGTTTCACTGTAAGGTCGCCCATGTAAAACAAATGCGCGTTGCCAGCCTTCCATAGGCGGGGACCTTATAAGTCGTCTACATAACCCAAGCTGCGCAGCGCACGTTCGTCATCTGCCCAACCGGATTTAACCTTGACCCACAGCTCAAGGTGAACTTTCGCTTCGAACATGTTTTCCATGTCCTGACGCGCTTCAATACCAATGGTTTTGATTTTTGAGCCTTTGTTGCCGATGACCATTTTCTTCTGGCCTTCGCGCTCAACTAAAATCAAGCCATTGATGTCATAACCGCCGCGCTCGTTAGTGACAAAGCGTTCAATTTCAACGGTTACCGAGTAAGGCAGCTCTTCACCCAAGAAACGCATCAGCTTTTCACGGATGATTTCTGATGCCATAAAGCGCTGCGAACGGTCAGTAATGTAATCTTCAGGGAAGTGATGAATCGCTTCCGGCAGACGCTTACGCACGATGCTGGCGATAGTATCAACGTTGATACCTTTCTCCGCAGACATTGGCACGATGTCGATGAAGTTCATCTGCTCGCTGAGGAACTGCAAGTGTGGCAGCAGCTTGGACTTGTCGGTCACGTTGTCGATTTTATTGATAGCCAGCAAGACAGGTGACTTCAGGTCACGCAGCTTGTTCACTACCATTTCGTCGTCCGGCGTCCAGTGGGTGCCTTCAACCACGAAAATAACCAATTCAACATCACCGATTGAGCTGCTCGCAGCACGGTTCATCAGGCGGTTAATGGCCCGTTTTTCTTCAATATGTAACCCAGGGGTGTCAACGTAGATAGCCTGATAAGGGCCTTCAGTATGGATGCCCATAATACGGTGACGGGTAGTTTGTGGTTTGCGTGAAGTAATGGAGATCTTCTGCCCCAATAATTCATTCAACAAAGTAGATTTGCCAACGTTAGGTCGGCCTACGATGGCGACAAAGCCACAGTAATTTTTTTCTTCGCTCATTCAAGCTCCAGCTGTATCAGCGCTTGTTCCGCTGCCGCCTGCTCGGCTTTTCTGCGACTTGAACCGGTTCCTACAACCGGCTGGCTCAAGCCACTGACCTGGCAGTGGATGGTAAACTCCTGATCGTGTGCTTCACCGCGAACCTGCACAACCAGATAAGAAGGCAATGGCAGATGGCGACCTTGTAAAAACTCCTGCAAACGGGTTTTTGGGTCTTTCTGCTTATCACCGGGACTGATTTCGTCAAGACGACTACGGTACCAGTCAAGAATCAATCTTTCGACATTCTGGATATCACTGTCCAAGAACACGCCGCCGATGAGTGCCTCCACCGTATCCGCGAGAATAGACTCGCGGCGGAAACCACCACTTTTCAATTCTCCCGGCCCTAAACGCAAGCACTCGCCGAGATCAAATTCACGCGCCATTTCTGCCAATGTATTTCCGCGAACCAAAGTGGCACGCATGCGACTCATATCGCCTTCATCAACGCGAGGAAAACGGTGATAAAGAGCGTTGGCGATAACAAAACTAAGGATTGAGTCACCCAGGAATTCTAAACGCTCGTTATGTTTGCTGCTGGCGCTGCGGTGAGTCAGTGCCTGCAATAAGAGCTCCTGCTGTTGAAAAGTGTAGCCCAGCTTTCGCTGTAGCCTGTTTATTACGATGGGATTCATGAGTTACCAATAGATCAAGAATGCGTCAAAAACTTCAGCATACGGAACAGGCCTGCTTCGCCTTAAGCCAATCCAAAGCTGTTTCGTTTGCAGTGGCTCCCTCTATTCTTTTTAAATCTCGTCATTTAATGACCCGTTTAAAAATCGGGGAGCCAACTTTTATCGCTCGAAAGTGTATTCTACAACGTGTGGAAATATATTGCTGCGGAAATAGACCGCAACGAATTAATGAATTCCACCGATGCGGCTCAGGCGAACACCTGTTGGCCACTCACCTTCCTGCTTTTTAAAACTCATCCAGATACCCGAGGCACGGCCCACCAGATTTTTCTCTGGTACAAAGCCCCAATAACGGCTGTCGGCGCTATTGTCGCGGTTATCACCCATCATGAAATAATGACCGGCAGGAACCACCCAAGTCCCCATAGGCTGGCCCGGTTGCTGATAATAAGCACCCAGTTGGTCACGCGCGCCAGGCACGGTCAGAATATTATGGGTCACATTGCCCAAGGTTTCCTGACGTGCTAACAGGCGAATACCGTCTTGAGGCACATTCTCAGTCGGAGGAATTTCAAAGAAGCCGCTGGTGGCTTCACTGCCGCTAGCCTGACCGAAAGTCTGAACGAAGCTGCTCGCTTTACCTTCATCATAAGTCACAGCCAGCGCGGTGCTGCAATTCTGTCCACTATTACAAGCAGGCTGAACAGTAACCTGTTTGCTGAATGGATCATAAGTCACGCGATCGCCCGGCAGGCCTACTAAACGTTTGATGTAATCCACACTTGGATTTAATGGGTATTTGAATACCACGACATCACCGCGTTTTGGCTCGCCGGTTGGGATCAGTTTGGTCTGAGTAATAGGATCTTTCAGGCCATAAGCGTATTTTTCAACCACGATGAAATCGCCGATTAACAGCGTTGGCATCATTGAGCCTGACGGAATTTGGAAAGGTTCATAAATGAATGAACGCACCACAAATACCACCAGAAGCACAGGGAAAACAGAGGCGCAGGTTTCCACCCAGCCCGGCTGTTTTGCTGCTTTGCTCAGCGTCTTCTCATCGATGGCGCCAGCAGTTTCTACCTTGAGAGCGGCAATCTTTGCCCGGCGAGCCGGGGCAAGTTTGAAACGATCAAGACACCAGATAATCCCCGATACCAGCGTTGCAATCGCCAGAATCAAGGCAAACATGTTAGCCATGCATACTCCTACCGCTCATTGGGGGCTTATTTGCCGTCTTTACCAACATGGAGAATCGCCAGGAATGCTTCCTGAGGTAACTCAACGTTACCTACTTGTTTCATGCGCTTCTTACCATCTTTCTGTTTCTGTAGCAGTTTCTTCTTACGGCTAACGTCACCGCCATAGCACTTAGCCAAGACGTTTTTACGCAGCTGTTTTACGGTTGAACGCGCAATGATGTGGGCACCAATCGCGGCCTGAATCGCAATGTCGAACTGCTGACGCGGGATAAGCTCTTGCATCTTTTCAACCAGCTGACGACCACGGAACTGTGAGTTACCACGGTGAGTGATCAGCGCCAGCGCATCCACGCGATCGCCGTTGATTAACACATCAACGCGCACCATGTCAGACGCTTGGAAACGTTTAAAGTTGTAGTCCAGTGAAGCATAGCCGCGAGAGGTTGATTTCAGACGGTCGAAGAAGTCGAGAACCACTTCCGCCATCGGAATTTCATAGGTCAGTGCAACCTGATTGCCGTGATAAACCATGTTGGTCTGCACGCCACGCTTTTCAATACACAGGGTGATCACGCTGCCCAGATACTCTTGCGGCATCAGCATGTGACACTCAGCAATCGGCTCACGCAGTTCTTGAATGTTGTTCAGCGCCGGCAGTTTTGACGGGCTATCGACATAAATCACTTCGCCGCCGGTGGTTTCTACTTCGTAGACCACCGTTGGTGCCGTGGTGATCAGGTCCAGATCGTATTCACGCTCCAGACGCTCTTGAATGATCTCCATGTGCAGCAAACCAAGGAAGCCACAGCGGAAGCCGAAGCCCAGCGCGGTAGAGCTTTCTGGCTCATAGAACAGTGAGGCATCATTCAGGCTAAGTTTGCCCAAAGCGTCGCGGAAGTTTTCATAGTCGTCGGAACTAACCGGGAACAGACCCGCGTAAACCTGTGGTTTAACCTTCTTAAAGCCTGGAAGCGCTTTATCAGCAGGATTACGTGACAGCGTCAGGGTATCGCCAACCGGCGCGCCGAGGATGTCTTTGATGGCGCAAACCAACCAGCCAACTTCCCCGCAACCCAGTGAGTCACGGTCAACGCGTTTTGGTGTAAAAATACCCAGACGGTCGGCGTTATACACCTGTCCGGTACTCATCACTTTAATTTTGTCACCCTTTCTCAGGGTACCGTTTTTGATTCGAATCAGGGACACAACGCCCAGATAGTTATCGAACCATGAGTCGATGATCAGCGCCTGCAGAGGAGCGTCTGGATCACCTTCCGGCGGCGGAATATCACGCACTAAGCGCTCCAGCACTTCTGGAACACCCAAGCCGGTTTTCGCCGAGCAGCGCACAGCATCTGTGGCATCAATGCCCACGATATCTTCGATCTCTTGAGCAGCACGCTCAGGATCCGCAGCTGGCAGGTCGATTTTGTTCAGAACCGGAACCACTTCCAGATCCATTTCCATCGCCGTGTAGCAGTTCGCCAGCGTCTGGGCTTCTACGCCCTGCCCGGCATCCACCACCAGCAATGCGCCTTCACAGGCAGCAAGGGAGCGGGATACTTCGTAGGAGAAGTCAACGTGCCCTGGGGTATCGATGAAGTTCAGGTGGTAGGTTTCGCCATCCTGAGCTTTGTAATCGAGGGTGACGCTTTGCGCTTTGATGGTGATCCCGCGCTCGCGTTCCAGGTCCATTGAGTCAAGAACTTGCGCTTCCATTTCACGATCTGACAGGCCACCGCAGATTTGAATAATACGATCGGACAGCGTCGACTTACCGTGGTCAATATGAGCGATGATGGAAAAGTTTCTTATGTTCTTCATTATAAAGAGTTTCTACCTTGGTATTTCTGAATCATTCGCCATAAAAACACAGCGACGGTTTGTAAGTTGGCTGTCTTTCGCCTGAGTCGCAGCATTCTACATGTCAGGGGCCTGAAAACCTAGTCTCACCGCCACGGAACTCTGGATTATGCACTGATTCCTGTCAGCAAATCCCCCCGTAAATGCAATAAGTTGTAAGCAGTTAGCGAACTGACTCAAATAACCATTTTTCATAGCCACTGGGAGGGTGGGACTTTAGGAAAATGCTCATATACTCACCAGCGTAAAAGCCTTTAAATAACTGTTATAAAAGAATTTATTAGCATTTTATTTTTCACTTTTTTAACTTTTTTGCTTTATTTTTCAATCCGGTTACTAAGGTTAGCATCATGATCAATGAAGGGCGTTTGCTAAGTCAGCATGGCTTTGCCAGAGTCAATTCCTGGATCACCATGGTTCTCGCCACATTATTAATCGTTGGCGGCGCAGTCCAGGTGGTATTTTTGCTTGCTCTGGGAAAGTCAAGCGACGGCGGATTGTATGTCATCACCCTCACGGCGATTTTCAGTATCGCCTTGGGCATCGCTATATTTATTTTCCGGCATATTCTTAAGCCGAAACAAACCTATCAACTGCATGAAAATGGAATTCTGGCGATTAATGAACGGGAGCACAAAAACCGTTTTATTCCCTTCGAAAGAATCACTGAGATATATAGATTCCGAACCGGCAAGTACTCCAGAAAAATACTTAATACTATGGCTTTCCGCGAAGGCAATAGTACTCATTGGCATAAAATAACGCCCAATATTGCTCATGCCGAAAGACTGGTTGAAGTGATCAAAAATGAGCAATTGATGACTAAAGGCCCGCAGGCTCTGAATATTCTGGCCAATGACGGCAGCGTGGTTTTCACTTATCACGCAGCGGCCAGATGCGGCATTCGTCACTTATTTGCTAATAATCTCATGGGGTTAAATGAGAAGAAATTGCGGCTAAGTGCGCGTTTCCTCACTTCTGACGATGGAATTTGTATCCCGGTTGAAGAGATTCAATATATCAGCGGCGGCGCTAACAGCCAGATGATCCACCTGATGGACGGTAACAGGCGTATTCTTTTCTCAGTGTTATATACGTCTCTATTTAACGCCGATCTGTTCATCGCGCTGATTGAGCATATGATTCAAAATAGAATCCCAATCAGAAATTAGCATCAACCTATTGGCAGCAAAAGCGTGGCGATATAAACAAAAATCGCCGCCCTTGGGCAGCGATTTTTTAATCTTTAGCTTGGTATTAAAGCAGAAATTATGGCGCGATATGCGCGTTATCCGTTTGGAAGCGGAATGCGTCTGGCGGTAAGCCAATCTGCAAAATAACCGGCTGATACCCAGCCTGCTTCTCAAGGCTGGTCGCTAACGCGCGGGCCAGCAGAAAACCAGCAACGCCGCCAGTCACCGCGCCTACTACCGAGTAAAGATCACTTTGTGTAAGCCACTGCAACAACCCGCCACCGAGAATAACGCCCAGTAAAGGCGTCATATAGACCAGAAGCGCGGAGCGAATGAGGTTACCTTCGGTAATACCCAGCTCGACTTTCTGCCCAGGCTGGAGCTGTTCGGCAATATGTACTTGTAGATTATGTTCTGTTTGCGGGCCTAGCTCATTGAGCACGCGCGCACCGCAACCAGAGCGTGAATGGCAGCTGCTACAACCTGCCTGCGTTTCACAACGCAGCTTAGCGATACCGTCCTGCCACGAAACCACTGTGGCCCATTCTTTCAACATATCAAGTACCTAACCTTTTAGGGTGTCGCGAACACGATGCTATCGGCAATGCGTTTCGCTGTGGCAGGTGGTAATTCACCTACGACCGTAATTTCATTAGCGTTACGGACTTCTGTCTGCACCGTGCGACGCCCCTGTCGGACAAGCTGCTCTGAAGGGCCGCTGGTGGTGGCATTAACGTTAACTGAGAAACTGAAAAGCCCGTCGGAATATAAGCGTGATTCTACCGCGACAGGGACATTTGGCAAGTTTCTGCGGCTACGGGCGACTTCTTTCACACCGTCAGGTAACCATTTTGGCTGCCAGGTAAAAGTAGCTTTTTCGCCCTCTGGCACGGAGAGAACCGGCGGCAAGGTCGCTTTTTCCAGCCCGGTGAGTGCCCCTTTGACTTCATCATCATCCACAAAGGAGATCACGCGGAACTGCTCTAAGGTTTCACCATCCCGATCCAGAAGATCGACGCGCAGCGGCAGCTTAGTCTCTTCATCAACCCAGATAACATAGCTAAAGCGCGTGCCATCACGGGACACCACGCGAACCACCTGGCTTAAGCGATCGACAGCGCGACCACGGCCAACGGGGATAAAATCGTAGTATTTCGCCAGGCGAGAAAAATCACTGAACACCACGGTCGGCAGTGAATCAACGATATGGTCACCGTCGAGGGTAAAAGGCTGAAGCCCGGTCTCGAAGTAACTGATCTCTTTGCCACGCTGGACGATTTCGCGCCGAGGACCGTCCATCAGGACGAGCTGTGCGAGAGGGATATGATCGGAGATAGCATGACGGTAGCGATAGGAATCAATTCCCTGCTTCGTGATGCTAATGAAGGCGATTTCATAATTTAGTGACTGGCTCGCCTTGCTCATCTCTTGCAATAACGCCTCGGAAGTAGGTTCTGCCGAGGCGATTGCAGGAGTTAACAGGCTACCGGTCAGTAAACAAACGGCAAACCAAATTTGCTTCATTACTGCGTTTGCATTCCTAAAGACTGAGTTCCGGGTACTTGAACCGCTGCCTGTTGAGGCGTAGCAGTTTCCAACTGAAGTTGATCAGAATGCAATCTACGTTGCAGCTCATAATCCTGCAAAAGAGCGTTAATGCGTTTACGCTGTTCCTGCACGTTTTGCTTGCCATCAAACGAAGTACTTTCACTCGTTGGCACGCCAAAACTCACTGGAGAAGCTTTGCCAATAATAGGCACAGTGTTGAACGCAGGCGTTTCTGGCGAAGCACCTGAAGCGTCAGGCTGGTTGTAATATTGAACACCAGCGATGACCGCCAGAGAAACGCATGCCGCCACGCCAACTTGCGTCAGTTGGCTCGCCCATGGACGAACTTTATGCCAGAAAGGCATTTTCTCCCATGAATGAGGTTGCGGTTGCGACTCAGGAACAGCACCAGGAACTAGCTTAGCTGGCTCATTCGCCAACGCAGCAGCAACGCGGTCTGCAATATCAAGATGCACGACATTTCCCATATCACCGCGCATGGTGTCGCGGATCAAGTGATAACTCTGCCAGCTTTGTTGAAGCGTTTTATCATCCGACAGCGAATTCAGCAGTTCGGAATCTAATGCTTCACCATCCATTAGAGCGGAAAGCTTTTCTTTCTGCATGCCTAGTACCCTTCCAGTGTCCGCCATCGTTAACGCTGAATCAGCGGTTGAACTTTATTATCAATAGCTTCCCGGGCACGGAAAATACGGGATCTCACCGTACCCACGGGGCAGTCCATGATGGCGGCTATTTCTTCGTAGCTCAATCCATCTAACTCCCTTAAGGTGATCGCCATGCGAAGATCCTCAGGAAGTGCTTCAATAGTACGGAAAACTATCTGCCGTAACTCTTCTGACAACATCAAATTCTCAGGGTTCGAAATTTCTTTTAATGCACCGCCACTTTCGAAGTTTTCAGCATCATTTGCATCAACATCGCTAGAAGGCGGACGGCGGCCCTGAGCCACCAGATAATTCTTCGCCGTGTTGACCGCGATACGGTACAACCACGTATAAAAAGCACTGTCGCCGCGGAATGACTCTAACGCGCGATAGGCTTTAATGAATGATTCTTGAACCACATCAGGCACATCGCCTTGTGGTACGTAGCGGGAAACAAGGCTCGCTACTTTATGCTGGTAACGGACCACCAGTAAATTGAACGATTTTTGATCACCCTTCTGGACCCGCTCGACCAGAACCTGATCTGCTAACTGCTCGCTCATCCGAGGTAAAGTCTCCCCAAAACCATCTCCGCGCATAAAGTCGTACTGCCAGCTATCATCATTATATTCCTGAGCAAGTACTGCTTGGAGTTCACATGGAACATTAAGTTCCACATCGCTGTTGTTTTTTCTATTAAAGTCTCAAGTCCGTGGCTTTTGCCAGGATGTTTAGGCTAACATGAATTTCACTCTTCTTCTGCAAACATCATACGCTATGCAACCTTCATCTGAATTTGTCAGCGATGTCTTGATCATCGGAAGTGGTGCTGCCGGTCTGTCACTCGCCTTACGGCTGGCTGACCATTGTAGCGTCACCGTTCTCAGCAAGGGACCTTTAAACGAAGGTTCAACCTTTTATGCCCAAGGTGGCATCGCGGCAGTATTCGATGAAACTGACAGCATTAGCTCGCACGTAGATGACACGCTGATTGCCGGTGCCGGTTTATGTGACAAAGAAGCCGTGGAGTTTATCGCCGGAAATGCGCGCCATTGCGTGCAGTGGCTGATAGACCAGGGCGTGCTGTTTGACACCGAAACCAATGCCAGCTCCGAAGAGCGTTATCACCTCACTCGCGAAGGCGGCCATAGCCATCGCCGAATTCTGCATAGTGCTGATGCTACTGGTAAAGAAGTAGAGACTACGCTGGTAGGTAAAGCAAGAAATCACCCGAATATTTGCGTGAAAGAGCGCTATAACGCGGTCGACCTTATCACCTCCAGCAAGATTGGTTTACCGGGCACTCAGCGTGTGGTCGGGGCCTATGTGTGGAATCGCCAGAGAGAGCAGGTCGAAACCTTCCGTGCGAAAGCCGTGATTCTGGCCACCGGCGGCGCAGCCAAAGTCTATCAATACACCACCAACCCCGATATTTCCTCCGGGGATGGCATTGCGATGGCGTGGCGTGCGGGCTGCCGGGTCGCCAACCTTGAATTCAACCAGTTCCACCCGACCTGCTTATACCATCCGCAGGCGAGAAACTTTCTGCTAACTGAAGCCCTGCGCGGCGAGGGGGCTTATCTCAAGCGCCCGGACGGCAGCCGCTTTATGCCAGATTTCGACCCGCGTGGCGAACTCGCGCCGCGCGACGTGGTGGCTCGCGCCATTGACCACGAGATGAAACGCCTCGGCGCGGACTGCATGTATCTCGACATCAGCCATCGCCCGCCGGAATTCATCATGCAGCACTTCCCAATGATTTACGAAAAGCTGCTGTCGCTGGGTATTGATCTGACCAAAGAAGCCATCCCGATTGTTCCCGCCGCCCACTACACTTGCGGCGGCGTGATGGTCGACCAACACGGGCGCACCGACCTTGATGGCCTGTATGCCATCGGCGAAGTGAGCTATACCGGCCTGCACGGCGCCAATCGCCTGGCGTCAAACTCCCTGCTGGAGTGCGTGGTTTACGGCTGGTCGGCGGCAGAAGACATTATCAAGCGCCTGCCTCACGCCAAGCTGGCCAAACAGCTGCCGCCTTGGGATGAGAGCCGGGTTGATAACTCGGATGAGCAAGTAGTGATTCAACATAACTGGCACGAATTGCGCCTGTTTATGTGGGACTACGTGGGCATCGTGCGTACCACCAAACGCCTTGAGCGCGCGCTGCGCCGCATCATGACCCTCCAGCAAGAGATTGATGAGTATTACGCCAACTTTAGAATTTCCAACAACTTGCTGGAACTTCGTAACTTGGTTCAGGTAGCAGAACTGATCGTTCGCAGCGCCATGGAGCGAAAAGAGAGTCGCGGGTTGCACTTCACTCTCGACTACCCTGACCTGCTCGACGATCCGCAGCCAACCATTCTTCAGCCTTAAACTTGCTATTAGCTATTAACAGTGCGACGGATCGCACTGTTAAAACGCACGTTGCCTAATAATTCATATAGAAATCAGTGATTAAACCGCGAAACTCCGGGCTATAAACCCCTTCGCGTTCGCGTAAATCCATTTCTTGCAGATCGGCCTCGGTTAGTTGCTTACTAAGCACTAACAGCAGGCGATTCAGCGGCTTGCCCGGGCGATCGCGCACGGCGAGGCGACGGAAAGTAAACCATCCTTCTTGATGCGCTTTGGCTTCAAGCTGCAACCCAAGATCATAAGGCAGCACCACGCAGAACTTGCCACTAGGCTGCAAAAGCTTATTGGCACAGTCGAGCAAGGCGGCGTGAGTCAGAGTCTCAGTATAACGGGCGGTATTGCGCGCCTCATCGCGGCAGGCCACGGCGGCCTCGAAATAAGGCGGATTGCTGACAATCAGGTCATAATGAGCCGGATGGGATTGGGCGACGAGATTGATATCTTGCGCGAAAACCTGAAGTCTTACGGCCCAAGGCGAAGCCTGAAAATTTTCCGCGGCCTGCTCGGCGGCGGGAATATCCAGCTCGACGGCATCAATCAGGACCGACTCGTCAGTTCTTTGCGCCAGCATCAGGGCGATAAGGCCGCTGCCTGAGCCGATATCCAGCACCCGAGTGGCTTGCTCAACCGGCGCCCAGGCCCCGAGCAGCACGCCGTCGGTACCGACTTTCATTGCACAGCGATCGTGTGCCACAAAAAACTGTTTAAATGTAAATCCATTACGCCGCATTGGCTGGCTGACCTTGACTTCGTTCACCACATTTTCACCGTTAAACCATCAGCAAGACGGCCTGATATCCAGAACTGACGTAGCATAGGGGAAACATTCGGCAAGGAAAAGCCACGCTAGCCGCTTAAATAGGTGAAGATCGCGCCTAACACGTCTATAATCGGCGCCCCAAGTAGAGGTAGACCATGACTGTAACGAATTTTTCCGAACTCGAACTCGATGAACGCCTAATAGACGCCCTGAGCGAAAAAGGCTATAGCCGCCCGACTGTCATTCAGGCAGAGGCCATTCCGCCAGCGATGGACGGACGCGATGTGTTGGGTTCGGCTCCTACCGGCACCGGCAAAACAGCAGCGTTCTTGCTGCCTGCATTGCAGCATTTGCTGGATTTCCCGCGTAAGAAATCTGGTCCGCCACGTATTCTTATTCTGACGCCAACCCGCGAACTTGCGATGCAGGTAGCTGAACAGGCGCGCGAACTCGCCAAGCACACTGATTTAGATATCGCTACCATCACTGGCGGCGTGGCGTACATGAACCACGCCGAAGTCTTTAGCGAAAATCAGGACATCGTGGTCGCCACCACGGGCCGCTTGCTGCAATACATCAAAGAAGAAAACTTTGACTGCCGCGCCATTGAAACGCTGATCCTTGATGAAGCCGACCGCATGCTGGACATGGGCTTCGCGCAAGATATCGAAACCATTTCCGCCGAAGCGCGCTGGCGCAAACAGACGTTGTTGTTCTCTGCAACGCTGGAAGGCGAAGCCATTCGCGAGTTTGCCGAACGCATTCTGACCGAGCCGGTTGAGATCGAAGCCGATCCTTCTCGCCGCGAGCGCAAAAAGATTTTGCAGTGGTACTACCGCGCCGATGACGTCGCGCACAAGACCCAGATGCTGATCCACCTTCTGAATCAAGAAGATGTCACCAAGTCGGTGATCTTCGTGCGTAAACGCGAGCGCGTGCACGAGCTGGTTGCCTGGCTGCGTGAAGCAGGGATCAACTCCTGCTATCTTGAAGGGGAAATGGTTCAGGTTAAACGTACTGAAGCTGTAAAACGCATGGTTGAAGACCGCGTTAATGTGCTGGTTGCCACCGATATCGCCGCGCGCGGTCTGGATATCAACGACATCAGCCACGTGTTCAACTTCGACCTGCCGCTTACCGCAGACACCTACCTGCACCGTATCGGCCGTACTGGCCGTATGGGCCGCAAAGGGACTGCGATCTCCTTCGTCGAGGCGCATGACCATCTGCTGCTGGGCAAAATTGGCCGTTACCTGAATGAGCCACTGAAGCCGCGCGTGATTGATGAGCTGCGTCCGAAGACCAAAGCGCCAAGCGAGAAAACCACCGGCAAGCCGTCGAAGAAGGTGCTGGCGAAGCGTAAAGAGAAGCAAAAAGAAGCGCAGGTGAAATCAAAAGTTAAAGTGAAAGTGCGCCACCGCGACAGCAAAAACGTCGGTAAACGCCGCGTGAAAGCTGAAGCAGACAGCAAAGGCAGCGCGAAATAAGCCCCCCGAGCTTTCTCTTAAGCATAAAAAAACCGCCAATTAAGGCGGTTTTTTATTATCTCAGCTTTTCACTGCTCAATAGGTCTATTGAGCGAAAGCTTACAGACTTTCAGTGAAAGTACGGGTGATCACGTCGCGCTGCTGTTCTGGCGTCAGTGAATTGAAACGTACCGCGTAGCCTGAAACACGAATAGTCAGCTGTGGGTACTTTTCAGGATGCTTCACAGCATCTTCCAAGGTTTCACGGCGCATCACGTTGACATTAAGATGCTGGCCGCCCTCAACGCGAACCGTTGGCTGGAACTCCATCGGCACTTCGCGATACTCGATTTGGCCCAGTTCGCTGACTGCGACAATCTGATCTTCTTCATAGCCCGCTTTTGCACATACGCAGCGCGCTTCTGCTTTCTCGTCGTCCAGCAGCCAGAAAGAGTTTTTCAGTGCTTCATTATTGGCTTTAGTAATTTGAATACCGGTGATCATGTGTTGCCTCCATTAATGGCTACGATACTGTAAACAAGCTGCCGCCAAGGAATGACAGCAATACCTTGCTCCTGATGACCTGTATAACAGTTGGGCACTCCGCGTTCCTTGATAAATATCAACTTTAGCCTTGGGGTGTTAGGCGCCCTGCGGCAAATTTATGTTTTATATCAATTTTTTCCAGCCCCTCCCTTCAATTAATATTGTTAAATATCAATTAAATTTGATCGGGCCTGATACACCCTGCTGTTTGCATTTTGATAACAGGGTAAGGTTTCACTCAAATCCGCTTGCAGGTAAGCTAACGCGATTGAAATTACAAACAAAAGGAGCGCGTTAATGTCCACGACCCTGACATGGCATGACGTCATTGGTGCCGAAAAAGAACAACCCTACTTCATTGATACCCTGAAGTATGTCGCCAGCGAACGCGCGGCGGGAAAAACGATCTATCCTCCGCAGGCTGACGTGTTCAACGCCTTCCGCTCCACCGAACTGTGCGATGTTAAAGTAGTGATCCTGGGCCAAGACCCTTACCACGGGCCGAATCAGGCACACGGCCTCTCCTTCTCCGTTCGCCCGGGAATTCCTGCTCCGCCCTCTTTAGTTAATATGTACAAAGAGCTGGCGACCGACATTCCGGGCTTCGAGCGCCCCTCACACGGCTACCTGCAAAGCTGGGCTGACCAAGGCGTGCTGCTGCTCAACACCGTGCTGACCGTCGAAGGCGGCCAGGCTCACTCCCACGCTAAATTGGGCTGGGAAACCTTCACCGATAAAGTGATAGCCGCGCTGAATGAACATCGCCAGGGCGTGGTGTTCCTGCTGTGGGGCTCACACGCGCAGAAGAAAGGCAGCTTTATTGATACTCAGCGCCACCACGTGCTGAAAGCGCCGCACCCTTCGCCGCTGTCGGCCCATCGCGGTTTTCTCGGCTGCAAACACTTCTCCGCTACCAATGAACTGCTGAAAAAACAGGGGCTGGAGCCGATAAACTGGATGCCAGAACTTCCCGCTTAACTGTTGATTATGAAAACAAAAAAGGCATCCCGAAGGATGCCTTTCTAACAAAAGCGACAGGCTTATGCCTTGGCTTTTGACACCGCAACCATCGCAGGGCGAAGCAGGCGACCGTTCAGCGTGTAACCTTTCTGCATAACCATCATGACGTGGTTAGGCGCCAAGTCTTCTGACTCCATCAGCGTCATTGCCTGGTGCAATTCAGGATTGAAAGGCACGTGAATGTCGGCAACCACTTCCAGACCAAACTTGCGGACGGCATCGAGCAGTGATTTCAGCGTTAATTCAACACCTTCGACCAGAGCAGTCAGTTCGGCGTTAGATTTATCCGCCATGTCGAGCGCACGTTCCAGGTTATCAATAACCGGCAACAGCTCACCGGAGAATTTCTCCAGTGCGAATTTATGGGCTTTCTCAATATCCAGCTCGGTGCGGCGGCGGATATTTTCCACTTCCGCTTTAGCACGCAGCAAGCTATCACGCTCGCGCTGCTGAGCTTCTTTCAATTGATTTTCCAGTTCTGCAATACGCTCGTCGCGCGGATCAACGACGTCTGCCGCCTCAGTTTCCGCTTCCGTATGCAGCGCTTGCTCCTGATTTAACTCATCAGAGACTTGCTCGTTAGGCGTCTTATGTTCTTTACTACTCATGAATATCTCCGCGTTTTAGCATTAATCTTGCTACTGGGCTTATTATGGGGATCAAAACCGTTGTTTCAAGGTTTGCTTTTAAAGGTTCAGACATAATGCAGGCGTGACAAAAGCCTATTGAGGATAACCACCGCAATGAATAAAAAATTTGAGTGCATAGGCATCGTTGGCCACCCCCGCCATCCATCAGCACTCGCCACCCATGAAATGCTTTATCACTGGCTGGTCTCCAAGGGCTATGAAGTGATGGTGGAACGCACGGTGGCTCAAGATCTTAAGCTGGAAGGCGCACAAACCGGCAGCCTTGCAGATATCGGTAAAAAGGCCGATTTAGCCGTTGTCGTTGGGGGTGACGGGAATATGCTGGGCGCAGCGCGGGTGCTGGCGCGCTATGACATCAAAGTCATCGGCGTCAACCGCGGTAACCTCGGTTTTCTTACCGATCTTGACCCCGATAACGCCTTGCAGCAGCTTGACGACGTGTTAAAAGGGGAATACCTCAGCGAGCAGCGTTTCCTGTTGGAAGCCCTTGTGCGCTGCGAAGACCGCCAATGCCGCGTCAGCACGGCGATCAATGAAGTGGTGCTTCACCCCGGCAAAGTTGCACATATGATTGAATTTGAAGTCTATATTGATGACAAATTCGCCTTCTCACAGCGCTCCGATGGCCTGATTATCTCGACGCCGACCGGCTCTACTGCCTACTCGCTTTCCGGCGGCGGCCCGATTTTAACCCCCACGCTGGATGCCATCGCGCTGGTGCCGATGTTCCCGCACACCCTGTCGGCCAGACCCTTGGTGATTAACAGTAGTAGCACCATCTGCCTGAAATTCTCTAATATCAGCAGTGACTTAGAGATAAGTTGCGACAGTCAAATCGCCCTGCCGATTCAGCAAGGGGAAGAAGTGGTGATTCGCCGTAGTGACTACCACCTCAACTTGATCCACCCAAAAGACTATAGCTATTTCAATACGTTGAGCACCAAACTCGGCTGGTCGAAGAAATTGTTCTGATACCAAAGGCTGCCCCAGAAAAAATATTGCGCCAGGGATTTTACTGTATATAAAACCAGTTTATACTGTATGAAATTACAGGTCTGTTGTTTTGTACAGGAAGGTGATCATGCTGGCGCAATTAACTATCAGTAACTTTGCCATCGTTCGTGAGTTAGACATCGATTTTCACAGCGGTATGACGGCAATCACCGGCGAAACCGGCGCAGGTAAATCCATTGCTATCGATGCCTTAGGTTTGTGCCTCGGCAACCGGGCTGATGGCAGCACCGTGCGTCTGGGGGCTAATCGCGCCAATATTTGCGCGCGTTTCACTCTGGCTGACACCCCTTCTGCAAAACAATGGCTCGCCGATAACCAGCTCGACGAAGGCAATGACTGCTTACTGCGCCGCACCATCAGCGCGGATGGTCGTTCTCGCAGCTTTATCAATGGCACTCCTGTCCCGCTTTCCCAAATGCGTGAAATTGGCCAGCATCTGATTCAGATCCACGGCCAGCATGCACACCAACTCCTGCTGAAACCTGAACATCAAAAACAGCTACTGGATGCCTATGCAGACCAGCCACTGCTGCTGGCGCAAATGCGTCAGGCTTACCAGAACTGGCACCAAAGTTGCCGCCAGCTGGCGCAGTATCAACAGCAAGTCACCGAGCGCGAGGCGCGTCGGCAGCTGTTGCAATACCAGTTGAAAGAGCTGAACGAGTTTGCCCCGCAGGCTGGCGAATATGAGCAGATCGACGAAGAGTACAAACTGCTGGCGAATAGCGGGCAGGTGATGTCACTGAGCCAGAACGCGCTCTATTTGCTGGCCGATGGCGACGATCAAAACGTGGTCAGCCTGCTGTATAGCGCTAAAAGCCAGCTAACCGAACTGGCCGAAATCGACAGCAAAATTAATGAGCTGATCGTGATGCTTGACGACGCCTCCATCCAAATCAGTGAAGCCAGCGATGAGTTGCGCCACTACAGCGATCGGATGGAAATCGACCCGAATCGCATGTTTGAGCTAGAGCAGAGACTCTCTCGCCAACTGAGTTTAGCGAAAAAGCATCACGTTTCTGCCGAAGAGTTGCCAACCCTGCATCGCCAGCTGTTGGACGAGCAGCAGATGCTCGACGAGCACGAAACCAATCAGGCAGAACTTAGCGAAGCCGTTAACCTGCACTATCAGCAAGCACTGAGCATTGCCCAGCAGCTGCACGATAAGCGCAAGTTCTATGCGGGTGAACTGACTCGCCTGATCACCGACAGCATGCAAAGCCTGTCGATGCCACACGGTAAATTTAAGATTCAAGTTCAGTTTGTTCCCGAGCACTTAAGTCAGGAAGGTGCCGATCGTCTGGAATTTCAGGTCACCACCAACCCAGGCCAGCCATTACAGGCTCTGGCGAAAGTGGCCTCCGGCGGTGAACTGTCCCGCATCGCACTGGCGATTCAGGTGATCACGGCGCAGAAAATGGAAACCCCGGCGCTGATTTTCGATGAAGTGGATGTCGGCATCAGCGGCCCGACCGCCGCTATCGTCGGCAGACTGCTGCGCCAGTTGGGTGAGTCTACGCAGGTGATGTGTGTGACCCACTTACCGCAGGTAGCGGGTTGTGGTCATCAACATTATTTTGTGAGCAAAGATACCGACGGGGAAGCCACTGAAACCCAAATGAATCGACTGGATAAAAAAGCCAGATTGCAGGAACTGGCGCGTCTGCTGGGCGGTAGCGAAGTCACCAGAAACACCCTTGCCAACGCCAAAGAACTGCTCGCAGCTTAAAAAGCTCAACTTTTTTACGATTCTGCGGTCATACAGGTGCCCTGCAAAGGTTTCAAACTGATGAAAGGTCTATTATCATCGGCATCTTATGCCCTAAAGGAATGTAACGACTATGCGCTGTAAAACGCTAACTGCCGCCGCAGTAACTCTTGTAATGCTGACTGCGGGCTGTTCCACACTGGAAAAGGTGGTTTATCGGCCTGACATCAATCAGGGGAACTACTTGGCTCCTGCTGATGTTCAAAAGATTCATACCGGCATGACCAAGCAACAAGTGGCTTATGTCCTTGGTACCCCGATGCTGGACGACCCGTTTGGTAATGACACTTGGTACTACGTTTTCCGCCAGCAGCCTGGCCATGAAGGCGTGAAGCAACAAACCTTGACGCTTACCTTTAACCAAGCGGGAACGCTGACTAACGTTGATAACAAACCTGCGTTAAGCGACAAGAATTAATCTCCCTCCTGATGCTTGCTGGCAGCAGCCAGAATCCATCCTCGGGGTAAAAAAATAAGGCGCTCAAGGCGCCTTATTTTTTAGACTTTTCTGCTCGCAGACGCCTAAGCTCTTTTGGATCAGCAATCAGCGGCCGGTAAATTTCAATTCGGTCACCGTCAGCGATGATATCCGCCAGCTTCACGGGGCGACTGTACACGCCAACTTTATTGCTCTTGAGGTCGATATCCTTCCTCAACTCCAATAAACCCGAGGCAACTATCGCTTGCTCTACCGTGCTACCTTCTTCCAGCTTCACCGTGCGCAAATACTGCCGTTCAGGTAACGCATAAACCACCTCAACGCGGATCTCAGACACTGTAGACCTCTTTCGCGCGCTGGGTGAAAGCCTGAACCATGCTGCCGGCTAGCTCTTTAAATATTTTACCAAACGCCAGTTCGATCAATTTGTTGGTGAATTCGAAATCAAGATTGAGTTCGACTTTGCAGGCCTCTGGGCTCAGCGCGGTGAAATTCCAGCCGCCCATCAGCTTGCGGAAAGGGCCATCAACCAATTGCATATCGATGCGTTGATTGCTAAACAGCGTATTGCGCGTGGTAAAAGTTTTGCTGATCCCCGCCTTAGAAACATCAACCGCGGCGGTCATGGAATCTGGGCCTTGCTCAATAATTCGGCTACCCGTACACCCCGGCAGAAATTGAGGATAGGCATCAACATCATTCACTAAGGTGTACATCTGTTCTACGCTGAACGGCACGAGCGCAGAACGACTTATCTGTGGCATATCATTTTCCAGGTATCATAAATCGTACAAATCATACCATTTATCGACGTTGAGACAAAAAACTACCTCGGAGCGAAAGCAACAAAGGCCAAAAAACGCAGGCTGTTACCCCGTGGGGATTTCATTCCCCAATGCTTACAGTATAATAAGTGACACTATGACAAAGAAAAAAGCACATAAACCCGGTTCCGCGACTATCGCGATGAACAAACGCGCTCGCCATGAATATTTCATCGAAGATGAAATCGAAGCGGGGCTTGCTTTGCAGGGATGGGAAGTCAAATCGATGCGTGCTGGTAAAGCAAACATCACTGACAGCTATGTCACATTCCGCGACGGTGAAGCCTTTTTGTTTGGCGCAACTATTCAACCTCTCAATGTGGCGTCGAGTCACATCGTTTGTGACCCTACGCGTACTCGTAAACTCCTGCTCAACAAGCGCGAGTTAGAAACGCTTTTCGGTAAGGTCAGTCGCGACGGCTACACCGTTGTTGCACTCTCCCTGTACTGGAAAAACGCCTGGTCGAAAGTCAAAATCGGCCTGGCAAAAGGTAAGAAAGAGCACGACAAGCGCGATGACATCAAAGATCGCGAATGGAAGTTAGACAAAGCACGTATCATGAAGCACGCAAATCGCTAAGCTACTGGCTTAGCATGCAGTTATTCTGATATACTGCACGACAGTACTTGGGGCTGATTCTGGATTCGACGGGATTTGCGAAGCCCAAGGAGCATGCCGAGGGGCGGTTGGCCTCGTAAAAAGCCGCAAAAAAATAGTCGCAAACGACGAAAACTACGCACTAGCAGCTTAATACCCTGCTCAGAGCCCTCTCTCCCTAGCCTCCGCTCTTAGGACGGGGATCAAGAGAGGTCAAACCTAAAAGAGATCGCGTGGACACCTTGCCTGGGGTGAAAGCGTTAAACCCAATCAGGATAGTTTGTTAGTGGCGTGTCTGTCCGCAGCTAACCGGCGAATGTAAAGACTAGACTAAGCATGTAGTGCCGACGGTGTAGTAATTTCGGACGGGGGTTCAAATCCCCCCAGCTCCACCAAACAAGGTTTCGGTTATTACCAGATAAGGCCGTTACCGCAAAGAAAGCCGCAACCTGAAAGGGTTTGCGGCTTTTTTGTGTCTGTAGAAGTCCGAGAAGATCCGACTGAAGCCATCACCTCTTGGTATACCAACAAACGTATACCAATCAAGTGAATATCCTTGCATGGCGCGGACTACACGCACCCTCACCCACACCAAAGTACAAAAGCTAAAGCCCTCGACAAAGACCTAACCCTCGCGGCGGTGACGGACTCTTTTGTTGGTGAAAACCACCAGCAAGAAAATTTGGCGTTTCCGCTACCAACTGCCCAACAGTAACAAATGAACCATGATAAGCCTCGGCGCTTACCCTGCCCTCTCCCTTGCAGATGCCAGAGAAATTCGCGCGGAGAAGTTAGCGATGCTAGTCTGTGGGATAGATCCGCAGGTAAGGGCCGATGAAGAGGCTGAGAAGCTCCAGATTGCTCAGGAAAGCATATTTGTTAAAGTGGCGCGTAAATGGTTCGAGTTGAAACAAAGTTACGTTAGCGCAGATCACGCGAAAGATATCTGGCGTTCTATCGAAAAGGATATCTTACCCAGTATCGAAAATGTTCCTGTTCAAGAGCTAAAAGCATGAACCCTGATTCAAGTGTTAGAGCCAATCAAAGCACGTGGAGCGTTAGAGACGGTCAGGCGGTTAGTACAACGCATAAACGAGATAATGATTTACGCGGTTAATGTCGGGCTAATTGACGCAAACCCGGCCTTAGGTATTGGTAATGCTTTCACGACCTAAGAAGCAGCATATGCCGACCATACGGCCCGAAGAGCTGCCCAAGTTGATGCGCACCATTTCTATGAGCAACTTATCTATACCAACCCGCTATCTGCTTAAATGGCAGTTACTGACGCTCATACGTCCCGCCGAAGCTTCTGCAACAGCTTGGGCCGAGATTGATATCGAAAATAAACAATGGTGTATTCCAGCAGAACGGATGAAAGCAAAACGCGAGCATATCGTACCCTTGTCAGAACAAGCTTTAGAGCTGCTAGAAATCATGCGCCCAATCAGCGGTAATCGTTAGTATGTATTTCCTAGCCGGAATGACCCGCGCAAGCCGATCAATAGCCAAACTGCGAATGCACCATTGAAACGTATCGGGCATGGGGGAAAGCTGGTTGCTCATAGCCTACGTTCTATTGCCTGCACTGCAATGAATGAGGCCAGATTTAATGCAGATGTAATTGAAGCCGCATTGGCACATAGTGATAAAAATGAAGTTCGCAGAGCATACAACCGTTCAACTTATCTTGAACTGCGTATAGACTTGATGAAATGGTGGGGGAGTTTCACCTATAACTATAACCATCACCAGCTCATAAAGACGATTTAATAATTATTGCACAGCAAAGGAGTCTTGGATGCCAAATAATTACCATCAATACATTGAAGACGTCAGCGATGATATAAAAACTTGCCTTGAGGGCATGGGATGTCAGCCTATACTTTTCGTTGGCTCGGGTTTAACAAAAAGATACCTCGCCGGCCCGAACTGGGAAGAATTGCTACAACAACTTGCGGCTGAATGCCCTAACATAGATAAAAAATTTGCCTATTACAAACAAAAATACCCTGAGCTTATTGATATTGGCACTATTTTCTCTGATGCTTATAACGAGTGGGCATGGAGTGAGGGCGAAAGTGAATTCCCACCTACTTTATTTGAAGAAGGCAATGACCCAAGCATTTACTTCAAACACAAAATATCAAATATTTTTAATTCACTAATCCAAGAAAAGCAAATTGTAGATAATGATGAGGTTGAGCTTTTAAGGAAAGTACATCCTCATTCAATCATCACAACAAACTATGATGGGTTGTTAGAATCAATATACCCTGAATTCACACCAATAATAGGACAAAAAATTCTATATGCCAATCACGGCAGTATTGGTGAGATACTAAAAATACACGGTTGCTGTTCATCACCTGAAAGCATAGTAATAAATCGCGATGACTACGATGATTTTATAAAGAAAAAGAAATACCTCAGTGCAAAATTGTTAACATTCTTCGCTGAGCACCCACTTTTATTTATAGGTTACAGTGCTGAAGACGCGAACATAAAAAACATTTTATCTGATATTGATGAACTCCTTTCCGAGAATGGAGATGTAATACCTAACATATACATATTAGAATGGACCGATAGACAAAATGAGAACGAATACCCACGCAGAGAGCGGTTAATTCAAGTATCAGCAAACAAGAGCATCAGGATAAAAAGTATAGTTGCCACTAATTTCTCATGGGTTTTTTCAGCATTTGGAGCCAACAGGGCACTTGACAATATAAATCCAAAATTACTACGTGCGTTATTAGCCCGTACCTACGACCTTGTAAGAACAGACATTCCTAGAAACCCCGTGCAAGTTGACTATCGAGTTTTATCAAACATTACAGAATCAGAGGGTGAGCTTGCAAAACTATATGGTATAGCTACCTCCTCTGATGGGATGGCATTTAATGCCAGCTATCCTTTCACGTTAACATCACTGGGGCAAGCACTTGGTTTCAAAGGTTGGCATGATGCAAACAAACTTTTAGAAATAGTTAAAAACATCACGGGAGTAGACATAAAGACCTTTGATAATAAATATCACTACGCAATTATGAACGGAGAGGAAATTCAATCTCATAGATATTCAAACTATCTACGTGAACTTCTTGAGAAGGTAAAAGATGGAGAAGAGTTTGAATTAGGAATAAAAGCTCCGTAATAATTTGCTATATGTATCGTTGCCAACCATCGCCGTCATTATGGCGGCTTTTAAACATAGTAACCAACTCCCCACTCATGTATTAAAAAGAAGCACCCGCAGCAACCTGTTTGCGGCGTGATAGCGCCAGCATCCTGCTGAGTTAAATCGCAATAAATAGACGCCTCACCGAAGCATTGACGCACTAAACGAAAAGTCGCTCAAACCTCTGCGCGCGCAATTCTACCCGCCTGCCCGCTGCTGACTTAGCTCACTGGTTTTAATGCATAAAGTAAAGTCTCTAAAAGCCAGGGTAGCAAGGGTTTTAAGCCATTTTGAGCACTCCTGGTTGCATGCAAATCCATGCGCCCTATGCATGCACAGGTCTTTAAAGACGGCTAACCAGAGAAAGGGGCTTCTGGAACGTGGGCTTTGTGGATATGTCGTGAAAAAGCCGCCTTAATTGAAAGCGGCTAATCATATAGTTTTAGTAGGTAGCCGAAATATAATTCTCAGCTAATTCAGCCCTTTCTGCTTATTACCTTGCTTATGCTCTCAATCGTTTTAAAGGAACATGAGCAATCGAGATTGGTGTATTGATAATAAGCTTCTTTCGTCTGATCAGTAACATAACGACTCGTTCGAATATAAGAGACATGAGTACACAACGGGAAACGCATTATTTACTTTCTCGTTGCTGCAAACGAAGGCGTTTTTCGGCAAGCTCTGTTTCAGCCTGCGTCCGACATAATGGGCTATTTTGCAGCTCCATCAATACGCCTGTAGCTTTAGGCCGTATTAGCTCTATTTCTTTTAATACTGGATTTTCGACGAGCTGCATTGCCATAGCTGCAGCGATACGCTCGTCTAGTGCTTTCATCAGTCGGTTTCCGATAATTTCCGTCGCGGTGCTCTGATATACGCTATAGGCACGTGCAGCCACTACACAGGCATTCATAACATCTGTATTTAGAATGAGTTTGGTGAATTCATCCACAGTATTATCCATTGTATGTTCTGCAAATGCTGTCATGGCCGTTCTATGTTCATCAAGCAGAACGGTACCTGCTCTCTGTCAGCACATCAAACGGCCTTTATCTTGGCAACGCCAACATTATCCGGCTAACCCGCGCAAGTATCTCTATCACGCCTACCTTTCGTTTATGGAAGCGCGAGGGCATCAGCGCCCTATGAGCCTGACGGCCTTTGGTCGGGCTGTACCGCAAACGTTAAGGGAGTATGAAATTGAATTTTTGAAGCGGAAGACTAATCAGGGAATGAAGACCAACCTCACGTTAAACGATGACAGTGAGTCGGATTGGCTGCCGAAGTGTGAGACTTGAAAAAATCTAAACAAAAACCGGCTCAGGCCGGTTTTTTTTGCCTGAAATGGCGACTGGTCACTTTTAAGTGACTACTTATGGATAGTTTAAAACAAACCAATCACCACCTAACAATATGAAATTAAATACAAAAAATGCAAAAGCGAACAGTGTGATTAGTTTTCAATGAATTTTATACATCGCGCATATTTAGTGCTTTCGAGTGTATACCTGGTTAACTTGATCGAACGGCATTGCACGCTTTTTCACCAAAGCACATCTGCCTTATCGGAACAATATGCAAGTTACCCTCTAATACAACCCTTTAAATATCAGTTTTTTACTTAAATAGCGGGCGTTTTTGTTAGACTCGACCTAAAATCCATAATCATCATTTGCTGAGACATATCCATCAAGGCTGATTCCAACAGTGCAATGACTCAAACTCATTGCTGTAAACGTCGCCCAATGCTTATTATTGAAGCTAATCCTTAGCTCTTTACTATTGCCCTTTAACCTAACACCTCTAAATAACATATTTATTTCTTCAACAACGAGTCCAGTCGGTGGAATTAACTTTATTCTGAGAAAAATGTCCCTCAGTTTCCTTCTAAAAACAATCACTGAACCTTCAGATTCAACATCCCAATTACCTGCACTAACAGAGAATTCATTATCCTCAATCTTTAAAGACTCTCTACCTAAGCTGTCTGTAAATATGCCAGACAGACGTACTGGCTCCCCTTCATTTTCTGGAGGCAAAACAGATAGCAATGGGGTGTTGTTCACCGTGATGAGATGCTTGCAATCGTAAAATTCAACGCCTGCAAACTGAATTCTTATTGGGTCAGTATGAAAATCGAAACTCTCATGTGCAAAACCTTTTTCAAGGCACTTAGGTGATTTATTTGCTCTCGCGACGGTTTCTGCTGACAATCTGTCCCTCGCCCTTTTTTGATTACACTGACAACAAAGAAGTGTCATACCTTCAGCCAGATGTTCTTTTGCATCAACAAAATCAGGATCGAAGTGTTCATAGTCATAAAAAGCTAATCCGCAGATGACACATCCAAAACCACAACGTTTTCTTATTTCCCTTTTAACATGAGCAGGAATGGTGCGTGTAAGTCCATGCTTATTCTTATTTGTCATAATAATTTTCTTTGCTAGGAGGGGCGAGGGTCAACAGTGCGAAACCGTTTGATAAGAGAAAAAAAACCGTCTGAAAAAGCGAATATTAAAAATTAGTGTCCGTCAGAATTACCGCGCCAATTTTGAGCCGAATGCTAGTCTGTAAGGTCATCAATAGTGATTGACTAACTATGAATAGCCCCTACTTGCGATGAGTAAGTCTTACAGAATTGGCGTAGTATGCAACAGAGAAATCCTGTCAAAATAGCCATTGGTATACGTTTAAGTATACGCTACAAATCTGAATTCGTAATTAACAATTTAAAACAGTAAGTTAGCCAAATTACTCAACCTCCCCCAGCCCACCAAACAAGGTTTCGGTTATCACCAGATAAGGCCGTTACCGCAAAGAAAGCCGCAACCTGAAAGGGTTTGCGGCTTTTTTGTTATTTGCAGAACACCTTCGCCAAACCCGCTATTCCGGCTGCATTTTCCTGTTCCATCCAAAAGTATCGGCGCAGGGTGCTAACCATTGACGGATTTTGGGATTGCACGACAGCGCCTCGGGTTCGAGCAAGCGCGCTCCGAAATTGGCATGCCGCAGGAAGCGCACGTCCAGGCATTGCTCCAGTTGCCCAGCCAGCAGGGGAAAATCCATAAGGCTGGATAGTCGGGGCCATTTGATCAATTTTCGGTAGCGCAGTTGCTCCGACTCGATGCGCAAGTCATCATTCGGGCGCCACTGAATGTTGAACAGCTTGTCATGACGCGATAGGTCGACCAACCAATTCCCGTTAGATGGGATGCGTAACTCCAGTTTCAGGCTTTCAGGCCGCAACTTTTTGCGCTTGTAAAACCAATGCTCAGGCGGTTCGTTGGTTAGGTCGATGGAACACCCGCTATATGGCACCTCGGCGACACCGAAGCTGGCAAACCATTCTGCGACTTCGGGGTGGGTAGAATGGTCGAACATATTTTGCATGCTCCTCAGAAAGCGTCATATAGCACAATAGCTTATGCTCATAGCAGCCGTAATACCCGTAAAAATACCGAAATTTCCAGTGAGTTCTATATCAATGAACTGAGTCTCAATGAAGATTTTACAAATGGCGGCTCTTTAGTTTATAAAGCCTCCAACCAACGTCCGGGAATGCTATCCCACATGGGTCTATTAATTGCTCTAACCTTGGGTGAGGGGTGTGCCGAAACAACGATTTTAACGGGAAGGTGCTCCAATAGCTGCGATGCCTTCTCAGCTTTACGGCCAACTAATACGACGGTTGAGAGATTGGGTATAAGAGTTAAAAGATGAGCAAGCTCGGAAAGACCATTTTTGTTTTCGAGGGATGTCATCCTAATTGTACCGTTCCAGCCTGGGATTGTGTTCCACAGGACAGTACGTTGCCGTGGAATGCCCGCCACATTCATAAAATTAAATAAAGCTTCAGCGGTTGCGTCATTATTGTCTCGAGAAATAAAACCTGAGCCACCACGCTCTGGCGAGGTTTTTGGACCAGGTTTTTCTAGCAAAAATAGAATATCCGCTAACTGTCCACCATCATGTGGATCGAAATATGGGAATTCCCATCCCGGATATTTAATCTTTAGCCCTTCAACATACTTTGTGAGCTGTTCAATATGAGGCGCAAACAGCAATGATCTTTTGGCCTCAATAGCTTCGAGAGAACGCAAGGAGCGTGGCGAGGAAAAGTTATCAAATCCCATATCACCCTAACCGTTAGTACAAAGATATCGTCAAATAATACTGTAGCCAGTCATTTTCAAAATAGCGATCCTCTGCAACCGCCTCCAGTTCAAAAGTTTTTACTAACACTAAAATGCCGGCACCATTGCTACCCCTATTGCTCCCATCCCCAACGCTATGTCATCCCCCCTCCCCCCGCATCTTCACAAGCAAATCACTCTAAAAATCACCTCACCGATAAATACTTCTGGGTTACGGCACACAACTTGCTTTAAATTCAATCAGTGGGTTTTACTTTCTACTTGTTGTCTTATTCAGGGGAAATATCGTGAAAAAATACAGTGCAGTGGTGTTGGCGTTACTGGGTTCATTTAGTGCGATGAGCCACGCGGAAACCGTGCTTAAGTTTGGGGTCGACCCTTCTTTTCCGCCTTTTGAATCCAAAGCCGCTGACGGCACCTTGGTGGGTTTTGATATCGATTTAGGCAATGCCATCTGTAAGCAGGCCAACGTGAAGTGCGAATGGGTGGAAACGGCCTATGACAGCATTATTCCGGCGCTGAATGCTAAGAAGTTCGATGCCGTGCTGTCGGCCATGGCGATCACGCCAAAACGTAAGGCGCAGGTGAATTTCACCGACGTGCTGTACAACATTCCTAGCGTGTTAGTCGCCAAAAAAGGCAGCACGCTGGATGCCACCGCCGAAGCCTTGAAAGGCAAAATTATCGGTGTCTCTCAGGGCACCACGCAGGAAACCTACGCCATGGCGGTATGGCAGTCGAAAGGCGTGCAGGTGGTCTCTTACCAGAATCAGGACGCGGTGAATTTGGATTTAGAATCCGGCCGCATTGACGCCACCTTCACCAACGCCGCGGCGGCGGAAACCGGCTTTTTGAAAACCAAGGCCGGAGCTGATTTTGCTTTTGTGGGTAAAACGGTATTAGACCCGCAGTACCTCGGCGAAGGGGCGGCCATTGCGCTGCGCAAAGACGATCAGGCGCATATGGATATCATCAACAAGGCGCTGGCCGGGATCCATGCCAACGGCGTTTATAAGCAGTTAGAGAAGAAATACTTCACCTTCGACGTGTTTAAAAACAACAAACCTTCTGCTTAACCCCTGCCCCCTAATCTCCCCCGCTGGCAGCGAAATTAAACGCGCTGTCAGCAGGTGGCAGATAAGTCAGTTATAACAGTTTTAACCGCGCCGGCGGCTTGAAGGAGAGCCATGCTTCTGCTGTTATAGGCGCAGGTTTTACTACTTACTGACGAAATGGAATGAGACATGACCCAGCTGAACCACTTTGGACAACCCGTCGGCGATGAACTGCCGGGCTGGCAGCCTCGCGAACTCCCGCAACGTATTCAACTGGATGGCCGTTTTTGCCATTTAGAGCCGCTGAGCGTGGAGCGCCACAGCAAAGAGCTATTTGAGGCCTGGCATGCCATCGACGATGGCCGCGACTGGACCTATTTCGCCGTGGAGCGCCCGGCGACCCAAGCCGAGTGCGACGCTTATATCGCCGCCAACGCCGCCAGCAAAGATCCACTGTTTTACGCCGTGGTGGATAACGCCACACAGCGCACCATTGGCAGCGTCGCGCTGATGCGCATCGACCCGGTCAACGGTGTGATTGAGATTGGCTGGGTGAACTGGTCGCCGCTGATGAAACGCAGCAGCCACAGCACCGAAGCCATTTATCTGCTGCTGAAATACGTGTTTGACGGCCTGAATTATCGCCGCTGCGAGTGGAAATGCCATAGCCTGAACGCGCCGTCCAGCGCCGCCGCCAAGCGATTTGGTTTTGAATACGAAGGCACTTTCCGCCAGGCAGTCGTTACCAAGGGCCGCAACCGCGACACCCAGTGGTTCTCGATTTTGGACAGCGAATGGCCAGCGCGTAAGGCCGAATTAGAGCAGTGGCTGAGCGCCGACAACTACGATGCCGACGGCCAGCAGAAACAGCGTTTAGAAGCCTTCCGAAAATAGTCGTTTTAGCGTGAAGGCAGCAGCTGATCGATCTCTTCCCACGCATAAATCAGATTGTCGGAGAGCCACAGAGGGCCGGAATCGGTATAGCGTCCGGCCTCTTGGCCCCCGAGCGCCGTGTAGAAGTTAATGGCGGGTTGATTCCCCACCACCACGCCCAATCCGGCGGCGGTAAAGCCATGTTTTTTCAGGCGCTGGGCGATTTCAGTTAACAAACAGCGGCCAATCCCTTGCCGTGCATACTGGGTATCGACATACAGCAGCTTAATCTCGGCCATCTCGCCAAACTGCGGATTGCTCGACTCAGACGCCAGTGTGAACCCCACCAGTCGCCCGTCAATCTCAGCCAGCAAAGCAAACTGCCTTGGGGCCGGGTTGGCGAATTTGTCCTGCCAGAAAGCCAGACGGCGGGCTTCATCCAGTGCGTCAAACGCCTCGGCCGGTGCTAATTCACGATAAGTTTCGCGCCATACGGCCACGTGCAGGCGAGCCAGTGCGGCCGCGTCGGATGCTCGTGCATCCCTGATAGCCAGAGTCGTCACAGGAAGATATCCTTTAGTTATTATTGGGTTTGGCTTTCGTCATCGAAAAGTCATCGCGCCAGTATAGACTGAGTCCCTCACTCAAGGAGACAACAATGCTCACCGGTTTCAATCATTTGACCCTCTCTTGCCGCGATCTTCAGAGAAGCGTGCCCTTTTACCGCGATCTGCTGGGCTTTAAGCTGGACGCCATCTGGGACAACGGCGCGTATCTGTCGCTACCCGGCCTGTGGCTCTGCCTGAGCAAGGAGCAGGTCAAACCGCCGACGCCGCACGAGGAATACACTCACTACGCGTTCAGCATTAGCAGTGAGCATATGGCGGCGTTCAGGCAGAAGTTGCGGGAGGCTGGCGTGATTGAGTGGAAGCAGAACCGCAGTCAGGGCGACTCCTGCTATTTTCTTGACCCGGACGGCCATAAGCTGGAAGCCCACGACGGCAGCCTGCACCATCGGCTGGCCGCCTGTAGAAACCAGCCTTATGCCGGAATGACTATTTTCGACTAGCCGCGTGGCTTTTATGCTCTTGATCGAGCAAGGTTTTTTTGCGCTCAACGCCCCAGCGGTAACCTGAGAGCTGGCCGTCGTTTTTCACCACCCGGTGACAAGGGATAGCCACCGCCAGCCAGTTAGCGGCGCAGGCTCCCGCCACCGCGCGAACGGCCTTCGGCGCGCCAATCTTCTCGGCGATTTGCGAATAGCTCGCCGTGCTGCCGAGCGGAATGTCGCGCAGCGCCTGCCAGACGCGCTGCTGGAAAGCCGTCCCACGGATATCCAGCGGCAGGTTCAGCCCGGTTTCCGGCGCATCGACAAAGCCGACGATGGTCGCGATCCGCTGTTCAAACTCAGCATCTGCCCCCTGTAGCACGGCGTGCGGGAAACGCTGCTGAAGCGACTGCACCAGCGCGTCCGGGTCATCCCCCAGCAAAATAGCGCAAATCCCCCGCGCGCTTTCAGCCACCAGAATATGGCCCAGAGAGCACTGGCCGACGGCGAACCACACTTCGACATTTCGCCCGCCGTCTTTGAAGGCTTTTGGCGTCATGCCCAAGGTCGCCGTGGCATTCTCATAAAACCGGCCATCGGAAGCATAGCCAGACTGGTAAATCGCATCCGTTACCCGCCCCTCTTGCGACAGGTTCTGTTGCAGGCGTTTGCCCCGCAGGGCCTGCGCATACTCTTTGGGAGTCACGCCAGTATGGGCTTTAAACAGGCGATGGAAGTGGTAAGCGCTGATGCCGACGTCGCTCGCCAGCTGCTTCAACGGATAAGGCTCGCTGGCCTGCTCTATCAGGCGACAGGCTTGGGCAATACGCTCGGCGTGGAACTGCGCCAGCGAGATCATACCCTGGCGGCAGCGTTTGCAAGGGCGATACCCGGCCTGCTCGGCGCTGGCGGCGTCGCCAAAGAATTGCACATTTTCAGGGTTTGGCTGGCGTGAGGCGCAAGACGGCGCGCAGTAGATGCCGGTGGTTTTCACCGCATAGACAAATTGGCCGTCGGCGGCAGCATCGCAGTTCACCACCGCCTGCCAGCGCGGATCGTTTTGCACATCATGTTTCGGATTGGCTGACATAACAGACCTCTCTTGTTAGGCGGAGTGAAGCGCATTCAGTAAGGCCAGTCTAGCGCCACGCGCTTTCTCCTCCCCTCCGACTCTTGCTTTTTCATTCTGCACGGGTCGAGGCTGCTCGTCATTATGTCTGTCATCCAACAGCCCTGATATCAGGGCTGTTGGGGTGAAGCTTACTGGCCTGCCGGGCGTTTTACCGCCATTTCTAAATTGCCAAAGTAGTGAGTTTTGATTTTCTCCCACGTGCCGTCGGCGATGATTTTCGTCAGCCCTTGGTTGAGCAAGGCTTTTACCTTGTCATCGCCTTTGCGCAGGCCGTAGGCGGAGCCGATGCTGAACAGCTTGTCGTCACGCACTTCCGGGCCGGTCAGGGCGAAGTCTTTGCCTTCCGGCTTGTTGAGGAAGCCAAAGGTCACCGCCACGCCGGGGCTGAGTGAGGCATCAAGACGGCCAGCAATCAGGTCCTGATAGATGGTGTCCTGATCGGCGTAAGCCACCACGTCCACCCCTTTCGGCAGCCAGAAAGTATTGGCGTACATCTCCTGAATCGACCCTTGCTGCACCGCCACGCGCTTGCCTTTGAGAGACTCCGGCGTTGGCAGCAGCGGGCTGCCTTTCGGCGCCACCAGTTTGGTCGGGATGTGGAACACGAAGTCGCTGAAATCAATCACTTTACGGCGCTTTTCCGTCGCGCCCTGTGGCGAAATGAAATCGACCTTTTTCGCCATCAGCGAGGGGATCTCGGCATCGAAGCTGCTGACCACGTATTCGCATTTGACGTTAACCGCCTTGCAAATGGCGTTGGTGACGTCAATTTCAAAGCCGCTCGGGTTGCCGCTGGCATCACGGAACTGAAAAGGCGGGAAAGCCAGATCCGCGCCGACGCGCAGCGTCTCACCTTCGGCGTGCGCCATGCTGCTCATCATCAGGCCGAAAGCCGCCAAAACCAGTGTTTTTCTCATCATTATGTTCTCTCTTTCCCAAGGTTATCGCTGTGAATGCCACTGTGAAAACTCTTCGCGCACCGCGCTGAGCATCGCCGGGTCCTGATACAAGTCGATCGCGGTCATCGCCAGCGCCTTGGCGGCCTGTAACATGGTTTGCAGCCCGGCCGGAGAGCCCGCGGCTTCGGCAAATTCCGGGGTATGCGGCAGCACATCGCCAATGCGCAAGTAAGGGTGGATGGCCGCCGTGATCTGGCTAACGTTGCCGATATCAGAGGAACCAATGCCGCCGCTGAGTGGCGGTGGCACCACTTCCACACCCAGTATCTCCAGGTTCTGTTGGAAGAAACCGGCCAGCGTCTGATTGTTATTGCGCTCGGCGTAGGTCAGCCCTTCTTCGATTTCCAGTCGCGCGCCGCTCATGTCGGCCGCCCCTTGCGCGGCGGCAAACGCTTTCTGTTTGACGATAGCCAGCCCTTTGACGGTGTTGGCGCGCATCAGGAATTTCGCCTCGGCATAGGCCGGAACGATATTGGTGGCGCTGCCGCCGTTGGTGATGATGCCGTGGACGCGGACATCATCGGTGAACAGCTGGCGCAGGGCGTTAATGCCGACGAAAGTGTGGATCACCGCGTCCAGCGCGCTGATACCGTTTTGCGGCGCCGACGCCGCGTGGGCCGCCTTGCCGTAAAATTTAAAGGTGGCATCGACACAGGCCAAACCGCCGCGCGTCACCATGGTTTTATCTCGCGGGTGGAACATCATCGCGGCGTCCACGTGGTCGAAATAGCCAAGGTTTGCCAGAATGATTTTGCCGCCGCCCTCTTCTTCCGCGGGTGTACCAATCACCTCCAGCTTGCCGGTCAGGGCTTCGCCGCAGGCTTTTAAAGCCAGCGCGGCGGTGATTGACGCCGCGCCGATCAGGTTGTGGCCGCAGGCGTGGCCCAGACCTTCCAGCGCGTCATATTCGGCTAAAAGTGCAAGGGTCGGGCCGGGCCTGCCGCTGTCGAAAGTGGCGCGAAACGCCGTCGGCAGGTCGCCAATGCCCTCTTCAATGCTAAAACCAGCGGCGCGCAGCGGCGCAATCAGCGCGGCGGCGGACTTCACCTCTTCAAAGCTCAATTCAGGATTGGCATGCAGGTTTAGCGCCAGCAGCGTTACCTCATCCGAAAGCTGGTCAACCGCGCCAATCACGCGATTTTTATGTTCTGTTATGGTGCAAAAAGCCATGTTGTTTTCCCTGCCGTGGTGCAAAAAACCAAAAAATATTTTCGCCCGCCGCCGTGGAGATGCTTCGCAGAGCAGGACGAACACCCTCAGAAATAGGGCTTTTTGCCGAAAGCGTCCAATTGAGCCTTTTTATCTGTTGCGCTTATTAGCCAAAAATTATTTTATGGCTGAGGCATTTCATCAACAAACGGGGATCGGGGCGGCAATGAATGAAAAAGATTGGCTGATTCTTAGGGCGGTCTATCAACATAAAAATATCACCCGCGCCGCCGAGCAGCTTTACACCTCGCAGCCCGCGCTGAGTTATCGCCTGCGGCAAATTGAGCGCAAGTTGGCGATTCGGCTGTTCGCCGACGGGCAAAAGGGGCTGGTGTTTACCGCGCAGGGGGAGTATCTCGCCCAGCACGCTCTGAAGGTGCTGGCGGATTTGCAGCAGTTGAAAATCACCCTGCACAGCATGGAGCGCGGCCAGCAGGGGGAGATCACCCTCGGCGTCTCCAGCAACTACGCGGCTTATCGCCTGCCCGCCCTGCTCAAACAGTTTCAGCAAACCCATCCCGGCATTCGCGTTCACGTGATGAGTGGCTTTAGCGAACAGATCTTCCAAAAGCTGCTGCGAAACGAAATCGACATGGCGCTGGTGAAGGACGACTTTAGCTGGAAAGAGGGCAAACATTTGGTGGAGGAGGATGACTATTTTTTAGTGAACCGTCAGGATTTCGACTTCTCTTTACTGCCGCAAATGCCGCAGATAAAAATCCACCACGGCGCGCACGTCACCCAGCTGATTGAGCGTTGGTGGAATGCCAATTTCTCCCACGCGCCGAATATTGCGATGGAGGTCGATAAGCTGGAAGTTTGTCTGGCGATGGTCGAGCACGGACTGGGTTATGCCATTGTCGCCAGCTACTTACCTCTGGCCGAGCACCTTTATCGCCGCCCGATCACGGTCGATGGCAAAACGGTGAAGAACCGAACCTGGCTGCTTCACCGCCATAATTTGGACACCTCGCCGGTGATGCAGCCGTTTATCCATTTGATGCAAATGGCGCTGCACGACGAGGCGAGAAATTGAATCGCAGCAACTAAAATTTAGAGGGTGACGGTACCGTCAATCAGCGTGCAGGTATTGCCGCCAATCCAAGGTTCACCGTCGATGTACTCCACCGCCACGCAGCCTTCGCGCTGGCGAATGGTGCCCTGACGCACCTGATAGCGTTCGCCGGTTTGCGCTCCGTCCGGGAAGCCCTGAGACTTCAGCACCCGTGCCAGACAGGCGTTGGCGCTGCCAGTCACCGGGTCTTCAATCAGCACGCCCTGCTCGATAATCAACGCACGCAGCTCATAATCCGCCGGGCCGTCCTGATCATGCAGGCCGAAGATCGCCAAACCGTGCATCCCTGACTTATGCACGATCTCTTGCAAGGCGTCGGCGTCAAACTGCGCAGCCAAACAGGCTTTGGCACTCTCCATGCGCACCACCAGCCAACCCAGCCCCATGTTGACCGCCACCGGCACGGCGTCCTGCTGGCGTTTCGCCCCTTTTAAGGCTTTATCCAGCAGCGGCAGGTGCTCTGCCGCCAGTGCTGACAGGCTGGCAGGGGGCGCACGGAAGGCCAAACCGCCCTCTTCCAGCATCTTGACCGGCACCAGCCCGACGCCGCACTCCTGAATCAAATGACCCGCGTTTTTTGGCTTCAATCCCGCCTCCAGCAGCGAGTGCGCCGTGCCCAAGGTCGGGTGGCCCGCGAACTGGAACTCCGTGTCCGGGGTGAAAATACGCACTCGATAATCCGCCGCTGGGTCGGTCGGTTTAAGCACAAAAGTGGTTTCCGAAAGATTGGTCCAGCGCGCCATGGCGCTCATTTGTTCATCACTCAGGTCGTCGGCGTCGAAGATAACGGCCAGCGGGTTGCCTTTGAGTGGAACAGCAGTAAAAACATCGACTTGCTTAAAGCGGCGGGTCTGGGTCATGAGAGATCCTGTCTAAAGTCAGCGATTAAAAATCCACATTCAAAGCAGTGTTCTATGATTACTGCATCCGAAAGTCAAAAGAGACTTGTATGTCCACCATGCCATTTATGTCTAAAAACAGTGAAAAGAGTACAGCAGTTGACCTGATAGGGGTCGGGATTGGGCCTTTCAATCTGAGCCTCGCGGCGCTGGCAAAAGATTCCGGCAAAGTGCAAAGCCATTTTTTCGATGCCAATGACGCCTTCCGCTGGCACCCCGGCATGTTACTGCCGACGGCCACCATGCAGACCTACGTGTTGCAGGATCTGGTGACCACCGTCGCGCCACGCAGCGAATTCTCATTTATCAATTATCTGGTGGAGCAGAAGAAGATTTATCGCTTCCTCGCCACCGAGCAGCTGATCATCAGCCGCGATGAGTTCTCTGACTACCTTCAGTGGGCCTGCGACCGCATCGACAATCTGCATTTCTCCCAGCCGGTAGACGCCATCGACTTTGACGACGCCACCGAAGAGTTTGTGGTGCATACCCCGCAGGGCGATCACCGGGCGCGCAACATCTGTCTGGGCACCGGCCACGCGCCGTGGGTGCCGAAAAGCGCCCGCGCGGCGCTGGGCAAACAGTGTTTCCACGCCGCCGAGATTGAGCTGCGCGAGCATGATTTTACTGGCAAAAGAGTGATGATTGTCGGCGGCGGCCAGAGTGGTGCTGACATCGTGCTCAACGCCCTCGACGGCCACTGGGGTGAGTTCGCCGAGCTGAGTTGGCTGTCGCGCCGCCCCAACTTCCAGCCGCTGGATGAGTCGATTTTCACCAATGAGTATTTCACGCCAGAATACGTGGATTACTTCTACACCCTGCCGGAAGAGATCCGCGAGCGCGAGATTCAAACCCAAAAACTGCCTTCGGACGGCATCAGCTACCACACGCTGGAAGCCATCTATAAGCAGCTTTACCACAAGTTTGACGTGCTGCATCAGCCGCGTAATGTGCGCCTGTTCCCGCATCGCGCGCTGGACGCCATCCACCAGCAGGCCGACGGCAGCTATCGCCTCCAGGCCTTGCACGGGCTGGAAAATGTCGAGGAGCATTTCGACGCTGACGTGGTGATTCTGGCTACTGGCTACCGCCCGGCCCTGCCGGACTACCTCGCGCCGCTGCTGGATCGCATTCCCTATGACCGCGAGCAGCACCTGCCGCTGCGGCCTAATTTCAACCTGCAATGGGAAGGCCCGGCCAACAACCGCATTTACGCGGTAAACGCCGGGATCCATAGCCACGGCAGCGCCGAAGGCCAGCTAACCCTCACCGCGTGGCGCTCGGCGAAGATCCTCAACCACCTATTGTGCGAAGCGCATTACGACCTCAGCCCCGGCCCGTCGCTGGTGCAGTGGTGGAGCGGCAACTAGTGCTGGCCTTTGGCTTTCAGCAAATCCACATAGGCCTGATCGATTAACTCCTGACGGTCTATGTGCAGCTTTTCCAGCAGATCTTCGGCAATGGCCACGCCCTGCTCTTGAGTTTCGTGGTCAGCCAGCACCACTTCAAACTCCAGATAGTCGCCGAGATGCTTAACGCGATCCAAATGCAGCCGCGTCTGGCCAATCATAAATAAGGTGCGCTGCTTGATAACCCGCCCGGCAGCGCCGTAGGCCAGCGTCAAAGTGTGGCGCAGCCCTTCGGGATCGGCGGTTTCGGTCAGGGTGTAGAAACTGGTTTTCGGCCCTGATTGATCCGGTCGCTGGTAGAAGATCAGCTCGCCGCGATCTGCTGCAAAGGTGCGCAGCTTGAGGCGGCCGTGCGGGCAGACAAAGAAAGTATCATCTTGATCAATCAGTGTCGGCAAACCATCAGCCAGTAAGGCAAGCTTTTCATACATTGCTGAAAAATCATCAATTCTGGCTTTTATTTCAACATTTCTGGCCATGCCCTCTCCTTAAAAACAGTCCATAAAAGTTAGCCGTTTTACCCTATCATGATGAAACCACCATGACATCCGCAGGGTTAATCGACGCGGCGCAAATTCTTGGTTTTCTCCTTAAGCTTTTCAGGTAATAACCAGATAAACTCGCACTATCGGGTGTCGCGCACCTTTCTCATTACGTCAGTCAAAGGCCGGAGGCCAGCGTCCAGAATGATATGGATTATGTTAGCTGCAGTTGTTGTCGTGTTTATCGTTGGCTATTGGTTCATGACCGCAGATACCCGTAAGGCGAATGACTCCCTTGCCAGCCTGCTAAAAATTAAGCCGGTTTATATCGATTCCATGCTGTTAGAAATGGGCAAGCGCCAGAGCCAGATGTTTACTCGCTCGATCAGTGGCGGCTATGCCGAAGAGATCCGCAAGGCGGCCTATGTGGTGTTTATCTACCACACCTTTATTAAAGACGCTTCGGAAGAAAACGTGATCAAATGGCGCGAGATTCTGATCCGCGCGCACCTGCCGCCGCAGCTCTCCAGCGAGCATGCCGAGCTGGCGCTGTTCTACTTCTCCGAGTTGGATATCGAACCGTTCGAGTTGGCGCAGTTCCGCCGTCAGTACAATGAAACCTATAATCAGATTCACTTAGTCTAAAGCCTGACGCTTGGTTAGTGCAGCGCGAAACGGCCCTTTGGGCCGTTTTTGTTTTCCATAGGCAAAAAAATAGCGCTGAATTTTCAGCGCTATTTTCTTTTCCACCGGCTTAGCGGAAGACGTTTTCGAGATAACTCGCCAGAATCTGGCGTGAACTGAAACCGTGGCAGATGCCGTAATAGGCTTCGTTTTCACTGGCGACGTCCAGCGGGAAACGGGTGTAAACCTGACTACTGCGAAAAGAGGCCGTTGGCTCGGCGAAACGTTCACTGCGCTCTTTCAGCGCCGGATGTATCACCAGGGCAGTCCGACCAAACCGCGCTTCCCGGTTCACATACACGTAGTGCTCACCCCGGTGGTAACCGTAGGCTTTATCATCAACAAAATCGCGCTCAAAACCTGAATTTTCTAAAACGCGCGCCACTTCATCTGGCCGTAAATACATGGTTGCTCCTCGCTTCTTTAACCGCAGAGCGACCTTACCGTATTCATCCGCCTGAATAACCACTTTATCCCGAGATTTGGCCTCTTTAGGATTTATCTAAAGCCAATAAAGATAAATTCCCGGCGTTTTACGCTATGGTTTTTCGCCCTCAGACCGAAGGCGGAGCCGCTTTGGCATTGGCCCACAGCCGCAAGGTCATTAACCATGCCAACACCACCATAATCGCCGCCGCCAGATAGATAGACGAGGTGCCCGCGTGTGCGATCAGCAAGCCAGCAATTGGCCCGGTCAGGCCCAAACCGAGGTCGAGAAACGCCGAATATGTCCCCAGTGCGGTGCCCTGATTCTGTGGCGGCACCTGCTTCACCGCCTCGACGCCGAGAGCCGGGAAGATGAGCGAGAAGCCGCAGCCGGTCAGCAATGCGCCCAGCTGAACGGTGATAGGGTCAGTGCCTAGCCAAATCATCAGCAGGCCCAGAGCTTCAAACAGGAAGGAGGCCAGCGCCACCCGCAGGCCGCCGAAACGGTTAATAGTATTAGCAAGAATTAGGCGAATGCCCACAAAGCCCAGACTGAACAGGGTCAGGGTGAAAGCCGCGCCGCTCCAGTTCTTCTCCGCATAGTAGAGAGTGATGAAGGTGGCGATCACCCCGAAACCCACGGTACCGAAGCCGAGGCCCAAACCGTGCAACCACATGCGCCCCAGCACGGCTTTGAACGCAATTCTCTTACCCGTCGTCACAGAAATATCCTGCTTACGACTCGCCAGCCAGAGGGCCAGCAGCACGGACAACACCAGCAGCACCGCGACGCCGGTCAGGCCAAAATGCGCATTGAGCATCACCCCCAGCGGCGCGCCCACCGCCATCGCGCCGTAGGTGGCGACGCCGTTCCATGAAATCACCCGCGCCGTGTGCATAGCTCCTACCGCGCCAATCCCCCACAGGGTGGTGCCGGTGCTGGCAAAGCTTTCGCCCACGCCCAAGAACAGGCGGCCGACGCACAGCATCAGCAGGCTGACCAGCGGATAGCCCGTCAGCAGCACCGCCAACATGTAGAACACGCCGCTGATGCCGCAACAGGTCAGGCCAAACAGCACCACCTTCTTCGGCCCGAGCTGGTCGGCATAGCGCCCGGCGTGCGGGCGGCTGATGAGCGTTGCAAAGTACTGCACGCTGATAATTAGCCCAGCCAGTACCGAGTTAAAACCCAGACTGTTATGCACAAAGCCCGGCAGCACCGCCAGCGGCAAGCCAATGGTCAGATAGCAGACAAAGGTAAATGTCATGAATGACAAAATGCGTTTATTTAATTGCAGATTGGTGCGCAGCGTACTTACTGACATGGGAGAACCCGAACGGAGATCACAGATTGAATATTTATAGGATAAACAGGTTTGGCAGAAGTAGAAATCTAATTGCCGGGGAAAAATGTTATCTGCTGTAAAACCTTTCTCCACTTACAGAAAAGTCTGAGCCACGTCACGCTAAGCCGCGTGGGGACTGGTGCCGCTTCATAGTCAGAACCGCTAATATCGCCGAAAATCGCGGGTGATTCCGCTATGGATCCTTCCATCGCAGCATTTTGGACTATGCTTAAAGTACAGTTCAAACAAGGAGAGCCAAATGTTTAAGAAATCAGAAAAAGTAGAACGAGACATTAATGAGGATGTAACTCTGCTGGCCGATACCCTTGACGAGGTGCTGCAATCTTCGGGCGCTAAATCGAAAGATGAGCTGGAAAAAATTCGCGGCAAAGCCGAAGGCGTTTTACGCGATGCTCGTGCCCGCTTTAACGGCAACAGCAACATTAAGCAGCACGCGATTGACGCGGCTAACCAGGCGACCAACTACGTGAAAGATAATCCGTGGCACGGCGTCGGTGTCGGTGCCGCCGTAGGTATCGTGCTCGGTGTTTTACTGGGTCGCCGCTAAGCGCCTCGGTAAGCAGAAGTAACCTGAGTAGTAAGTAGGACAGGTGCTAATTCCTGTGTCGGGTACCAGCACCTGAGCGGAAGTTGACCCCCTCATTATTCCGCTTAGAAGCGGGGCTAATTTAATATTGGCCCCGTTTTCTATTTCCCCGTCATACTTCAAATGGCTGATGCGTTGGCTTCACTCAATCACCCGAATCACTGACACATGTCAGCTCATCGGGATTCCTTCGTTTGCCGCCTTCCATCCATTCGAATTATTTAGGGGAACCTCTCCGCGCTCTCAATCAAAATCGCCGCTAATTTATCGACCAGCTTGTCGGCCTGCTGTTGATTGAGAATATTGGGAAAGCCCATCAGTAAGCCATTTGGCCTTTGCGCATCGCCCTTCTTTCTCGGCTCCACTTGCCAATCTGACAGCGCCTGAATGGCCAGCCCCTGCGAGCGGGCGTGGCGCGCAATGGCAGCATCGTCGAAGCTGGCGGCCAAATTGGCGCACAGCTGGATCCCCCCGGCCTGTGGATTAACCCACAGCTGGTCGCGTGGAAAACGCGCCGCCAGCGCCTGAGTCAAAAAGGCCCGGCGCTCGACGTACAGCTGGCGCATACGCTTGAGATGGCGATAAAAATGGCCCTGCGCGATAAACTCTGCCACGCCGGTTTGCATCAGCCGCGGGCTGGCACAACCGCGCAAATGGCAATATTCACTGACCTTATCCACCAGCTTTTCCGGCACCACCACATAGCCGAGGCGCAGCGCGGGGAACATCAC
>Ga0157370_10000573_pt1 | contig 45919 bp, 44 predicted proteins | sample C35metaG_FD_113463 | JGI IMG/M metagenome (GOLD analysis project Ga0157370, IMG submission 113463) | Corn rhizosphere microbial communities from Kellogg Biological Station, Michigan, USA - C3-5 metaG | ecosystem: Host-associated > Plants > Roots > Rhizosphere > Soil | place: USA: Michigan...
GCTGTAAAAGGAATATTATACTGCTTAGAAATACGCTTAAGCGTTCCTTCCCTAAGGTTTAGCGGCATTGTAAAGAACACCTCTTTATCACCTACCGTAATAGTTGCTACGCCTTCTTCCGGAAGCTTATCAAGCACCGTTGAAGCCGGAGTATCTACCGGTTTAGGCTCAGGCTGCTTTGCAGTAGCTGTCATAATAAAGAATGATAACAAAAGGAAAGCCACGTCACACATCGCGGTCATGTCAATCCTGGTGCTCTTCTTTGATATTTTAACTTTAGCCATTATTGATTTTTATTAGCTATAGAGAGATGGAAGCACATTTTATGTGCTTTCCATACCCTATAATATTGTTATACTTCTACTATTAGATTATGCCTGGTTAGCACGAGATCTGAACCTTCTGTACGTTTGTACAATTGTAAAGCCAGCCTCATCAATAGAGTAAGTAAGTTTGTCAATTTTAGACGTAAATACGTTGTAAGCGATAATTGAAAGTGCAGAAGTACCAATACCTGTTGCAGTGTTGATAAGTGCCTCAGAGATACCGTTTGCAAGCTGAGATGAATCAGGAGTAGAACCAGCACCAAGAGCAGAGAACGCCTTGATCATACCTGTTACCGTTCCAAGAAGTCCCATAAGTGTACCAACTGATACAAGAGTAGAGATAATTACAAGGTTTTTCTCAAGCATTGGCATTTCTAATGAAGTAGCCTGCTCGATTTCCTGCTGAATAGCAGCTTCAGCTCTTTCGCTGTCAAATCCTTCTCTTTTAACTTCTTCGTATTTTAAAAGACCTGCTTTTACAACATTAGCAACAGTTCCCTGTTGTTTGTCACACTCAGCAAGAGCTTCGTTTATGTTACCGTTAGAGATTTGAGACTGTACTTTTCTTAGGAATGCATCAACATTACCTTTACCAGACGCTTTGCTGATAACGAAAAAACGCTCAAATGAAAACACAATAGACATTAATAAAAGACCCATTAACACAGGTACAACATATCCACCTTTGTAAACCATCGCAAGATAGTTTCCTGGTAGTGGATGTCCCTCAGGATTTCCATCCTGGAAGTTAGAAGGTGACCCCATTATAAATTTCCATACTAGGATACCAACTATGATACATGCCACCATCGCTAAACCAGCGAAAATGTTAGATCCTGATCCTTCCTTTTTCTCAACCTTCTGAATAGATGCGTTTGCCATTTTTTTTAAAAATTTAGTTTTCTGATTTTTTAATAATAGTTTCTTATTGTTAAAATTTTCTTTGTATAAGATTGGCAAATTTATATCATTAAGCCATAAAAAAAAACAAAATGGTTTTTTTTATCAATTCTTAACAATAATTTATTGTAAAAATAAACCAAACAAAACGTTCAGTTTAACCCTAACACTTATACTATAGTTATTTTCCCATCCTCAAAACCATTATTATTTAATAAATAATTGAAATTTAGATATATTCAATACAAATAACACAAATCAAATCAATTTATTGTGCAGGCATTGTATTTTATCTGATTATAGCCATTTAGCCAATATTGTTAAAAAATATTCATCTAAACAGCCAAGTTTATAAATTAACATTACACTTTGAAAACGTTTTAGAGCCTTCTTAAGGTCGTTTTTACCATATATGGCAATCATTAAGCTATGGCAGATTCATTTTGATGCTTCTTATCCACAAAAAACTTAGTTCATACTGTTAAGATCTAAAGACGAATCTATATTGTATATTAAAAGTACGACAACAAAAAGCATCTTCTGAACTATTTTCAATATTTATGTTTTTATATTTAAAAAACAAACGCCGGTAATTAACCGGCATATATTGAAGCTCAACAAATTTATTCTTCAAGCAAAGTAAGAATCTTATTATCTACTTCGCTGCTATCCCATTTTTGCTCTATTCCTTCTATCTTCATGATTTCATCCATAATTGCTTTCTGGCGGTCTCCTATTGCAAGTGCCTCAGCATACGGCCTGAAACTAAAGGTTACCCTGCTATATAAAGGAAGCCACTTATCCGGATATTTTTCGGAAAAACGTTTCTCTATCTTCTTTTGAAGCAAAAACTTTGCATCAGCCGTTTTAGAACGCATCTCCATGAAGTTTCTATAAGACAGTTCTGCTATAGCATCAGCATTAGGCTTTCTACTTTCCTGGTATTCTTTAAATATTGTTTTCCAGTCATCGCCATATTGTTTCATCAACTGGTTAAGTATAGTAATATCTTCAAAACCGGCATTCATACCATGACCATAAAATGGCACAATAGCATGTGCAGCATCACCTATTAAAGCAACCTTATCCTCAAACGTCCAAGGATAACATTTCATTGTAACAAGTGAACTGGTAGGGTTTTTAAAGAAATCTTCCACTAGATTTGGTATAACTTCTATCGTTGAAGGGAAATGTTCTGCGAAAAATGCTTCTAAGGTTTCTTTATCTTTCAACGATTCAAAAGAATTTTCTCCCTCAAAAGGCATAAATAAGGTACAGGTGAAACTTCCGTCAAGATTAGGCATCGCTATCAGCATAAAATCATGGCGTGGCCATATATGAAACGAATTCTTATCTAATTTATGTGTACCGTCTTCATTGGCAGGAATATTGAGCTCTTTATAACCCGTATTCAGGAACTCCTGAGAATAGTTGAACATATTCTGGCGTTGCATTCTGTGTCTTATCCTGGAAAAAGCACCATCAGCTCCAAACACCATATCAAATTTAAGATCATCCCATGGACCATTTTCCAATTCCCCGCTATGCAGGGTAGCATCGGCCATGGTAACATCCCAAATCCTGCTTTCAAAAAAGAATTCAACACCTTCTTCTTCCGCCAAAGAAACCATATGCCTGTTAAGCACTCCGCGCGAAATTGAATAAATACTTTCACCTTCATTACCATAATTCTGGTAACTAAGAGGCTGGCCCACTAAATGGATTGCCCTCTTGCCTAACGGTATTGCTATTTTTCGTATTTCATCGCCAAGACCTAAATCATCAAGTGCCCGCCAGCCACGATTTGACATAGCAAGGTTGATTGATCTTCCTGAAAATTTAATGTTTCTTATATCGGGGCTTCTGTCAAAAACCTGAACGGCGTGACCTGCCCTCTTGAGGTATATTGCGAGTAAGGAACCAACCAGGCCGGCGCCAACTACTGCAACTTTTAATGGAGTTTGCATTGCAAAATATTCTATAACAACACAAATGTAATTAATTAAATTCCAGTCGTAGCTGTTTTTAATCATTTATTTAACGCATAAATTTTATTAAGAAAAATTTGGCTATTAAAGGATTCTTAATTAATTAACACCCCTGAATATAATGAAGTAATTTTATCTCACTAACTAATAAAAAATATAATATCATGAGAGACATTGTATCATTAATCATCGTAATCCTTCTTATAGGATGGCTAGTAGGATATTTTGGTTTTGGTGAAGCTGTAGGTAGCCTTATCCATATTCTACTTGTTTTGGCAATTATTGGAATTCTTTACAGACTTGCAGTAGGCAGAAGGCCTTAATGCCGTAAAGACATTAATAACACCTTAAGCAACGAAATGCAAAAACCCTCTTACCGGAGGGTTTTTGCATTTTTAAAGCCCATTATTTAAACATCCTGCAAAAATAATTTTACTACGATTAATTGAGCGCTCAGAAAAATTTCAGACTTACTTTTTTCTTACATTTGATATAGTCTTAACACAGACTTGATATTAATTAGCACAACACATCATGAGTTTTGAATATATAGAAATAGAACGGGTTGAAAAACTCACCAAAAAAGAGTTTATAGAAAACTACTATAAACCACAAAAGCCTGTAGTAATTACGAATCAGATAGAAGACTGGCCTGCTTTTACTAAATGGAATCTTGATTTTATCCGTAAAGTAGCAGGAGACAAAGTGGTTCCTTTATATGACAGCAGAAAAACCGATTATACAAAAAAAGTCAACGAGCCTGATTTTACAATGACGATGTCTGAGTACATCGATATACTTGAAAAAGGCCCTACTGATTTACGTATCTTTCTATATAATCTAATGAAAGATGCCCCATCTATGAAAGATGACATGAAATGGCCAAACCTGGGTTTACGATTACTGAAAAACCTGCCATTAGTGTTTTTTGGAGGACAAAATGCTAAAGTATTTATGCATTATGACATTGACTTCCCTAATATATTTCACTTCCATTTCGACGGAAAGAAACAATGTGTGCTTGTAGACCCGAAAGAAACAAAATACATGTACCGCCTTCCCTATTCATGGATTTGCAATGAAGATATAGACTTTGACAATCCTGATTTCGAAAAGTTTCCTGCACTAAAACATGTTAAACCTTACATCACCGAGCTGAAGCATGGTGAAATGTTATACATGCCAGAAGGATGGTGGCATTACATGAAATACCTTACGCCCGGCTTTTCATTAAGCCTGCGATCTCTTGCAGGAAGGCCTTCCAATCTATTTAAAGGATTTGCCAATGTTGCCATAATCCGTTATTACGATAACTGGATGCGTAAACGCAAAGGTCAGGCCTGGCTTGATTATAAAGATCAGGAAGCCATAAGAAGAACAAATGCTGAAATTGGCATTAAATAAAAAAATCCCGAAGCGATAATCGTTTCGGGATTTTTTTATTTATTAAAATCGTACCACGGCACCTAACCCCACCTGCTGACCATTATAAAATGGCATTACCATTCCTGTAACTTTTTTTTCTTCTTTAGATCCAAACAAGGATTTCTGTATAAATGGGTGCAGCCAGTATGCAAGCTTTGTACTTAGTATTCCTATACCTGCTCCTGTAGTAACATCTGTAAGCCAATGACGGTTATTGTAAATTCGCATTACACCTGTTCCTGATGCTACAACAAAACCTGCTATACCATACCATGGCGAAACATCTTTATATTCCTGCCACAAAATCTCTGCCCCTGCAAAAGCGGTAGCAGTATGCCCAGATGGAAAAGAATTATCTGTAGTTCCATCCGGCCTTTCTACTTTAGCAGCCGATTTCAATCCCATTGTAGCGCCTACCATTATAAGATGCGACGTAGCAACTATAATAGTAAGATCTTTATAATTATGCTTTCCTTTTATCCCTGCAAGATTAAGCGCATAAACTGACACTATAGGCGCATAACGGCTATAATCATCAATAGATGTTCCTCCTGCCAAACGTTTGTCAACCTGAGAGCGTACCGAATAATTTATATCCTTAATACCATCATTTACAAATCCCAACACACCATAACCCACTAAGACCGTAGGAATAATAAGCTGTTTATAAACAGACGATTTTTTGTGTAATTGAGATTGGCTTACAAGAGTATCGTTACCAATAATAATTTTGTCCTGAGCATTTGCTGTTAGTACAGTAGTAAATACCAACAACTGTAAGATGATCTTATTCTTCATTAACTATCCTTCCCATATTTCAATATATTAACGCAGGAATAATTAATAAATTATATCTGGAGAAATCAGAATATCTAAAAACATAAGAAAAGTGTAAAATGCAACGTTATTCGCATTTTACACTTTGTGTAATTTGTGACCTCAGAGGGGTCAGAAACTACTTTGAAACGTGTAGTGTTTTCGGGACTTTACAGCGCATGAAATAGTTTAGGGGTCAGAATAGGGGTAACAAATTTAAAACTATCTTCTCATTTCATCTTTTACTCCATGTCAAATTTACTAAGGTTTAGATTTAATCCGTCCATTTAGTTTGTCTTAGTAAGTTTGCAATTTCTTGGGTATTTTCGAAGGTCGCTTTCCCTAATTTTTCTTCAAGGTCAAAATATTTCCGACCCTGTAATCCATTTGCAGTGTTTTTTACGAACAGTGTCTCATGGAATTTATCAACGCAAAAGAATTTGTGGTTTTTTGAGATGTCCCATCCAAGTCTGAACTTCGCATCTTCAACCATCTTCTGAATGTTTTGTTTCTGCTCAGAAGTAACTGTGGAGTTATGTTTTTTTATTGTTAAAACTTTAGATGGAAAATCGTAGTCGGCAGCAATTATATTTTCAATCTTTCCAATCCCACGTACTGCTTTGGCGTTGTAGATACCTAAGTAATGACAATTTGAATACCCTCTGTCAACAGGATCATAGTAAATATTGTTATTAAAATTATCTTGTAGTGTATTTCCGCAAGTTACGGTCAGCATCCTGTGGCTACTTCTGATAATCCCACAGGTACGACAATAATCATCATAATCATCAATTATCTCGATGAGCTCCAAGTCAAATTTGCTAAGTACTTCACGAAATTTAGTAATAATATCAATAAACGTGGTATTGATAAAACTGATGTTTTTTTTGTGTGAAGAGTTGTAGTTTTTAACATCAGTTTCTAAAGAAACCATTGTCGATTGCTTAATTTTTACTGGCCCAAGTGCTAATAATATTTGTGTGGCTTCTTCTTCGAAGCTATCAAGATGGTTTTGAAGCTGTGTGACACTAAAACCATCAGTAAGTTTAGTTTCAATTGCGACTTTAAAACTTTCTTGCTTAATTATTCCATCAGGCACTGATTTATTGGAGCGTTCTTGTTGATTAAAGTTCGCCCCTATATTTATCGGAATCTCAGTAAGGGAATTCATAAATAGCTCAAATTTAAGAGGAGAAGCGTTATATAGTCTTGAGAACAGGAGTAATGTGTTATTTGTGACAGCATTTTCTGGTGATGAATAACGTTGAAAGTAATGTATAGAGCTCATTTTTTTTTACTTTTTATAACTGTTTACATTTAGAAAATCGAGGTGATTACTTTTAAAGAATATCAATTTCAAGATTTATTAAGTTCTTAACATTACAAGATAGATGGTTTAAACTAAAAATGCAATTTCACATTAAATTAAAGCAATTGCTTAGACTATAACTTCTAACGGAGTCTGAGTTGCTTGAGATCTGTATTCTCTAATTGAACTTAATGGTTCATTTGAATCTTTTATTATCCAATTCTCCCAGCCATTAAGATTAGACCCAATTCCCCACTTTATTGCCCCGCTTGGCGACTTAAAGGAAATAGGCTTAATTACTTTCCAACGATTTTCCACAAAGTCACAAAACGCCTTCCTTGTTCTTATTCTATCCTTTTTTTCATTTGGCGTGTAACTGGCCACGACATCAGTTGAAATAATACTGTTGGGAAGAATGATTACCTTTTCCGTATCCGGATAAAAATGGGCTACTATAGCTGTTCCTCGGCGATTTGTAAAAATTTCAACAATGTCTTCTTTAACTTCTGACATTGATTCTTTTACAACTTCAGGCTTCGAAACATCAGGCTTCGAAACATCAGCAGATGTATTTAATATACCATCTCTGTGTTTTTGAATTTCGGAAATTAAATTAAAAAGGGGCTTAAAACTTTTGAAATCTTCTTTAATAAAAGATTTTGAATTGTCACTTAAAATATTTTTTGCTTGCTCTTTTATTCCTTTTGCGATCTCGTCAATAGATTTGTTTTGGAGATGCCCCCAAGCATTTTGAGATGCCAACCTCAAAGCCTCTTCAAATTTAGACGCTTCATACATAGTCTCAATTGTACATTGACATGTTATACCATCTGGTTTCGGAAGTTTAATAGCGTAGTAACTATTATTTATTTTACCATTATTTTCTTTCAATTTATTGAAGCGATCATTTACTTTATCAAAAGCTTTGAATGATTTTTCCCCTGCGTCGTCATTATCATAAACTCCAATATATAGTTTATCTGTGTGAAAATCACTTTCATATAATCCACTTAAGAAAGGTTGAATTTTAGCTTCTCCATTTAAAACAAAACATTGAAAGTCAATATCTTCATGCTCATCTTTGAGTGTTTCAAAAGCATTGAGAATATGCTCTTTATCATGTCTACCCTCAAGTAAGAGGATTATAGGTTTTTTGGATGCGATAAATGAGTTTTGTTGAAATTTATTCCAAAAGTCACCCGAAACACTCTCTAATATCTCTTGCTTTTTATTTGGAACTAACTTCCCAGTGGTTAACATGAATAAACTATCGTCATCCAATATATCAGTAAGAGTTGGAGAATGTGTTGTTAATATAACTTGTCTGGTAGCCAAATATTCATTAAATACATTCTTAATCTGAACTTTATTACTTAGATGGATATGTGCATCAGGTTCATCTAATAAAAATAAACTGTCTTCCATACCTGCAAATTCTAAAGCTCCTTTTATTAGAAGCATTTTTTTCTCTCCCTCGCTAAAGTCTTCGATATCTAAATTTTCATCATTATATTTAATTGTAATATTATCTAACATCTTCTTTCTGTCAGGCGTAAAAGCTATGTACAGATATTTATACACTAAATCAAGAGAATGAGAAGCATCGGTAATTACCTCTTTTAATTCTGAAAGACTATATTCATCTTTTTTATCGATTAAACTAAAAAAAGCTTTAACCGAACTGTCACTGTAGTTAGAATAATTAGCTTTATTAAAATCAAACTTTATAGAATTTACCTTTGTTAATCCCAACGTTTGTTGACAAAATGTTTTTGTATCGGTAGCATCGGACAATAACAGACATAAAAGCGTAATATGCCAATAAAATTTATTTATATATAGCATTTTTGGCATTAACGTATATTCACCTAATCCTGATGTTTCTGACTTATTAATTCCGCTAATAAATGTTAAATATAATGGCTGATAGAATTTACTCCATAGTCTATTTTCTTCGCCACTATACAAAGCCACTATTTGTTTTGGAAGAAATGATTGAATATCTACATAAGTTTTATCATTCACAGTAAATCTAATTGAAGAATTCTTTTTTTCAACAATTACATTTTGAGTGCCCCCGATGTTATATCCCAACTTGAAGTTAAAAGGTATATCTTTTTCTTTCTTATTATAAAGATGATAGAAGATAGAACTTATTGCCTCCAAAATATTACTTTTACCGCTTCCATTATTTCCAATTAAAGCTATGATACTGGAATTGTTTTGAAGCTCTATTGTGAGATTCTTATAATTATAGATATTAAGAGTAGTTATTTTCATAGGTAGCTATTAAATATTTCTATTTCAAATTCTTTCTTAGCATTGTACTTTAAATTTGCTGATTCCTCCTTCAGGTACTTAATTTCCTTTTTTAAGATTGCAATTTGCTTAACAATTATGCTCTGTTCTTCTAAACTTGGCACTGGTACTAAATAATTAGAGATAATTCCTGCGTTTAAATTAGGTTGAGCACTTCCGTAGGCAAGTTTTTTAAGGTTATCTGTTTGTAGTTGTAAAAATTCCCATAAGTAATCTGGGATTATAATAGATCTATCAATATTAAATAAGACCGCGCAAGCTTGATTTGTAGCTGCTTCAATTCCTAATTTTGCCGTCTTACCAATTGTTGCTCCGTACATAGCAATTAGTATACTATCCTTTGGGTACAATTTAGCTGAACTGTTTTTTATTGCATTTGGAGTAATCTTTTCTTCACTATTATACAGTATTTCATGTCTTAACTCTCCAGTCTTGATCCATGGAATAGACCCACCATCATAAAAATCTTTTCTACTTCGTGAAGGAGTGCCACCACTACTGACTTTACAAAAATACTTTATAGGCAGTTCATTGTATTTTTTTACTGAGTTACTTTCTTTGCCAATAAAATCAAGTCCCCATTTATGAAGCTCAGAATAATTTACGATGTATAAGTTACCAATAGTCCTCTTAAGAGATCTATCACTCTCAATGCCTAATTTATCTAAAAGGAAAAAATTAATTTCTTCCTGAAGTAAGTATACCTTCTTTTCTAAATTTGCAGCCTCTTCTATTTTATTAAAATAGTTATTTACGATAACTTCTTGTTCAAGTAAACTTGGCAATGGAATGATTTGATTTAAAAACAGATCAATATCCATTCTCTGTCTATTTGTTGTCCCGCTACTACAGCTTTGAGCAAAATTAATAAAGTTTTGGGTAGTGGTAATCAATAGTAAAAATTGTGGATTAATTACTTCTATATTAATGTCAAATAGAGGAAAATCATTTGTCACTATTGCATTGTTTAAACTATCAGGGATAATACCAAATGCTCCATTTCTTGCATCTATTCGGGATATAATAAATTGTCCAGCCTTAGCTAAAAATTGCTTCTTTGTCCCAATTAAGTTCCCCTGCAATTTATCACGTAGGATGACACCATTATTATTAATCTTTACAGTAATACGCGAATAAGTTTTTTTGTCTTCAATCTTTATTAGGTTCTTAGATTTATTAATAAAATCACCTATTCTTGAAAATTTAAATTGGTTAGTGTAACTTAACTGGGTATTATTCAATCCTTGTACACTCCAATTCACCAAATGGCTCAAATTAATATACTTAAGGTATGTATTTGTACCTATAATCATTCTGGATAATTTAGTGTTACTGAATTAGTCATTAAACCATTTAAATATTTAATTCTTTTCAAAATATTATCTTCAATCTTATAAATGATTTCTTGCGAGTTGTCAAGCCATAAATTATTATCATGACGATATTTTGTAAATTCTTTCGCTAAAGGTTTTAGCTCGTTATCAATTGGTGCGCCCGTACTACTAATTCCAGCTTTTCCAATTTCTGCAATTGGAATTTCATAATTAAATTCTTCTTTAATACTTAACTTAATATCTAAAAGTATAGTTTCTTCTACTTGCTTTAACTCCGAACGCAATTTCTTTTTGTCAGCTGCGCTTAATGCATCATCTCCCTTCAAGGCTAATTTTGAGTTAATAATATCAATGCGTAACTTATATTTATTGGTAATTTTTTCTTCAGCTTTTAAAGAGGTTGAAAGGTATAAGTCAGCTTCTTCTTCAGTAAACTTTTTAATAAACAATAAACTGGGTTTTACATTAGCACCACTGGCAGTAAATACATCTTGTGGTATTGAAACAATTAAAATTATTTTGGCTTTACTTTCTACATAGTCACGTACTTTTTGTAAGTTGGTATTATTAAGAACACCTTCAGGTAAAACAACACCCATTCTACCACCAGGTTTTAGTAAGTTTAAGCATCTTTCCAAAAACAAGACTTCTGTTAAACTACTACTTTTTCCTAACTCAAAAATATCCAAAAGAGGCTTACCCTTACCGTTGTTGTATTCGATGTAGGACTGTAATTTATTAATTACATTGCTTTTATAATCATTCCCATATTTTTCAATATAAAAGTTCATTTCGTCATCACTTGGTAGGTCAAAACCAGTCACAACTTGGGATTTGTCTATTCTCGAACCAAAGGGGGGGTTTGTAAGTATGACATCAAACCTGCCATCATAAATACCATTCACATCGAGTAAGCCGTCATGATGGTGAACGCCTCCATGACCATCACCGTGCATTATCATATTCATTTTCGCAGTACGAGCCATACGGGGATTTGCATCCACTCCATAGATACAATTATAGCTTAAATGTCTGAGCCTACTATTATTATTTGTAATGTCTAATTCAGTATGCAATTGTTGTATTATTGAACTTTTAAGTTCAATTTGTTTGCTTTTATTTTTATTTAAACTTAAACTTTCAATCTCTAATTGAGATTTTAGTATATCAGTTTCTATTTTTTCTTTAATGTGGTCAAATACTTTAATCAAAAAACCTCCCGAACCACAGCAAGGATCGCATATTTTTTCATCTTCTTGAGGGTCTAATACTTCAACCATAAAATCAACAATAGTCCGAGGCGTAAAAAATTGCCCCAACTCTCCTCTAAAAGTTTTTCCTAAAAATTCTTCAAAGGCAATACCCTTTATATCTTCAGAAGTAGAGGATAAATTGAAGGCTTCCAATTCCTTAACAATCATTTCAAAACTATTGCGTTTTATCCTGATGATGTCATTATTTTCAAAAAGCTTATCATCTTTGAATTTTCGTTTAGTATCATCAAACTCAAATTGAATGAAACTTTTATTATAATTAGGGTTTTCTTCTTTTAATGTAGGTTCAATTTTGGTTTTGTAATAGTGTTCTCTTGAAAGAAAATTATCCCAAGTAAATAGGAGTTCTTTATCCGGTTTTCTTTCATACATTATTTTCATAAACAAAATCTTACTGATTTCATCAAATGAAGATTCTGGCGAAAGTTTATCATTATTCCTAATGATATTATGACACTTATGGAGAAGTTTTGAGAATTCGTCCTTAGAAAAAGATTTAGTTTCATCAATGAATTTTCTTATCGCATCAGAGCTGACAATCTGATTTGCTTTAGGCAAATCCTTTAAATCTTCAAATTCTTTAGTTAACAATTCTTTTTTTATTTTGAAAACCTTCGTTTCTTTTAAATTTGTCGCAATAAAGAAATCAGTGTTAATAATTGAAGCCAAATGATATTTTTCTAAAATATCTTCTTTTCTAATACTCACATGTTCCGCCTTACATTCAATCGCAATTATGATTGACGGCTTATTGTTTTTTTGTAAATCCGCACTATTTTTCCATATGGCAATATCAGCAAAAATGCCTTTTTTAATTTCTACTTCCTGTTGCATTTGTCCACTATCATAACCGTACTCGTGGATAAGCTTATAGATAAATTCCTGCCTAAGTTTTTCTTCAACAGTTAGCTTTAACCAAGCTTTTTTTAGAGGGGCAAAAATTCGATTATCTTTTATTTCTATCTGCATTGTTGTAGTATAACCCAAATTAGTTTTTTCTGTATACATAATTTTGTAAAAATACAAGTATATTGCTTAAAATTCATACACATGTAAGGTTTATTTTGAGAGCGTAAATCAATAAGATTTTGCTTTATACTGCTGATATTATCATTTGATTATTAATGATTTAGTTTAGTGTTATTTGCTATTTTTCAAGTCTATTATCGCCATTCTTATTCCTAAAAGTATTTCCTTTGAGCTCATATTGTCCATATTGTCAGGTTCAGACTCAAGAGTCGTTAAAGCACATTTAAATTTTCCATACATCAATAATCTCTGCATATTTTATTGGATAGCTTTTATAAGCCACATTGTCGGATTTGACAATAACTCCTTTGTTATATTTTTCATCAGCCCGTTTATAGGTAATGCCATCATTTTTGGTGTGGAATACATAAGTCGTTCCTCCTTTGATCTTCTGGAAACAAAATACAGGGGTAGTATAATGGCCAAAGACCTTACGCAGTATCATAAACAGACAGTAAAGATGCTGGCTTATCTTATTTCAAGAAAACACGTGCCAACAAAGAAAGGAGATATGTATTTTGGAACTTGGGTAGACGTGGAAGGCGAGTATTTTGATACAGCTCATTTTACCGACTGCTGCAACAATATCCATTTCAGGGTGGGGGCTGTTATTTGTTACTGGGTACTGTTGAGGTTGATTACCATTTCCCTACAGTAACAATACACAAAATGGCTAAGATGCCCTTCATTCCTGATCCACGTTATTCAAATAGAGAAGAAAGGCAGTTCGATGCTCACAGGCAGATACGAGAAGATGTTAGTATGACTCACCGTGAACCCTACCCACAGGCACATGAAATTGGACTGCCAAGGTTTAAGATGAATAACTAAGTTGTAAGCGATTAAAATATGCCAGTCTTTATATTTGTCCGTTTTGGAAGTAATTATTTAAATACAGTCCCAGTGATGGCTTTGTTTATCATTTTAAAAAGATTCGTTTGGGTAATATATGACAGTCAAGACATGAATTATTTTACTTTGCCTTTATGGTTTTAGTCCTTTTAGTATAAATGACATTATTTCATCTATTTGAATTTTTTTAGCCTCACTATATTGGCGAGAAGTAATTCCTAAAGTAACCTGTAATGTGTGTTTTGCAATGAATGGATAACATGATACTGAGAATATATAGATCAAAGCTCGTACTGGTGCAATATCTATTAGTTTTCCAGCTTCAACCTGAGTTTCATACTCCTTAACAAAAGGCTCAATATTTTCCTTAGCTTTTTGTTTTATGTTTTTTATGAAATCACGATCTAAATTCTCAACTTCGAATGAAAGAAATGAGGCAAGATATCTTTCTTTTTTTGCCTTAGTTATTAGGTTACTTACAAGAAGTTTTAGTTTAAGTTCAAAAGACGCTTCTTGAGAGAAGATTCTAAATATGTCAGAAACCAAAAGTGTTAATGCATGTTCTACTGCCAAAAGTCTTAAATCCTCTATTTTGTAGTGATTTTGCAATTGAGTTCTCGTCATACCCGCTCTGACGGCAATATTTTCAACATTTGCATTTGCCCTATTTTCACTAAAATAGTAAAATGCAGCTTCTTTAACTTTGTCAAGATCAAATTTTTTTTGACGCCCCATGTAATTTTTATTTGACACAAATGTCACAAATAAAATCAAGTTTCACAAGTGTCTTAGAATGTTTGTTATTTATTTTAAAGCGATTTAAGAAACTTTTAAACATGCGAACTTAATATGTTCCCCCAATGGTATAAAGACCTCTTACAAGTGCTAAAAACATCCTTCAATAACCAGTCAAATAAAATTTGGAGATATTATACTTGTTCATATGTTAATTTACTTGTTTTCCCCCCGCACCCCCCTATATGTTATTAGAATGGGGTAGAATGCTTACGCATTCGTACCCCTTAACATAGAGCCATACGGCTCTAATACATTCTTTATATATACTGCATACATGTAATATTTTCTGCTTTATTACTTATAGTTATTATCTGTGAATCATATTTTCCTTGCCTTTTCATTCGCTACTTCTTTTACCGCTCGATTAAGTGTATTAATCATCTGCTTAAAATCTGCATCATGGTTAGGTACATATATTTCTGAAATATTTCTAAAATACGCTGCTTTCCGTTCAGCATCCGACTGACGAATGATTTTTTCAGCTTCCTCTAAGCCACCGATACTTTCTATGTAGCGTGACATAAAGCAATTTTTTATCTCCTTCAATCCAATAGGTCCTTCACTTAAGTCAATCTTTATAGGAGTCTTATTTTCAAATTTTACCTTTTCAAATTCTTTTCTCCAGTAGTCGATAAAACAGTTCCAGTTTTTGTAAATGTCAATTACTTTGTTTTCGCTAAAATTTTTAATATTTGCAGGTTTTAGCCTCACCTCGTATCTAAACGCAAAAATATGGTTTGATAGAGTTTCGTACACTTTCTTGTTCATTCCACCTTTTGCGAAGATTTCAGATAGCTTATCATAAAACTTATTTTCTTTACTCTTGTTTTTGAAGTAAACAGTTTCACCTTCATAACCATTTTTCTTTCTTCTGGAAAATGTACTTAAGCAGTACATCAGGATTTTATATGCTGCGGGAAGGGTCATGATTGCGCCAAATTCCATAAATGTAAAGTCAGAGTACCAAATTTCATCAACTGGTAATTGAAGCTGTGATGCAATCCGGGCAATGCATTTACAAAACTGTTTGGGTGTAAGGTCAGCAACAGCATTATTCTTTCCGTAATAAAATTTTCTTAAGCTCCCCTTTACTGTGAAACCAGGTTTCTTGTCGTAGATTATAATATCTAACGAGCCGTTTCTTTTGGGATTGTAATTGTCCTGAAAATATATTTTACAATAAATGCCCACCTTTTTTCCTCCTTCGAAGTAATCTTCCCAAGCGAATCTTAAAATCTCTGTGTCAAGTTCTGTGCAGTTATTAACTATATACATAAAGCAAACCATAACTATATTTTTTTAATTAGAAATTTATCACAGTCGCTTTTAAGAAATCTTCTATTGCCTTTCTTCACAGCCTGACCAAATGGAATCCCAAGTTTTCTAATTTTCGTTTCCAGTGTGGTTGCTCCCAACTTATACATTTTGCGTACTTCGTTAAAAGTTAGAATTTCGTCTTTCTGTGTTACTACAGCGGTAGATTGTTTCTTCATTTCTTCTTGCAGTTTTTCAAACATAGCATCTACAAAAATTTCAATGACTGGTTTGATTTGTTCCATTACTAATAGCTTTAAAACTTCGTGTTGAGTTTCCATATTTATACGATTAAGAATTAATATATATAGTAACTGGAGTCACTCATAATACTAAAATGTATAAAAGAAATGATTAAAGCTGTTGTGTGTTTTGTATAAGTTTTTGATATTTAATTGATTAATTATAAATTATTAATATTTGGCAGTAGTGACATAAAATTGATATATGTGACATCACTGTCATTTAAAGCAAAAAAAAGCGAGGTCAACGCCTCGCTCTAAGTTTTTGTGATTAAATGTTTACAGTTTACCTTCATTTTGTAGAAGATATTTTAGCAATTCAAATGCTTTTTTGGCCTGCTGTTCCTTCTCCTGTATGAGAGAAACCTTTCCGAAGGCTAATTTCTCTATTTCGAGCATATCATAACCCCAAGCTCCGTAACAGTCGTAATCACTCTGTTCCTTATATTGTAACCACAGAATGGTTTTTACAGTATAGTAAGGTTTTTTACTTTTAGAAAAAACATGTGTTATTACGGTTTGTTTGATACTGGTATTGCCATAACCACATTCGGTGGATAGTTTCTGAACCGACCCTTTTAATATTTCTGTTTTGGCAACACCTTTGTTGGGTGCTGAATTTTTTTGTTGGCTGTAAGTGAGAAGGACACTTATTAACAGCAGCACTGATGTAAAAAGCTTCTTCATTAATTATGCTTTGGTTTATCAAACTGCAAGGTGAAGATGTTGTAGACCTGACCGAGAGCACTTATTATAATAAGGTATAGTCCGAATGTTACGCTGTTTAGCATCTCGCTTGACATGCTAAAGAGGCATTTCAATATTAACCCAACGATTAAAATGTTGAGTACCGTTCCAAGTCCAGTAAGGAAGAATGATCTCAAGGCGGCTCCTAAAACTATTATTACATAAGTTACAGGTATGAGATAAAGCAGTTTCACGTAGTCTTGGATATTCTCCAAATCTTCATTACGCCCAACAATAAAATTTATTAGTTGCATCACTTCGTGTCCTGATATAGAAAGGCGCAAGACTGGAATTGAGAACCAAGGGCTGAAGTAACCTATAAAACCAATACTGCAAACTACAGAGGAGATGATTAAACTTCGGTTAGACGCTACTTTTCTTTTGGTAATTTCGGGAGGAGAGAAGCTGTTTGATGCGGTTTGTTCTCGTCTTGCGGGAAACTTGGCATAGTAGTCATTAATTGATTTTCCTGGGTTGTTTACAATCCAGTCGGTTACAGTTGGCGGTTCCATAATTGTATGGGGCATTGGTTCTGCTTTTGTCCATTTACAGTGGTTTATAAATAGCAGCGCGGACAAAGAATATCCAGTTTCGAGGTTAACCGCCAAGCCAACCCAATCCCACAGATAAACTAAGCCCACGCCAAAGCATGAAGCTGTAGTCTATCAATTTGTGGGATTTCTTTTTATACTTGGCGGTTTTCCGAAATCACAACTGATAGCTATCGCTACTCTAATATTTTCAGGTATAAAAGTATAAATTTTACTACAAGTAAAAAAGATTATGCCTGTATTAAAAAAGGCGAAGATTATTATCCTCGCCTTTTAAAGTATAGTATTTGTGATTAGCTAAATATGTCAGCAGTTAACATTTGTTCTCTAATGTTGTCAATATTACTGTTTACGTAGCCCATAGTTGTACTAAGATTGCTATGTCCCATCGTTTTACTGAGATCAAAGGCACTCATTTTACGTGCCATAATACAACCAAATGAGTGTCTCGAAAGGTGGAAGTGTACATTTTGCTGAATTTCGCACATCTCGGCAATTCGCTTTAAACCTCTGTTGCAAACCTGATTAGTTTTAGGCGGAAATATAGTGTCCCTTTCAGGATTACTATATTTTTTTATAATTGCTAATGCATCGGGAGCTAATGGTATATTTACTACAGAACCTGTCTTTTCTTGAACTACCGAAAGCTGTAAATTATCAATTACATGCTCTTTGGTGAGCTTTGAAACGTCACCGAATCGTAATGCGGTGTAACAGCTAAGTAAAAACATATCACGTGTTTGATCAAGTCCAAAATTTTTTCTTTTTGGTCCTATAATAATTCTTAGATCTTTCACCTTTTTTATCTGATCTGAGGTTAGTGACTCTTTTCTTCCCTCTCCACATTTAACCTTGAAACCTAAATACGGATTTTCTTTAACTATTCTTCGCTTAATACCATAGTTAATAACAGCTTTAAATATTTTATGGCATTGCCAGATAGTGTTTACCGTGTGCCCTTCTTTTATAAGGTGGTTTTCAAACTGAAGCGGTAATTTATGGTTAAGGTCATCAATGTTAAGATTGGGTCGAAATGCTCGAAGCCTTTTTTCTACCAATATGTAGTGTTTCTGAGTAGTAGGTTTAATTGTTCTAAACTTAAATTGATAACACTCATTAAGTAGTGCATAGAAGCCAGAATTTTTCTGATTTGTAAATTGACTTTTTACAAGTTCAGTTGTTATTTCATTTTCAGCTGCGACCTGTTTCCATAAAAAATCCTCAATGTCATTAATCTTCTTTTTCAAAGCGCTATTTTTAACGCTCGACTTTGCTTCTTTAAAGCAAGCTTCTTTTGTGTTCCAGCTTACTCGATCACTTGTCATTCCTGTTGATAGCTTGAGCTGTTTCTTTTCAATAGTTACTCTAATGTTGACTGGACATGTACCGTCTTGTTTTTGTTTGTCCACCCTTAAGATGGCTTTTACAGAAAAATGTTTCATAAGATCATATTTCTTAATCTAATAACGGGCAGCGCTATTTTATAGAACAAATAAAGTAAGAAATAATTTACAATAAAAGATTAAGTATCTAAGAATCAGATTTATTTTTTTTGAAAAAGTTTTTCACCCTTTGACGTGCTGAACCTGAATGGAGCGGCTCATATTGTAAATGGCAATAAAAGACACCATATTAAGGTAGCTGAAAGGTGATTTAGGTGATATTTCACCAAATCATGTTATCTGTAGTTCTATGCCTGAATTATTAAAATCAGGATCGGGAAAAAAGAAGGTGCTTTTACTTTCAGAATAGGGGTTACAACAGGGGTTACTTTTGCACTGAAAAAAGACAGGGGTTACTATCGGGGTTACTTTTTAAGCAGTAAATGGTATGATAATATTGCCGCTTATAATGCAAAAGCCCAGCAATTGCTGAGCTTTTTAATGTTATATGATGTTGTTAAGCATCAAAGTATGTGACCTCAGAGGGATTCGAACCCACAACCGCTGGAGCCGAAATCCAGTGCTCTATCCAGTTGAGCCATGAGGCCGTTTTATATTTTAATAGCCGGATTTTTAGATATGATCTAAAAATCCAACTATTATTACTTTATTATACTAATGATTTTTTTACAACATTAGAAATGGTTTTACCATCTGCACTTCCAGCCAATTCTTTAGATGCAAAACCCATTACTTTCCCCATGTCTGCCATTCCTGAAAAACCGTTATCCGCAATAATTCTTTTCACTACAGCTTCAACTTCCTCTTCTGTAAGTTGTGCAGGTAAGAATTTTTCAATGATCGCAGCCTGCTCCAGTTCGGGATCAGCAAGATCCTGACGGCCTTGTTCTATGTATATATTAGCGCTGTCTTTGCGTTGTTTTACCAATCGTTGAAGCAGCTTTACTTCTTCTTCTTCAGACAATTCAGCTTTAGCCCCACTTTCAGTCTGTGCCAGCAATAATGCCGATTTAACAGCTCTAAGCGATTCTAAAGTAACTGTATCTTTTGCTTTCATGGCTGTCTTGATACCTTCCATGATTTCGTTCTGTAAACTCATAATATAAGCTTTTAATGTGCCTGCGAAGATAAAAAAAATAACCCGAAAATATAGAATATTTTCGGGTCAAAGGTTCACATTTGGGTTAGTTAATCTACATTGTCATGCAGGAACGAGTTGTTAGAACGCAACTGTAAGTCGTCGTTGCTATCTGTTCCTAAAGACAAGCGCGATTTGCTATTGTCTGTACGGGAATCGTTTAGATCGATACCCATCCTTTTATATGCCGGTTCTTTTTCAAATTCATCTACTCTTGAAGAACTGTTATGGAATTTATAGTTAAACTCCTTCATTTTTCTTCTTCTCTCCTCAGCTCTAACACGAAGTGTTTCTTCAATAGTCATCTCCATCGGAGAAAGCTCTTCGTTGCCGGCTGCTGTTTTAGCAGGTTCTCCCTGAGGAGCCGTTTTCATAGTAAGATTAAGCTCAGGAGCAATTGGTTCTTCTACTTTAGCAGCAGGTTTAGAATCTAAAAGTTCCGCTTCTTTCTCAAGGTATTCCTCAAGAGAATATCTCACTATACCTGTTTCATTAAGCTCTGTTAAAGGCACCACCTGTACAGGCTCAACTACTTTAATATCGCGCGTTTCATCAGAAAGGCTGAATAATATTTTTTCTTCCCTCCTTACGTTATCAGTAGAAAGGTCAAAAGAAAATGTAAACTGATCTTCTTCTTTTTTAGAAGCGATTACAAATTCCGGCTCAAACACTTCAATTTCCCTTACATCTTTGAATTCTGTTACTACAGGTGCAAATGCTACAGGCGCTGCTACAACAGGAGCAGGAACAATTACAGGTTCCGGCGCAACGATTTCAAAAAACACGTCAAGGTTATTGATGTATTCTGAAGAAGGAAGCTCTACTTCTACAACTTCAGCTACCGGCTTTTTTTCCTCTACCTCCTCCTCAAGCGAAAAAACTATCTTTTCTTCAACAAAAGGTTCCTGTGTTGCTTCTACTTTTTGCTGTTCAGCAGGTGTAGCAAAGTCAAATGCCGGTACCATTGCTTTATTGGTAAGGTCATGAACTAATCTTTGTCCTTCCTCAAGAGCATGGATTATTTTTTTAGGCTCGGTATTAACGATTTCATTTTGCTGTTCTACATTAAAACCTGTAGCGATAATAGTCACAGCAACAGAATCTCCAAGAGACTCATCTTCACCAACACCCATAATGATGTTAGCGTTATAGCCTGCTTCTGCCTGGATATGATCATTGATCTCACCTATCTCGTCAATAGTAATCTCACTTGTACCTGAAACGATCAGCAACAATACGTTTTTAGCACCAGAAATCTTATTGTCATTTAATAATGGCGAATCAAGAGCATCTATAATAGCATCTTTAGCACGGTTATCTCCCGATGCAATAGCAGATCCCATTATAGCAGTACCACTATTAGATAGTACTGTTTTAGCATCTTTAAGGTCAATATTCTGAGTATAGTGGTGCGTAATAACTTCAGCAATACCCCTTGAGGCAGTTGCTAATACTTCGTCCGCTTTAGAGAACCCTGCTTTAAAGCCAAGGTTACCATACACTTCACGTAATTTATTATTATTGATAACGATTAAAGAGTCAACCTGTTTTCTAAGCCTTTCAACACCGGCTAATGCCTGCTCAGACCTCACCTTACCTTCAAACTGGAAAGGAATGGTAACAATACCTACCGTAAGGATATCTCTTTCTTTAGCAAGCTGGGCAATTACCGGAGCCGCACCTGTACCGGTACCTCCACCCATACCAGCTGTGATGAATATCATCTTGGTATTAGTATCAAGCATTTTCTCGATATCTTCTATACTTTCTAAAGCCGACTGCTGTCCAACTTCAGGGTTGGCACCCGCACCAAGTCCTTCAGTCAGGTCTACACCCAGCTGTATTTTGTTAGGTACAGGGCTATTTTGTAATGCCTGCGAATCTGTATTGCACACAATAAAATCAACACCTTTGATCCCCTGCTTAAACATGTGGTTTATCGCGTTGCTTCCGCCTCCGCCAACACCAATTACCTTGATTACGTTTGACTGATTTTTGGGTAAATCAAACGAAATGCTTCCAAATTCTGAGTTGCTCATCATATCAATCGGGTTTATTCTGCGTTATCTAAAAAATCTTTAATCTTATCAATATACTTGTCAAAAAATGATTTTTTGACTTTTTTCTCTGTAGATTCCTCTACATTTCTTTCAGGCTGTTTAACAGCTACTGTCTCCAAAACTTCCTCCTCTTCATAAAGCTGCTGCGTAGGGTCCGGAGCTACAATCGTATTAATTACCGGCTGCCTGTACACCGGCTGTTCTACCGGTTTTTGCAATTCAACCAGCGGTGTTGCGCTTTGGGTATCATTACGAAGGCTATTCATTACAAGTCCAACTGCTGTAGCATATAAAGGGCTTGATATCTCTTCATCAGAATTACCTGCCAGGTGTTCGTTAGGATAACCTATCCTTGTATCCATACCTGTAATGTATTCTACCAATTGTTTAATATGCTTAAGCTGTGCGCCGCCACCTGTAAGGACAATACCCGCAATAAGTTTTTTACGCGGATCTTCGTGTCCGTAAGCTTTAATCTCTGCAAACACCTGCTCTATGATTTCCACCACACGCGCATGGATAATTTTAGACAAATTCTTAAGAGAGATTTCTTTTGGCTCACGCCCTCTCAGACCAGGAATAGAAACAATCTCATTGTCTTTATTTTCTCCCGGCCAGGCCGATCCGAATTTCACTTTAAGCAGTTCTGCCTGTTTTTCTATAATAGAACATCCTTCTTTGATGTCTTCTGTAATTACATTACCTCCAAATGGTATTACCGCTGTATGGCGAATGATACCATCTTTAAAAATGGCAAGGTCTGTCGTACCGCCACCTATATCGATAAGTGCCACACCTGCCTCTTTTTCTTCCTGGCTTAGCACAGCATCAGCAGAAGCTAATGGCTCTAATGTTAATCCTGAAAGATCAAGTCCTGAACTTTTAATGCATCGGCCTACATTACGTATAGATGAAGCCTGACCTACTACAACATGAAAGCTGCTTTCCAGTCTGCCACCATACATACCGATAGGCTCTTTTATTTCATTTTGTCCGTCAATTTTGAATTCCTGTGGCAATACGTGGATAATTTCTTCTCCGGGAAGCATTGCCAGTTTGTGAACCTGATTGATAAGCAAATCGATATCTGCATCACCTATCACTTCTTCAGGATTGTTTCTGCTTATATAATCGCTGTGCTGTATACTGCGGATGTGTTGTCCTGCAATACCCACCACAACGTCATTTATTTTATAACCGCTGTCTGCTTCAGCTTCCAGCACTGCCTGCTGAATAGACTGTATAGTTTGCGTAATGTTATTAACAACACCTCTGGCAACACCAAGGCTTTTGGATTTTCCAACACCAAGGATCTCCAGTTTCCCGTATTCATTTTTCCTGCCTATCATCGCAACAATCTTTGTTGTTCCGATATCTAAACCTACTGCAATGCTGTCTTTTTCCATAACCCTATTTTTTGGTGCACACAACCTGTTGTGTAAATTTCAGATTTATTGTTTTGTACTGTTCTACCAGTGTATCTTTTGCTGCATTCTGGAGGAATGCTTTATAATTATTAAATTTCTTCTCAACATTTATCGGTTTGCCAAACTGAATTTCGTAATTGTAATTCCTACTCTTCATATTGAAACTGCCGGTAGGTGTTACTTCAATGCCAATAATATTCTTGTGTAAAAAACCATCATCGTTGATATAATTAAGCAGCTTATGCAGCTTATCCTTCTCAACACTGTCAATTTCGCCTGTTACAATAGGCACCCTTGCAGTGTAAGTTTCAGACAAAGGCATTTCGTCTCCTCTGTAATCGATATAGAATGATTTTTCCCCGTGAAAAATTCTGGCAACAGGCTTTCGTTGCGAAATTATCGCCTTCAGTTTCCCGTCTACCGTAGCGTAAACCTCTGCCTTGTCAATCATTGGGTTTTTGTCAAGGGATTTTTCCACGCTATTCAAATCTAATTTATCTTTTTGAATGCTTTGTATGGTGCCAAAATTTTGTATCAACAAGTTATTAACTTTCTCATGCGTTATAAAATCCTCAGCCTCTGCAAATTCAATATCTGCTTCTTTTAACTTCCTGTTTTCATTTCGTTTTGATGTGAAAGAATACAGGAAAATGACAGCGCCAAAAATAAGCACCAATCTTACGTCATTCCATCTAATTTTTTTCATCTAAAACCTTTTTAATTTCAGGTACCATCTCCCCGATATCACCCGCTCCAATGCTAACAAATACAGTTGCATCACTTATTTTTATGAACGAAAGCAAATCTGTTTTTGAAACCAGTTTTTTGTTCGGGTTTTCTATTTTATCTAAAAGCCATTTAGAAGTAATTCCTTCCATTGGCAGTTCGCGTGCAGGATAAATATCCAACAAAACTATATTCTCAAATGCAGAAAGGCTTTTAGCAAACCCATCAGCAAAATCTCTTGTACGGCTAAATAAGTGTGGCTGAAATATCGCTAACACTTTTTCATTAGGATACAATTCTGTAACCGCCTGGTACACCGCATTTATTTCTGTAGGGTGATGTGCATAATCATCTATATACACCAGCCCTTGTTTTTTTATTTGATACGAAAATCTCCTTTTAACACCTTTAAAAGATTCTAATGCCTTTCTTATATCTTCAGATTCAACTCCGTATGTTCTTGCCATTGCCAATGCTAACAAAGCATTGGTAAGATTATGATGTCCCGGAAGCGCAAATCTCAGGTCGGTAATCGTTTCATATGGTGTTACCACATCAAAAACATACCAGCCGTTTTCTATCCTGATATTTGTTGCCGAAAATTCACCTTCATTAACCCCCACAGTTACTCCCTTAAGCGGAAGACCATTGGTGACGAAAAGATGTTTTTTGTCTTCTACTTTCTCTGCAAACTCCCTGAATGTAGCCTCTATAGCAGCCGAATCTCCGTAAATATCAAGATGATCAGCATCCATAGATGTTATACAAGCCATATTAGGATGCAGATGCAGGAATGAACGGTCAAACTCATCTGCCTCTACTACTGTTATTGTTTTACCGCTGCCAATTAAGTTAGAATTATAGTTTTCTACTATTCCTCCTAAAAAAGCAGTGACATCAAGTCCGCTTTCATATAAAACATGACCTAATATACTCGAAGTCGTTGTTTTACCATGTGTTCCAGCTACAGCGAAGCAATAGGTATCTTTAGTGATAATCCCTAAGACCTCTGCGCGCTTCTTTACTACAAAGTCATTTTGCAGAAAGTAATTCCACTGCAAGTGATTCTTAGGAACAGCGGGTGTAACAACTACCAACGTATTTTCTTTATTTAAAAATGGTAATGCAATAAGCTCTACCTTATCATCAAAATGGATTGCTATACCTTCAGCCTTCAGCTCATCTGTAAGATGGGTTGGGGTTTTGTCATAACCGGCCACATTTTTGCCTATAAATTTAAAATAACGAGCCAGGGCACTCATACCGATGCCTCCTATACCCACAAAATAGACGTTATGTATTTGGTTCAGATCCATTTTATTCTTTGAAACTTTGTTACTTTGAAACTATTTAATAAGTTTCGCTATCTCCTCAACTATATCTTTAGTGGCATTTGCTTTTGCCAGCTTCTTTATGTTCTCACTCAGCTTTTGCTGCTTCTCATTATTAGTAATTAAATCTGAGAAAACCGGCTGAAATTGTGTATCAAGCTGTGCTTCCTTTAATAGTAATGCACCGTCTTTATCTACAATTGCTTTCGCATTTTTAGTCTGATGGTCTTCAGCTACATTAGGCGACGGTATAAAAATAACAGGCTTACTTACAAGGCAAAGCTCTGACACCGATGATGCCCCTGAACGTGATATAACCACATCTGCCGCTGCATATACTAAATCCATCCTGTCTATGAACGAAAGTACTTTTACATTTTCCTTATCGCCGTAGTGCTGGTACTCTTCAAAATAAAATTTACCACACTGCCATATCACCTGCACATCCTGTGCTAAAAGCCATGTAAGTTCTTTCGCTATCAACTGGTTTATTCTTCTTGAGCCAAGACTACCGCCTAATATGAGCAACGTCTTTTTTTCAGGGTCAAGACCAAATCGCTCTATTGCTTCTTTTCTATTCTCTTTTACATTAAGAATATCACTTCTTACAGGATTTCCTGTAAATACGATTTTCTCTGCCGGAAAAAAACGCTCAAGATTGTCGTAAGCAACACAAATCTTCTTAGCCTTTTTGGACAACCACTTATTTGTTATCCCGGGATAAGAATTCTGCTCCTGTATAACTGTTGGCACTCCCATTCCGGCTGCTGCCCTTAATAAAGGTCCGCTTGCAAAACCACCCGTTCCTATTACAACATCAGGTTTAAAGTCTTTTATGATCTTGCGTGATTTTACCAGGCTGCTCATGAGCTTTATGGGAAACATTGCGTTATCCAGTGTAAGCTTTCTTTGTATACCTGCAATCCACAAACCTATAATCTTATATCCTGCCTGAGGCACTTTTTGCATTTCCATTTTATCGCTGGCACCTACAAAAAGTATTTCGCTATCAGGAAACTTTACCCTTAATTCATTGGCAATCGCTACAGCCGGGTAAATATGCCCGCCTGTACCACCACCGCTTAATATGAATTTTTTCTTTTCCATTTTCTTTTTCCTCGCCCCCAAACCCCTCTCCAAAGGAAAGGGAAGTGAGCAACTTTACTTATATCTTCGGACATCCGATATCGAACAATCCAATAATCTAACAATCTATTTACCGAACACAGCACTCATCGGGTTCTTCGACCTGTCTTCTATTGAGAAGGCTGCAGGTTGTGCAGGATGTAAATCACTTTCGGCTTCTGCCAAAGCTTTTGCTTCTTCATCCTGTTGTTCCCTTATAATGTGCTCATCTATCATGCGCTGCAATGCTGCTTCACGCTCTTCTTTTTCCGCTATCTCCTGTGCTATTTCTTCTTCTTTTTTGGTAACACTTACAATTATTCCTATCGAAATACATGTCATCCAGACCGAACTACCACCACTACTTATCAGTGGTAATGTTTGCCCTGTTACAGGAAGCAATTCTGTTGCAACGCCCATATTGATCAATGCCTGGAATATTATTGGGAAACCAAGCCCTACGATGAGGAGTTTGCCAAAGAGCGATTTAGCCTTGTGGGCCGTAACCAAAAACCTAAAGAACAGCATGAGATATAACACTAATACTGATAATCCTCCTATTATTCCATATTCTTCTACAATAATCGCGAAGATAAAATCGGAAGACGACTGAGGAAGGAAATTCTTCTGAACACTCTTACCAGGACCTAATCCGTATAGCTGACCTGATGCAATTGCAATTTTTGCTTTTTCGATCTGGTAATCATCTTCATTAGGTTCATCAGATGAGAAACGTTCTAAGCGGTTCATCCAGGTATCTACCCTGTTAGGCATTGCTTTAGGAAATGCTTTGGCAAATGCTACAAACAATACCAGCATAATGATTCCTGCGGCAATAATTGTTCCCAGATATTTTAACGGATACCTGCCTACAAACACAAGCATACATACCATCGAAAAGATAAGTGCAGCTGTAGAAAAGTTAGCCGGTAATATAAGTGCCAGAATAAGAAACACCGGAACCCACAATTCAAAGAAAGACCCCTTAAAGGTTATTTCTTTATCTTCCATTTTTGCAAGATAGCGTGCCACATATATCATAAGTACAATAAATGCCAGTGCCGATGTTTGGAATGTTACGCCTATAAAAGGCACTTTAATCCATCGGCTGGCATTAGCGCCATCTATCACCGTACCCTGAAAAAACGTATACACAAGCAGCAAACCTACAATTGGCAAGGCTATCTGCGAGATACCTTTATAGTAATGGTAAGGCACTTTGTGTACAAAATATATAAGCCCGAAACCAATGAAAATATGCACCAGGTGTTTAACCAGATAACCAATAGTTGACCCCTTGCCAATAACGTACACAAGGTTTGTACTTGCGCTGAAAACCGGCATGAACGAGATAAGGGCAAGCAGCATCACGAATGACCAGATCCCTTTGTCTCCTTTCAGGTTATTGATTAATTCTTTCATTGTTTGTTTATTTTTTATTCAGCCAATGCTTATAAATTCTGAACCGCGTTCTTAAATTGTTTTCCGCGTTCTTCATAGTTTTCAAATAAATCGAAACTTGCACATGCAGGAGACAATAATACTGTATCGCCTTTCTCAGCAAGCTTTTGCGATATTTTTACAGCTTCATGCATGCTGGTAGTTTCTACCATAACATCTACCACATTACTAAAAGCATCTATTATTTTTTTATTATCAACACCAAGGCACACTATCGCTTTTACCTTTTCTCTTACCAGCTGCATAAGTTCGCTGTAATCATTACCCTTGTCTACACCACCTACAATCCATACTGTTGGCGTTTTCATACTGTCAAGAGCATAAAACGTAGAGTTAATGTTCGTTGCTTTACTGTCGTTAATGTACTGTACATTCTGTATTTTCAATACATTCTCCAAACGGTGTTCTACTCCCTGGAAATTAGAAAGACTCTCCCTAATGGTTTCTTTCCTTATGCGCATTATCTGCGCTACTGCTGTTGCGGCCATGGCATTCTTAACATTGTGCTTTCCTTCAAGTGAGAGTTCGTTTGTTGACATGGTAAATTCGTCTTTATTAATGTTGCTGATAATAGTGTCGTCTTTTAAATACACTCCGTTTTCTACTTCCTTAGTTAGTGAGAACGGAATCTTTTGTGCTTTGATCGTGTTGCTTTCCAGCCATTTTGAAATTACTTCATCATCTGCATCATATACCAGAAAATCATCTTCGATCTGGTTCATTGTAATCCTGAACTTTGCTTCTATATACAATTCATATTTGTATTCATAGCGGTCCAGGTGGTCAGGGCTTATATTTGTTATTACAGCTATGTGCGGCCTGTATTTTTCTATACCGTCCAACTGAAAACTGCTCAACTCAAGTACATATCCTTCGTGCTTATTTTCGGCTACCTGCCAGGCAAAGCTTTTACCTATATTTCCTGCCAGACCAAAATTTAACGACCCTTGTTTTAATATGTGATGCGCTAACATTGTTGTGGTCGTCTTGCCGTTACTGCCTGTAATGCCTATTGTTTCAACATCTGTAAACGGATAGGCAAATTCAATTTCCGATATTACCGGAATTCCTTTTGCCCTAATCGCTTTAACTATTGGCGACTTATCAGGAATACCCGGGCTTTTCATTACTACATCCGCATTAAGAATTAATTCTTCCGTATGCTTTTCTTCTTCCCAGTCCAGTTTATTAAGTGCAAGAATTTCTTTGTAATTATTTTTTATCTTCCCAAAATCGGAGATAAAAACATCATATCCTTTTTTCTTTCCAAGGATGGCAGTACCAACACCGCTTTCTCCTCCTCCAAGTACAACTAGTCTCATAGGCTATCGTAATTTTAAAGATACAAGTGAGAATATGGCTAACAGTATGGCTACAATCCAGAAACGCGTTACAATCTTACTTTCATGATAGCCCTTCTTTTGGTAATGATGATGTAGGGGTGACATTAGAAATATCCTTCTGCCTTCTCCAAATTTCTTTTTTGTATATTTAAAATACCCAACCTGTAATACCACCGAAAGGTTCTCCGCAAGGAAAATACCGCACAGTACAGGTATCAATAATTCTTTTCGTACTGCAATAGCCAATACCGCAATGATACCTCCTATAGTTAAACTTCCTGTGTCTCCCATAAACACTGTTGCAGGATAGGTATTATACCAAAGGAAACCTATCAAAGCTCCTACGAATGCGGTTATGTAAACCGTCATTTCCCCGGAATTAGGGATATACATAATATTCAGATAATTTGAGAAGATAATATTACCAGATACAAAAGCGAAAATACCGAGCGCGAGTACGGCAATTGCCGATGTTCCTGCGGCCAGACCATCTATGCCATCTGTAAGGTTAGCCCCGTTAGATACCGCTGTTATAATAAAGATCACAATAGGAATAAATATTAACCAAGCATAATCTTTATAACCATCTCCTGCCCACGAAAGCAGTTCGGCATAATCAAACTCATTATTTTTAAAGAACGGAATGGTAGTCGCTGTAGATTTCTCCTCTACTCCCGCAGGAGATATAACATTTACACTTTGCTCACTGTAAATATTTACTTTACCTGTATCTGTCCTTACTGTTACAGAGGGGTGGAAATAAAGGATGTAACCTACTATAAGCCCAAGACCTACCTGACCTACAACTTTAAATTTTCCTTTTAAACCTTCTTTATCTTTTTTAAATATTTTGATGTAATCATCTATAAAACCAATAGTTCCCATCCACAACGTAGTGATGATAAGCAGCATAACATAAATATTATCAAGCTTTGCCAGCAATATTACCGGTATAAGTGTTGAGATAATAATGATAAGACCACCCATTGTAGGTGTACCTGCTTTTTGAGACTGACCTTCAAGACCAAGCTCGCGAACAGTTTCTCCTACCTGCTGCTTTCTAAGGAAGTTGATGATCTTTTTACCAAAAACTGTAGAGATAAGCAATGACAAAATAATTGCCAGACCTGAACGGAATGTTATATACTGAAATACCCCTGTACCCGGTATATCTAACTGTTTGTCTAAATATTCAAATAAATAATACAGCATATCTCCGCTATTTGTTTAATTGGTCTAAAATTTCTTTTACTGTTTCCATATCATCAAAGTGAAAGCGTTCCCCTTTAATTTCCTGATAAGTCTCATGGCCTTTTCCGGCTATAAGTATAATGTCGTTTGGTCTTGCCAGCTGGCAGGCAATTTTAATAGCCTGTTTCCTGTCTACCACCGCAATTGTCTTTTTATAATTTTGAGGCTCAACGCCTTTCTCCATATCTTCAATAATATCTTCCGGTACTTCGCTACGAGGATTATCGGAAGTAAAAATGGCTTTATCACTCATGTTAGAAGCAATATGCGCCATGATAGGACGTTTCGTTTTGTCCCTGTCACCGCCGCAACCCACTACAGTTATTAGCTGTTCGTTTCGCGTACGGATATTTTCTATTGTGCTAAGTACATTTTCAAGGGCATCCGGTGTATGTGCATAATCTACAATTGCTGTGATCTTACTATCGCTCACAATAAACTGAAACCTTCCGGACACACTTTCCAGCTCGCTCATTAATCGCAACACCTCTACACTTTCAAGGCCAAGATTTACTGCCGTAGCATAAATAGCCAATAAGTTATATGCATTAAAAGTACCTATCAGCTTAACCCACACTTCCTGCTCGTTTATTTTAAGCAACAGTCCTGATAGTTGATTTTCCAATATCTGAGCTTTATAATCAGCATAGGTTTTAAGTGCATACGTAAGCTTTTTAGCTTTTGTATTTTGCAGCATTATAAGACCGTTCTTGTCATCAACATTTACAAGACCAAAAGAACCTTTAGGCAATTCATCAAAGAATCTTTTCTTTACATCTCTATATTCAGCAAAAGAGCTATGGTAATCCAGATGATCGTGAGACAGGTTTGTAAACACACCTCCGGCAAAGTCTAATCCTGCTGTCCTGTTTTGGTGTATACCGTGAGAGCTAACTTCCATAAAGCAATACTCACAACCTACTTCTTCCATCTCCTTCAAATACTTGTTTATAGTAAGTGAATCGGGTGTTGTATGAGTAGCCTTATACTCAGTATCATCTACCATTATTTTTACAGTACTTAAAAGTCCTGTTTTATATCCTGCATTTTTAAACAACTGATAGAGTAATGAAGCAATTGTTGTTTTACCATTAGTACCTGTAATACCTACAAGTTTTACATTATGCGACGGGTTACCATAATAGTTGGCCGCCATATGTGCCAATGCAGCACTTGCGCTTTTTACTTCTACATAAGTGATACCTTCTTCAGTTATTTCAGGCAGTATTTCACAAACGATAGCGGCTGCACCAAGACTTAAAGCCTTGTCAATAAAATCATGTCCATCGCTTACCATACCTTTTATAGCAACAAATACATCGCCCGGTTTTATCAGGCGCGAATCAAACTCAATTTTGTTCACATCAATATCTGTGGCGCCTTTCACCGCCTCAATAGATGTCCTGTATAATATATCTCTTAAAATCACGATAATTCCAGTATTATAGTTTGATCTTTATTTATAGCTTCTCCCGGTTTAAGCGACTGTTTTTTTACTTTTCCAGCGCCTATAACCTGTACTTTTAATCCCATATTGCCCAGTAGCGCTACGGCATCCATACCGCTCATGCCTATTATATTTGGGATGGTATTACTTTTTACTTTGGCTTCCTTATCATAATAAGAAGCATATAGCTGCTCCTGTTTCTTTATCTGTTTATCCAGTTTCTTCACTTTATTAGTAGAAGGCACATCGGTAAATATCTTTTGGGCAATCCTTTTAAATACCGGCCCCGATACATCAGCTCCATAATATCCTTTATTAATACTCGGTTTATGGATAACCACTATGCACGAATACTGCGGATTGTCTGCCGGGAAATACCCTGCGAATGAAGACGAGTAATACATGCCATCCGCTTCTCCTTTACCCTTACCATAGTTAACCTGTGCTGTTCCGGTTTTACCTGCCATTGAAAAATCGGGTGAATACAGTTTTGACCCTGTACCCTTTTTAACCACGTTTTCCATTATTGCCTTAACCTGATCAATAGTCCCCTGAGAACATATCTTTGGGTTAATAACCTCTTTATTAAACTTTTTAATTGTCCTGTCCCATTCTTTTATCTCCTGAACAAAAAGTGGCCTTACCATCTCTCCGTTATTTGCCACTGCATTATAAAACGTAAGTGTTTGCAATGGGGTCATCTTTAATCCGTAACCAAAGCCCATCCACGGAAGCGATACCCTTGACCAACTTTTGTCCTGTGGTTGCGGTATCCATGGAGCCCCTTCACCTTTTATAGAAATACCAAGTTTCCTGTTAAGCCCAAAAGCATTAAGATGATCTACAAAATCCTGCGGTTGGTCTTTATAAGCTTCATATACCGCCTGTACAAGAACAGTATTAGACGATAATTCAAACCCTCTCGCTAATGATACTTTACCGTACCCGCCTTTTTTAGAGTCGTGTACATGGCGACCATTAATAATAATATCACCACCGCGGCAATCATATACTTTACTGGTGTCTACTTTTTTATCCTCCAGCAACGATACAAGTCCCGCAAGTTTAAAGGTAGATCCCGGCTCCTGAGACTCGGCCACAGCATAATTTATTGTTTCATAGTATGATCCGTTCTCATGGCGCCCAAGGTTAGAAATTGCCTTAACATAACCAGTTTTGGTTTCCATAACCACCACACAACCGTGGTCTGCCTCATAGTATTCCAACTGCTTTAGTAAAGCATGGTGAGCAATATCCTGAATATATACATCTATAGTCGATACAATATCATAACCGTCTACAGGCTCAACCTCATTATTATCACTGATAGGTTTCCACTGATTTTTTGCAATCTTCTGCATCAGTCTTTTACCATCTTTACCGTTAAGGTATTTAGCAAAAGCCCCTTCTATACCTACCTCAAGGTTTTCACCATTAAAATTTATTCTTTCGTAACCAATAGTACGTTCTGCAATTTTTCCTATCGGATGCTCACGTATGGTTCTTTGTTCAGTAATTATCCCTCCCTTAAAAGCGCCAAGATTAAAAAGCGGAAAATTTTTAAGACGCATATATTCTGTAAAGCTCAAATCGCGTGCAACAAGATAATACCTGTTCTTTTTAGCTCTTGCCCTTTTAAGTTCATTATAATAATGTTCTGCAGGCTGCCCAAGCATAACCGATAGTGAATCTGCCAAAGGCTCGAGGTTAGCATTAAAGTCTTCCTTATTTGGCGCTAAAGCATCAAACCTTACTTTATAATCAGGAATAGAGGTAGCTAAAAGGCTTCCGTCAGCAGAATATACATTACCCCTGTTTGCAGGAATGGTTTTGTTTTTTACTGTACGGTCTTTAGCAAGCTGACGGTAATAATCGCCCTCAACCCACTGTATATTAGCAAGCTTAACAGTAACAAGAATAGCCATCACAAAAATTGCGAAGGCTACCAGGTAAATCCTGTACGAAATTTTTTTATCGTTATCTACTGCCATAGGTTTGCAAAAAATCCTTTATCTTCTTCTTTCAATACTTCAATCTTCTTAGGAGGAACAGACGATGGAAATATCTGTCGTTCTTCCATTTTACGCGAAACTGTAGATTCCATCTTAAGCTCCATAAGCTTAGACCTCATATACACAAATTCAGAACGAAGTTCTTTCACTTCCGTTTCCATCGCGCTTATCTTAAACAATTTTTGTTCATAATTATGAGAGTTAGCAATCATTATCATACACATAAGGATAAGGAACACTATAAAACGCCAATTTCTCATAGATCCCTGGTCTACAAGATATTTTGCTTTTAATAGATTTACTACACCACCTTTCATATACTTATTTTTTTTCTGCTACCCTTAATTTAGCGCTACGCGCCCTGTTGTTTATTTTTATTTCTTCTTCAGAAGGAATTATTAGCTTTTCAATACTTTTAAACGGAACCTCAAAATTGCCAAACATATCACGCTCCGGCTCTCCTTCAAACATACCGTTTCTCATATACCGCTTCACCAGCCTGTCTTCAAGCGAATGATATGATATAACACTCAATCTTCCGCCTACATTAAGAATTTCGAGCGATTGCTCTAAAAACTCCTTAAGCACATCCATTTCCTGGTTTACTTCTATGCGTATCGCCTGATATATCTGCGCCAGTATTTTATTACTCTTATGCCCCGGAAGAAACCTTGATAATACTTTTTTAAGCTGTTCAGAATTTTTTATTGGCGCTTCTTTTCTGGCTTCAACTATAACATGCGCCATAGCCCCTCCATTTTTTAGCTCACCATAATCAAAAAGAACTCTTTTTATATCTGCCTCTTCGTAATCATTTATTACCACAAAAGCATTAAGCTCATTTTTTTTACTCATCCTCATATCCAGTTCTGCTTCAAAACGGGTAGAAAAACCACGCTCAGGAACATCAAACTGATGTGATGAAACACCAAGGTCAGCCAAAATTCCATCTACAGCCTTCACATTATGAAAGCGAAGGAATCTTTTTATAAACCTGAAATTTTCAGGAATTAGCACAAAACGTTCGTCATCTATTATATTAGCCTGCGCATCTTCATCCTGGTCAAACCCAAACAATTTTCCGTTTGGCCCCAGTCTTTTCATAATTTCCCTCGAGTGGCCCCCACCACCGAAGGTTACATCAACATATACCCCATCAGGCTTTATGTTAAGTCCGTCAACCGTTTCTTTTAATAAAACAGGGTTATGATATTCCATCTTCGTCATCCATTAAATTACCCATTACCTCTTCTGCCAGATCTGCAAAATCAACCACCGAATCATCGATAGATTTTTCATATTTATCCTTATCCCATATCTCAACTATATTTACCGCAGACGAAAGCACTATGTCTTTATCCATTTCAGCAAACACAAAAAGATCTTTTGGTATAAGCAGCCTGCCCGTAGCATCTATTTCCACAACTTTTACCCCGGCAGTAAACCTCCTGATAAAGTCATTGTTCTTTTTAACGAAACGATTCAGCTTATTTATTTTTTGCATCATCTTGTTCCACTCCGCCATAGGATACAATTCCAGACAGGGCTGAAAAACCGAACGTTTCAGTACGAAACCATCTTCCAGGCCGGCATGCAATTGCTTCTTCAAAGGAGCAGGCAACATGAGCCTTCCCTTTGTATCTACCTTGCATTCGTATGTTCCTATAATGGTATTCAAGCAGTTAGGTTTATAGAGATTACAAAGCAAATATAGATATATTTTACCACTTTATACCACTTTACCCCACTTTGTTGATAAGTTTTGAGGTTTTGCTACCACCTGAAAAGAAACTCCTACAATCTCTAAAATGATAATTTTATAGATTTTTAGCAGTATCAAAAAAATTAATAGAAGGTTTATAATTTTTTAAGACAACTTAACATACAGATTGCAAAAAATGAAAAATTCACAAAATTTGTTAATAACCTCAAAACTGAGAATTAGAGTTTTAGAAGATTCAATCGCTGCCTGAATTTAGAAAAGGCGCAAAGGTTAAAAAATAACCCAAATATTATCTTGTAAAATTCATTTTCATGTAGAATATTATATATTTGTGCTAATTGAATTTGTTTAGACCACGACATGCACATAACAAAAAAAGAAGGCAAATACACATATCATGAAGCTGGCGAAGGAACTCCAATAATCATACTGCACGGACTGATGGGAGGACTTAGTAATTTTGACGGCGTTGCAAAGTATTTCCCTCCATTAGGCTACAAAGTAGTTATTCCGGAACTTCCTATTTACACACAAAGCATATTAAAAACCAACGTAAAAGCCTTTGCCCGATGGGTAAAAGACTTTATTACCTATAAAGGTTTTGACAGGGTTATACTTTTAGGTAACTCGCTTGGAGGTCACATAGCACTTTATCATACAAAGATGTATCCTGAAAAAATGATGGGACTTATCATTACAGGAAGCTCAGGCCTTTATGAAAGTGCCATGGGCGATAGTTATCCCCGAAGAGGTGATTATGACTACATTCAAAAGAAAGCTGAAGCCGTATTTTATGATCCTGCCATTGCTACTAAAGAAATTGTAGACGAGGTATATGCCATGGCAAACGACAGGATAAAGCTTATAAAAACCCTTACAATAGCTAAAAGCGCAATACGCCACAACATGGCTAAGGATTTACCTAAAATGCATGTACCTACCTGTATAATATGGGGCAAGAATGATAATGTTACACCACCGGATGTTGCTGAGGAATTCCACCAATTATTACCTAACTCTGCACTATACTGGATTGACAAATGCGGGCATGCTGCCATGATGGAGCATCCTGACGAGTTTAACAGGCTTATGCATGAATGGCTTAAAAAGCTTGACACAGCACATCACCTTTTAACTGAAGAATAAATTCACGGCATTCGCCGAATAGATATGAGCCGCAAATAGTACTATTTGTGGCTTTTTTATTTTTAGTGGTAAATAGTGGGAAGAATTCACAATTACACCTATTCATACTAATTATGGAAGTATTAGAATTAGTGAAAATTTGTGTTATTAGTGGCTAACTGTTACCTAAAAATATTTACCTTAACTTTGCAGCAAAATAACAAGCCATGAAAATTAATACTGCCGAGTTTATAGTAAGTAATTCTGAAGTTAGCAAATGTCCCAAGGAGCCGCTTCCTGAATATGCTTTTATAGGCAGAAGTAACGTAGGCAAGTCGTCTCTTATCAATATGCTTACAGGCCGCAACAGTCTTGCTAAAACATCGGGAAGACCGGGTAAAACACAGCTTATTAATCACTTTAAGATTAACGAGAACTGGTTCCTTGTCGATTTACCGGGTTATGGCTATGCTCGTGTATCTAAATCTACAAAAGAGACTTTCCAGAAATTTATTACCGACTATTTTGAAAAACGTGAACAGATGGTTTGCGCTTTTGTACTTATCGATATACGCCTTGAAGCCCAAAAGATTGACCTAGAGTTTTTAACCTATCTTGGCACAACTGAAGTTCCGTTTTGTATCGTGTTTACTAAAGCTGATAAAATAAGTAAAGGAAAAATAGACCAGAATGTTGCTGCTTACCGTAAAGCAATGCTTGCCAACAACTGGGAAGAAATGCCACAATACTTTGTTACCTCATCTACCGAAGGCACAGGCCGCGATACGCTCCTTGATTATATAGGAGAAGTAAATCAGGGAATTTTTGACAATCAGGGATTTTTATAATATAACCTCAACATAATAGTGAAAAACCTTCTTTTAACCATCGCAGCACTACTATGCCTTGCATCGTGCCAAAAAGAAAAAACCAGTAACAACGATATTGAAAAATTACTTTCTGATCAATATAAAGAATCGGAATACTTTTACAGCACAAACCTGAATGATTTTGATTCTTACATACATCAGTATATATCGCAAAATCCCCAGACAGGACTATATGCCAGTTTTGACAGCATAAGCAGGATAAAGGTTATTGTAGATAAAACTATTGCAGAAATAGATCATACAAAAGACAGGAAGAGCCTTATAAATGATAGCAGAGAAAACATCTCTAAACTATCTCATTACAAGTTTGAATTTGTAGATTTAAAATTACTCGAAGGTTTGAACGATAGCCTATATAACCAGGCAATAAAATCTGACCTGCTAAAGGCAAATTATAATATCTATCTTCAGTATTCACACGATAAGATGAAACAATAGTAAAAGGCGGCCAATAGCCGCCTTTTTAGCTTTTATAAGTCAATGAAACTTATCGGTACAGCCATGCGGCTACTTTATAGTTGTGATCAAAGAAAGATGCCGGCGGTGCCTGCTTGGCATTATACACAAATAAAGGCACTATACATTCATACGTTGAACCATGCGTTCGATAGTTTGCCGGAAGTTTCTCCGATTCTACATCCTGAAGCTGACCGAAAACAGTTGTTTTATTTCCAAGTACCATAAGGTCACCCACACGTTCAGGCAACAGGCTATATTTTTCAATAGCTTCCTGTTTAGTCAGTACAGCCTCTACACCTTCAAGTGATAACAAGGTCTTTTTCACCTTTTCAAGGTCTTTTGCTTTTTTCAGGTAGACATAAGCCGCTCCTCCCATACCTCTGTGATGTTTAAAATAGCGGTCTTTTTCAGGGGATATAGCTATCTTAATAGGAGTTTTGCGATTCTTACAGGCTTTATCCAGATCCCAGCATAAGTCTTTATGATTAAGTCCATGATCAGCAGTTAAAAGGATGGCGGCATCGGGTGCAGCTTCATGAAGCTTACCTATGTACTCGTCAATTTTATGCAGAAACTCTTTTACATCTTTTTCCTGTGGCGCCCAGGTATGCATAGGATAATCTGTAGTATGAATATAAATCAATCCCAGGTCAGGATTATTTTTCATAGTGTACAAAGCCGATTCCATGATCCAGTAACTTACTTCTTTAGTATATACCCCCGGTGGAGGTCCAAATTTTTTAGCCCACTCTGATTCTTCCGCTCCATCACACTCAGGGCACAGCGAGATATCCGTATTTCTACCCATAATATCAACAGTCTTTTTCTTAACCGAGAACATAGCTGACTTTATACCAAGTTGTTTTGCCCTGTCAAAGATGGTAGGTGCTAGAATAAGATCCGGATCTTCTATAAGTTCTTCCTGTTTGGTTGTAGGGTTATACCATGCGTTACCGGTTATACCATGTTTATCAGGTAGCTCTCCCGTAGCAATAGCCACGTTATTTACATTAGTAATAGATGGCATGATAGAAGATACAATACCAAATATCCCTTCTTTTTCCATTTTATTAAGGTTAGGCATATCGCTGTTGCGATAGTAATCTTCGCCAAAACCGTCAACCATTATGACTATGGTGCGTTGCGGTTTGGCAGGACTTTGCGCTTGTAAAGCACATCCTCCAATTAATACAGCTGCTGTAAACAGATTTTTTAAAATAGATTTCATACAATATTTTATTAGTTAAACACACGAATAAAAACCTGCAGGCCTGCATTGTTTTCAATCATGTGGCAAAGTTGCTTATAACCCGAAATCTGTGCGACCAACTAAAGAATTGAAAAATAAAAAAAGTAAAAACAGAACGGATTGTACCCATAAAAAACTGTACTACAATCATTTGACTCTATGTTAATTTACCGTTATCAGAAAAACGAAAACATTTGATAACATTAAAGAAACATTCAGCTAACCGTTAGGGTGCTATTTTTGGCACAGATTTACAATTTATGAATCATATATTATTTACCGGATTGGTTTTAATTGCCTTTGCTATGGCATTTATAACTTTAAAAATGGACAAGCATAAGGCAAACTACCTGCTGCTACTGCTTACAGCATGCATTGGGATACATTTTGCTGCAAAACTTTATATATTCACAGCAATTACAAATCCAGATGTTACTTTTAGGATGCATACCGCTATACAACTGGCTTATGGCCCGTTGCTATATCTTTTCGCCCGAAAAAAGAATGACCCTGATTTTACACCTTCTAAAATGTGGTATCTTTTTATACCTCTAATTGTAGTAATTACTTTGTACACCTGTACATCTCTCGCGATATCTGCCTATCCTGAGCAAGGAATAGCTATACTGAGATTTTATAACGCTGTGGTGTTTTTACCAATAGTGATTTCGCATCTCATTTACGCTCTCCTCTCTCCTGTAAAAAATACACTTCGGGCAAATGACATACTATTACTGAAAGGATTGAAATACATTTTTATAACGTTGTTTACAACAGAGGTGTGTCTGTTTATCTTTGGCAACCTTGACCCTGCATTGAATCCTTATTTACGAAGTATTAATTATATAGTATTAGGAATTGTGCCTCTTTTAATATTCTGGTTTGGACAGCCTGCTATACAACAAGAAACAATTACTTTCGAAGAAGATAACAATGAGGTGGTTGGTTCAGATGAACGCAAACTCATGTTATTAAATACAAAACATGCGGAAATATTTAATCAGTTGGAAATTTTATTACAAGAGAAACAGCTTTATAAAGATGAAAATCTTTCCCTTGAAAAATTAGCCGCTACTTCAGGAATCAACAGGCACCATATCTCTGAAACCCTGAATGTATTTGCTCAAAAAACATTCTACCAGTACATCAATGAATACCGTATAAAAGAAGTAATCTCGTGTCTTGACGCAGACAGCAAAAAACAAACGCGTCTATTAGCCATCGCTTATGATTGCGGTTTTAAGACTAAAGCATCATTCAACCAGTATTTTAAAAAGATTACCGGCACAACACCGTCAGGTTATATAAAACAAAAAGCGGCCTGAGCCGCTTTTTGTTTTATAGTCAATATTGAATTACTTCTTAGTAATTTCAAGTTTTTCAGCAAAATAATCGCAGAAATCTTTCATGGTCTCACTCATTTTCTTGTCGCCTGTGGCACGTTCAAAAGTATCCGCCATAGAAACAAGTGTCTGGTGATAAAACACTTTCATCTCATCTACAGGCATATCTTTTGTCCAAAGATCAATACGCATGCTCTCCTGAGCTTTGCTGTCCCATACAGAAAGCATTACCGCTTTAGATTCTTCGCCATCAACACCGCCATCACGTGCAGTCCATTTTAATTTTTCCGGCACACGGTTCTCATCAAGCTCAACAACTATTTTTATCTCAGACGTTAAAGGATTATTAGACATTACTTTTTAGGTTTGTATTTAGAATTATCAAAAATGGTTTTGGCGTCCATTGCCAAAAAGTCCTGCAAAGGTACATTTTTATTGTTTTCAATATATGATCTTACAATTTGCCAGCCCATCCATTGCCCTATCCTTCCCGGAGACTCATTATCAAGCTCAAGGTAAAATTTAGAGAATGGTGCAGGGTTTATAAAACGCGCAGGCAGTTTAGGATCTGAATCATACAAAAGCTTTTTATCAATAAAATATTTCCATATTTCAGCTTCATTCGCTTCTGCCCATTGCAATTGTTCTTTAGAATAGGCAATTTTATTATTATCAGGTGTTTCAGGGATAAGAAGATCTTTCAGGTAAAGTTCCTTTCCGTAATATATCATTAATGAAAGAAGCTGCCTGTCGCGCGGTGGCGCAATCTTGCCATAAGCAAACGATGTTGCGATATCCGGCATTATTTGTCCCGGCTCATATTCCTGTATTTCATATTTATTGAGCCCTTCATACAGGTAATCGTCTTTACCCAAATAAAGGCTAAGCGGTATAAGCACTACTTGTGGCGTGTAAACAGCTTTAATATCGGTATCATCAGTTACTAAAGAAACCACTTTAGGTGTTGGCAGTTGAGGATAATAAAATTTTACGTGTTGTAAAAAAGAGCTCATATCTTCTTCAAGCGCATTAAGATTAGGAAACTTTTTATCCGATTCTGCTTTAAGTTTCAGCATAAAAGGATCTTTCATCTTGTTAAGCCACACAACATCTTCATTGCCTTCAGGAAAAAGATAAGGATATTTCGCTTTCAATTCCGGAAGCCCTTCGGCACCCGCTTTAAAAAATTCTTTATCAAAACGCTCAATCTTTACCGTTGGTGCAGGTATCTCGGCAATTTTGCTTTCGGTTTCATTTTCCTTTTTACAGGACACAAAAAGCACCAAAAGAGAAAGAATTACGATACATTTCTTCATTTTGTAATTTTATTAGTAATTTCTTATTAAGGTTTTTTTAATTTTATGCGCAAATATACAATTCACTCTTCAATAATAGATAATTATGGTAACTAAGTCCTCTTTTCAGGCCGAAGCAATAAACAGGCACATTGTGCAATGGCTGCATGACTATGCAGAAAACGCAAGAGTGAAAGGATTTGTTGTAGGCATATCGGGAGGAATTGATTCTGCTTTAACATCTACGCTGTGTGCACAGACAGGATTACCTACGCTTTGTGTTGAGATGCCAATACATCAGGCTGAAAGTCATGTTAGCCGTGCACGCGAACATATCAGGAATCTTAAAGCTAAATTTCCTAACGTATCATCTGAAGTTGCCGACCTTACTCCTATTTTTGAAACTTTTAAACAACAGGTACCTGACACTGACAATCCTTATATACTAAACCTGACACTTGCTAATACCCGTGCCCGCCTGCGCATGACAACACTTTATTATTTTGCAGGCCTTCACAGCGCAATTGTAGCAGGAACAGGCAATAAAGTAGAGGACTTTGGCGTAGGCTTCTTTACTAAGTATGGTGACGGAGGTGTTGATATAAGCCCTATTGCAGATCTTTTGAAGTCAGAAGTCAGGCAACTGGCACAATATTTGGATGTTACAGATATAATTATACAGGCAAAACCTACAGATGGCCTTTTTGGCGATGACCGCAGCGACGAAGACCAGCTTGGAGCCAGTTATGATGAACTGGAATGGGCCATGGAACAACTCGAAAACGGCAAAAATCACAATGACTTTACCGGAAGGCAAAAAGAAGTTTTTGAGATTTATAAAAGGCTGAATACCATCAACCAACATAAGATGAATGCAATACCGGTATGTGAAATTCCTCATGAATTGAAATAAAATTCTTTCATTCACAATACTTTAAGAATTAAATTATTAAATTTACTATAGTCTAAACCCAAAAAATGTAGCAATATGATTAAACTATGCCTCGCGGACAATCACCCCGTAGTGCACTACGGGATGAAATCGTACTTTAGCGATAATCCGCAACTTAGCTTTGCAGGTGTGGTAAACAACCTGGACAGCCTTCTTGATGTTTTAAGTAAAAAAACAGTAGATGTAGCTGTAATTGACCTGGAGCTTGATGGCTTAACCAGTATAAGTTCTGTAAAATCGTTGGTTAAGGATTTCCCTGATACCAAAGTTATTATATTCACTAACCTTGCTGAGCAAATATATGCGCCTAATGCACTTAAAGCGGGAGTTTCTGCCTATGTACATAAAAGTGCTAAAATGGAAGAGCTTGAAAATGCTATTAAAAAAGTAAATGAAGGCGAAGTTGTGTTTAGCGACTTAGTGAAAAAAAATCTTGCCCTTCTTAACAAAGGCAAAAAATCAGAACGCTTGTACAGAAAACTTTCTTCAAGGGAAATTGAGGTACTTCGTTACCTTAGTGAAGGAAAGAAAAACAAAGAAATTGCAAAACTTCTTGATCTTAACGAGAAGACCATCAGTACTTACAAACTGCGTCTTCTTACAAAATTACACGTAACTAATCTTGTAGACCTTGTTAATAAGGCTAAGACATTAGATATCGTTTAATGCACAACAACCCACTTAGGAAAAACAAACGACACTTGCTATAAAGTATTAGTGCTGTATTGCCTTTACCAATACTACACAACCAATTAAAAAACGCCCTGCTTACTACCAGGGCGTTTTTATATTAATCTATTTCTGTTAAAGATTTTGCTGGTTTCAAACCTAAACCAACAATTAATAATACTGACTTCTTATCCTGTTCATTTTTCTGGACAGGTAATTTACTAAAGTATTATAATCGTTTACAGCCATTAATATTTCCATATTATCGGCTTCAGGGCTTACCTGCATCTTTAAGTCTTGTATAAGCCTTCCTAATAGCAGCCAGCGCAGGTCTACAATGTGTTCGTTAGTATAACTTGATACAGTTACCATTTTTTCTTTTACAGGAATCTGTTTTTTTTCTTCCCATTCATGGAGATAGTATTTTTCATCCTGCATATATACATCTGTAGCTACATGCTGCAGTTCCGGATGAAGGGTGTTTAAAAAAGTATCTATCACCATTTCCTGATTTGCCAGATAATAATCTACAATAGCCTTATAAAGATCTTTAAATACCGGATTGGTAAACTCTATCTCATCCTCCTGAAGATTCAGGTAGATGCGCTCATATATTTTATATGATTTTTTTTCCGTATGTTCATATTCTTTACCATACTCATCATACTTAATATAAACATCTTCAAACTCCTCTTCGGCATTTCCGTAAAGCAATAGTATTTCTACAATCTTGCTTTCAAGATTGTCAAGTATATTTATTCTTGGCTGATTAACCATGCCTTCTTCATCTAAAACAGGTTTCATAGCAACAGCCTTCTGCTCTTCTTTTACCTTTTTACCGGCATCCATCACATCCTTTTGCACCAATTGTGCTAACGTACTGGATAGCACCTGTTCAGAAATATCCATAATCCTGGAACATTCCTGTATATAAATCTCACGCTGAATCCTGTCAGGTATCTTAGAGATACTCGTAACCATATCTTTAATAAGTCCGGCTTTTTTTACAGGATCGTTTTTGGCTTCATCCATAAGGAGGCCCGCTTTAAACTGTATAAAGTCTTTTGAGTTTTCTGTTAAATACGCAATCAGTTCATCATGCGGTGTTTTTCTGGCAAAGCTGTCAGGGTCTTCTCCGTCAGGGAAAGCACAGACCCTTACATTCATGCCTTCTTCAAGAATTAGGTCTATACCACGTATAGAAGCTCTTAATCCGGCAGCGTCGCCGTCAAAAAGTACTGTTATATTTTTAGTCAGCCTGCTGATAAGCCTAATCTGATCAGGCGTAAGTGCAGTACCTGATGATGCCACCGTATTCTCAATTCCTGCCTGATGAAATTGTATAACATCAGTATAGCCTTCTACAAGGTAACAGTTGTCCTGTTTGGCAATAGCCTGTTTTGCGTGATAAATACCATACAATACTTTACTCTTATGATAGATATCGCTCTCAGGGGAGTTAAGGTATTTAGCAGCCTTTTTATCGTTGCCTAATATACGCCCGCCAAAACCAAGCACACGACCCGACATACTTTGTATCGGAAACATTACACGGCCGCGGAAACGGTCTATATGCCTACCGTCTTCTCTCACAATAGTGAAACCCACCTTATCAAGATAATCAAGCTTATAGGCTTTACCTAAAGCATCTTTTGTAAAAGCATCCCATTCTTCGGGAGAATATCCTAACCCGAATTTTTTGATGGTATCACCCGTAAAGCCTCGTTCTTTAAAATAAGAGTAGCCTATAGCCTGACCTTCATCAGTATTCAGTAATATATTCTGGAAATATTTTTGGGCATATTCAGACACGAGATACATGCTTTCTTTTTCGTTAGCCTGTTCCTTGTCTTCTTCTGTCTGCTCTGTTTCCTCTAGTTCAATATTATATTTTTTCGCGAGATAACGAATAGCCTCCGGATATGTAAAATGCTCATGTTCCATTAGGAATGCTACAGAGTTCCCCCCTTTGCCGGAACTAAAATCTTTCCATATCTGTTTTACCGGAGATACCATAAACGAAGGTGATTTCTCATTACTGAACGGACTTAAACCTTTAAGGTTTGTCCCTGCCCTTTTCAGTACGACAAAATCGCCAATAACCTCCTCTACACGGGCGGTTTCAAATACAGTATCTATGGAACTTTTGGAAATCAAGGCTTATGAGAACTTTGAAAATAAGGATAGCAAAGTTACAAAGTTTTACCCTCACTAAAACCTAACACAAATAAAAAAGCAGGCTCTTACTCAGCCTGCTTTTCATTTA